>Ga0209802_1002995_pt1 | contig 11489 bp, 8 predicted proteins | sample GraSoiAngelo_129_FD_185886 | JGI IMG/M metagenome (GOLD analysis project Ga0209802, IMG submission 185886) | Grasslands soil microbial communities from the Angelo Coastal Reserve, California, USA - 14_0927_12_40cm (SPAdes) (version 2) | ecosystem: Environmental > Terrestrial > Soil > Grasslands ... | reverse complement strand
CGTCGCTCCTCCGGATGCGAACGCCAAACGGGACGCTCGTCCTGACCGCCACCTTCTACGGGGCCGCGGACGTCGTCAAGATGTTGCTCGCCCGGACGCCGGAGGATGCGTTGAACCTGTACGAGGCTTCGACGGTCGGGAACGCGCGCCGGCTCAAGACGATCCTCGGGCAATCCCGCGTCCGGGTCAACGAGTCGACCCCGGAGGAGGGCTTCACCCCGCTCAGCCTCGCGGCGTTCTTCGGTCATCCCGAGGCGGTCAAGGTCCTCCTCGAATACGGCGCCGACGTGAACCTGAAGCCCCCGAGCCGGTTCGCGAACACGGCGGTCGACGCCGCGGTCTCCGGCGACCACGCGGACGTCGTGCGGATCTTGCTCGCGGCCGGGGCGAACCCGAACGTGAGGAGCGAGGCGAATTACACCACGCTCCACAAGGCGGCGGTGCACGGGAATCTCGAGGTCGTCCGGATGCTCCTCGACCACGGTGCGGACGTGAGCGCGGTACGGGACGGAGGACACACGCCCCTCGATGATGCGCGCGAGAAAGGCCACACGGCGATCGTGAATCTTCTGACAAATCACGCGACGTGACGCAAGGCCCGGATGAGACTCGGAGCCGGAGTGGAGCCGTCGGGCAAACCTTCATTCGAGCGCGACGCGTTAGGCACCGCTGCGCTGCGAGGCACGCCGATGTTCTCGACCCGCTCCGCAACGATTGCCGCTCCAGCCGAAGCGAGTCGGAGCCTTCAAGCGTGGGTCTTGGCGATGCTCATCGCGCCCTTCGTGCCCTGGTACACGTTCCCGATTCCGTTCGTGATCCTCCTGATTGGAGGGTTCGTCTACCTTCCGGTTTCGCTGGTCACCGGCCCGCCGCAGCCCGCGGCTGGCCTGATCGCGTTTGCTGTCCTGGGGATCCTTGCCACTCTCCTCGTCGTATCCGGCATCTTCACCTTCTTGTATGTCCGTCGGAGAAACTGGCAGAGTGCCCTGTGGTCCGCCCTCGTCAACATGGGATCGGGAGGAACCCTCCTCGGCGCATTGCTCCTAAGCTCCGGGGTCGAGCCCATCGAACCGTTCGGATACGTGTCACCCCTCGCGTTCCTCACGCTCGCGGCTGTCCCTGCCTCGTACGGAATCGCCGTGCGTTGGCTCTGGGAGTTGGGAGAACGGTCCGGGTCGAAGGCCGAGCAAGCGGCTCGCCTCCGCTTCCTCGTCGTCTCGCTCGGATATGCCGCCGTCTTCACGACTTCCGCGATCGCGATCGCCGTTTCAGCCGCGGCGGCGATTCAGGGACTGGGGGTGCCTCGCTTTTACCACGACGTTCAGACCATCCGCGCGTCGGCCGCAGGGACCTTCGCGGGGATCGGCCTCGCGGCGCTCAGCGGGTACCTCATCGTAACTCGCTTTCTGATTCGTCCCGAGCTCCGCTCGTGATGGGACCTCGGGTGTAAGACCGGATCAATGCGGCGGCTGCAGGAACATCCACCGGTGCCCTTCGAGATCCTCGACTCGGTACAATCGCCCGTACGGGTCGTTCTCGATATCGGAGAGCATCGTCGCGCCGGCGGCCTTCGACTTCGCGAAATGCCGGTCCACATCGTCCATGTGGACGAGCAGCCCGTCGATGATCCACGGGACGGCGGACCACTTGCGGGCGGCCGCGCACGTCTCCCGGTGGTGCTTCGGGCCTTGGTAGTCCGGCGTCGGCGTCGCCAAGAAGACCCGGCTTTTTCCGAGACGTAACTCCGCGTGTGTAATCCGTCCGTCGCGGTCCTTGATTCGTTCGCTTTTCCGTTCGCGGAAACCGAAGGCACGGACCAACCAATCGATGGCGGTGGCGGCATCCTCGTAGGCGACCATCGGCACGATCGTCGGCATCTCCTCCCTCTCGTCTTGGGCCATTTCTCTCCCTCGCCCTCGCGAGAGGGGACGGGGATACTTACCTCCGACCGGGAGGCCGCCGAACGCACGCTCAATCGTTCCGACCGGCCCCCCCCCCCCGTCAGATTTCCTGGAGCACGTCCGCAATCCGGCGGATGCTTTCGACGATCGTCTCGCGGGAGGCGGCGTACGAGAGACGGAGGTGGCCTTCTCCCGCGTCGCCGAACGCGCTCCCGGGGGTCACCGCGACGTCCGTCTCCTGGAGGATCCGTTCCGCGAGCGACGCGCTCTCCATTCGGATGTCGACGCGGGGAAAGACGTAGAACGCGCCACTCGGACGATCCGTCGAGAGTCGGTCGACCTTCTTGAGCTCCCGGAGGACGAGATCCCGTCGGGCCCGGAATTCGTCGACCATCGCCTTCAACGGAGCGGTCGGTCCTCGGACAGCCGCGACGCCCGCCTTCTGCGCGAACGCGGTCGCGCAGGTGATCGTGTGTTCCTGGACCTTCACGATTTGCCGGACCATCGGCGTCGGGGCGACGAGCCAGCCGAGCCGCCAGCCCGTCATCGAGTAGGTCTTCGAGAAGCCGTTCACGGTGACGGTGCGGTCGAACATTCCCTCCAGGGATGCGGGCGAGACGTGCTCGCCTTCGTACAGGATCTTCTCGTAGATCTCGTCGCTCACCACCATGAGGTCGTGATCCGCCGCGAGCTCCGCAAGGCCGCGCATCTGGGCCCGCGTGTACACCGAGCCGGCGGGGTTCGACGGCGAGTTGAGGACGATGAACCGAGTCCGCGGGGTGATCGCCTCCGCGACGGCCTCCGTTGAAGGGACGAAACCGTCTTCGTCCGCCGCTCGGATGGGCACCGGCTTCGCACCCGCCAGGGTGACCATCGGCGCGTAGGAGACCCAGCCGGGATCGGGGATCAGCGCCTCGTCCCCAGAATCGAGGAGGGCCATGAACGTCATGAAGAGCGTGTGTTTGGTCGGGGCGACGATCACGTTCTCCGGCTTCGCGGGAATCCCGTTCTCCTTCTGCGACTTCTCCGCGATCGCCTCGCGCAATTCGCGGATCCCCGGAGCGGCGGTGTATTTCGTGTAGCCGTCGTCCAGCGCCTTCTTCGCGGCTTCCACAATGTGGGCTGGTGTCGGGAAATCCGGCTCGCCGATGGCCAGCGAGAGGATCTTCTTCCCTTGGCCCTGCGATTCCGCAATGAGGTCGCTGATCCGGACGGTGGGAGAGGGCTCGATGGAGCGAACGCGCTTGGCGAAGTGGGCCATGGAAACCGGGAAGACGGAAGGATAGAAAAGGGTTCACCGCGACGAAAGGTCGTTCGCCTCTCCGCCTGAATTATGAGTAATTACTCAGACGGTCAAGATGTTCGCCGCGAGGGACTGGAGGCAAAGATCGTCGCGCCGAGGGATGCGGTCATGGTCACGTGATCGATCCGATTCGCTTCTAGGAACTGACGCAGATCCGAGAGAAGGTCGGGGATCACGAACACGACGGATTGTCCGAGGTATCGCACTCCTGGTCGCTCGATGAAGCCGGGGTATCGGTACTCTCTCTCGTTCTTGTTGAGGATGTAGCCAAAAATGAAACGATGCAAACGACCGCAAAGAGACTTGTCGCGACTGTCTACATCCCAGGTCACGATGAACCCTGAAAGGTGCATCGGCCGCTGCCTACGAGCTCTTCGAACAGACGCGGACCGGATGGGCATAGTATGATCAATTACTCATACCCGGCCCAGTAGAAGAAGGTCGAGACAGGAGATCAGCGAAAGTGAAAATCCATCTCGGCATGGACGAATCAACGGTGGGCGAAGTACGCCCGCACCTCGGCCTTGCTGACGTGGTCGATCCGCGCGAAGCCCACGCGCTCGAACTGCACCACGTCATCGACCTTCAGCGTGGCCACGAGCGGCTCGGAGAGGCCGCGAGATTCCGACCCATCGGGCATCACGAGATGGGTCTGCACCCCGTGGGTGACCCACTGGATCTTGGGGATCTCCTTCTTCGCCATCGAAACGAATCGGGCGCGGTGGTCCAGGACGACGTTGCAGAAGTCCTTGAGCCGCACCTCCTTGCCACGGAACTTCTCGAAGTCTTCGCGGGCCACCTGGACCTTCGGACCCGCGGGGATCTCCCGCACGCCGCGGCCCGGGAAATCGGGGTGGAGCGGCGCCTTCACGCGCTCGATCGGCGGCAGTCCGGCAATCTCGATCGCGACGGGATCGGGGACGAAGAAGTAGCGGTTCGCGTCTTTGTCGATCAACCTGCGGTTCTCTGCGTATAACGTCTCGGCGGGCACCTCGATATCATTGAGACTCAGGCCGAAGGAGAGCACGAACTCCCGGAGCGCTGCGGGTCCGATCCCCCGTCGGCGCAGGGACTGCAATGTCCACGTGCGCGGGTCATCGATCCCGGTCAGGCGGCCCGCCGCGATCTCCTTCCGGTACCGCGACTTCGAGAGCTCGAGGTCCTTGAACCGCAAGATCCCGAAGTGCACGAACCGCGGGCGGCGTTCGACCTGGAGGATGTCCCAGATTCGGGTCTCCATGAGGTCCTCCATCACGAGGTCCTTCCCCCGCAGGACGTGCGTCACGCCGAGCAACGCGTCGTCGACGGCCCATGAGAACTCGAGCATCGGCCATACGCGGTACCGCGTGCCGACGCGCGGATGCTCCCGCACCGCGACGCGGAACAAGACGCGGTCCCGGAACGCGGGATTCGGATGGGCCATGTCCGTCTTGAGCCGCATGACCGCTTCGCCCTCGCCGTACTCCCCGGCGAGCATCGCCTTCCACATCGCGATCGTTTCGTCGACGTCCTGGATGCGGTGCACGCAGGCGCGCATCGCCTCGCGGTTCTTCCGGAGCGTCTCGGCATCGCACTCGCACACGTACGCCTCGCCGGTCGCGAGGAGCTTCTCGGCCCACTCGTAGTGCAAGGGAATTCGGTCGCTCTTATAGAGGACCTCGTCGTACTCGACGCCGGCCCAGTCGAGGCCTTCCTTCACCTGGTCGAACGCCTCGGGGAGGAGCGGCTTGTCCTCGGATCCGATCGTGTCGTCGAAGACGAGGAGCAGCCTGCCGTGGTAGCGCTTCGCGTACGCGTCGTTCAGGACGAACGCGCGGGCGTTGCCGATGTGCAGGGGCCCGCTCGGATAGGGCGCGAGACGGAGGACGACCTTCCCATCGACGGCGTCCGGGAGCGGCGGGAGTTCTTTCGGTCCGACGTCGGGTCGGATTTTCTCCAGGAGCTCCGGTGCGAGCGCCGCGAGCTCCGCCCGTTGCGTCTCGAGGCCGAGCTCGTTCACGTCCACGACGACGCGTTCCACGTGGGCCGCGGCCTCCTGCGCCCGGGCTCGGAGGGACGGGTCCTCGGCCAGCATCTTCCCGAGGACGGCCTTCGGGTCCGCCTTGCCTCCATGGAGGACGGCATTCTGCAACGCGAATTTTCGGGCGGATTCCAAGGCCACGTCGCAGCGAACTTCCTCGGTCTATTAAGTCTTCTCGAAGCGCACACGAACACCGGATGTGGCCATCGAGGGCAAGATCCCATGGAGTGGCTCATCCAAGGACCGCTCCCGGGCCAAGCCGAAGGACTCCGCGGTCCCTTCGGTCAACGTTTCTCTTCTTCGTCGCTCCTTGGTGTGTCGAAATCGAATCTCCGCGAACGGAGACGTGACTGAGGTATCAACATTGATACCGGTTTCCTCCGAGAAACGTCGCTCTGGAAACCATTTTGCACGCAGAATCACATCGCGGCCCTCGTGGGCCGGAGAGAGGCGAAGGTATCCCTTCGACAGCGGGCGGGTCTGGCGTCCGCGGTGTGGGCGGTGGCGTTCAGCCTCCTTGCGGTGGTGGCCGCGACGCCGAACGGCCCGACGGCCATGCTCTCGGTCGAGGACGTCACGCCGGCCGTCGGCCAGATCGTGCACTTCGACGCATCGGCCAGCGTCCCACACGATCAAGGCAATGGACGGATCGTCTCGTATGAGTTCGACTTCGGAGACGGCAACCACACCCGCGAGCAGTCGTCGCCCTTCGCAAGCCACGCGTATTCACTCGTCGGCCCGAAACGAGCGACCGTGCAGGTCGAGGACGCGCGCGGGAACGAGGACAGCGCGTCGGTCCGAATCGATGTGCAGCCGAAGTCCCCCCCGACTGGCACTCCGGATCTCACGCCCGCATTGGCGTCCACGATCCCGGCGCAACCCATCGAGGGCCAGATCGCGATCGTCTCGATCACCATCGCGAACCGCGGAAATGCCACCGCAGAGGCGGCAACGATCGAGGTGACGGATCAACGTCCGAACGGAAAGGTCGTTTCCATCGGGACGACGTCGCTCTTGGCATCGCTCGAGCCAGAGGTTTCGGTCGTCGTGTACTCCCCGACCTTCGTGGCCATGGGGGTTGGGAATCACTCGTTGCAGATCGTCGTCGGCAACGTCACGCCTGCGGAGACGGACGTGGAGGACAACACGCTCACGATCGGAATGACGGTGCTCCCGGTCACAGGGCCCCCACCCGGAGGCGCGCCCGACCTCGCGCCCGAATCCGCGGTCACGATCCCGACGCGACCCGTCGAAGGCGAGAGCGTGAGCCTTTCCATCACGGTCGTGAACCGAGGCATGGTCGCGGCGGATGCCGCCATCATCGAGATCTCGGATGTGCGGCCGAACGGGACGATCGTTCCAACCGGGACCTCGGTGTTATCGACCCCGTTGGGGCCGGGAGACTTCGTCGTCGTGGATTCCCCGTCCTTCGTGGCGGTCGGTGTCGGCGATCATCAGTTACAGATCGACATTCGGAGCGTCACACCCGCGGAGACGGACATGGAAGACAACGCCTTGACGATCGGAATGATGGTCCTCCCGGCGACGGGGCCGCCGCCTCCGAATGAAGGGGGTTTCTCCTTGGACACGGCGCTCTTCGCGGGCGGGTTGGCCGCGGCCGCGGTCGCCGCGGTGCTGCTGGCGACCTGGCTCCTGCTCACGCCGCGCGAAGCCGGACCCCTCGAGCCGCCGCCTCCCGAGCCCCCGGACGATTCGCCGCCGCCGATCCGGCCGCCGTAGCGCCGAGATCTTGCGACCCGTCGGACCTGCGTCCCCCGCAACGACTAAGGAGACGTCTCGCCTTCGGTCGCGACGGCGAGATCCATGGCGATTCGCGATTGGCTTGCGGTCTTTTCGAACGACGTCGTCGAAGTCAAGGAGCCCGTGGCCACCGACCTCGAGGCCACGCGGATCCTGCTCCGTCACCCGCGGCAGCCCGTGCACCTCCGGAACCTCCACGGGGGCGAGGCGGTCGGGAACCTCTGGTCCACCCGAGAGCGCGTCGCGACCTCCCTTCGGCTTTCGAATGCGGACCTCCTCCCGAGGGTCATGGAGGCGCAGATGCGTCCGCAAGATGCGAAGGTCGTGGCCCGCGCCGACTTCTTGCGCCATGAGACGACGGACGTCGACCTCCGGGAACTGCCGGTCCCGAAGCTCTTCCCGAAGGACGCGGGCCGGTACATCACGGCCGGCGTCTGGGTCGCCGAGTGGGAGGGCGCGCGGAACCTCTCGTTCCATCGCATCCTCGTCTTGGGCGCGGATCGGGGCGCGTGCCGCATCGTCCCCCGTCACCTGCGTCACATGTACGACGAGGCGACGAAGGCCGGCGGGGAACTCAAGGTCGCCGTGTGCATCGGCCTCGACCCATGGAATCTCCTCGCCGGCGGGACATCCGTCGAGTATGGCGTCGACGAGAGTCGGATCGCCTCCGCGCTCACCCAATCGTGCCTCGGCAAGCCCGTCGACATGGTTCGGATCAAGAACGGCCTCACGGTCCCCGCCGAAGCCGAATACGTGCTCGAGGGTCGTCTCATTCAGGAGGTGCACGAGGAAGGACCGTTCGTGGATGCCGTCCGCACGTACGATCGCGTGCGGAAGGAACCGGTCCTCGTCGTCGACCGGATCTACCAACGCGACCGTCCGATCTTCCACATCATCGTCGGAGGCCTCGATGAGCACTTCATGTTCATGGGCATGCCGCGCGAACCCGTGATCTACCAAGCGGTCTCCCGCGCCGTGCCGCACGTGAAGGCCGTCCGCCTGACGGAAGGCGGCTGCGCCTGGCTCCATGGAGTCGTCTCCATCCGCAAGCAGCACCAGGGCGACGGCAAGAACGCGATCATGGCGGCATTCGGCGCCCACACGTCAATGAAACAGGTCGTCATCGTCGACGAGGACATCGACATCTTCGACGACCGCGATGTGGAGTGGGCGATCGCGACGCGATTCCAGGCGGACCGCGGTCTCGTCGTCCTGCACGACGTCCGCGGTTCGTCGATCGATCCCTCCGCGAGAGACGGCTTCACCTCGAAGATGGGCATCGACGCCACGAAGCCGCTCGCGGCGGACCCGGCCATGTTCGACAAGGCGACCCTTTGACCGATGTGCGGGCGCACGTCAACGTTCATTACGACGAGGCCGCATCGTTGACGCGATGCGGGTGCTGGCCTCGATCGTCGCGGCGATCCTGATCGCCCTCGTGGCCGCGTCTCTCGAGGACCCGAATCGCGCATTGCATCCCAGCCTGGTCGGGGCTCGGTCCGCGATTCCGTCACCCGTCGGCGGGCCGCACCTCATGCCCCCCGATCCTCAGGTTGGATCGTGGCCCGCCGGCGCTGTCCAAGGCTCGCCTCTGGTCGGCCCGAGGGCATCCCCCGTGGGCACGGCCGACATCCTCGTCCTCCTGATTGAATTCACGGACGTCGTCCACGAACCGAAGCACGATCAGACCTTCTTCGACCGACTCTTCAACGACACCACGCCGGGCGCGCCATCGATGCGCGCGTTTTACGCGGAGGCCTCGTACGGCGCCCTCACAATCAACGCGACAATCGTCCCGATGTGGTTCGTGAGCGGCCATACGATGGCGTACTACGGCCAAGACGGCCTCTCCGGAGTCGACGCCGCGAACGGACCGATCTACAACCTCGTGACCGAGGCTGTCCGGGCGGCCGATCCGGTCGTCAACTTCTCCGCCTTCGACACGGACCATAACGGCGTGGTGGACCATCTCATGATCGTCCACGCGGGAGCGGGCCAGGAGAGTCACGCGAACCAGACGGACCTGATCTGGTCCCATTCCTGGGTGGTCGGCGGCCCGTCGCTCATCGTGGACGGCGCTCAGGTGTCCGCCTACACGATGGTGAGCGAAGACTCGCCGCTCGGCGTGTCGGTCCATGAGTTCGGCCACGACCTCGGGCTTCCGGACCTGTACGACACGGATTACAGCTCGGACGGGGCGGGCGTCTGGGACGTCATGTCCCAAGGCGCGTGGAACGGCGCGCCGCGAGGCTCCAGTCCCGCCATGTTCAGCGCCTGGTCGAAGATCCGGCTTGGATGGCTCACGCCGACCTTCGGCCCAGTCGACTTCGCCGCGGACACGCCGATCCCTGCGATCGAGACGCACGCGTTCGCCTTCTCGCTGCCCACGGTGGTGTCTCCGTCCGAGTACTTCCTGATTGAGAACCGCGAGCCAATCGACTTCGATGCCGCGCTGCCGGCTCACGGCCTGCTGATCTGGCACGTCGATGACTCCCGTCCGAACAACAACGACGACGCACACCGCCGCCTCGATCTCGAGGAAATGGATGAGGGCGGGAACGGGGACCGCCCGACAGACGCGGGCGATCCGTGGCACGACACCGCCGTGGGATTCGGGCCCGACACGAATCCGAGTAGCTTCGCATACGGCTCCATTCCGACGAAATGGCGAGTGCGGGACATCTCCGCCATCGGGGATCCCATGACGGCCACGATCGTGTACTCCGTGCCAACGGACGTCGCGGTCCAGGAGATCCGTGCCCCTTCGATGGTGCCTCTCGGCGCGTCCGTGACGGCGCGTGTCGTCGTGCGGAACGAGGGCGCGACCGCCGCAGACGCCCGCCTCTTCATCCGTGTCTACCGGGATGAGATGTCGCCCGCAAACCTCGTTTTCCAGGAGAACCGAACGGTCGCACTCGCGTTTGGAGAGACGGCCCTCGTGAACGTCAGCTTCTCCGCGACCGCGTTTGCGCGCTACCTGATCGACGCGGCGGCCTCGATTCCGGGTGACGCGATCGCCTCCGACGATGAGCGAGTCGTCCATGTGTCGACGAATGCCTTCGCGTTCCGAGACGACATGGAGGCGGGCAACGGGAACTGGACGGTCAGCGGCGCGCCGGACGACAATCCGGAATGGTCGCTCCTGAACGCGTCCGCGGCGAACGGATCCGCCCACAGAGGTTCGTTCTCCTGGAGGTTCGGTTACGTGTCCAACACCACGTTGAATCCGGCGAACCCGGCGTGGCGCGGCCTCACGTCCGTCATCGTCACCGTAACAGAATCGGCGTACCTGATCTTCTATCACCGCTTCGATTTCTCAAATGCAACGGATTCGGGGTCGCCCGGAAACTCTCGGACGACGGTCGAAGTGCGCTACGGGGCCGCACCGTGGGCGGTCCTCGCCACGTACTCCGGGAGATCCTTGCAGTGGGGAGGCGTCTCAATCCCTCTCGCCCCTCCCGTGCTTCCCACGACCATACAACTACGGTTCAACGCGACCGCGGGCGATATGCCGGGCCATGGCGGCTGGTGGATTGACGACGTGGCCATCGCGACCCGAGGACTCACCCACGCGGTCGTCCTTCTGCCTCCGTCCCTCGCCGTGGACGCCGTCGCGGGGACGTTCGCTTCTGCGAGGCTCAAGGTCGCGAACGTGGGAGACTTCGACGATCCGTTCCTCGTGAATGCGTCGGTCCTCGTCGGGTGGGGGGCGCTGTTCGCGCCTCCCGGGGCACTCCCGACCCTCGCGAGTCGGACAGTCATCGTTGGGCCGGATCGGGATGCGGCGATCGACCTGGCAATCCTCGTGCCGCCCGGCGCCGCCCCGGGCGCCTATATCGCAACGATATACACGGCGGGACCGATGAACGCGAATGCTTCGGCAACGATCACCGTCTCGGTCCGCGGGGAGTCGACCGGCGGCTTCGTCATCGTCGCAGCCATCGCCGGAATCCTAGGCGTCGCGGTGGCCCTCGTCGGGTTCCTGATGTGGAGGCGACGTACCCGGCGTCCGCCCACGTGACGGAAAAGGTTATTCGCACATCTCGTCGTTCGACGGCCGTGTTCGTCACGCACGAACTCCTGCGTCGCGGGGCCGTGGAGGAACGCGCGTACCAGGTCAACATTGCGCGCGCATGCCTCGAGCGATCGACGCTCGTGGTCCTGCCGACGGGCATGGGCAAGACGGTCATCGCTGCGATCGTGATCGCGGAGGTCCTCCGGCAGCGGGGCGGTCGGATCCTCTTCCTCGCCCCGACAAAGCCGCTCGTCGAGCAGCACGCCGCTTCGATGCGCAACGTCCTCGTCGTCGACCGCATCACGTTGTTCACCGGCGAGGCGACTGCCCCGGAAGACCGGGAACTCCTGTGGCGGGAGAACAAGATCATCGTCTCGACGCCGCAGGTCATCCGGAACGACCTGCGGGCGGAACGCATCTCCCTCGACGACGTCAGCCTCATCGTCTTCGACGAAGCCCATCGCGCGGTCGGCGACTACGCGTACGTCG
>Ga0209802_1002991_pt1 | contig 11493 bp, 7 predicted proteins | sample GraSoiAngelo_129_FD_185886 | JGI IMG/M metagenome (GOLD analysis project Ga0209802, IMG submission 185886) | Grasslands soil microbial communities from the Angelo Coastal Reserve, California, USA - 14_0927_12_40cm (SPAdes) (version 2) | ecosystem: Environmental > Terrestrial > Soil > Grasslands ... | reverse complement strand
TGATCAGCCTGCTCTCTCGGGGAGATCGTGGAGGATGGCCATTAGCTCATCATAATCCTCGTCCGGCTGTGCGTCTTCATGAGGACTAGCCATGGGCTCATCACTGTACGCTCCCGACCGTGGGCTTTCTGCGTGCCTTCCACCGCCGTGCCTCTCCATTCTGATAGCGCGCCATTTCTCGCGCTGCTCCGGCGTCAGGGCGGCGGCCACCGCACGCAGAGCCTTCACCCCGTCTAGACGCAGGGCCGTATGGGTGCTCTCGGATTTCTTCATGGCTGTTTCGATCGCAGCTAGGTCGGTCTTCTCGTCGTGGACGAGCGTCCGGACATCCACCTCAGCCAGTTTCAAATCAGCTTCTTCCCGGATGCGAGTCTTCGTATAGTCAGTCGTGATGGCCTTGATCTTGGCGCGTTGCTCCTGTGACAAGCCCACGTCCTTTCCATGCCGGAGCAATCGGTGGAGTGAGTGGCCGACAAAGTCGTGCATGGCCCTACCGTGGTGCCCGGGCTGTCCACCCCGCATCATCCTCTGGCTTGGATCGTCGGCCCGGACCTCGGTGGGGACGCAGACAACCCATGTCAGCAAGGCACCGAGAGCGAGGATGAGCGAAAATTGAGAGCTTATTGTCATTGTCGTCTTAGACATCTTGCCCCTCCTGTGTGATTTGAGAACATTACAGGCTGCCCTCCTTGTCCTTCCTTATCTCTCTGTGTGACACCGCAGATGCTGAAAAGTTACACTTCGTCGTCAAGGAGAAGAGTTGTAGTGAACTGGCAGCTTAGGAAGGGAGATCTCTCTTTACTGCTTGTACTGCGTTGAAAAGATAACGAAAAGAAGTTGGCCCCTTGATCAGTGTCGGGAGGTGGCGCGTTTCCGGAGAAGGATCTCCGCGGCTCGCTCGCTGGTCTCTTTCACATGGATGCCCATCTTGGGATGGGAAGGCTCGCAATCCACCGGCAGCTGGTAGGCGCGCAAGCGCTCGGCCACGATGGGACCGACAGCCGAGACCACCACCTTCTCCAGCGCCTGACGCAGCCGATCGGCGCCGCCCACCCGCTCGGCCATCTGCATGACGTGCTCCACCTGCACCGCGTTGGTGAACAGGACCACGTCCACCTCCCCGCGCAGGATCGCGCGCACCGCCTCGGTGAGCGGGCCCGTGTCTTCGGGCAGCCTCCACTGGTACACCGGGACACGCGTGATGATTGCCCCGCGCTCCTCGAGGGCCTTGAGCAACTCGACGTTCGACACTCCGTACTCCTGCACGGCCACGCTCATCCCTTTCAGCGGCCGGCCCTGGTCATCCAGCGCCTTGACCAGATCCCTCCAGGTATTCGGCTCCGGAACAGCGATAGTGGGCTGCATCCCCTGCTCGCGGAGCACTGCGATCGGCTTCGGCCCGCGCGCGACCAGGATGGTTTTTCCGAGTGCGGCCAGCGTCTGCTCCCGTGGCCAGCGGGAATCCAGGACCTTCAACATGAAGCGGGTGCCCACCCCGGTGAGGAGGAGCACCATCTCGAACTCGCCCGCAAGCAGGCGCTCGCCGAACCGCAGCCCGTCGGCGTTCTCCTCCAGCGGCACCTCACGCATGGACGGCGCGACCAGCGGGCGACCGCCGTACCGCTCGATGAGCTGTCTCATCTGCTCGGCCAGCCGGCTTTCAAAGGCAGCCACACGCAGGCCTGCGAACCCGACCCGTGCACCCTCGACCGTCATGGACGATCACTCCGTCATCGATTGACAGCGTCCACGGATGCGACTACGCTACGATCCCCGTGCGCCCGTAGCTCAGTTGGATAGAGCGTCGGGCTTCGAACCCGCAGGTCGCAGGTTCAAGTCCTGCCGGGCGCACCACTTCTTTCTCCATAACTTTTCCCGCCACGATCGCATGTTATGGCACAGCCGCCCCTAAGTCAAAAATCGGCGGTGTACAGAATTGGACGCCTGACCAGATTCCATGGAAAGAGCTGGAGCTTCCAGAGCGCGTCCTGCCTGTCCGGGATATCCATGGCTTCGCAACCTTTTTGAGGGTGTTCCCTTCGAGAAAAATTCGGCCTCAGACAAAACCCTTGGCCTCGCGTTGCCCTGATAGCAGCACTACCTCAGGCACAAGACCTGCATGGCGCGACACTTAAGTAAGCGATGCGATCTGGTCTACAAGTGGATGTTCCTGATGTTCGTTTCGTCTGGAGCACCATGCGTGTCATGGGCATGTGGACGATCTGGCGACCTGCGGATCGCGTGTGACTGGGAAAACGCCCGAGCTGCACGGTCGCAGAAAAGATGGCACCGAATTTCCTCTATAGCTGTCCCTTTGCTTATTTTTTCAGAACTATTCCGATGATAGATCATAGATAAATGGCGGCGATCGTCTTTATCCTGAGCGGTGTAGTGCTATCCTATGCCCTATTCCCCACAAGCCCCTATGGCGTACTTCCAATGAACAACTCATAAGCCATTTTAAGGAGAAGGAAGGAGAGCGGCTATGCCGGCCGAGCAATCCAACAAGAAGGCCACAGCAGTGGAGCAACCCGCCAATGGTCACCTGGATACCAAGCTGCTCCTGAGTACCCTGGTGGCGGTCAAGAATGGCGACTTTTCCGTTCGCCTGCCGGTTGAATGGACCGGGATCAACGGGAAAATTGCCGATGCGTTCAACGACATCATTGAGGTAAACGCAAAAATGGCCAAGGAGCTTGAGCGCGTGAGCAAAGTGGTCGGCAAGGAAGGAAGGCTTACCCAGCGCGCCTCGCTCGGAAGCGGTAGTGGTGCCTGGACGGGCATGATTGAGTCGGTCAACTCGCTCGTCAGCGACCTGGTGCAGCCCACGAACGAAATGGCGCGCGTGATCGGCGCGGTGGCCAGGGGCGATCTTTCGCAAACCCTAGCTCTAGAAGTGGAAGGCCGTCACCTGCAGGGCGATGTTCTGAGCACAGCCAAAACCGTCAACGCCATGGTTGAACAACTCGGCGCCTTCACGGCAGAAGTGACACGTGTGGCGCGCGAAGTGGGCACGGAGGGGAAACTGGGCGGCCAGGCCAAGGTCAAGGGGGTGGCCGGCACGTGGAAGGACCTCACCGACAGCGTCAACTCGATGGCGGCCAACCTGACCGCCCAGGTGCGCAACATCGCTGAGGTGACCACCGCCGTCGCCACCGGGGACCTCTCCAAGAAGATCACCGTCGATGTCCGAGGTGAGATTCTTCAACTCAAAGACACCATCAACACGATGGTGGAACAACTACGCGGTTTCGCCTCGGAAGTGACGCGTGTGGCGCGCGAGGTGGGCACCGAAGGGAAACTGGGTGGCCAGGCCGTGGTGCCCGGCGTGGCCGGGACCTGGAAAGACTTAACCGACAACGTCAACCTGATGGCCAGCAATCTGACCGCCCAGGTGCGCAACATCGCTGAAGTCACCACCGCCGTTGCCAGGGGCGACTTGGCGCGCACGATCACCGTGGACGTCAAGGGCGAGATCCTAGAGCTGAAGAACACCATCAACACCATGGTGGACCAATTGAACTCCTTTGCCTCAGAAGTGACACGTGTGGCGCGCGAGGTGGGCACCGAAGGGAAACTGGGTGGCCAGGCCCAGGTACGCGGCGTAGCCGGCACGTGGAAGGACCTCACCGACAACGTCAACCTGATGGCTAACAACCTGACCGCCCAGGTGCGCAACATCGCCGACGTGACCACCGCCGTCGCCAGCGGGGACCTCTCCAAGAAGATCACCGTCGATGTCCGAGGTGAGATTCTCCAACTCAAAGACACTATCAACACGATGGTGGAACAACTACGCGGTTTCGCCTCAGAAGTGACCCGGGTCGCGATCGAGGTCGGTACTGATGGGAAACTCGGCGGCCAAGCGTACGTTCCTGGGGTAGCCGGTACGTGGAAGGACCTGACCGACAGCGTCAACCTGATGGCTAACAACCTGACGGCCCAGGTGCGCAACATCGCCGACGTGACCACCGCCGTCGCCAGCGGGAACCTCTCTAAAAAGATCACCGTGGACGTCAAGGGCGAGATCCTGGAGCTGAAGAACACCATCAACACCATGGTGGATCAGCTCAACGCGTTTGCAGCGGAGGTGACGCGCGTGGCGCGCGAGGTCGGCACCGACGGCAAGCTGGGCGGCCAGGCGGAGGTGAAGGGCGTGGCCGGTACCTGGAAGGACCTGACCGACAACGTCAATGCCATGGCGGGGAATCTGACTGTCCAGCTCAGAGACGTATCGAAGGTGGCCACGGCGATCGCGAATGGCGACCTGACGCAGAAGATCACCGTGGACGTCCGCGGCGAGATTTTACAGATCAAGGACGTCATCAACCGGATGGTGGATCAGCTCAATGCCTTCGCGGCGGAGGTCACCCGTGTGGCCAAAGAGGTGGGCACCGACGGCAAGCTGGGCAGCCAGGCGGAGGTGAAGGGCGTGGCCGGCACCTGGAAGGACCTGACCGACAACGTCAACGTCATGGCGACGAACCTGACCGATCAGGTGCGCGGTATCGCCAAGGTGGTGAGCGCCGTGGCCACTGGGAACGTCAAGCAGAAACTGACGGTCCAGGCCAAGGGCGAGATTGCGGCCCTGGCTGACACCATCAACAACATGATTGATACCCTCGCCATCTTTGCCGATCAGGTCACTTCCGTGGCCCGGGAGGTGGGCGTGGAAGGCAGACTGGGCGGCCAGGCGAACGTGCCTGGTACCGCCGGCACCTGGAAAGACTTGACCGACAACGTCAATCAGTTGGCCGCCAACTTGACCACTCAGGTGCGTGCCATCGCCGACGTTGCCACCGCGGTTACCAAGGGGGACCTCACACGGACGATTACAGTTGAGGCGCGCGGCGAGGTTCAGGAGCTCAAAAACAACATCAATGAGATGATTCGCAACCTGAGGGACACGACCCATAAGAGTAGCGAACAGGACTGGCTAAAGACGAACGTGGCCAAGTTTACGCGAATGCTGCAGGGCCAGCGGGATGTACAGACCGTGGCCCGGACGCTCCTCTCGGAACTGGCGCCGCTGGTCTCCGCACAGCACGGCGTGTTCTACGTCATGGACACGCAAGATTCGACCCAGCGGCTGAAGCTGTTATCCAGTTACGGCTACAAGGGGCACAAGAACCTGGCATACGAATGGAATGTCGGGGAAGGTCTGGTGGGGCAGTGCGCCTTTGAAAAGCAACGGATCACGCTGACCAACGTACCTGGAGACTATGTCCAGATCACTTCCGGGCTGGGTCAAGCTGCGCCACTGAACATCATGGTGCTGCCGGTGCTCTTCGAGGGGGACGTCAAGGCGGTGATTGAATTGGGCTCCTTCAACCTGTTCAGCGAGATCCATCAAACTTTCCTGGAGCAACTGACGGAGGGCATCGGCATCGTTCTGAACACGATCGGGGCCAACACGCGTACCGAGAGGCTACTTTCGCAGTCGCAGGACCTGGCTAAAGAACTGCAAAGCCAACAGCAGGTACTGCAGCAAACCAACGAGGAACTGGTCGTGAAAGCCCGCTTGCTGGATGAGCAAAAGAATGAGGTTGAACGCAAGAACCGGGAGGTGGAACAAGCCAAGCGGGCACTGGAGGAGAAGGCCGAACAACTGGCCCGCACCTCCAAGTACAAGTCGGAATTCCTGGCCAACATGTCTCACGAGCTGCGGACGCCGCTCAACAGTCTGCTCATCCTCTCCCAGCAACTGGCTGGGAACCCCGAAGGCAACCTGACCCCGCCACAAGTGAACTACGGCCGCACGATCCATGCCGCGGGGACCGATCTCCTGAACCTAATCAACGACATCCTCGATCTGTCCAAGATCGAGTCCGGCACCGTGACGGTGGAGGCCAGCGAAGTGCTCTTCGCCGATTTGTGCGACCAGATGGATCGCACCTTCCGGCATATCGCGGTTAACAAGGGGCTGGAATTCAACATCGAAATTGCACCGAACCTGCCGCGGAGCCTCTACACCGATGGCAAACGCCTGCAGCAGGTGCTGATGAATCTGCTTTCCAACGCCTTCAAGTTTACCGAAAGGGGGCGGGTGGATTTGCGTGTAGGCCTTGTCACCGGTGGGTGGAGTCCAGACCACCGCATCCTCAACCGTGCTCACGAGGTCGTTGCTTTCTCGGTAAGCGACACGGGCATCGGCGTCTCCACGAACAAACAGCAGATCATCTTTGAAGCGTTCCAACAGGCTGACGGGACAACCAGCCGGAAGTACGGCGGCACTGGCCTGGGCTTGGCGATCAGCCGCGAGATTGCCACCCTATTAGGCGGGGAACTCCGACTGGTCAGTAGTACTGCCGGCCAGGGCAGCACCTTCACGCTCTTCCTGCTGCAGTTCTACACACCGCCCAAGCCCGACATGCCTCGGCCTACGCTTCCACCCATCAAGCCCTCCGGGGCCGGACCGGAGTCGGGTCCCGCTGCTCCTCGGCACAGTCTCAACCTCGGGCCGGATGGCGGGACGGTAGTTGAAGCCGTGTCCCCACCCGGGGAGCACGCACCGGCGGTGATCAGCGACGACCGAGAGACGATCTCGCCCGGCAACAGGGTTCTCCTGATCGTGGAAGACGACCCTAAGTTTGCGCAGACCCTTTTGGACATTGCGCGAGAGAAGGGGTTCAAAGGCATCGTGACCCTACAAGGCGAGACGGCTCACTCCCTCGCGCGCCAGTTTCATCCTGATGCCATCACACTCGATAGCCACCTGCCGGACCTTGACGGGTGGACGGTGCTTGACCGCCTGAAGATTGACCCGACGACCCGGCACATCCCAGTGCACATCATCTCGGTGGAAGAAGACAGGGCAGTCAGCCTGAAGCGGGGCGCCTTCGCTTTCCTGGAAAAGCCCGTCAGCAAGGACACGCTGGAAGAGTCGCTCGTCCGGCTGCGAGAGTTTATCCAACGCCCACAGCGGAAACTCCTGGTGGTGGAAGACCAGGTGGAGGAGCGTCAGCGCATCGTGGAACTGATCGGCCACGACGACGTGTGCATTACGGCTGTAGGCAGTGCGTCTGAGGCGTTGGCCTCGCTGCGGGCCGAGAGCTTCGACTGTGTGGTGCTCGATCTCCGGTTGTCGGGGACGTCGGTCTTTGCACTGCTGGAGCAGATTCACAACGATCCTCGACTGCGCGAACTGCCGGTGATCGTGTACACACCCAAGGATCTCACTAAAAATGAAAAAGCCCAGCTCACTAAACTTGCTAAGCGTATTCTCGTCAAAGACATCCACTCGCCGGAACGCCTGTTGGCTGAAACCAACCTGTTCTTGCATCGGGTGGCAGCCAACCTGCCAGAAGCCAAGCAGCGCATACTTGAGCGGCTTTATCAGTCCGACACCGCGCTGGCGGGCAAAAGAGCCCTGATCGTGGATGACGACATCCGCAACGTTTTTGCCCTCACCACCGTGTTGGAGCGCCATCAGATGGAGGTGTTGACAGCAGAGAATGGCAAGGCAGCGATTCACCTCTTGAAGAAGACGCCAGGGATCGACGTGGTCTTGATGGACATCATGATGCCGGAGATGGACGGGTACGACACCATGCGCGCCATCCGTAAGATCGACACGTTCAAAGCCTTACCGATCATCGCCCTCACAGCCAAGGCCATGAAGGGAGACCGGGAAAAGTGCGTGGAGGCAGGAGCGTCGGACTACCTGTCCAAGCCGGTGAACACCGAACAGTTGTTGTCGCTGCTGCGAGTCTGGCTCTATCGGTAGTTTCGAGGAGAAGCAATGACAGCCGAAGCGAAGGCCAACATCCTGCTGGTAGACGACCGTCCAGAGAGTCTCCTGGCCCTGGAAGTCGTCTTGGCCGATCTGGGACAGAATCTGGTTAGGGCTGATTCAGGGACGCAAGCTCTTCGCTGCGTGCTTATGCAAGACTTTGCTGTCATCTTGCTCGACGTGCACATGCCGGGGATGAATGGTTTTGAGACGGCGGCGCTGATTCGCGAACGCGAGCGGTCCATGCACACGCCGATTGTTTTCCTCACCGCGAGCGACCAGAGTGAGTTGGCCGTGTTCCAGGGTTATTCCGTTGGCGCCGTGGATTACCTCATCAAGCCCTTCGCACCGGAAATACTGAAATCCAAAGTTGCGGTGTTCGTGGACCTGTTCCAGATGCGCGAGAAGGCGCGGCAGCAAGCGAACCAACTCGTTGCCATCAATCAGAACTTGGAGCGAGAGATTGCCGAGCGTAAGCGGGCGGAGCAAGAAATCGAGCGGCGCGCTGACGAATTGGGGGCCGTAAACAAAGAACTCGAAGCCTTTTCGTACTCGGTCTCCCACGACCTTCGCGCGCCCCTGCGGGCCATGCAGGGCTTCGCGCAGGCATTGAACGAAGACTTCGCCGATCGGCTGGGCCCGGTCGCGCAGGATTACACCCGACGCATCGTCGCAGCCGCGTGCCGCATGGACACCCTGATCCAGGATCTACTGGCCTATAGCCGCCTCAGCCGCGCGCAGATGCTCCTCCAACCACTCGACCTGCGGTCTGTCATGGCCCAGATCCGGGCCCACACGGAGGGCGAATTCCGAAAGGCCTTGCTGGAGGTGGCGATTCCGGAGGCGTTCCCGCACGTGATGGCTCACCCCACCACCCTCGTGCAGGTCGTCACGAACCTCCTGACGAACGCCGTCAAGTTCGTGGGGTCCGGCGTGCGTCCGCACGTCCGGGTCTGGGCCGAAGAACGAGACGAGTGGGGCCGCTTGTGGGTGGAGGACAACGGCATCGGGATCGCGCCGGAGCATCATGATCGCATCTTCCGCGTCTTTGAACGCCTGCACGGGTCGGAAATGTATCCCGGGACCGGCATCGGCTTGGCCATTGTGGCCAAAGGCACGGAGCGGATGGGCGGCCGGGCTGGCGTGGAATCCACTCCCGGCAAGGGGAGTAAGTTCTGGATCGAGCTGCCCAAAGGGGACAGGCCAGCGTGACGATTGCGCAATCCACTGTGTTGTTGGTCGAAGACGACCCCAATGACGTGCTGCTCATCCAGCGTGCCTTTCGCCTGGCGAACTTCGCCCATGCCATCCAGACGGTCGAGGACGGAGAGGAAGCCGTGGCCTACCTCTCCGGGAAGCCCCCCTACGCTGACCGGGACCGCTACACCCTGCCGGCGCTGATGCTGTTGGACCTGAAGCTGCCCCGCAAATCGGGGCTCGAAGTGCTCCACTGGGTCCGTCAGCAAGACGGACTGAAGCGTCTGCCCGTCGTGGTCCTGACCTCCTCACGGGAGACGGCTGACGTCAACCGGGCCTATGACCTCGGGGCCAACTCGTACCTGGTCAAACCGGTGGCGTTCGAGTCCCTGCTGGAGATGGTCAAGGCACTCAACCTGTACTGGATGATCCTGAGCGAGCGACCGGAAGTCGGGAATCACGAACAGGTGCTATGAGCCGCCCGCTCCGCATCTTGCACATCGAAGACAATCCGGACGACCGGGCCTTGATCCAGCGCGAACTGCGCCGCAAGTATGCCGACCTCCAGGTGACCCCGATCCTGAGCGCGACCGATTTCGCCCGCGTGCTGGAAGAAGCCGAGGCCTACGACCTCGTCCTGACGGACTACCATCTCGGTTGGACGGACGGCATGGCCATTCTACGCGCGGTCAAAGACCGCTGTCCCGATTGTCCCGTGATCATGGTCACGGGGACCGGCAGCGAAGAAATCGCCGTGGAGGCCATGAAGGCCGGACTCGACGACTACGTCCTCAAAGCGGCTCACAACTTTGGCCGCCTGCCGGTGGCGGTAAAGACGGTACTGGAGCGGGCCCAAGAGCGGCGGGCGCTGCGGGAAAGCGAAGACCGCTTTCATGCCTTCATGGACAACAGCCCCGCCGTGGCGTTCATGAAAGACGAGGACGGGCGTTTCGTCTACGTCAACCAGCTGTTCGAACGTTTCTTCAAGCTGACGCGCCTCCAGTGGCTGGGAAAGACGGATTTCGATCTCTGGCCCGAGGAAACGGCGCGCCAGTTGCGCGACAACGACCGGGCGATACTGGCCGAGGACAGGCCGGCCGAAATTTTCGAAACGTTCCCGGGTCCAGACGGGATCCTTCGTCACTGGCTGGTCTTCAAGTTTCCCGTGAAGGACCATGCCGGACGGCGCTTCCTCGGCGGCATGGCGGTGGACATCACGGAGCGCAGACATCTCGAGCAACAGCTCCGCCAGGCGCTGAAGATGGAGGCGATCGGCAAGCTGGCCGGAGGCGTCGCCCACGACTTCAACAACCTCGTGACGATCATCACGGGGTACAGCGACATGGTGCTCAGTCGGATCGGTCCTGAGGACCCCATGCGGCGCGATATCGAGCAGATCAAGAAAGCTGGAGACCGGGCCCACTCGCTGACCCGGCAACTGCTCGCCTTTAGTCGGCGGCAGATGCTGCAACCGAAGGTCTTGGACCTGAACGCCGTGGTGAGCAACCTGGAGCCGATGCTCCACCGATTGATCGGCGAGAACATCGAGCTCGCCATCGTGCTGAAGCCCGGATTGGGACAGGTGAAAGCTGATCCCGGACAGCTCGAGCAGGTCATCATGAACTTGACCATCAACGCCCGTGATGCGATGCCCCACGGAGGGAAACTCCTGTTCGAGACCGACAACGCCACGCTCGACGAGGTGTATGCCCGCCAGCATATCCCCACGCAACCCGGCTCGTATGTGCGTCTGGCCGTGAGCGACACCGGCTGCGGGATGGATGAGGCGACTCAATCCAGGATCTTCGAGCCCTTCTTCACCACCAAGGAACAGGGCAAGGGCACAGGGTTGGGCCTCTCCACGGTGTACGGGATCGTGAAGCAGAGCGGCGGCTACATCTGGGTCTACAGTGAGCCCGGGCAGGGCACGACGTTCAAGATCTACCTGCCCAGAGTCGCTGCCCCGGCAGATTCAGTCTTGCCGGTCACTCACTGGTCCAAACTGCCCCAGGGAACGGAGACCCTGCTGCTGGTGGAGGACGAACCGGAGGTGCGGTGGCTCGTGCGGGACATGCTTCAGCATCTGGGGTATACCATCCTGGAGGCGCGCCACGGGATCGAAGCCCAGGTCCTGAGCATCCAGCATCCGGGACCGATCCACCTTCTGATCACCGATGTCGTGATGCCCCAGATGAGCGGGCGGGAGATCGCCGAGCAACTGCGGTCTGAGCATCCGGAGACGAAGGTGCTGTACATGTCGGGTTACACGGACGATGCCGTCGTTCGCCATGGGGTCCTGGCTGCAGAAGTGGCGTTTCTGCAGAAACCCTTCACCCCCGAAGGGCTGGCGATCAAAGTTCGCGAAGTGCTCGACGGCCCGGCCGGAAGCCGAACCGGCAAGCCCGCTTGAGGAGTCACGACTCGTGGTATGGAATAGATGGAGCGGGAAACGGGATTTGAACCCGCGACCCTCGCCTTGGCAAGGCGATGCTCTACCACTGAGCTATTCCCGCCCCGATCGCAGGAGAAGCGGAATTATACGGGCATCACGCGAGAAGCGTCAA
>Ga0209802_1002990_pt1 | contig 11493 bp, 12 predicted proteins | sample GraSoiAngelo_129_FD_185886 | JGI IMG/M metagenome (GOLD analysis project Ga0209802, IMG submission 185886) | Grasslands soil microbial communities from the Angelo Coastal Reserve, California, USA - 14_0927_12_40cm (SPAdes) (version 2) | ecosystem: Environmental > Terrestrial > Soil > Grasslands ... | reverse complement strand
AAGCCCACGCGGCACGCACCGCGCCGATCCCGAGTGACTGACCTTCGCGGTGGAACACGTGCAGGCCGTTGCGCACAGCCCGGCGGGCGTCGAGCAAGGCGAGTTACCTGCCGCGGGTCACCATCGGAGGAAGCGCGGGCGATGCCGCGCCCGCATTCAGCGCGGTGGGGAACCAGGGGACGGTGCGCTACGTGTTGGGGCCGGTCATCAGCTGGCCGGCGCTCAACCTGGGGCGGGTGCGAGCGGAGGTGGTCGCGGCGCAGGCGCGGGAGGCAGCCGGTCGCGCGGAGTACAGTCGCGTCGTGCTAGCCGCGATGGAGGAGATGGAGAAACGCCCTCACGCGGTATCGCACCGCGCGGGTGCGGGTTGAGCGGCTCCAGGAAGCGAGCGCCGCGAGCGAGCGCGCCGCCGAGCTGGCGCGCCTGCGATTCAGCGAAGGGGTGACGGCATTTCTGCAGGTGCTCGATGCGCAGCGGACCGAGCTCGAGGCCCAGGATCGGTTGGCGCAGGGGCGGACCGACGCGGCGACGGCGTACGCGGCGTTGTACAAGGCGGTAGGGGGACGGTGACACCGGCGCGATGGTACTCCGCGTCGCGGTGCGCGGCGAGCACATAGCACGGCGCCTCGGCGACTCGGGGCCCCCCCGAGTCTACGTCGATCCCACGCCACGCCGCCCAAGCAAGCTCACGGTAGATGAGCTGAGGAGCCGTTCTATTGGATGGTGATGCTCCCGGCCGTGACGGATGCCGTCGGCAAGGTCGTAACGCCGAAGATCAAGAGCAGACTGTTGGTTGTCGAGGTGACGGTGAACGGAACGCCCGTAAGCGGGGGCGTGCCGTTGCCCATGTCGATCGTGCAGGTGCCCGAGAACGTGGAGCTGCCGTCAGCATTGACGGCACCGCTCGTCGCTTCACCCTCGACGCTGATGTCCTGCGGCTGACCGAGAGCCGAGAGGCCGAGCAGGACAGTTTGGAACTGTCCGCTGACCGTTCCGTTGGCGGGGAGAGCAATCCCGATTCCGAACCGGAGCCCGGTGATGGGGACGCCGTTGAACGTGGTGCCGCTGGGGTAGACGCCAGAGCCGGCGCCAGCGGTGAGCCCATCGGAGCTTTGAGCCGCAGCAGGGCACCACGGCAGGACGATCGCCACCGCGACAAGTGTCGCCACCAAGCCGCTGCGTCCGTTCATGGCGTGCTCAACACCAGGATCCCCCCCGACTGGATCTTGATGTTCCCTCTGATGATGGGCTGTCCACCGGGGCTCATCGAACCCTCCACGGGTTCACCCGAAACCGCGATGGTGAACTTGTCCCGATTGGCACCGGGGTCGCCATTGTCCTCGACCCATACCGTGAAGGTGCACATCCCAGGGTTGCCGTTACCCACCCTCTTCGTGCAGGTGCCGCTGAACGTCGCGGTATTGCCGACGATCAGCAGCGTGAGCATGCCTGTGCTGTGGACATCGACGAGCCTCGCATGGTTGTAGTACTGCAGCTGACCAATCGCGGGGCCATTCAACATCATACGCTGCACCACGAAGCCGAAATTCGCGAAGTCTTTGCCGTTCGAACCCCGTGGCACTCGGATTTCGCCACCGCCTGTCACCTTGCCAGGCAAGCACTGAACCGTGGTGCTCGCGGTTGCCGTGTTGTTCGCTGCGCTTGGATCGATCGTCGTCGAACCGACCGTGGCTCGGTTGGTTATCGTGCCACAGATGGCCGGCGTCACCGTGATGGTGATCGGGGGAGCGCCACCCGGGGCCACACTCCCGCGGGTGCAGGTGACCACTCCGCCCCCCTGCACGCAGGTCCAGCCAGTCCCTGAGGCGTTCTGGAAGGTCACCCCAGCCGGCAGGTTGTCGGTCACCTGCACGTTGGCGGCCGTGGACGGGCCACCGTTGCTGACCGTGACGGTGTAGGTCAGCGTGGCGCCCGCATTCACCGGATCAGGGTTGTCGGTCTTGGTGATCGACAGATCGGCGCTGCCAGTCACCTCCAGCGGCTCGCAGGGGCTATCGGTCGCCGTGTAGTTGGGATCTCCGTTGTAGTGGGCGATGAAGGAGTAGGAGCCGGCGCTTAAGGGCCCCTGGCTCGCCGAGGGATGGGCCACCCCGCTCGCATCCAGTGTCACGGTGCCCGACCCGACCGAGGTGCCGGTGCAGGTGCTCGAGGCGGTGAAGAACGTGAACGTCACCGTCCCGGTGGGCGTCCCGAAGCTGCCACTCACCGTGGCCTTGTCATGCACCGTCGACCCCGCCGGCACCGACGTGACAACCGCATGGCTCGCGTTGTGAATCTCGGTCGCGGCCGTCGGAGTCAGCGCCGTCACCTCCAGCGGCTCGCAGGGGCTATCGGTCGCCGTGTAGTTGGGATCTCCGTTGTAGTGGGCGATGAAGGAGTAGGAGCCGGCGCTTAAGGGCCCCTGGCTCGCCGAGGGATGGGCCACCCCGCTCGCATCCAGTGTCACGGTGCCCGACCCGACCGAGGTGCCGGTGCAGGTGCTCGAGGCGGTGAAGAACGTGAACGTCACCGTCCCGGTGGGCGTCCCGAAGCTGCCACTCACCGTGGCCTTGTCATGCACCGTCGACCCCGCCGGCACCGACGTGACAACCGCATGGCTCGCGTTGTGAATCTCGGTCGCGACCGTCGGAGTCCGCGCCGTCACCGTCAGCACCTCGCAGGGCTTCGGCCCGGAGGTATAGTTGTCGTCCCCACTGTAGGAGGCCTCGAAGGCGTAGGAGCCCGGCGCCGCGGGAGTTTGGGAGAAGCCGGTGGCATCCACCATCCCGTTCACCAGGGTTTGGGGACTCGAGGTGGCCGCCGGCATCCCCGTGCAGGTCCCGCTGGTGAACCACTTGAACGTTACGGTCCCCGTGGGGGTCCCCGCCGTTCCACTCACTGTGGCCTTGTCATGCACCGTCGTGCCAACGGGCACGGACGTGACCACGGTGTGGTTCGCGTCGTGGATCTCGGTCGTGATCGTCGGGGCCACCTTATCCGTGAACCTCGCCTGCGCGACGAGCCGCGACGCCTGACCGCTCGCGAGCACGTAGAACGTGACTCCGACGTCGTGCGGCTCCGGTGAGAACTCGTTGTTGACGATGTTCCCTAACGGATCGGCAGTCGCCGTCAGCGTGCGGTCAGGGTGAGTCGTCGGGTCCTCGTGGAGTAAAAGCGAGACGACTTCACCCGGCTCCCAACCCGACCCCGTGAACGTGACGGTCTCGCCCGGGCTATAATCTGGTCTGTCCGTCTTCACGGAAGCCAGACGCCGCGGTGACGTTACCAACACGACCTGGCCCTCGGCCGAGCCGCCTCGCGCGTCGACCGCCGCGCCCGAAGCGGCCGCGGGCGGCCGCACACCGAACGACGCCATCGCGGGGTAGGCGAGCTGGGTGCCGCCGTTGTCCAGAATCGCGATCCCCGTCGCCGTCAACGTCTTCACGCTATCGTAGACCTGCGCCACCGTATCCGGGCTCACCGCCAAGCCCGCGAACCCCGCGAGCCACGCATAGCGTTGCGAAGCAACCTCGGAATGGTCGCCGAGGACTACGAGTCCCGTCGCCGCCGCCGAGTCGGCACCCCGAGCCCAGACAGCCAAGTTGCGGATGAGCTTGTCCTTCAGGTCCCGGCTCTGGGTGCCTTGATCCGGAGTCCCCGACCAGACGACCAACCGACCCTCGAGCGCAAGGCTCAGTCGGTACGCGATCCGGCTGTTGCGGAGCAGCTCATATGGCTTGGAAACGGAATCGTCGGCGAGGGAGGGAATGATGAAGACCGCATAGGAACTGAGATCGGCGGTCGCGAGGTCGACCGTCCCAGCAGTCCCGTCGTAGCCGCGATCGACGCCGTTCGGGAAGGGACCGTTCGGTCCCGACAACGCGCCGACGACGTTGTGACATCCGATGCTGTCGATCGCTACCGGGCAGTAGATGAGGGCTTTCTGCGGGGTCACAGCCACCGCGTACACCGCGACGCCCAGCGCCGCCACTAGCGGGCCTGCAATCGCAACGAACCGCAGCAACTTCCTCATTATTTGCCAGGGCTAGTTGCAGGCGCCGGCGAGGAGGCGGTTGTACGCGTCGGCCGTCTTCTGCAGCTCGCGAGCTGCGGCTCCCCGCGCGAGCAGCGCGTTGACGCGGTTCAGCGCTCTGCTATAGGTGCGGCAGATGCTCGATGCACCCTTGACGACGGGAGTCACCGACATCGAGGGGCGCGGTGAAGGCGCTGTGGGCGCCGGACGATCCTCGCATGCGACCGTGAGCATCACGACGGTCAGGGAGAGCAGAACAGGGCGGCTCACAACCCACCTCCGAGTGATATCGAAAGTGGGTCTGCGCAAAGGACGTGCCCGGTGTCGCGTCGACAAACCATCGACCGAAGGGTGAGTCGTTGACGGCTATAGCCTCTGGACGAGCCCAAGCCGCCGCGGGCCCGGCCTCGCTCAACGGCGTGGTGTTGGTGCCGACCATCGTGTTTGCGGGTCGCGGACGAACGGAGGGGGACGGAGCGCAGTCCGACGGTCGGGACATCGAGGCCCACAACGCGCTGAGTGCGCGCTGTTCTCCTACAACCGGAGATGGACGAAGACGGCTATAACTTTTGATGGAGGAGTGATCATCGCCGCGACGGCTGTCATGGCCCCGCTCCGCAGCGCCCACGCAACGTGCGTGGCTCGGGAGTGATGGCACTCTGCGCGCTATGAACGACGCTGACTCTCGCTAGAGGCTTGCTGACTCGATGCTGTACGACTGGATGGTCGCGGCGACGCCGACCTGGTCGCCCCGCGGCTCCACCCGGAGGATTTCCCCTTTGCAGCGTAGCTGGCACGGCACGCTCGGGCTCAGATCCCCGAGCACCAGCGTGAACTCGATCGGCGCGCCGGGCGAGTGCGGCTGGTCCGTCACGAAATAGAGTCCACCCGCGCTCACATTGCTGCTCAGCCCCCTCCCGTGCGCCAACTCGATGTCTAGCGTGAGGGAATAGCGTTCGTGCCGGCGTGTGGCTTTCAGCTTCATCTCCTTTAAGGATAGCTGGTTACGGGCAAAGGCCGCGCCAGACCGAGCGGGCTGTGAGTCGACGAGCTAGCCGGGCGTCGGAGCGACGGGTATCTTCTTTTTTGCTACGCGTGCCCGAGTGCGGGCGTGAGCTGGATGCGTGATGCAAGCTGTCCCACCGGGTTCGCCCTTGCCCGTCGTGTCGCCCGCGGCCTACCCTCGCCGCCGGGTGGATGTGGATTACACGCCCGGGATCCGCGCCGAGCGGCTGATCGCGAGCGGGCGCGTGGTGCTTGCCGCATTCTCGTTGCTCGCCGTCTGGCTCGATCCTCCCACGCCGGCCAAGTACGTCGAGATCACCAACCTCTTGCTCGCCGGATACGCGACGTATGCGGTCGGGTTGGCCGTACTCGCCTGGCTCGCCCGGGCGCCGCGCCCGCGCCTCGCCGTCGCCACTCACGTCGCGGATCTCGTGCTATTCTGCGCGTTCGTGTACCTGACCGAAGGCCCCGCCAGCCTGGTCTTTTCCTTCTTCATTTTCTCCGTCGTGGGCGCCACGCTCCGCTGGCAGTGGCGCGGCGCGGTGTGGACCGCCGCGGTCGCGCTCCTCGCGTTCAACGGGATCGGGTTGTACGCGGTGAAGGTAATCCACCACCCGGCGTTCGCGCTGGACCGGCTCATCAGTCGGAGCGTGTATCTCGTCGTGCTGGCCGGCCTGCTGGCGGTCCTCGGCGCATATGAGCGGCGACGGCGCCACGAGATGTCGCAGCTCGCCTCCTGGCCGCGCACGCTGCCGCAGGACGCCGGTCTCGCGCTCCGCCAGCTCCTGAAGAGTGCGGCCGGCGTCTTCGGAGCTCCGCGGGCGCTGCTGGTCTGGGGGGACGCCGATGAGCCCTGGCTCCACCAGGCGGCGTGGGCCGACGGCGACGACTTCGAGGAGCGGCGCGATCCGCGCGAGACGCTCCACCCGCTGGTCGCCGAGGCGCTCCATGGAGTAAACTTCTTCTGCCTTGACGCCGCTCGGGCCGTGGCCGCCGTGCTGCAGGCCGCGCCCGGCGGGCCGCACGCGTGGCGCGGCGCGCCGATTCATCCCGCGCTCGTGTCTCGGTTCGCAATGAAGGCGGTGCTGTCGCTGTGCGTGCGCGGCGAATCCGTGGACGGGCGCCTGTTCGTTTTGGACAAGCGCCGTTTCATCGCCGACGATCTCGTGCTGGGTGAGGTCGTGGGCAGCCACCTCTCCGAGTCCCTGGATCACCTGCTGCTCACGCGCCGGCTGCGGCAGGCCGCCGCGACCGAGGAGCGCGTACGCCTCTCCCGCGATCTGCACGACGGGGTGCTGCAATCGCTCACCGGCGCGGCCCTGAAGCTCGAGACAGCACAGCGGCTTCTGGACGAGCAGCCCGCAGCGGCGCGGCAGCGACTGGCTGAGATCCAGCACCTGATCGCCGACGAGCAGCGGAACTTGCGCTTCTTCATCCGGGACGGGACGCTCGATCCTCTGAGCCTCGCGGCCGGCGACGTGACCTTGGAGACGCGGCTGCGCTTGATGGCACAGCGGCTGGAAGACGTGTGGGGCCTCCGGGTCGGGATCGAGCTCGAGGAGCTGAACGGCACGGCGGACCACCTCGCGTATGACATTTGCCACCTCGTGCAGGAGGCGCTGGCGAACGCCGCACGGCACGCGGGTGCCTCCGCGGTGCGCGTGACGCTGGCCGCGCGCGACGGCGGGGTGGACATCGTCGTCATTGACGACGGCCGCGGCTTCCCCTTCCAGGGAGACTTCGACCACGAGACTCTGAACGCCCGGCAACTCGGTCCGGTCATGCTGAAGGAACGGGTCGACTCCCTGGGCGGGACGCTGGCGATCCACTCGAGCCCGAGTGGCGCCCGCCTCGCCATCCGCCTCCCCTGCCCGCGGCCAAGAGCGTAGCGTGCCCATCCGTCTCGTCCTGGCCGACGACCATCCGATCGTGCTCGACGGCCTCACGAGCCTCTTCCAGCTGGAGCCCGACTTCCAGGTGGTCGCTCGCTGCGTGAACGGCGAGGAAACCCTGGCCGCCGTCCGCTGCCACCGCCCCGACGTCCTGATCCTCGACGTCCATATGCCGCGTAAGGACGGGTTCGAGATCCTGCGCGAACTGCAGAAGGACAAGCCCCGCACCAAGGTCGTCCTGCTCGCGGGCGCGCTCGAGGAGGACCAGGTGCTCGACGCGCTGCGCCTCGGCGTGCGGGGGATTGTGCTGAAAGAGGTCGCGCCCGGCCTCCTCGTGGAGTGCGTCCGCAAGGTCCATGCGGGCGAACAATGGCTCGAGACACAGCTGTCCAGCCGGGCGCTCGATGCCCTGCTCCGCCGCGAGGCTGCCGGACGCGACCGGAAGCCGGGCCTCACGCCGCGGGAGCTCGAGATCGTCCGCATGCTGGCCAGCGGCCTTGGGACCGGCGACATGGCGAACCGCCTCGCTATCAGCGAGGGGACGTTGAAAATCCATCTGCACAACGTCTACAAGAAGCTCAACGTCCAGAACCGGGTGGAGCTGGTCCTCTACGCGCAATCCAAGAAACTCGTGTGAGAGACAGGGGGCGGGTCCGACGCGCGCCCTCCTATTGAGGTCGGCTTCCGGATTGTGAGGGTAGGCTTGGTCGAACTGGCTGATGAACTCGAACGTCGTCCACTGCTCCTTGTTCCTCTCCTCTACCTTCCAGAAGAGGAATGAGCCGATCGGATAGTCCCCCAGGTTCGAATCGAACAGCTTCTCGATCTGAGCAGGTTCCCAAACCAACTCTCGCTGTATGGCCGGGAGAAAGTAGTCCTTGTTGATCCCGTCGATCACATCTTTGATGCGAACCGACCTGTATTCCATAGGCTCCTCGGCACGCGCGCTGACCGGAGATGCTCATGAGGCTACGGCGTGCTGGCCCGAGCCGCCAGATGAGTTCGGAACCGTTGCTCGAGCGCCTGTCACACCCCCTATCGAACTTCCCACGTCGTCAATGGACCAGAGGGGCGTCAGGAGCGCAGTGCGGACTCCACTGCCGGCATAGCTGGAGGCGCAGGGCAACAAGGCGCTTGGAGCCGGCCGTCCGCGCTGGTCAAGGTCCCATTCCATTTGTTATGAGCACACTATGCGCCGCGGCTGAAGCGCGATCTGTCAGCGGCGGCGAGGGCGGTACACTACTCTAGTAGCGTGGGCCGCTCCTCAAGTGTGTCACACAGGCTTCCTCGGTAGTCCTGGATATTGATCCCAAGGAAAGGTAGTCCTGGATATTGATCCCAAGGAACTCTTGCCACCGCACCAGCGTCTTGTCTGACGGGTCGTACACCTCGACATCAACCGCTCGCGCCTGTGTACGAGATCTCATGGGAAGCAGCAGAGTGCGGACAGCAACGTCGGCTTCAGGCAAACGGTAGCCCGCGACTACGAACTTCTTGCAAGAGCGCACTGCGTCGCCCGCCAGCCGCCACACCTCGTGAAGCTCAGGCGTGTAGATCCGCTTCAGGAACGACGGGTACAAGAGGACGGGATTATCGCGAGCAGGGAATTGAGGTTCTTCTAAGTCCTTGAACGTCATGTTGTCGGATTTGAACTGGAACGGGATGTGATAGAGGAAATAGCGGTAGTCCAGATAGAGCCCGTTGTGCTTCTCCTTCCAACCGAAAGAGCCGTGGAGCTTCAGGACGGGCACTTGAGGTCAACGGGGAATCTTAAGTATGGAAGGGGCGAACCAGAACGGCGCCAGCTCTTATCGCCATGCTACCGCACTGGCCTAGTGCGCAGACAGCGGGTCGCGGTCGCGCCGGTGGGTTGATCAGGGGATGGGGAACCTGTTTGCCGTAGTGTTTGCCGGTCCGTGATGAACTTGGAAGCATTTAGTGGTCCTAGACGACCCTACGTGAGCACAAAAACGGCGGGCCCGCATCGACCCGCCGTCTTTGGAGACCGGTGCTCTACCAATTGAGCTACGGACCTAAGAACTGGACCGGTAGACGGCGAGACGGCTAGACGGGTAGGGGTTCGAAACATGCTTCAGGTCCCCACAATTTCCCTTGTCCCGACTCGAGCCTACTACCTAGCCACCGCTATCCGTCTCGCCGTCTATCCGCCTACCCGTCTAGGTGTCAGGGGTGGCTGACGGGAATTGAACCCGCAACCTCTGGAGCCACAGTCCAGCGCTCTAACCGATTGAGCTACAGCCACCGCGCGCCGAGCAGAATCTAATCCCTCGGCCCTCCCGCCAAAAGCGTTGACCGCTCCCTCTAAACCGGGTCCTATTCGCAAGCATCTTACGAGGAAGCAAGGCTCCGTCGTGAACGGATTACGTCAGGAGGGGACCATGAAACGCCAGCGACTGCTCATCGCCCTCACCGTCGTCAACCTTGCGCTGCTGATACTCTCGCCCGTTCGGCCGCACCCGGTCGTGGCGCAGGACGTGGCGCCGGTGCTGCGCGGCCGTGCGCTGCAAATCGTCGACGAGCACGGGCGCGTTCGCGCCAGCATCAGCGTCTACCCGGCAGATCCCAGCGTCAAGTATGCCGGATGGCACGACCGGATCCCGGAGACCGTGCTGCTGCGCCTGATCAGCTCGAAGGGCGGTCCGAATATCAAAATCGCCGCCACCGAAGACGGATCGGCCATGGTTCTGGGCGGCGACTCGAATCCGACCCACATTCAGTTGCTCGCGCGAGGCACCAATACTTCCTTCAAACTCACCAACAAGGACGGGCGGCAGCAGCTGATCAAGCCGTAGGACCCGCCCAGCCCTACCGGATTATCTGCACGACACCCGCTTCGTTCGCGAGGACCGCCGTCCTACCATCGGGCGTCATCGCGAGATGCCGCGGGCGCCCCAGCACCGGGATCGTCTCGACCACGGCGCCTGACACGCAGTCAATCACCGCGATCTGGCCGATCCCAGTCTGAGTTACCCAGAGTTGCGCTCCATCCTGGGTGAGCGCAAAGCCGAAGGCGGCGGGGACGGGAATCGAATCCGTTCGGGTCCAGGTCTTCAGGTTCCACACTGCTACCCAGCCACCCTCGTCGGCCAGGTAGAGGGTGCTGTCCCCGCGGCCAACGACGAGGTCCTGGGGTGTGCCCCCAGCCGTGAACGACCGCACAACGATGTCGGACGCGGTGTTGATCTCAGTCACAGTCCCGCCCACACTGCTGACGTACAGCCGCGACCGGTCCGAAGTGAGCGCCACTCCGTTCAACGCAACGGTACCGAGCTGGATCGTTGTTTCGACGGCGCCTGATGTCGAGTTGAGCACCGTCAGACCGCCGTTGTCGAGCGTCACGTACAGCTTGGTCTCGCCCGGGCCGAGCACAACGCGAACCGCTCCACCGGGGACAGGAAAGGTGGTGACCTGTGCCTGTGTCAGCGTGTTGATCACACCGACGGTGCGATCGTAGAGGTTCGTGACGTACGCCGAGGACCCCGCGGCGCCGAACGCGACATCGTAGGGACCGTTCCCGACTTTGAAGCTAGCGGTCACCCGAGGCGAAGCGATATCCACGACGGCAATCGAATCCGTGGCCACTCGTGTCACGTAGACCACGCCACGTTGCGAGATGGCGACGTTCCACGGCCCGTTGCCTAGAGCGAACGGCGTCAGCGCGACGCCCGGGTGCCCCGGGGGACCCGAGATCGTTTGGCCACACGCACCCAGCGCCACGAGGCTGAGGAGACTGCAGATGTGAGCGCGCATCACGGTTCCTCCAAATGTGATCCCTACGGCCAGAAGCGACGCGCCAGCTCGGCGGTGCGGGGATCGGCCGGGACCGGCTCCCCGTCGAGCGACCCGAGCGCCACGACGCCCCGTACCGCGTTCGTCAGGAACAGGCTCTTGCCTGCGAGCGCCTGGCGCGGGTAGCGCCCCTGCTCCACCGCCGTAGCGAGCTCAAGCACGCGCCCCCGCCCGATCCCAGGCAAGATGCCGACGTCGGCCGCCGGCGTGCGCAAGTGCTCCCCCTCCCACCAGTAGAGGTTCCATGCGGTCCCCTCAGCCACCCACCCCTCGGGCGTCAACAACAGCGCGTCATCCGCTTCGCCCACTTCGGCCTGCTCCGCCGCGTCGACGAAGCAGTCTCGCTCGGTGGTCTTGTGCGGGTACGGCACATGCGGCTCCGAAGCGGTCACCACCGCGGGGGGATCGAGCGGCGGCAGGTCACGCACGGTCACGCTCGCCCGCCCGTCCCGCACCTCGACGCGCAGCACCGCTTCGTCCGTGCCGGCGAACGGGCGCACCAGCGCCGCGACCGCCTGCGAGGGCCTCGCCAGGCCGAGCTCGCCGAGCGAGCGCTCGAGCCGGACGAGATGACGATCCAGGAAGGGAATGCGTCCCCCCCGCACGCGCATGGTTTCGATCAGACCGTATCCGGCCGTTTCCACCGATCCCCCGCCCCGACGACACGCCGAGCAAACAATAGAAACCGGGTTTCGGCCGGGCAAGTTGCCTAACGCACCCCCATTTCACATCTTGCTACCGCCTTAGACCACG
>Ga0209802_1002989_pt1 | contig 11501 bp, 19 predicted proteins | sample GraSoiAngelo_129_FD_185886 | JGI IMG/M metagenome (GOLD analysis project Ga0209802, IMG submission 185886) | Grasslands soil microbial communities from the Angelo Coastal Reserve, California, USA - 14_0927_12_40cm (SPAdes) (version 2) | ecosystem: Environmental > Terrestrial > Soil > Grasslands ... | reverse complement strand
GGCCCCAGGGCAACGAAAACAGACAAATTGACCGGGAATGGCGTCCCGACGAGCATCGGCGCCCTGTCGGTCTGACATCTTTGCCCGCTCGTGCCCGGAGAAACGCTTGCAAAACGCTTGCAGAGAGTTCTGGTCGACTCTCGTGATGAGCGGCTCAGGAGAGTCCTGTGTATTAGACGGGCGTAAGTTTCTTGCGCGAAGCAAGTGCGCGGACTACTGCGGCGGGCGAACCACCGATCGCCAACACGGACCTGAGCAGGAGGTCGATGCTCACAGAACGATCTCCAGACTCCATCTTCGCAACTCGCGACTGACTCGAGCCGACCAACTCAGCCACTCGGCTCTGCGATAGTTTCCGGCGGATCCGAAGTGCATGCAGACAGCGAGCCAGGGCGAGCTTCATTTCGACGAACGCAGCCTCCTGCTTGTTGAGGCCCAGAAACTCAGCGGCCGAGCCAACCTTCCATCCCGCACCTTCAAGACGAGCCTTCTTCGCGCTGTTCATGGACCGATCCCCCCGTCTACTAATCCAAGCTGTCGTAGTGCTTCAGTCGTCTCTTGCACGTATCGATAACGCTCTGGGGCGTCTGTCGAGTCGTTTTCCCAAAGACTTCTAAGATCACAATGGCGTCGGCGTCGATGCGATACACAATCCGCCAGTCCCGGCCTTTATCGGAAACCCGGAGCTCGTGGCACCGGCGGCCGATCGACGGCATCGGTCGCGACTGCGGTAAACTTAGATTCTCGCCCTGTTGCAGCCTGCCGAGTAGATACCCTGCCTCAATTCTCGCTTCCTGGGAGAAAGGAGGCGTCTTGATCTGGCCGTGAAGCCAGACGAGGGGCTTCTCCCCCGGAGCCATCGGCACAAATAAGCTATGTCAGATCTGACATATCCGCAAGTGGTGCTACACTGAGGCCAACTGCCCCAGCGACGCAAACGCCTGTCCGGCCTTGACGAACGGTGTGCGGGCGCCGGCAACGATTGCGACCCTCTGGTCCCTCATGATTCGATCACTCCTTCCAACTCGACGGGGTCACCGACGGTAACGACGCCGGGCTGCACCACCGAGCAATTCAAGGCCATGGTCCCACCGAACTCCAGCTGGATCCGGCGCAGCACGCCGACGTCCTGCTCGAGCGAATCGGGATCGAAGGTGGTCATGATGCAGCGCTGCCGTAAGTCCTGCACGCCGATCACCACTTCGCCGATCTTGAGCTGTCGGCCCTCCCACGTGCGCTCGGCCAGCCCCTCGACGCCGGCAATCACGATGTTCGGCCGCAGGCGTCGCCGATCGGTGCCGAGCGCCCGGATCGCGCCGTCCGTCGCGACGAGGAGCGGGAGCACGTCGAATCGCTCCACCCCGTCGTCGCGCACCAGCTGCGCGCCCGGCCCCACTGCGGCGACGACGTCGTGCGCGACCTCCGAAGTTCGCCACGGCCGCCCGTCGACCAGCGGCTCCCCGTCCGGGCCCAGGGTCGCGCGGTGGCCCAGCAGCCGCGGTCGCGTGCGCGCCGTGACGACCCGCCCGTGCGCGCCGCGCACGTGTACGACGCGGTCACCTACGATCCCGTCGGCGCGGATCTCCGCCCGCGCGAGGCTCTCGGCCGCCATCGACTTCACCGGATAGCGCCACAACTCAGCGACGCGCATTGGTCCTCCCGGCCCGCCACGCCGCAGAGCGGGGCGCCCAAGCGAGCCGCCCCGGCCCGCGGTCGCTAGGCGACCTCGAGCTCCGGCGCGTCCCACTGCTGCGGCTGGAACGCTTCATCGAGCGGCGCGCCCGTCAGCGCGTGTGTGTAGTTGGCGAGCACCTTCAGGCCGACGTGGCCCACGACCTCGAGCAGCTGCGCCTTGCTGTATCCAGCGGCCAGGAACGCCGCGACCGCCGTCTCCGGGACGAAGCCCTTGTTGCGCACGACCGCGCGGGTGAACGTCACGAGGGCGTCGATCTTCGCGTCCCCGAGGGGGGCGCCCGTGCGCACCGCCGCCACGACTTCCGGCCGCGCCTTGAGCATCCCCGCGATCGTCGAGTGGGCCGCCACGCAGTACGTGCAGTGATTCTCCGTGCTAACCGCGATCTCCACGAGCTGCCGCTCCGTCGGGGAGAGGGCGCCCTTGTCGAGACTCCCCGACAGCGCGAGGTAGCCCTCGAGCACGGCGGGGGATTCGGCGAAGGTGGCGAACAGGTTGGGGACGAAGCCGAGCGCCTTGTGCACGCGCGCGAGGAGCGGCTTCGAGGACTCGGGCGCATTAGCGATGGTGTACTGCGCGAAGCGGGACATGTCGTGACCTCCGTCAAAAAAAGGTTGAGGGTCAGGAGCCCGCCCACTCACGGTCGGGCCTGGCGGACTAACCTGTAAATGAGTATTTTAACGGTTAAGTTCCCATGAGGTTCTTCTTCCTAGGCGAGCGGCTCGCCGTCGATCTCCTGAACACCGTGGTCGTGCAGGACGGCAGGGTGCATCTCCTCCAGGGCCCCATGGACGTCGCGGCCTGGGCGGAAGCGGCGGGGGTACTGCCGCACGGCGCGCTGAGGGGCAGCGCGGCCGCTCAGGAGCCCGAGCGGCTGCGGGGGTTCCGGGAGACGTTGCGGCGGGGGCTCATGGCCTGGGCGGTGCGGGGAACCTATCCTCGCGGGCTTATCGCGCTCCTGAACCAGCATTTGGCGCGCGACCCGGAGGTCAGCGAAGTGACGGCCAGTCGAGGCAAGGTGGTCACGCGGCGGCGGCCGGCCGGCGCGCCGCTCGAGCGCCTCTACGGGGCCGTGGCCCGGTCAGCGGCGGAGCTGCTCGCGGGCGGCGATCCCCGCCGGCTCCGCAAGTGTGCGAACCCGAGCTGTCGGCTGATGTTCTACGACGTATCGAAAGCGGGGCGGCGCCGCTGGTGCTCTATGCGGACGTGCGGGGGTCGGGCCAAATCCCGCGCCTTTTATCGGCGGCGCCGGGAGGGCGCCCGTCGTGGTACAGGCAGCCGGTAGACTCCCGTCGCTCAAGGCGACGCAATACGGTATCCGGCTCACGCAGGCAGCGCCGCTTGGATGAAGGCTTGGCCTGTGCGTTCGTCCGCGACACCTCGGGATGGGCACCTACGGTTTGGGCGTGTCCATCGGGGTCAGCTTGTCGCCACGGAGCTGCTCTTGGCGCCGCGGCTTGGTGGGCAGGATGCCGTCGCGCGCTCGGACCGGCGACCGCGCGGACGGCGAGTTGCCCCTCCAGGACTCGAACCTGGATTACCTAATCCAGAGCGCCGGCCCCAGGGCAACGAAAACAGACAAATTGACCGGGAATGGCGTCCCGACGAGCATCAGCGCCCTGTCGGTCTGACACCAGTGCCCGCTCGTGTCCGGAGAAACGCTTGTAAAATGCTTGCAGAGAGTTCTGGTCGACTCTCGTGATGAGCGGTCAGGAAAGTTTAGATTGTAGGCCTTATGCCAGCGCTCGGTGATGGCATTTCGGGGGTGTGGGCCTGGCCATCGGAGGGGGCGCAGCCGGCGGCGCCGCGTTACGGGTTGGCGGATGCTTGCGCTTATCTGCTGTTCGGGTTCGACGCTGCCCGTGCGGGCCGGCGCGATCTGGTCCACGCCCGTCTCATTGGCCCCAGAATGAAACCGTTTCTCATCGACGATCGGCCCCGCTTGTGCGTCGGCGTTCGTTTTGCTCCGGGCTTTGTCCAGGCAGCGTTTGGACTGCCCGCGTCAGAGTTCCTGGACGAGCGCGTCGAGTACGATCTCGTCTATTCGGATGCCGCCGCCGACCTCGAGAGCATCAGGGCCGCGGTGACGGACGCTGAGCGCGTAGCCCTTATCCTTGCCCTCGCCCGGCGACGGTTCCGGGCGGCGACGCGCGTTCCCTCCAGCTTGCGTGTGGCCGTGGCTCACATTGTGGCGGCCGATGGGAACGTTCGTGTCGGCTCGCTGGTGGATCGCATCGGAGTCACGCGCCAACACCTCGCGCGGCAATTCGCCGCGCACGTAGGTATGACGGTGAAGCAGTTCGCCCGGGTCAAGCGTGCCGAGGCTGCTCGCACGCGGGCGGTTGCCGCGCGGGCCGCCTATGCGCGCAACGTGCCTTGGTCGACGATCGCACACCAGGTGGGCTACTACGACCAGGCGCACTTGATCCGCGACTTCAAGGCGCTCACGGGCTCGACGCCCGGGCAGTGGATCCGATAGGAGCTGCGCCCGTCCGGCTTCCGATCCGCCGCCGCCCCCCTCTCAGGTTCCATTTTTCCAAGCCAACCGACGCCTTCATTGGTAGAATTGCGGGCACGACACTGCGACCGCAACTCACAGGAAGGCACCATGCGAAGCTTGACGCGCCGGACGTTCGCCAAACTGTCGGCCGCCGCAGCGGCGACCGCCGTCGGACCAATTCTCGCAGGCAGGCGTCTCGCCGCGAGTGTCACGCCGCAGGACGATAGCCTGCAGTCGGAGTTTCTGATCGACCTGACGCTCGAGGCTCAGTCCCCTCACGAGGTCGGAGGGGCCGGTGGCGGCCGTCTAGTGGTGCCGGTCGCCGGAGGCACGTTCCAAGGCCCGCGCATGAAGGGCACCGTCATCACTCCCAGCGGGGACTGGATCCTCGAGCGCCCTGATGGGTCGCGCGTCCTGGATGTGCGCCTCTTGCTGCAGACCGACGACGCGCAAACGATCTACGTTTCATGGCGCGGCATCGCGTATACCCTCCCCGGCGGCGGACTGTTCGCGCGCATCCTGCCCGTGTTCGAGACTCGGGCGCCGAGGTACGCTTGGCTCAATAACGTCATCTCGGTCGGAGTGTACCGCAGCCTCCCGGGGAAGATTTCGTATCGCGTCTACAAGATCTTGTAGGGCGCCGCGCTCTTGAGCATGGTCTGGCCAACCTTGCAATCGCACGCCGGTATCCACGGTGGAGGAATTCCCCAATGCCGCTTTCGTGCGGTGATGAGGTAACCATGAAGAAGATCACCCGTCTGTCCATTCTCCTGCTTCTCGCCTCTGCACGGCTCCCTGCTCAAACCCTGCCCGCCGACTCACTTTTCGATCGTCTGATCGGGCACTGGGTGCTGCGCGGGACGATAGCCCGGCAGTCGACGACCCATGATGTGACCTTCGACTGGATTCTGGGCCGCGAGTACGTCCAGATGCATGAGGTGTCACGAGAGCGTGCAGCGCACGGGACGCCGGCCTATGAGGCAGTCGTCCTCTTCGGTCGGGACCCCCGCTCTGGCGAGTACGCCTGTCTCTGGCTCGACAATACCGCGGCCAGCGCGTTCGACCCGCAGGGTATTGGCCGAGGAACGGTGGTTGGCGACTCGGTTCCTTTCGTGTTCCACTACACGCAGACAGACGGTTTCCATACCACCTTTGTCTACAGTCGCGCGACGGACTCTTGGCAGTGGCACATGGATAATGACAGCGCTGGGGTTCGCCGACCGTTTGCCCGGGTGACGCTGACGCGGCGGTAGCGACCCCCGGTGGGGTCAGGCGGGCGTGAGCTTCTTGCGCGCAGCAAGAGCGCGAACGATCTCGGTAGGCGAACCACCGATCGCCAACACGGACCTCAGGAGGAGGTCGACGCTTACGGAAGGATCTCCAGACTCCATCTTCGCAACGCGCGACTGACGCGAGCCAACCAACGCGGCCACTCGGCTCTGCGATAGTTTCCGGCGGATCCGAAGTGCGTGGAGACAGCGAGCCAGGGCCAGTTTCATTTCGACGAATGCAGCCTCCTCCTTGTTGGGGCCCAGAAACTCAGCCGCCGTGCCAACCTTCCATCCCGCACCTTCAAGACGAGCCTTCTTCGCGCTGTTCATGGACCGATCCCCCCGTCTACGAATCCAAGCTGTCGTAGTGCTTCAGTCTTCGCTTGCACGTATCGATAACGCTCTGTGGCGTCTATGTCAAATATGACATATACGCAAGTGGCGCTCCGCCGAGGCCGCGTGGACTAGTGGGAAGGGGGCTTGCGGCAGAATAGTCCCATATGGTACTATATTAGTACCGTAGCGTACTAATATCATGCGCGCAACTCGCGACAATCTGGGCTTCCTGTTGGCCAAGGCCTTACAGCGCTGGAACGAGCTGCTTGCGGCCGGCTTCCGGCGCGGTGGCTTCGCCGAGGTACGGCCGGCCTACGGCTCCGTCCTGCTCCCCCTGTTCGAGGAGGACGGCCTGCGGCTGAGCGAGCTCGCCGCCCGCTCCCGCCTGAGCAAACAGGCCATGACGACGCTCGTCCGGACGCTTGAGGCCCGGCGGCTGATCGTGCGACGCCCTGATCCGGACGACGGGCGGGCCGCGCGCGTGTACCTGACACCCCGCGCCCGCCGGTTTCACGCGACGGCGGAGCACGTCCTCGCGACCCTCGATCGGCGGGTCGAACAGCGGCTCTCGCGCGATCGGCTGGACGCGCTGCGGGACGCGGTCAAGACCCTCATGACGCTGGGCGACGAGCCACCCGGCAGCAAAGGAGATGGGTTATGAAAGCCGACACGCAGGCCATTACAATCGACGCCAGTCTGTCCAAGGTCTTTCGCTTCGTGTCCAACCCGGAGAACCTCCCGCATTGGGCACGGGCCTTCTGCCAGGCGATCCGACCCGATGGGGACGCGTGGCTGGTGACCTCACCACAAGGAGAGGTTCGCGTCCGGTACCGGACCGACGAGGCGCTCGGGGTTATCGATTTCCACCTGAGCCCGGCGCCGGGGGTGGAGGCGCTGGCAGCGTCGCGAGTCCTTCCGAACGGCGACGGCGCAGCATACGTCTTTACACAGTTCCAGACTCCGGGCATGCCGGACGACGTGTTCACGGGCCAAGTTCACGCCCTGCGGGAGGAACTCTTGATTCTGAAGGCGCTCCTTGAAGGACGAACAGTGGAGGCCGCGCCCTCATGCGCCCCAGTCAGGTAGAGCGGCCCGGTCTCTTTCCGACGCCGCGCCACCGCGTCGCCGCGAGTCGTCAAGACTGCGTCGCCTCATGCTTCAAGGAACTCCAAAGCCTTTTTCACGAACGCTTGGTGGTACTGGAAGACGCCCCCATGCCCGGCATCCTCATAGAGGACGAGCTCGGCGTTCGGAAGGCGGCGCGCCAGGTCGACCGAGTTGCTGCTGGGCACCATCCTGTCGTGATCACCATTCGCCACTAGAACCGGGTGATGAATGCGCGACAGATCGGCGGGACGCTGACGCCCCCAGGCGTGTATGGCTTTCAATTGGGCGTTGAACGCCGCGATCCAAACCGGCTTGTCGCGATTCTCGGTGCGCTCTTTCAATCGTGCCAGGAATTCGCGCGCCGCATTGCGGCCGTTCGGGGTCTCGGTGAAGAAGAGATAGTATTCCGGGTGCCTGAAGGTCAGCACGCCCTTGACCATGTCGCGGATGGTCAGCGACGTCACCTTGTCGATGCCCGTGCCCCCGGCTGGCCCGGTGCCCGCGAGGATGATCTTCCGGACCAGTTGCGGTTCTTCTTGCGCGATCACCTGCGAGATGAAACCGCCAAGGGAGAAACCCAGCAGGTCGACCTGAGCAAAACCGAGGGCCCGGATGAAGGCCACTGCGTCCCGCGCCATCGCCTCCACTGACGTGGGAGTCTTACCTTCCGACGCGCCAATGCCCTGGTTGTCGAAGACGATGACGCGGCGTCTCGTCGCGATGCCGTCGACGACCCGGGGATCCCACCTGTCGAGTTCCGCAGCCAGATGGTTGAGGAAGATAACCGGCACTCCGGTGTCGGGCCCAAGCTGCCGGTAGACCAATTTCGTCCCGCCGACATCGATGCGTTTGGTCGGCGCATACCTCCACGTGATCCTCGACCCAGGATGCGACTGTGCTTGCATGCTCATATTGCCCTCCAAGGGTATCGTGGGCCTACTCCGCGACGCGAATGACCACTTTTCCGACGGCGCGGCGAGAGCTTTCATGCCAACACCGAGGCGCGGTGCGGCGACGCCACGGGCGCGTCGAGTCGAAGGTTCCTTCGGATCCCGGCGTCCAACGCGCCCGCAGGCGCAAATCGGCGAAGCAATCGCAGACGGGTCGCGAGGCCACCGGCCGTGTATCGGAGTTTCGGGCGAGCCGCCCTGGCGGCTTCCAGCACAACGTCGGCCACGACGCCCGGCTCGTCGGCCGTCTCGAGGGCCGCTCTCAACTGCCTGCTCACGGTCGCACGCGCCTCACGGTATTCATCGAGCTGCGCGTCGGGTTCCAGCAAGTTCGCGTCGAAGTGCGTCTTCGTGTACGCTGGCTCGATGACCGAGACTCGGATCCCCCTCGTGCGGAGCTCATGGTCGAGTGATTCCGAATAGCCTTCGACCGCGTGCTTGGTGGCGGCATAGAGGGCCATGTATGGCGCCGGCAAGAAGCCCAGCACGGAGCCGATGTTGATGATGCGACCAGCCCCTTGGCGTCGCATGTGCGGCACGACGGCGCGCGTCATCCGGACGATCCCGAAGAAGTTCGTCTCGAAGATCGCGCGCGCCTGTTCGATCGAGCTCTCTTCCGCCCCCGCGGGGGCAACGCTGAAGCCCGCGTTGTTCACGAGGAGGTCGACGCGACCCTCCGACCGCAGCAGAGCGTTCACGGCCGCTGCGACCGATTCATCGCTGGTCACGTCGAGGGAGAGCATCTCAAATGAGCGCTGGCCCGGGGTCGCGCCGCGCCGACTCGTGCCATAGACCTTGTAGCCGGCGGTGGCGAGCCGCTCCGCAGTTGCCTTCCCGATGCCCGATGAGGCGCCCGTCACGAGTGCGACAAGTTTCTTGAGCTTCATTGGACTGCCCTCCAGAACGTGGTCGGTGATCATCGTACGCTCTTCATATGATGAGCATCATATTCTGATGCAGAAAAAAGCACCGGATACGACCGGTGCGGATCGCCTTAGGTGCCCGTTGGGTCCAAGTGCTTCAGAGACGCTTCGCGCAGGGCCTTGGAGAGCTTGGGGTCATCGACCGCGCGGGCCAGCACCAGAGCGCCGACCATCGTGGCCACTGTCACGAGCGCGTGTTCGTAGACACCCGGATCTCCCTGGTCGGGCGAATGCCGGGCGACGACATCGATCATTTCCTTGATGCGACGGGTCGCGGCTCGCCGCACCTTCGGCGCCTGGCGCGGCGTCTCCGAGCCGAGCGCGGCCACGGGGCAACCGGTCTCGACCCCGTCGACGTGCTCTTTCGAGAGGTAGGCGCGGATCATCGCCGGAAGCGCCTCCTGCGGCGGCGCCGCCGCGGCGACGCGCGTCAGTGTGGCCACGCTTTCAGCGCCTGCGCGGTCGGCCGCCTCCGTCAGCATCGCCTCGCGTGACGCAAAATGGGCGTAGAAGCCGCCATGGGTCAGGCCGACCTCTTTCATGATCTCGGCGACGCCCGTGCCGTCGTACCCAGTTCGCCGAGTAGCGCGCGCGGCGGCGGCGACGATCCGTTCGTGGGTGACTTCCTTGCGGCTTGGGGCGGTCCGCCCGGCGGTGGCAGCGCTCATATGATGAGCATCATATATCAATCGGGCGCGGAGCGCAAGAGGCCAACCCCGGGGTCAATTGGGGGAAGAGACCTGAGATGATTGGCTAAAACAAAGCGCCGCAACGGTTACCGTTGCGGCAACGTATAGGGTCAAGGGTGCATGTTCTAAAACGCGGCCGGCCAAGTGTGCAATGTTCTGTGCAAGGATCCAAACGGAAGGGGGGCAAATCCTCGGGTCAGGCGAGTGTCTCTCCCAGGCTATAGCGCGGTCATGCTGGCTGCCGAGTCCGACGCCCCCGAGTGACGTTTCTCAATCCCCTCTTGGCGAGAGCGCGAGGGCGCTTCACCAAGGTCCACGACGACAGGAGCAGCGCTGGGTTCTTCTCCACTAGCCTGACGAGCAGCAAGGCCGGGCCGTCAGGCGTCCGGCGACCCGCCTCCCAGGCCTGAACGAGCTTCGTGCTCACGTTCAGGCAGCGGGCAAACACTGCCTGGGACATCTTCAGACGTCTCCGCAGCCTCTTGATGCCGCCGCCATCCACAGGCCTCGGCGGAGGCGGCAACTCCGTGGTTCGCAGCTCTCGTTTGCCCTTGGCATGCGCAAGGGCCTCATTGGCTGATTCCAGCAAGTCGGCAAAAACCTTCTGGTCCATAACCCACTCCCCTAGGCTGAGCTTTCCTTCTTGATTCCTTCAACGACTGCTCGAAGGGCCTTCTTCTGCTGCTCCGAGAGCGTGTCGTCCTCGTCCTTCGAGTACGCGAACAGCAGATAGATCCGCTCTCTGTGGGGCAGCCACAGGTAGTGCACGCGCGCACCGCCCCGCTTGCCCTTCCCTCTGGTCGGATCGGCCATCCGGACTTTCCGCAGACCGCCTGTGCCCGGGTCGAGGTCCCCCGCCGTCGGGTTCTCCAAGAGCTCCAGTTGCAGGCCCCGCAGGGCGTCTTCGAGCCCCAGCCGCGCAAGCCGCTTCGTGAAGACCGATGTCTCCACAAAGACCAAGGGCCACCCCCGTCTCCTGATGTCGGCGTGGGCTACGATGTAGCATACCACATTGTAGTACGATAATCAAGCAACGCTGGGAACCACGAAGCCCGACCCCACAGCTCGTGAGATCGGGCTTGAGGTTGCCCCTCCAGGATTCGAACCTCGATTACCGGATCCAGAGCGCCAGCCCAGGGCCTTCCAGGCGGACAATTTGACCGGGAACGGCGTCCTGCTCGATCACCTCGCCGGTCTCGGTCAGAATGCAGAGCTGACTTTCTCGCGTGTGCAGATCAAGCCCGACGCAATCCATGGATCGGCCTCCCTCCCAGCGCGCGCTCAACGGCGGCTTCCGGATCCAGAGCGATACTGCCACTATCAGGGGAGGCCAACCACTTCATCCCAACTGAAGTCGGCGATGAAAGCGCCGCATCCCAACCAAAAGTCCCGCCAACGCGACTGCTCGTCCACGGCTTGCCATACCACCCGAGCGGCGGGGGATGCCCGGATTTGCCTGCTTGAACGCTGGCGTTGTCCGCATAGGCCGCCACCTGGCCAAACGCCGGAACATCATGTGGCGCCTACAATTCGATCTGTCGCGCGAACAGAACTCTCCTGACCAGCCCGGAAAGAGGGTCCAAAACGGTCGAAGCGCGACACCACTGATCGTGATATCGCGCTTCGAGTTGCCCCTCCTGGGATCGAACCAGGACTCTCCTGATCCAGAGTCAGGCGTGTTGCCAGTTACACCAAGGGGCAAAGAACTGGTCACAAGTTCCAAGACACCAAGCCACAAGAAACCCGAGCAGCCACTCTCTCCTTGTAGCTTCGCATGCTAAAATAGCCCCGCCCTCAGAGCTTGGGTAGCCGCTCGCACCCCATGAGCACTCCGAGTTGCCACAGGCCCCCTTTGCATGCCAAGTTCGAGCCGACGCGGTCAGCCCGGAGGCTATCTGTGCACCGTGCCCTCTCGCTGAGCCTCCTCTGCCTCGGCGCCCTCGCCACCCTCGCCGCCGGTCAGGAGATGACCGGCTTCGACCGCCAGCGCGCCCACCTCATGCTCCGCGCCGCCGAGCAGGACCTGCGGGAC
>Ga0209802_1002986_pt1 | contig 11505 bp, 11 predicted proteins | sample GraSoiAngelo_129_FD_185886 | JGI IMG/M metagenome (GOLD analysis project Ga0209802, IMG submission 185886) | Grasslands soil microbial communities from the Angelo Coastal Reserve, California, USA - 14_0927_12_40cm (SPAdes) (version 2) | ecosystem: Environmental > Terrestrial > Soil > Grasslands ... | reverse complement strand
CCAGCAGAAAGGACGGCAGGAAGATGCCGATCGTCGCGACCAGGGCGCCCCAGAAGCCCGCGACGAGGTACCCCACGAACGTGGCCGTGATGACGACCGGCCCCGGGCTCATCATGCCCATGGCGACCGCGACGAGGAACTCGCGCTCGTTGAGCCACCCGGTCTGCTGGACCAGGCCCTTCTCGAGGAATGGAACGATCACGAGCCCACTTCCGAAGGTGAGTGAGCCGGCCTTCAGGAAGAACGTGAACAGCTTGCCCAGCATCGTGCCCAGGGCGACATCTCCGCCGACTCCAGCGACGAGCGGGACGCCGAGCAGCAACGACGACGTCGTGGAGGCCGACGACCGCGGCCGGAATAACGAACCGTAGTACAGGATCCCGACGGCGCCCGCGGCGAGGAAGATCCACGCCACCTCGGCGCGAACGGCGAGGGTGACGGCGAACGCGACGGCGGCGAGCGCCCACTGGAGGCAGTCGTCCATGCCGAGCTTGGTCAAGCGATAGCAGGAGTGCAGGATCAGCGCGATGACGGCGGGGCTCACACCGTAGAAGATCGCGGTGACCCACGGCAGGCCGCCGAAATGGACGTATAGCGCACCCAGCGTGGCCACGATGACGAAGTTCGGGAGGATGAACGCCCAGCCGCCGGCCCAGGCCCCCCAGAAGCCGCCGCGGATGAACGAGATCCAGATGCCGACCTGGATCGCGAGCGGGCCGGGCAGGGATTGGCAGACGGCGATTCCTTCCCGCATCTCCTCCCTGGTGAGCCATTTCTTTTCGCCGACCATTTCGCGCTCCATCTGTCCGACGAGCGCGACGGGGCCACCAAACCCGACGAGACCGAGGCGCAAGTAGTACCGGACGAGCTCGCGGATCGGCACGCGATGGTTGGTCTGTTCCGCTTCCATTCCTGACCCTCCCGAGTCGCGGGTTCGGATTTCGGGAGTGTAACGCTTGACTCGGAATGTAGCAAGCGTTACCGTGAGCTCGATGCGCTGGCTGACCTTGCTCACGGCCCTGCCGCCCAAGCCGACCCGGCACCGCGTCGGGGTCTGGCGGAAGCTCCAGCGCATGGGCGCCGTCCGGCTGCGGGGCGCCGGCTGGATTCTGCCAGAGACGCCGGAGACGACCGAGCTGTTCCAGTGGCTGGTCCAGGAGATCCAGTCGTTTCGCGGCGAGGCGACACTGCTCCGGGTCGACCGCGTCGAGACGATGACCGATGACGAGATCGCCGCGCTGTTCCACAAGGTCCGGAACCCGGAATACCAGGCGGTCGTGCACAGGTGTCGAGAGATCCTCTCGCAGCTCGATCGCTACCGGGCGAGCCACCGCGGATCGGTCGCGGCGCTCCGCGCCAAGCTCGATGGTCTCAAGCGCGAGCTCGACCGGATCCAGTCCATCGACTATCTCGAGGCGCCGGCAGGGCAGCGCGCCCGCACTCTCTGGGAGACCACGGCCAAGCGCCTGCGGGCGGCGGAGACTCGCCCGCGCGCCACTGGCGGGCGCCATCGCGCATCGCTGCCCGCGCGGGGCAGCACCTGGGTGACGCGGCCCCGACCGCACATCGACCGCATCGCGTCGGCCTGGCTTATCAAGCGCTTCTGCGATCCGGAGGCGAAGTTCGCGTTCGCCGACGCGGCCGATGCCGCCCGCAAGGGCATCCCCTTCGACGTGCTCGGCGCGGATTTCGGGCATCACGGCGAGGACTGCACGTTCGAGACGCTGGTCAAGCGATTCCGGCTCAAGGACCGACGGGTCAAGCTCATCGCGGAGATCGTCCACGAGGCGGACCTGCACGACGGCAAGTTCACACGGACCGAGTCGACGGGCGTGGATCTCGCCATCCGTGCGCTCGCCGAAGCCACACCGGACGATCACGACCTGCTCGAGCGCGGCATGGCCATCTTCGACGGTCTCCACGCGGTCTTGAAGCAGAAGACGACGTAGCGGTGTTCGCCACGCTCGTGAAGGAGCCCGATGCAGGAGGCGAGGATGTTGAGTCTGACGATGACACGACGCGGCCTGTTCAGGGCGGCGCTGGCAGCGCTCGGCACGTATGGCCTGACGCGGGGAGCGCCCGCCCTCGCGGGCGTGACGGAGATCAAGGTGCCTGACAACGTTCCCGAAGAAAAGTTCGACTTCGATACGCAGGGGATCGCGAGCTGGACGACGGTTGACGGCCAATGGGTCGTGGAGGAGATGGAAGGTGCGCCCAGCGGCCGGAAGGTGTTGATGCAGCGAGCGACGAAGAACGAGTTCAACGTCATCGTGGCGCCAGGCGGGCCATACGGCGACGTCGATATCTCGATGAAGTTCAAGCCGGTTGCCGGCCGGGAGGACGCGTCGGGCGGCATTGTTTTCCGGTTCACCGATGGCAAGTACTACGTCGTGCGCGCCAACGCGCTCGAGGACAACTTCCGCCTCTATTCCTACGACCGGAGCCGACGCCAGCTCGCGACGGCGACGGTGAAAGCTCCTGCGCTCGGCCAGTGGCATACCGTTCGCGTCGTGGCCGTCGGCGACCACACGCAGGCGTGGCTCGACGGCAAGCTGTACCTGGACCATCGCGACCAGCGCTTCAAGTCCGGGCGCGTAGGGTTGTGGACCAAAGCCGATTCGGTGACCGCGTTTGACGACCTCGTCATTCGTGGCTCGAGGGAGAAGGCATCATGAAATCCAAGGTCTCCAAGTGCGCGATCGTCTTTTTCGGGCTCATGAGCATCGTGATCGCACCAGTCGCGGCACGCGCCGCCGACCCCGACTGGAAGGCGGTAGAGCAAGCGCTCGGCAAATCGGGCCAGCTGCAGCCGGGCGATGTCTTCCGTGTCGGGATGCCTCGGACCGATCTCACGGTCACCGTGAAGGGTGTGCCGGTCAAGGCGGGGTTTGCCCTCGGATCCTACGCGGCCTTCAAACAGATAGGCGACCGTGCGATGGTCATGGGTGACCTCGTCCTGCTCGACCAGGAAGTGCCCGCGGTGATGTCCGGCCTCTTCAGCGGCGGGCTCGAGGTCACCGCCGTTCACAATCACCTCAACGAGATGTCGCCGCACGTCATGTACATGCACTACGAGGGCCACGGCGACGCGGTCCAGTTGGCGAAGGCACTGCGCCAGGCCTTGTCGGCCAGTGGAACGCCTCTGGGCGGCCCGCCGGCGACCGCGGCCACCGGCGGCCCCGCCCTCGACCCGAAGCAGATCGAGCAAGCGCTCGGCCGTCAGGGGAGAGACATCGGCGGCGGCGTCTTCCAAGTCACCGTCCCCCGCGCGGAAGCGATCACCGAGATGGGGCAGCCGTTGTTGCCCGCCATGGGCGTGGTGACGGTGCTGAACTTCCAGCCGACGACAGACGGCAAGGCGGCGATCACGGGCGACTTCGTGCTCGTCGACCGCGAGGTGAACGCCGTCGCCAGGGCACTACGGCAGCACGGCATCGACGTGACCGCGATCCATAACCATGGGCTCATGGACACGCCGAGGCTCTTCTACATGCACTTCTGGGCCAACGACGACCCGGCGAAACTCGCTCAGGGCTTGAAGGCTGCGCTCGACCAGACCAACAGCGTCAAGGCGAAGTAACAAAGGGAGATCGCTGATGAAATGGGTGACCCGAGAAAAGGCGCGTGTCGACCGCATCGCCTGTCCGTGGCTGATCACGCGGTTCATCGACAAGAACCCGACGTTCCTCTTCGTGCCGGCCAACCAGGTCATGGCGGTTGCCGAGCGTGAAGGCGCCATCCCCTACGACGTGCCGGGCGTGGAGCTCGGACATGTCGGTGACCGTTGCTCCTTCGATGCGTTCCTGGGGAAACACAAGCTCGAGGATCCCGCGCTCCGCGCGCTCGCTCTGATCGTGCGCGGCGCGGACACCGACGCGCGTCAACTGACGCCGGAGTCGGCGGGCCTGTACGCGCTGGCCACCGGCTTCCAGGCTATCGCCAAGGACGACCACGACAACATGGCGCGACAGTTCCACGCGTACGACGCCTTGTACGCGTACTGTCGCGCGACCGTCGCCGGCTCTGGACGCGGCTAGGACCGGCGAGCGGCTGACGGACGACGCATGGGGCTTAAACACGTCGGCTACGTCGATCTTCCCCCGCACGCAATGCCGGGTGGGTTCGACCACGCGGCGGTCCATAGCAGGAGGGGGCTGCTCTACGTGGCGCACACCGCGAACGATGCCGTCGACGTGATCGACTGCACGAGCAATACGTACCTCCGCTCCATCCCAGATCTGACCGGGGTCGCCGGCGCGCTGGTCTCTGAGGCGCACGACCTGGTGTTCACCTCGAATCGCGGGGAGAACACCATCGGGATCTTCTCGCCGTCCGGGCAGGAGGCCGTGGCCAAGGTGAACGTCGGCGTCGGACCCAACGGTCTCGCCTACGGCGCCGATCAACGACTGCTGCTTGCGGCGAACGTCGGCGACCCGTCGCGACGAGGGTCGTTCACGGTCTCGCTCGTCGACGTCAGCACGCGGGCCGTGATCGCCACTATTCCCGTAGCTGGCCGGACGCGGTGGACCGTCTTCGACGGCGAGAGCGGGCGATTCTACGTCAACATCGCCGATCCGCCGCAGATCGCTGTGGTCGACAGCGCCGACCCTGCGCGGGTCGCAGACTCATTTCCAATGCCGGCGATGGGCCCGCACGGGCTGGATCTCGATCCGGCGACACGGCGCCTCTTCTGCGCGTGCGACGGAAAGGTGCTGCTCGTGGTCGACTCGCGGTCCGGCGCCGTGCTGAGCGAGCATGCGATCAGTGGCGTGCCGGACGTTGTCTTCCGCAACGCCGCGCTCGAGCACCTCTATGTCGCGATCGGCGATCCCGGGGTCATCGACGTCTTCGATACCGAGACGCTGCGCCGTCTTGAAAGCGTCCCGACGGAACGCGGCGCGCACACGATCGGCTTCGACGCAGCCCGCAACACCGTGTACGCCTTCTTGCCGGACACGCATCGGGCGGCGGTGTACCTCGACCAGCCAGGCTAGAGGACCGACGGTGGCGACGCCCGGCGAGACCATTGTTTGACTACTGCCGCGACGACGTCGGAAGGGAGAAGCCGAACGTCAGACCGATCGTAAACTGCCAGTCCGGCGCAGCCCGACTGATGCCGCGCCGAACCCCAGCGTCGAGAAACACGTTCTTCGACGTCGGCTGCCAGATGACGCCGAGGAGTGCTGAGTTGTTCGGCCGCTGGCCCTGCGTACTCTCGCCGTTGACCTCGCCGACTAGCCGGAGCTTCGGATGTACCGGCAACTCGCCGATGACACCCCAGATCGCAAAGGCGTGTCGGTCGTCTCGATCGAGACCGCCGCCACCGTTCACGTGCACCGTCACCGGCCCGACCTTTCCGCTGACGATACCGATCGCCTCGGCGCCGACGCCATGCTCGCGAAGACGAGTCGACGGCAGCAGCAGCCCGGCTTCAATCGCAAAGCTCACGCCTTCTTTTCCTTGGAGGACCCCTTCCTTCAGTACGCTCTTCAAGGACAGTCCCGGGTCGGTGATCTCGAGCTCGGGGCTGGTCTCGACGCGAAATTCTCCGACCGCCTCCCAGTTCTTCGCGAAGCCATAGTTGAGCACCACGCTCGGCGTGGTGATCCTGTTTTCCCGGCGCGTCCGTTCAAGGTTGAAATAGCCGAACTCGATCTCGACTTCCCTTGGATCGGCGACGGACGCGTCGGTGGAGACGAACGGGCGGTATGCCAGCGCTGATGCCGGGATGAGCAGAACTGCGAGCAGCGGTGGGAGAATCCTAATTGGTCACGGCCTCGAAGACAAACATCTTCGAAGCGGGCCGGCCCTTTTCTTGTTCTGCCGGCGCGTACACGCGGTGGGTCCGCGGGTCCACCGCGAGGCTGTGAATCTTCGGCTCCACCGGGAAGTCCTGCAGCTTTCGGAAATGGGCCGGATCGTCCATCTGAAATACGGAGATTGCACCACTCGAGCACGCCACATAGACGCGGCCGAGCCCGGGATCGAACATCACGACGTCCGCGCCCTTGGCCATCGGCAGGTGGGCGATCGCCCGACGCGTGTCGAGGTCGAACACCGTCAGGGTGTCGTTGCCCTCGCAGGAAAGGAACGCCCGATGGTGCTCGGGGTCGATCGCCATGCCGTGATTGCCGCGGCATCCCTGGACGGGATACTGGCCCACGACCCCGTCGGTGGCGGGATCGATCACCGCGAGAGTATTCTGGTCTTGAAGGTTGACATAGATCTTGCGCGCGATAGGGTCGTACTGCGGCACGCCCGTTTCGCTGTCGAAGCGTAGCACCTTCACGATCGTATCGCCCCGGACGTCGATGACGCTCTCCGCCTTGGCGCGCTCATTCGACACATACGCTTTGTGAAATGGCGCGGCGTAGGCGATGCCGTCGGGCTTGGCCTCCGTCGGAAGCCTCTTGACGACCGCCATGCGAGCGACATCGATGACGCCGATCTTGTTCTCGCCCCAGTTCGCGGTGTAGATCTTCTTGCCCTCGGCGATATACGCGACGCCTTCGATGCCGGGCACATCGGGGACGGTCTTGACCACCGTGTTCGCCCGAAGATCGACCACATGCAAGAGTCCTGCGCCGAGATGAGCGGACAGCAGGTAGTTGTCATCCTCGTCGATGGTCAGATAATCGAAGCGCTTGCCTGGCGGTCCTGGAAGCTCGAACTCAACGATCTGCCGCAACGAAGGATGCTCTGCTGCCGGCTGGGCGCCACGACCCGACTGCGTCCATAAACCAACCCCGATGGCCGTCACGAGCGTCACGACTAGGGCAGACAGTGGTATCCGACGAGACCGAAGCTCTTGCGACATAGCCATCACATCCTTTAGAAGAGCGTCGGAGCCGTTCTTCCGGTCAATCGAGCTTCTCGGACACGGTCTTCCACTCGGTGCCCTTCACCAGCATGACGTCGGCCACGGGATGACCGTCCTTCAGTGCGGGCATGACGCTGACGGCGCGGTACCCCTTGTTGTCCTTCACGGCGTCGGACGCAGCCGCGTCAAGGGACCGCTTCGCGTTCGCCATCGCCTCGCTCTGAGCCTTCGCCGCCGTGAGGTCGTCGCCACCAGTGATCGGCTCCGCCTTCGCGACCTTCCCGGTCTTGTGATCGACGATCACCTCCGAGAACGTGTCCCCCTTCATCGTGTAGACCGAGAGCTGCAGCTTGCCGTGCTCGACCTCATACTTCGCAGAGATCGGCTTGCCTGCTTTGGCGCTGGCCGTCAGCCCGCGCTGCAAGGAGATCTTGGCTTCCTTCAGCGCCTTGGCCAACTCGGCGTGCTCCTTGTCGTCGGACTTCTGCGCCCAGCCCGTCGGCATCGCGAAGAACCACGCCACGAGGAACGCCAGCGCGATCGTCGTCTTTCTCATTGCATCCTCCCCGGAGTTACGTGATAGATGTGTTACGTCTCGTGCCTTGATACTAGGTAGAGCCCGGCGAAGATCGTCATTCCGCGCTCGAGCGGGCTCGTCATCCAGCCCGCGCTACGAAGCCGCACCGCTCCCATCCGCGGCAACGTTCTCCGGACGGCGACCCGATACCGGTTGGGTGGGGGCAAAGTCGTCAAGAGCGTCAGCCAGCACATCGCGTCTGTCGTAACCATTGATACCATCCTGGTCAAGCGTTACACTGCACCCGAACGGACTGCGCGCGCGTTCCCGCTGCTTAAACCTGAAGAAATGCTCGTGAAATAACTAGAGCCTGACAACGGCACCGAAGGTGCTCGTCATGTCCTCTACGGATCAGCAATCTCGCGACACTCGACGATGAGCTCAATCCCAGGCGAGGTAAGGTCAGCGGTGCGTAATGCGGCCCGTGCACCGCCTCGTTCCCGCGAGCCGTTACCTTCACAACTCCGTTTCACAGAAGGTGAGGTGTCACATGATTCGACGGCTGATTGAAGCTCCTGACGTCACCCTTGTCCAGGAAACGACCTTCGCGATTGACGTCCAGGGACGGTACATCTGTAACACCTGGGACGAGGCAATCGGGACGATCGGGAACGGCGGGTTTGCATTCGACGCCGTGATGATCGGCGCCGGAATGTTCGGCGCCTACTGCGCCGAGAAGATCTTCCGAGAGAGTGGGAAGGGGCGCCGTGTCCTTGTCCTCGACGCGGGGAGCTTCCTCGTCTCCGAGCACGTCCAGAACCTGTCCAACATTGGCCTCGGCGCCGGCGGCGCCGTTCGCGCGACCGTCAACGGCCAGGAGCCGAGCCCGCAGAGCCAGGTCGCGAACGGCGCGCCGACGTGGGGTTTGCCCTGGCACAGCAACGAGCCCTTCCCCGGCCTTGCCTACTGCATCGGAGGGCGCTCGCTCTACTGGGGTGGGTGGTCCCCGCGCCTGACCGCCGCCGACCTGGCGCGGTGGCCGGCGGAGCTTGCCCAGTACCTGAACGGAGCCTACAACGACGTCGAGCGAGAGATCGGCGTCGATCCGACGACCGACTACATCAGCGGACCGCTGTTCGACGAACTCCTCAAAGTGTTCAAGGCGGCAGCAAAACAGGTTCCCAGTGTCGATCGGATCGATGAGGCGCCGCTCGCCATCCAGGGAGCGCCGCCGGCGCCAGGGCTCTTCAGCTTCGACAAGTACAGCAGCGCGCCCATCCTCATCACCGCCGTGCGCGAGGACATCGGCGACGCGAGCAGTCGGGGGGCCGCGAGCCTGGACGCGGGACGCCAGCTCCTCCTCGTGCCGAGGGCTCACGTCGTGAAGCTGTATGTCACCGGCAACGTGGTCAGCCAGATCGAGGTCGACGTCAACGGGCAGCGTCAATTCCTCGGCGTGGCGCCGGAGTGCGCGGTCGTCCTCGCCGCCGGCACCATCGAGTCGACGCGGCTGGCGCTGGAGTCCTTCCCTCGGCCGGAGATGGGCCGGAACCTGATGGCTCACCTGCGGAGCAATACGACGGTGCGGATCAAGCGCTCGCTATTCCCGAAGCTCAAGACCAAACCGGGCGAGCTCGAGGCGGCCGCCCTGATCGTCCGAGGCTCGACACCGGAGAGCCGCTATCACTTGCAAGTCACGGCGGCGGACGTCCGGGGCTCAGATCCCGAGAAGAACATGTTCCACATGATCCCGGACATCGACCTGCTAAACCAGATCGCCGCCAACCAGGACCCCGACTGGATCGTGCTCACCCTGCGTGGGATCGGCGAAATGCGCGGCGACCCTCAGGCGACGCCGACCAACACCGGCACCAGCTGGATGAACCTGGCGTTCGACACCGCCGACCAGCGCGACGAATTCGGCAAGCGACGGGCCTGGGTCAACCTGGTCGCCACCAATGCGGACATGGCCCTGTGGCGGGTGATGGATGATGCCGCCATCGCGCTCGGCCAGAAACTCGCCGGGGACGATCCGACGAAGATCCAGTACTTCTACAAGGACAGCTTCCGGAACGACGGTCGCGATCCAGGCTCCTGGCACGCCGCTCCTCCACCTCCGAGCCCAACCAACGACCCATTCGATCCCGCCAACAAGGTGCGTGATCTGCTTGGCAGCACACATCACGAGGCGGGAACGCTGTGGATGGGCGCCTCTGCTCAGGACTCCGTGGCGGACCTCGACGGCCGCTTTCATCACGTGGCCAACGCCTACACCGCAGGGCCGGCGCTGTTCCCGACGCTTGGTTCCGCCAATCCATCGCTGACGGCGCTCACTCTCGCACGGCGCACGGCCAAGGCGATCGCCGCTCAGGGCCGCACCGTGGAGGAAGGGTTTCAATCGCTGTTCGACGGGACGCTGACGGGCTGGCAGATGGCAGGCTCGGGCCACTTCGCCGTCGTCGGTAGCGACATCCTCGAGTCCGCTGGCGGCATTGGGCTGCTCTGGTACACCCCCGAGGAGTTCGGCGACTTCATCCTGAAGGTCGACTGGCGCTCCTCAGGCGTCTTCGACAACTCCGGCGTGTTCCTCCGTTTCCCCGCGCTCGGCAGCACCGATCCCGCCAACGACTGGCGGCTCGCAGTCGACCAGGGCTACGAAGTGCAGATCGACGCCCGGGGCTACAACCCCGACACCAACACCACCGGCAGCCCATCGCACAGCACAGGCGCGGTGTACGGGCTCGCGCCGGCCACGCAGCAAGCAGCACGGCGCATTGGCGAGTGGAACCGGTTCGAGATCCACGTGATAAGCGATAGCGTGAACGTCATCTTGAATACCACGCCGGTGAGCTCCCTCACACGCAACACCGGACGTCCGCTCAAGGGACATGTTGGCCTCCAGAACCACCACCCAGGGTCTCGAGTACAGTTCCGAAACATCAGGATCAAGCGCCTGACCTAACCCGGGGCGTCGAAAGCTGGAAAGCTCGTGCAGGTTGGCAACGCTCTCAGGGCGGTCCAAGCGCCTCAGGGCCGCCCGTTGGGCGTTGCCGACGCGCGAGCCCGAACAGCGTCGCTTGCGGCGAGGCTCGGTGAACTTCGACTTCTGGTCTGGGCGCGGGCCCGCGCGCGCGGCGAACGAGCTCGCGTTGAAGCGTCACGTTCCAGGTCAGGAGAACCGCAAGCGCCGCTGCGGCCGCACAGACCTGCCACCCAGCGAGTGTTCACCCTTCGCTTGGTATGGCCCAGAACTGACGCGCAACGTGCAGGACGGTGGCAGCACCGGCCTCCACGTCGTAGGCGACGGCATCCCCAGGCTTGATCTCGCCGAGCGCGAGCGCATTATCATGATCGTCACGGATGGTAGCAATACGAGCGACGTGGACTCGCTTAGCGCCGCTTCGTGTCTCGAGCACCAGGGTGTTCGTGCCGGCATCAACCGCCCTGACCAACCCCGTCCCGGTGCTCACGTGCGCGGAGGCCCGGGGTTCATCGGCGGCCGCGGCCGATCGGACCGATACGCCCAGCAGCGCCTGAGTGATCCCGGCTCCGAGCAGCAGCGCTACCGCCATCATGATTGGACCTTTTCGCGTCATGATTCTCCTCCTGCGTGTTGGTGGACTTCACTGACTCCCTGTTGTGACGAGCGCATGGGACGCGGTGTCACTTCGATGCCAAAAAATTCAGCAAGAATGTGGAGGGCGCTTATGCTCGGCGGAACGGGCGGCCGGACCGGACTCGTAGGCTGGCGACAACTCGCGGCGGTGTCGTTGTGACCATGCGAGACTCAGGCGGCTACCCTCGGCCGACCGTCTTGACCTTCACCGGCCCGGGTGCTTGGAGGCCCACGCATGAAGTGTGTCCGGTGCCAGGCCGAGAATCCCACCACGACAAGATTCTGCGGCCAGTGTGCGGCGCCGCTTGCCTCCGTCTGTCGGTCGTGCGGGGCGAGCAACCCTCCCGAGAACAAGTTCTGCGGCCAGTGTGCGGCATCGCTCGATCAGCCCGCGCGGCCACGCTTCGCCGCTCCCGAGTCCTACATCCCGAAGCACCTCGCCGAGAAGATCCTGACATCCAGGACCGCGCTCGAAGGCGAGCGCAAGCAGGTGACCGTCCTGTTCGCCGATCTCAAGGGTTCCATGGAACCCTTGAGATCGGCGAACAGGAC
>Ga0209802_1002984_pt1 | contig 11507 bp, 12 predicted proteins | sample GraSoiAngelo_129_FD_185886 | JGI IMG/M metagenome (GOLD analysis project Ga0209802, IMG submission 185886) | Grasslands soil microbial communities from the Angelo Coastal Reserve, California, USA - 14_0927_12_40cm (SPAdes) (version 2) | ecosystem: Environmental > Terrestrial > Soil > Grasslands ... | reverse complement strand
AGGCGGCGAAAGGGTCGGAATCCCAGCGCCGCTAGACTGATTTCGTAATCAAGATCACATACCGCAAGTAAGGGGGATTGCCGCCATGGCATATGAGGTTCCGCCACTTCCGTACGCATTCGATGCGCTCGAGCCGCACATCGACGCGAAAACGATGGAGATCCACCACGACAAGCACCACGCCGCGTACGTGAACAACGCCAACGGCGCGCTCGAGAAGCACCCCGAGCTGGCCAAGAAGTCCGTCGAGGACCTGCTGCGTGGGATCAGCTCAGTGCCCGAGGACGTTCGCACTGTGCTCCGCAACAACGCCGGCGGCCATTCGAACCACTCGATCTTCTGGACCATCATGGGCCCCGACGGCGGTGGCGCCCCCTCCGGCAAGCTGGGCGACGCAATCAACAGCACGTTCGGGAGCTACGACTCGTTCAAGGAGCAACTCCAGAAGGCCGGGGTCGGCCAGTTCGGAAGCGGCTGGGCCTGGCTCCTGCAGGATTCCGGCGGCAAGCTCTTGATCAAGTCCTATCCGAACCAGGACAGCCCCTACATGGAGAACCTCACCCCGATCCTCGGCGTGGACGTCTGGGAGCATGCGTATTACTTGAAGTACCAGAACCGCCGCGCCGACTATGTGACCGCATGGTTCAACACCCTCAACTGGCAAGCCATCGCGGCGCGGTATAAATAACCCTCCATGAAGCAGATCAACAACTCGCTCGTCCTCACCGAGGTGATCCTGGCCGTGCTCTTGATAGCCGGCGTGCTCATCCAGACCCCCAAGGCCACCGGTCTGGGCGGCACGATCGGCGGTGGCGGCGACGGGCTGGGCGGCGGATATCGCACCCGTCGCGGGCTGGAGCGCCAGGTCTACTGGACGACCTGGGTGCTGGCAGCCGCCTTCCTGGTCTGCTCGATCGTCCTCACCTATATAAAGGCGCATAACCTCGCGTAGGCGACAGGTCTTCGTCGCCGCGATTGCGGCGACGCTGGCTCTCGGTGCATGCCAGCCGGTGGCGACCGTGCCCAAGCCCGCCCGCGGCGGAACGGCCGTGGAGGCCCTGGTCGGTCAGGCGGGGGTCCTCAATCCCCTGTTCGAGGGCGACGACAGCGCGCGCGACGTCGACAGCGTCATCTACCAGGGGCTCACCACGGTCGATGCGGGGCAAAACGTGGTCGGGCTCCTCGCCACCGACTGGGCGATCTCCAACGACCACCTCACATATACGTTCAACATTCGCACCGGTGTGCGCTGGGCCGACGGCCAGGCGTTCACGGTCGACGACGTTCTTTTCACCTATCGCGTGTTGCAGGACCTCGAGTACCAGCAGCCGGGCGCTGCTTTCTGGCGCCAGGTCGGAATCGCCGCCGGCGGGTTGAACCAGGTGGTGTTCACGCTGAAAGCCCCCAGTGCGGGTTTTCCGCTCGCGCTGCGCATGGGGATCATCGCCAAGCACCTCTTCGACGGCATGGCGCCAGCGCAGATCGTGGCCAGCGACTTCAGCGGCATTCGCGCCATCGGCACTGGACCGTTCAAGGTCGCCGGCATCAACCAGCTGGCGATCACACTCGATCGCAACCCGTATGCCGACCCGCAGCCGTACCTGGATCACCTCATCCTGCGCACCTATCCCGTGTCTGACCCACAGACGGCCATCCGGGCCGTGTTGGCGGGAGCGGCCGACCTCGTCGGCGGGCTCGAACCGCCGGAGGTCCTGGCGCTCCAGGGCAGGACCGACCTCAACATCCAGGAGGTGCGCACTTTCACGAATGCCTTTGTGACGTTCAACTCCGAGGGCGTCGGCAAGCAGTTCTTCAGCGATGTCAAGGTCCGGCTCGCCCTCACACAAGCGGTCGACAGGCAGAGGCTCGTCAACGAGGTGCTCGCCGGCCGAGGCGACAACGACCCGACCCCCATCCCGACCGGCGACTGGGCTTACTCAGCGTCTGCGGCCAGCAGCCATCCGTACGACCCGATCGCCGCCGCCAAGGCGTTGGACGCGGCCGGATGGGTGCTGCTGCCCGGCGCCAAGTTGCGCTCGAAGGCAGGCCAGTCTTTCAGGTTCGACCTCGTCGTGGCCGGACCGTTCCCGACCAACGAGGTCGCCGCCGGGGTGGCGCGCCAGCTGCTCGAGATCGGCATCGAGGCTGACGTCAAGCCGGTGTCGGCGTCGGACCTGGTACAGAAATATCTGCTCGGGCGCAACTACCTGGCGGCCCTCGTCGCCATCGACGTCGGTTCGGACCCCGACCAGTACACGCTCTGGCACTCGGGCCTCGACACGAGCACCCTCAACTTCGCCTTCACGCGCGGGTGGGGTCTCATCGACAAAGACCTCGAGGACGGCCGTGCGGCCGCCGACCAGGCATCTCGTTTGGCGGCGTACCTTGATTTCCAGGCGCAGATGGTCGATGCGGCGCCTGCGATCTTCTTGTACTCGTCCCATTACGACTACGCGATCTCGCAGCGGGTCCATGGTGTGCGCATGAACAGCGTCATCGAGCCGGTCGATCGCTTCCAGTACGTGACCCAGTGGTACGTGAACACCAGCGCGTGAAAGAAGGGGTGATTCGATGGATCTTGGACTGAAGGGGCGGAGCGCCCTGGTCACCGCGGCGAGCCGCGGCCTCGGTCGCGCATGTGCTGAGGCGTTGATCGGGGAGGGTGCCGAGGTTTTCATATCGTCACGCGACGAGGCGTCGATCGCGAGCACCGCGAAGCAGATCAAGGCCGCGGGTTGGCTGGCCGCCGATGTCTCGAAGCCCGGTGAGCCCGAGGCCCTGGTCAAGGCCGCGATCACGCGGATGCCTGGCCTCGATGTACTCGTCGTCAACGCGGGCGGGCCGCCGCCCGGAAATTTTCAGAGCACCCCGCTCGAGCAATGGGAGGTCGCATTTCAGCTGACCCTGATGAGCGCAGTGCGCCTGATCAGGGCGGGCCTTCCTTATCTGAAGCGATCCGACCAGGGGCGCATCGTCTGCATCACCTCGATCTCGGTCCGCCAGCCGATACCCAACATCGCGCTGTCGAATGCGATGCGGGGGGGCGTGACCGGCCTTGCGAAGACGCTTTCGCGCGAGCTTGCCTCCGACCGCATAACCGTCAACTGCCTCGCGCCCGACAGCATCCTCACCGACCGCATCCGCCAGGTCGCTGCCGCAAGCGGCGCCGATCCCGACGAGCAGGTGAAGCGGATGGCCGCGGCCGCGCCGATGGGCCGGCTCGGCGACCCGGCGGAGTTTGGCGCGGCGTGCGCGTTCCTCTGCTCGAAGCAGGCCGGCTACATCAGCGGGCAGACGATCGGCGTCGATGGGGGTGCTTTGCTGGGTGTGCACTAGGATTCGTGGGGCGTGACGATCAAGTTCGCGGAGCGCATGTCGAGGCTCGGCACCGAGAGCGCATTCGAGGTGCTGGCCAAGGCCCGGCGGCTCGAGGCCGAGGGCAAGCACATCGTCCACCTCGAGATCGGCGAGCCGGACTTCGCCACACCCGACAACATCGTCGAGGCCGGGATCTCGGCCATGCAGAACGGCTACACGCATTACACCCCGGCTGCCGGGATCCTCGAAGCCCGTCAGGCGGTGGCCGGATTCGTGACGCGCATGCTCAACATCGAGGTCGACGCCGGCGAGGTGGTGCTTGTCCCCGGCTCCAAGAACGTCCTTCTCTTCACCCTGCTTTCCTGCATCGAGCCCGGCGACGAGGTCATCCTGCCCGACCCCGGCTATCCGGCGTACGCCTCACAGGTGAACTTCATCGGCGCGGTACCGAAAGTGGTCACCCTTCGCGAGGAAACCGGCTTCCGGATGGACCTCGACGAGCTCGCTTCGCTGATCACACCGAAGACCCGCATGCTCATCATCAACACCCCGCAGAATCCGACCGGCGGCGTGCTGACCGAGGAAGACGTGCGCTTCGTGTGCAACCTCGCCAACGAGCACGACCTGATGATCGTCTCGGACGAGATCTACAGCCAGCTTGTCTACGGTTTCCATCACATTTCGCCGCTGTCGCACGCCGGGATGCGCGAGCGGACCGTGCTGATGGACGGGCTGTCGAAGTCTTACGCGATGACCGGCTGGCGCCTGGGTTACGCGGTCGCTCCCAAACCGCTCGCGGCCAAGCTCGAACAGCTGATGATCAACTCGTCGTCATGCGCCGCCGCCTTCACTCAGATGGCGGCGATCGAGGCGCTGTCTGCGCCCGAGTCGGAGCATGCGGTGAACCGGATGGTGAAAGTGTTCCAGCACCGCCGCGACCTGGTCGTCGACGGGCTCAACGAGATCGAAGGCGTGCGCTGTGCACGGCCGCAGGGCGCTTTCTATGCATTCCCGAACATCGAGGGCACGGGCTTTGGCGAGCGCGAGCTGGCCGACAGGCTGCTCAGCGAAGCGGGGGTCGCGGTGCTGCCGGGTACGGCGTTCGGCGCCGCCGGCAAGGGTTACATCCGCATCGCGTATACGCAATCCGAGGACGAGCTCAAGCGTGGCCTCGACCGCATCAAGGATTTCGTCACCGCAAACAAATAGAAAGGCCGGGCGGCGATCGCCCGGCCTTCCACACGGTTAGGAAGGTAGGTCAGTCGTCGGATCCTGTCTGCTCAGTCTCGTTCTGGTCGCCTGACTGGTTGTCGTTCGTGTCGTTGTCCTGCTCGTTGGCGTCGTTGTCGTTCGCCTCGTCCTGCGCCTCGGCAGCCTGCTCGGCCGCCAGCTCAGCGGCTTTCTGCTGCGCCTCGAGTGCCTGCTCGGCGGCCTCGGCCGCAGCTTCGGTCTGAGTAGCGTCCTCGGCCGCGTCCTCACCGACGCTGGTGCCGGTCGTCGTGGTTATGCTCGTGTTGGCGTGCACAGACCCGAGGTTCACGCGCAGTGCCGCATGGCCCTGGTGCGCTCCGGCCGTCGTGACGACCAGGATCACCCCCGCTACCGCGGCGAATCCCGCCAGCCCTAGCTTCCCGAATCGACTCCTGAACATGACTACCTCCGGTGGTTGATGCCCGTCTTCGGGTGTCTCTGATAACGCCGACCGCCTTCCGAGTAGGAACCTCAAGGTTGCGAGGCGGATGGCGAAGGCGACGGAGAGCCCCGCTCGCCGCCGTCGTCTGAACCCGGGCTCGGGGTGGGGCTGGGGGCGGCCGAGTCGTGGGTGCCCGGATCTCGCGTCGGCGAGACGGACGGCTCCGCGTGCGACTCGTCCGATGGCTCGGGCGACTCCCGCTGGGGTTCCGCGGGTGATGTACGGGCCGGCGGCTGGCTGTTCGCGCGTGGGGATGGCGTGGAGGCCGGCGACGGGGAAGACTGGGCGGCGCGGGTCACCGCTTCGAAGCTGCTGACGGCCTTCTGGGTCCAGGTGCTGGGATCGGGTCCTCCCGCGACGACCGAGGCGGCGGCTAGCAGGACCGCCAGGGCGCCGGCAGCAGCGACACCTGCCTTGATCGGACCGATTGGGCGCCTTGGAGCCTGCGTGCGGCTGAAGCGCGCGTTTTCCGGCTGCGGGTTGGGACCGTAGAAACGATCCAGTCCCGCTTTGAGGCGACGATCGAAATCCGCTCCAAGCTGATCAGTCATCTGGTTTTGCTTTCGGCCGAGCTTGGCCTGTGTTAGATGACAACGAACCAGGTGCGTCAAGTGGGAACCGCCTTCGATCGGGGGCGAACAACGCGCGCATCCTCTCGGCCGCAATCCGGAGCCTCTTGTTTACGGTCCGCTCCGAGACGCCGATGGCTGCGGCGATCTCTCTATTGGTGTAGCCGTGGTAATGCCGCAGGACCAGCGCGGCCCGAAGCTTTGGCGAGAGGCGGCGCAGGGCCGCGGCAAGATCTCGATCGAGGGCCAGCTGGGCTGGGTCTGGGCCGGCGGCCGGCCTCCCGAGGCGGCGCAGGATCACCGCGATCGATCGAAGCTTGGCCCTGCGCTGGTAGGAGATGGCCGCATTGATCGCGATCCTGTGCAGCCATGCCTCGGCGGGTGCGTCCGGACGCCATCGGTCCCAGGCGCGAAAGGCGGAGACGAAGGCGTCCTGCGTGCAGTCCTCAGCGGCGGCGGGATCGCCAAGGACGGCAAGCATCGTCCGATAGATCTTCGTATAGCTGTCGCGATACAGCCGATCGAAGTCTTCGCGCGAACCGGGCGTGTATGCCGGAGGCTCGGGCCCAGCCGTCATCCGCACGGAGGGAATAACGGCAGAGGGTACAGAACTTAGTGGCGCGCGGGCGCGGCCATATTGGCGCCTTTATGGCAGACCTATCCCCGGCGGGCCGATCACCGGCAGCTGAATCCCGCCGTTCGATCCGTTGCCGGCCTGCTGCCCCGAACCTTGCTGGCCACCGTTCCCTTGCTGGCCGCCATTCCCTTGTTGGTCGCTCTGTCCCTGGTCGGGGGGCTGCTGGTCCTGCTCCCGGTCGGGGTTCACCTGCGCCGCATCCTGCACCACCTTCTGATCCAGCCCGCCGCCCGCAGTGGTCGAATCGGGAGGGCCAGAGAGATGCACCTGGCCGGCCCTGGCGGTGGCACTGGGTTGGTGACCGCCCATCCCGGAAATGATCATGACGGCGCCGGCGATCGCGGCCAACACGGCGGCGCCAACCTTCTCGAATCGCGTGAACACAAATAGATAACGGATGAGCGCTCCGGAGTCCCGTGGCCCCGGCCTCCTTGAATGGGGGTGCTGCGACGGGCCTATATTTGGAACCGCGATGGACGACGGCAGCGTCCGCTTGACCCAGCCGCTGGTGAGGGACGCCGGCCGGCTCCGACTCGCGTCGTGGGACGAAGCACTCGCTCGGGCTGCTGAGGGCTTTGCACGCGCCAAGGCAATCGGCCCGAACGCGTTCGGCATGTTCAGCTGCTCCAAAACGACCAACGAGATGAACTTCATGGCGCAGAAGTTCGCGCGCGTCGTCATGGGCAGCAACAACATCGACAGCTGCAACAGGACTTGACACGCTCCCAGCGTCGTCGGTCTGGCGACAGTATTCGGAGCCGGGGGAGGAACCTCTTCGTATCGCGAAGCTGAAGAGACGGACCTCGTGTTGCTGTGGGGTTCGAACGCGCGCGAGACGCATCCGATCTTCTTCCATCACCTGCTGCGCGGTGTGCGCAACGGAGCGCGCCTCGTCGCGGTAGACCCCCGCCGCACGAGCTCCGCGGAGTGGGCGGACCTGTGGCTGGGCATCGACGTCGGCAGCGACATCGCGCTTGCCAACGCGATCGCCCGCGAGATCATCCACGAGGGCCTCGCGGACAAGCAGTTCATCGAGCGCGCGACGACCGGCTTCGACGACTACGCGGCATGCGTCGAGCCCTACACGCTGGAGCTGGCCGAAAGAGAGACCGGTGTTCCGGCGAGCGCGGCGCACGCATACGGGCGCGCAGACCGGGCCATGATCTGCTGGACGCTGGGCATCACCGAACACCACAATGCGGTCGACAACGTCCTCGCCCTCATCAACCTCGCCCTGCTCACTGGCAAGGTCGGACGCTACGGCTGCGGGCTCAACCCTCTGCGCGGCCAGAACAACGTACAGGGCGGCGGCGACATGGGGGCCATACCGAACCGGCTCCCGGGGTTCCAGGACCTCGAGGATCCGGCGAAGCGGGCGCCATTCGAGCACGCATGGAAGGCGGCCGTCCCACCCAAGCGCGGTTATCACCTGAGCCAGATGTTCGAGTCGATGGAGCACGGTGAGATGCGCGCCGTGTATATCGTCGGTGAGAACCCTGCACGCTCTGAGGCCGACCAGACGCGAGCCGTCCGCCTGCTCAGCGGCCTCGAGCACCTGGTGGTGCAGGACATCTTCCTGACCCAGACCGCAGAGCTCGCTCATGTGGTTCTTCCAGCGGCGGCGGGATGGGCGGAGTCGGAGGGGACGGTCACCAGCAGCGAGCGACGTGTGCAGAGGGTGCGGCGCGCGCTCGAGCCGCCGGCGGGCGCGCTGGACGATGTCGAGATCATGGTCGAGATCGCGCGCCGGCTCGGCTGCGATTGGGGCCACCCGACCGCGGAGCAGGTGTGGGACGAGTGCCGCAGCCTGTCGCCGATGCACGGCGGGATGTCGTACGCGCGGCTCGATGAGCTCGGCGGGATTCAGTGGCCGTGTCCCGATGAGACGCACCCCGGGACGCAGTTCCTGCATGCGCGATTGTGGAATGACCCGGTCGAAGGTCCGCCGGCGCCTTTTTCCGTTGTCGACCACGACCCGCCCGTCGACCGCCTCTCGGAAGAATTTCCGATCCGGCTCACCACGGGCCGGCGCCTCGACTCTTTCAACACCGGCGTGCAGACGGGCGGGTACAGCTCGCCGCTCCGGCAGCCGGAAGCGCTGCTGCTTTCGCCCGCCGATGGCGCCCGCCTTGGGATCATCGACGGCGAGCGCGTGATGGCCAGCTCCCGGCGGGGGTCGGTCGAGGTCCCGGTGCGGTTCGACGCCACGTTGAGACCAGGCCTGGCGTTCCTCACGCTGCACTTCCCCGACCAGGTCGCGACCAACGTGCTCACCATCGACGCCACGGACCCCAAGTCGGGCACGGCCGAGTTCAAGGCGAGCGCCATCAGGGTCGACAAGATCACGGCCCCCGTTTCCTAGTTGGACATCCGCACCAGCGGGGGACCGCCGACCGCCGCTGAGGTGGCGGCCGTGGATGCTGTGCTTGGTCCTCCCGAATCTTTCTGGGAGGGCGGAGAGCGGACTCCGGCCGACGATCATTTCGCACGGGGCGGGCACACGGTTCGCTCCAAACGGGACCTGCTCCTTCCGGTGCTGCACGGCCTCCAGGACGAGGTGGGCTGGATCAGCCGGGGCGGCCTGGAGTACGCGTGCCGGCGCCTGAACGTGCCGCCGGCGGAGGCATACGGAGTCGCCAGTTTCTACGACCGATTCGCGCTCGACGATCGCGGGACGTTTGCGCTTTACGTCTGCGACGACATCGCATGCAAATGCGCCGGGGCTGACGAGATCTGTGCCGCCGTCGAGGCGGAGCACGGTTTGACGGGAATGGCGTGGCATCGCAGCCCCTGCCTTGGTCTATGCGATCGCGCCCCCGCGGCGCTGGTCGAACGCTCAGGCACGGCGTACAGGCAGACACAGTTGGCGCCGATCACCGCTGAGCAGGCGGCCGCAATCATGAGCCGCGGACTTTGGGAGGACCTACCAACCACTGTTCCGCAACCACAGGGCAAGTTGCTGCGCCGGGTCGGCGCGGTCGATCCCGAGAGCATCGACAGCTATCGGGCCGCGGGGGGATTCGGTGCGCTGCGCCGCGCACTCGAGCTCGGTCCCGAAGGCGTGATTCGCGAGGTGAGCGAGGCGAAGCTGCTCGGCCGCGGTGGCGCAGCGTTCCCGACCGGGCGCAAGTGGGATGCGGTCGCGCGCGCTCCGAGTCATCCCCATTACCTCGTCTGCAACGCTGATGAGTCCGAGCCGGGAACGTTCAAGGACCGTGTCCTGATGGAAGGCGACCCGTTCGCGATCGTCGAGGCGATGACGATCGCCGCTATCGCCACCGGTTGCGAGCGTGGCTATCTGTATGTCCGGACTGAATACCCGCTTGCGCGGCAACGTATCGAGAACGCCGTCGTCCAGGCCCGCGCCCACGGCTACCTTGGTGATGACGTCGCCGGATCTGGACTTCGATTCGACATCGAGGTCCGCCGCGGCGCCGGCGCCTACATCTGCGGCGAGGAGACCGCGCTCTTCAACTCGATCGAGGGGAAGAGGGGAGAGCCTCGAAACAAGCCGCCGTTTCCCGTGCAGGCCGGTCTCTTCGGCAAGCCCACGCTCGTCAACAACGTCGAGACGCTGGTCAATGTGCTCGACATCCTGAGCGAGGGCGCCGCGGCGTACGCGGCCACGGGCACGCCGGACTCGACCGGAACGAGGCTCTTCTGCCTTTCCGGGCATGTGCGGAACCCAGGCGTGTACGAGGTCCCGATGGGCACCACGCTGCGCGAGCTCATCGACCTTGCCGGCGGCGTGCGGGAGGGTAGAAGCCTTCGCGCAGTGCTGCTGGGTGGAGCGGCGGGGTCATTCGTCACCGATAAACAGCTCGACGTGCCGCTGAGCTTCGAAGGCACACGCGCCATCGGTGCCACCCTGGGCTCCGGCGCGGTGATCGTTCTCGACGACACCGCCGACATCGAGTCGATCCTGCTTCGTATCGCTCGCTTCTTCCGGCACGAGTCGTGCGGGCAATGCGTGCCATGCCGCGTGGGCACGAAACGCCAGGAGGAGATCCTGCATCGGCTCCTCGTCGAGCGAGAGACGTCACATCGCTCCGACGACATCGCTCTGCTCGCGGATATCGCGCAGGCGATGCGCGATGCGTCGATCTGCGGCCTGGGCCAGACGGCGGCGAGCGCGATCCAGTCGGCCGTCATCGAGCTCAAGGTGCTCGATGGCTAGTCCTTCATTCGTGGGGCTGCCGCGGAAGCTGCTCCCGGTGACCATCGATGGCCAGGAGGTGCAGGCGATGGAGGGTACGACGATCCTCGACGCCTGCCGCGGGCTGGGCGTCGACACGCCCACGTTGTGCAACCTCGAGACGCTGACGCCGGTCAACGTCTGCCGAGTATGCGTCGTGGAGGTGGAGGGTTCGCGCGTGCTCGTGCCGGCGTGCTCGCGCAAGGTCGAGGCGGGGATGAAGATCCTCACCGACTCCGAGCGCGTGCGGCACAGCCGCAGGCTGGTCCTGGAGCTGCTCGCGTCGTCGGTGGACATGTCGTTGTGCGCGCCCGAGGTGCATGGATGGATGTCGCGATATGGCGCCGTCGCGGAACGTTTTGGCCCTGAGGCCGCGACCGTCGCCCAGCCGGTGAAGATCGACAACGAGCTGTACGTGCGCGACTACTCGCGCTGCATCCTCTGCTACAAGTGCGTCGAGGCGTGCGGTGTCGACGCGCAGAACACGTTCGCGATCGGCGTCGCCGGCCGGGGCTTCGATGCGCACATCTCGACAGAGTTCACCACGCCGCTGCCGGATTCCGCGTGTGTCTACTGCGGCAACTGCATCGGGGTGTGCCCGACCGGCGCCTTGATGTTCAAGAGCGAGCACGACATGCGGGTCGCGGGTACGTGGGACGAGACGCAGCAGCATGTGACGGAGACGGTGTGTCCTTACTGCGGCGTCGGGTGCATGCTCGAGCTCCACGTCCAGGACAACACCATCGTCAAAGTCACCTCGCCCCTCGATCACTCCGTCACGTCGGGGCATTTGTGTGTGAAGGGTCGGTTCGGGTTCAACTTTGTGCAGAAGAGGGGTAAGTAATCGCCCCTCGAGGGGTTGGGCGGCTCGCGCGTAAGGACTCGATGGCTAAACACCACGAGTGGCGGCAGCATCACGCGAGGACGGGCTGGGAAGAGGGTGGCTCAGTAGCGCCCGGAGGATAGGAGCGCGCCGGGTGTTAGTGCCCGTGACCTCCCCGGTTTCGGGGAGGTCGGCGCGCAGCGCCGGGTGGGGTTAGTTTTCTTTCTTTTTGAGATCAAATTGGGCCTGTTAACGCTTGATGCCCAAACAGA
>Ga0209802_1002972_pt1 | contig 11540 bp, 14 predicted proteins | sample GraSoiAngelo_129_FD_185886 | JGI IMG/M metagenome (GOLD analysis project Ga0209802, IMG submission 185886) | Grasslands soil microbial communities from the Angelo Coastal Reserve, California, USA - 14_0927_12_40cm (SPAdes) (version 2) | ecosystem: Environmental > Terrestrial > Soil > Grasslands ... | reverse complement strand
GGGCGGCAAGCGCCCCAACGGCCGATCGGCTGGCGCTCTTCTTGGGCGACCGGCCGGTCGGGATCATCGATATCACCGACGCTTACGGGACCGACCACGAGGCCGAGGCACACAGCGTGTACGGGACCGATGACGACGCCCATCCAGGTGTGCGGGTGCTGAAGGGATCGGGGCCGTGGGCGATCGCGGGTGGCGTGGTGGCGCTCGCGAAGGCCGCATCCGGATTCCCGGAGTACGATCTCACCCCCGCGCAGGTCCGCGCGATCAAGACCGAGCGGGGTTGGAAGACGATGGTGGGCTTCCAGACGCGCAACCCGGTCCATCGCGCCCATGAGTACCTCCAGAAGGTCGCGCTTGAGACCATCGACGGCCTGCTGCTCCACCCGCTGGTCGGGGAGACGAAGAGCGACGACATACCTGCCGCAGTGCGGATGAGCTGCTACGAAGAGCTGCTGCGAGGCTACTTCCCGCCCGAGCGCGTGCTGCTCGCGACCAACCCCGCGTGGATGCGTTACGCCGGGCCGAAGGAAGCCGTCTTTCACGCCATCGTGCGGCGGAACTATGGCTGCAGTCACTTCATCGTCGGCCGCGACCACGCCGGAGTGGGCAACTACTACGACACCTATGCGGCGCACCGCATCTTCGACGAGTACGCACCGGATGAGCTCGGAATCGAGATTCTTCGCTTCGAGCACACCTTCTACTGCGAGGAGTGCGGGGGGATGGCATCGTCGCGGACCTGCCCGCACCCGGCGACGTCGCACCGGACCCTCAGCGGCACCGCCGTCCGCAAGCTCCTGGACGAGGGCAAAGAGCTGCCGCCCGAGTTCACGCGCCCCGAGGTCGCGAAGGTGCTTCGTGACGCAGCGACGAAAGAGGAAGCCACCGCATGAGGTACTACCCGGTCTTTCTCGACCTCGTCGACCAGCCGTGCGTGGTTTTGGGCGAAGGCAAGTTCGCGCGCGAAAAGGCCGCTTCGCTCCGCGAAGCGGGAGCGCTCGTTCGGGTGATTCCTTCACGCCAGTACAAGCGCGGCGATCTCGCCGGCGCGCGCCTCGTCGTCGATGCAAGCGAAGACACCGACATCAACCGGCGCAGCTGGCAGGAGGCGGAGGAAGCGGGCATCCTGATCAACGTCGTCGACCGCCCGGCGCAGTGCCGTTTCATCGCGCCCGCGATCGTGAGACGCGATCCGCTTCTCATCGCCATCTCGACGTCGGGCGAGAGCCCGTACCTCGCGTCGGCCCTGCGTGCCCGCATCGAGCGCTGGCTGGGGCGTGAGTGGGGGCCGTTCGTGGCGCTGGTCGGCAACGTGCGCCGCCAGCTCCGCGCGCGGAGCGTGCCCATCCCCGAGCAGACGCGCGTTTTCCGCCGGATCGTCAACTCAGACGTGCGCAACCTGCTCCGGCGCGGCCGCGCGGATGATGCCGCCCACCTGGCGGTTGCGATCGGGCAAGCGGGCGCGATCGGCCCCGGCCGGGTCGCCCTCGTCGGCGCCGGACCGGGCGATCCCGACCTGCTCACCTTCAAGGCTCGCGAGCTGCTCGCCGACGCCGAATACGTGCTGCACGACGCACTCATCGCGCCCGAGACGCTCGCCCTTTGCGGTCCGGACGCGCGCCTCGAAGACGTTGGTAAGCGCGCCGGCCTCGACAACCCGAGTCAGCAGGCCATCACCGCGCGCCTGATCGAGCTGGCGCGCGCCGGGTACGCGGTCGTGAGGCTGAAGGGCGGGGATCCGTTCGTATTCGGTCGAGGCGGCGAGGAGCTGGCGGATCTCGTCGACGCAGGCATCGAGGTCGTCGTCGTCCCGGGAGTCACCGCGGCGCTGGCCGCGCCCGCGGCCGCCGGCATTCCGGTGACGCTGCGCGGGGTCGCCTCTTCGCTTGCTATCACCACGGCGCAGGGTGATCGCTCGCTCGACCGCCTGCGCGAGCTTGCGCTCGCCGCGGACACCCTCGTGGTCTTGATGCCGAGGTCCAACCTCGCCGAGGTGGCCGCGGCTGTGGCCGAGGTCGTCGGCGGTTCGCGCCCGGCCGCCGTGATCAGCAACGCGACGCTTCCCAACCAGCAGAGCGTGACCGGCTCGTTGGAGCGCATCGCGCGCATGGCGGACCAGGCTGCAATCGGCACACCGGCCACGCTGGTCGTCGGTGACGTGGTGGCCGCCGCGCCGACGTTGGCGGTGCTGCCAAACTCGACTGTTGACGGTGGGTTCGGCTAGACAGCTTCGACTGGGGACTCGAGGGTCGCGCCTGGCGCTGGTGCAGAGCGAGATCGTTGCCGCACGGCTGCGCGCCGCCGGGGCGCAAGTGGAGGTGCGGACGATCGTCTCCGATGGGGATGTTCGCGCGCCCGATGCGCCGATCGGCGAGGGCATCTTCGTCACGGCGCTGGAGCGAGCGCTGGTGGCGGGCGAGATCGACATCGCCGTCCACAGCGCCAAAGATCTCCCCCTGGTAGAGGATTCGCGCCTCGTCATCGGCGCGTACCCGGAGCGGGCGGACGCGCGAGACGCGCTGGTGACGCGGCTTTCGGAGCGCTCCATCGACGATCTCGCGGTCGGCGCGAAGGTCGGGACGGACAGCCCGCGCCGCTCCGGCTTCCTGCGCGCGCTGCGACCCGACCTCGACGTGATCCCGCTCCACGGCAACGTCGACACGCGCCTCAGGCGCCTCGATGCCGGTGAGGCCGACGCGCTCGTGCTGGCGGCGGCAGGGCTCGACCGGCTCGATCTCGGCGGCCGGATCGTGACGCGCATCGACGGCGAATCGATGCCGCCGGCCCCGGCCCAAGGAGCGCTGGCCGTGCAGACGCGACGAGACGACAGCGAGGTGCTCGACGTGCTTGGCCGGATGGACGACGCTGCCGTGCGAATCGCCGTCGTGGCCGAACGCGCTTTGCTCAAGGCGATGGGAGGCGGGTGCCGGGCGCCGGTCGGCGCGGTCGCCGTGCAGGTCGACGGCGTGCTGACGATGCTGGCCGGCGCGGTCACGCCGGATGGCCGGTCGAAGTATCTGGTTCGCCTCTCGCACGAAATCGAAGGCGGTGGGTCTCTCGCTGAGGCGGTGTCGGCCGCCGCCCACGAGCTGAGGAGCTTCGTGCCGCTGCAGTCGCGGGCGGTCATCGACACACGTCCCGAGCTCGACGAAGCGGAACGCGAGACGATCGAGCGCGAGGGATTCCGCCTGCTGCACGTTCCTACGATCGCCATCGGGTCTGCCCGTGCCAACGGCGAGATCGAGCGCGCTCGCTCGCGCGTCGGCGGATACGACTGGGTCGTGCTCACAAGCAAACGAGGCGTGTCCGCCTTGCTCGATGGGGTGCAGTCGCCGCCTTCGAACGTGCGGTGGGCGGCCGTCGGCGCAACCACGGCAAAGGCTTTGCGAGACCGCGGTGTACGCGTGGATGTCGTGCCCGCGTCGGCGAGAGGCGACGCGATCCCGGAGGCGATGGCGAAACTTGGCACCTTGAGTGGATCCCGGGTTCTGCTCGCGCGGGCCGACGCCGCTGGCAACGCCCTTCCGCAAAAGCTCATCACGATGGGCGCCCACGTCGACGATGTGGTCGCCTACCACACGATCACCGCACCTGCCACGTCGCGCCGCGCCTTGCTTGATGCGCTTGCGGACGGAGATGTGGAGGCGATCCTGTTCGCCTCTGGGTCGGCCGTTCGCGGCACAGTCGAGCTGGCGAGGAAACAAGCCGTTCGCGCGCGGGCGCTGTGGGCGATCACGATCGGTCCCAAAACCAGCGCAGTTGCGCGTGAGCTCGGGTTCGAGGTGGCCGCGGAAGCCGAGTCGCAGGACGCAGCCGGTCTCCACGCCGCCCTGAAGCGAGCGTTCGACGAGGAGGTGGAGCGATGGGTCGAGTCGCAGCTCCTGCAGCCCGCGTAAAGACGCCAGGTCCCGAGCGCCCTCGGCGCCTGCGCCGCACCGCGGCGTTGCGGTCCCTGGTCAAAGGCACGCGCCTGGCTGCCGCCCAGTTCGTGATGCCGCTCTTCGTCGTGAGCGGCCGAAACCGGGCCGAGCCGATCGGGTCGCTGCCGGGCCACGCGCGCCTCAGCGTCGACCGAGCGGTCGAAAAGGCGCGCGAGCTGGCGCAGCTTGGCGTGGGCGGGGTGCTGCTTTTCGGCATCCCCGACCGCAAGGACGACGGCGGCACCGGTGCGTCGGACCCTGGCGGCCCAGTGCCCTCGGCGCTGCGCGCGCTCAAAGAAGCCGGGCTTCCTCTCGTCCTCGCGGCCGACGTCTGCCTCTGCGAGTACACGACCCACGGCCACTGCGGCGTGATTGCGAATGGAGACGTGGACAACGACGCGACCCTGCCGCTGTTGGCCGAAGCCGCGGTTGCATATGCAGACGCCGGAGCGGATATCGTCGGCCCGAGCGGCATGATGGACGGCCAGGTCGCTGCCCTGCGTTCCGCGCTCGACGATGCCGGCCAAGACGGCACCGCGATCATGGCGTACGCATCGAAAGCAGCTTCGGCTTTTTACGGTCCGTTCCGGGAGGCGGCCGGCTCCACCCCTGCGTTCGGCGACCGGCGCGGTTACCAGATGGACTACGCCAACGCTCGGGAGGCGATGCGCGAGATGGAGCTCGATGTGCGCGAGGGGGCCGACATCCTGATGGTCAAGCCCGCGCTCACCTCGTTGGACCTGCTGGTTCGCGCCCAGAAGCGTTTCGACGTGCCGCTCGCCGCCTATCACGTCAGCGGTGAGGTCGCGATGCTCGAAGCGGCCGCCGAACGAGGCTGGCTCGACCGCAAGTCCGCGGCTCTCGAGGAGCTGACCGCGATCGTGCGCGCGGGAGCAGGCATCGTCATCACGTACCTGGCGGCCGATGCGGCTCGATGGCTGCGGGAGGACGCGGCCCGGTGACGGAGCAGTACGTGCATGCTCTTGCCCTTGGTCTGGATTCCGGGTGGCGGCGACTCCCGGATGCGCAGCGTCGGTCGACGCTCGCCGATTTCGTCTCCTCCGTCGAGCGCGCCCAGGACGTCAAGAGCTACGCGTACACCATGGTTGGGCTGCAGGCGGGCGTCGACCTTCTGCTCTGGAGGCTAGCCCCGTCACTCGAGGCCCTCGAGGAATCTGCGGCCGCCGCCCTGCGGTGCGGGATGGGGACGTGGATGAGCGCGAAGGAGAGCTTCCTCGGCTTGATCCAACCCTCGCAGTACGTGAAGAAGCCGACACCGCAGGAACAGTCGCTGTTCAGCGGCGAGCGATCGCGTTACCTGATCGTATATCCGTTCACGAAGTCGGCCGACTGGTACCTGCTCGACAAGGACACCAGGCAGCGCGTCATGAACGAGCACATGCGGGTCGGCCACGGATACCCGCAGGTACGCCAGCTGCTGGCCTACTCGTTCGGTCTGGACGACCAGGATTTCGTGGTCGCTTACGAGACCGACGACCTCCCCGCATTTGGCGAGCTGGTGCGCGCGCTTCGATCCACCGAGAGCCGGCGCTCGACCGTGCGCGACACCCCCATCCTGGCCGGGATACATCGGCCACTCGGCGATCTGGCTGAGCTGCTCGGCGCTTGACCGCGACGAGCACGCCGCTGTTCCTGCGAGCCTGCAGGCTGGAGCCCGTCGAACGGACGCCTGTGTGGCTCATGAGGCAGGCCGGACGATCGCTGCCGGAGTATCGGGCGCTGCGCGAGCGCTGGAGCCTGGAGGAGATCGTCGCCCAGCCCGAGCTCTGCGCAGAGGTAACCCTTCAGCCCGTGCGCAGGCTGGGAGTAGATGCGGCGGTGATGTTCGCCGACATCATGCTGCCGCTCCGCGGCATGGGCGTCGACTTCGAGCTGGTCGAATCCGTCGGACCCGTGATCGCAAATCCGATTCGAACCGCTGACGCTGTTCGAGCCCTCCGCACGCCGCCGGCATCCGAATCCGTGCCTCAGGTGCTGGATGCGGTGAGGATGGTCGCGCGCGAGTCGCCGGTCCCGGTCATCTGCTTCGCAGGCGGTCCGTTCACGCTTGCCAGCTACGCCATCGAGGGCCGGCCGAGCCGGGATTTCGTCCTGACCAAGCAGTTCATGTTCCGCGAGCCCGAGACATTTGCGCTTCTGCTCGACAAGCTCGCCACAGTCATGGCCGAATACCTACACGCGCAGGTGGCCGCGGGGGCGCGGGCGCTGCAGGTGTTCGACAGCTGGGTCGGCGCGCTCTCACCCGGCGACTACGAAGAGCGGGTGCTGCCGTTCACGCGGCGCATCTTCGAATCCACAGCGTCGCTCGATGTACCGAGAATCCACTTCGGGACCTCGACCGCCGGGCTTCTCGATTTGATCGCAGAATCCGGCGCGGACGTCATCTCGCTCGACTGGCGCATCGACCTGGACGAGGGATGGGAGCGCGTGGGTCACCACCGAGGTGTGCAGGGCAACCTCGACCCGGCCGTCCTTCTCGGACCGGCGGCCGGTGTGGTCGAGGGCGCGCGCCGCGTGCTTCGGCTCGCGGCCGGCCGTCCCGGCCACATCTTCAATCTGGGTCATGGCGTGCTCCCCGGCAGCACGCTCGAGAACCTGCAAGCGCTCGTCGAGACCGTGCGCGGGAGTCCCTGCGGTTGCGTGACGCGAAGACCGGCGTTCTGTGCATGGCATATGGAAGCCCCGACGGAGACGAAGGGATCGAGCCCTACTTCACGCACATTCGCGGGGGTAGGACTCCCTCCCCAGAAGCGGTGGCCGAGCTGCGCGAGCGGTACCACGCGATCGGCGGCTCGCCGCTCACGGAGATCACGCGCGCGCAAGCGCGAGCCCTGGCCGGGCGGCTTGGGCTGCCGGTGTTCGCGGGCATGAAGCACGCGCCTCCTTTCATCGCCGACGCGGCGGCCGAGGCGCTGAGCGCAGGCATCGAGCGGCTCGTGGGCCTGCCGCTCGCGCCGCACTATGCCGAGATGAGCGTGGGCACTTATCTATCAACGCTGCGCCAGGCGTGGGACCAGGAGCTCATCGTCGTGCGTGGCTTCCACGACCAGCCGGCGTTCATCGCCGCAACCCGCACACTGCTCGCGGAGGCCATGGCGGATTTCGAGCCGGAGAGAATCTTCTTCACCGCGCACAGCCTTCCTGCGCGCATCGAGACGGCGGGCGATCCCTATCGCGAGCGGCTCCTCGAGAGCTGCCGGCTCGTGGCGGAGGGAACGGCGCTGCCGGAATGGGAGTTCGCGTTTCAATCCGCCAGCCACACCGGCGAGCCCTGGCTGGGTCCCGACTTGCTGGAATCGTTGCGACGGTCCGGCGTACGGCGGGCACTGGTGTGTCCGATCGGCTTCGTGGCCGACCACCTCGAGATCCTCTACGACATCGACGTCGAGGCGATGGCGTTCGCGCGCGAGCGTGAAATTGAGCTGCGCCGAACGCGGTCGTTCAACACGCGGCCCGATTTCATAGAGGCCCTAGCCGCGGTCGTGCGCGATGCGCTCAAGTCGCCGTCTCCAGCCCGGGGCGCGGGCATAATGTCGGTGTGATCGGGGCGTTCCGCGTGGAAGCGGATTGGCGCGCGCAGGAGTGGATGCGCTCGCACGCCAGCGAGGCGCCTCGGGTGGTCGCGTTCGACGTCAAGCGGTGCTGTGGGGGCGGCAAGCTGTGCTCAGTGAGCGTCCGCCGGCATTCGCGCAAGGACGACCGGCGCGACTTCGTCACCGCCGTGCTCGCCGATGGCACCAGGCTGCTGGTCGACCGGCGTGCGGCTCGCCGCCTACCGTCCAGGTTCGGGCTCACCGTCCGCGGGCTGGGGCCGTTCAAACGGCTCGACTTGGCGCTCAGCGGCGAGCAGTGGGGCGCTCTCCTCTACGACTGAGACCGGCTAGCGGCCGGGCTTTTTCATCGCCCAGGGTCCGTACCTGATCGCGGCGATCAGCATCCACACGAACATCGCCAGGCCCAGCACCGCGAACAGCTCGCTGACGATCAGGCCTGTCACCGGGATTGGTGAGCGGTCGGGGTTGGCAAACGATCCGATGTTGGTGAAGACCGTGATCCCGCTCAATCCGTACAGAACAAGCGCGGCCCAGAACATCCATCGCCACCCCAGGTAGCTGCCGAGCGCTGCGACCAGATACAGAAGCGAGAAGAAGATCGCGACGCCGTATGTGATCCCGATCGTGACGTTGACGACCGTATCGATGTCCGTGCCCGCGGGGACCTGGGTGCCCTGCGCATGAATTGCGCGCAAGACCGAATCGTGGTTGACGAATGCGATCGTGGTGACGACGCCTGAGATGGCCGAGATGGCGAACAGCGCCGCCGTGATGAGCTGCATGGGCCGGGTCCAGGGGGTCGGCTCGCGGTAGTTGGAGGCGAGCGGCACCCATTGCTGGCCGTCCCAGCGGAACTGGCCGTCGGCGGAGATCTGGCCGGCTGCCTGCGTGGTGGGCACCGGGTCCATGACCGCACAAGCCTAAGCCGCAAGTGTCCTTCGTGGGCACCCGGTACTAATCTGGTCAAGGTGGATGCGCCGAAGTACGTCTCGAAGGTGAGGATAGTCCGCGAGCGTGGGCCGGTCCGCAGCGCCTACCTCCCGATTGAGCCCGAACCCGTGATGTTCGGGACCCACGACGAGGTACGCGAGCATTACGGCACTGCACCCGGGCAGTACCCCGACCACGCCACCACGCTCGACTATGTCGTCGCCGCGGCCGCCGGTTGACTCACGGGCACCCTGGGTGGCGCGCTGGAGGCGCGCGGGATCGACGCGAGCGAGGGTAAGTTGACATCAGACGCCGAGGGCGTCGTGGTCCTCGAGGACAAGGTGCTCGTCATCAAGAGCATCCACGTCCGCTATCACCTCGCCGGCTGCCCCGAGGACAAACGCGAGGCGGCCGAGCGCTCGCATACCTTCCATGCCAGCCGCTGCCCGGTGGCCAAGAGCATCGGCGGGTGCATCGACATCACCACCGAGCTCGAGTTCGTCTGACGATGGCGGCCATGGGGTAGGCTTCCGTTTTGCAGGCGGTTGCGGTGGGGAGTTAGGAGGAACCGTCGATGTCCTTCATATCGCGCGGATTTCGCGGCAAGAGGCGGGACACGGCCAGCAGCTCGCGACTGCCACCGGGGCAGTACGTCGTCAACGACTTCCCGGTGTTGTCGGCCGGGCCGACGCCGCGCATCCCAGTCGCGGAGTGGAGCTTCGTCATCGAGGGCGAGATCGACAAACCCAGGAGCTGGACGTGGGATGAGTTTCGCAAGCTGCCGACCGAGCAGGTGACCAAGGACATCCATTGCGTCACGAAGTGGTCGAAGTTCGACACCGGATGGACGGGCGTGTCCGTCGACACCCTGATGGAGGGCGTGGACACCGCGGCCGAATTCGTCATCGAGTTCTCCTACGGCGGCTACACGACCAACCTTCCGCTCGACGACGTCACCGGGGGCAAAGCCTGGGTCGCGTTCGAGTTCGACGGCCAGCCGCTTCATCCCGAGCATGGCGGCCCGGCGCGCATGCTCGTGCCACACCTCTACTTCTGGAAGAGCGCCAAATGGATCCGCGGCCTGCGGTTGGTCAACGAGGATCATCCCGGCTTCTGGGAGACGAACGGCTACCACAACTACGGCGATCCATGGCGCGAACAGCGGTACTGGGGCGACTGATCTGGCAGTTCGGCACAGTCGCCGAGCTGGTCCAGGAAACCCCAAAGGTGGCGAGCCTCATCCTCGACGTGCCCGGCTGGACCGGTCACCTGGCCGGCCAGCACGTAGACGTGCGCCTCACCGCCGACGACGGCTACCAGGCGCAGCGCAGCTACTCCATCGCCTCGCCGCCGGAGGATTCGCGGCTGGCGATCACCGTGGAGAGACTCGACGACGGCGAGGTGTCGCCATACCTCGTGGGCGAGGTGCGCACGGGCGACAAGGTGGAGCTCCGCGGGCCGATCGGAGGCTACTTCGTATGGAGAGGGGACGACGAGCGCCCTGTCCTGCTGGTCGCCGGAGGCTCAGGCGTCGTCCCTTTGATGGCGATGATCCGTCACCGTGCGGCCAACCATCTCAAGACGCCGACCAGGCTCCTCTACTCTTCGCGATCCTACGAGGACATCATCTACAGGGCGGAGCTCGATCGACTTGCCTCCGCCGGGGACGGCCTGACGGTCGCCCATACGCTGACCCGGATGCAGCCGGCGGGTTGGACCGGGTACGCGCGGCGGCTCGATAGCGCCATGCTCGCCGAGGTCGCGTGGCCGAAGGCACAGGCGCCTATCGTCTACGTCTGCGGGCCAACGCCCATGGTGGAAAACGCGGCGAGCCTTCTCGTGGAGATGGGATTCGACCCCGCGTCCGTCAAGACCGAACGGTTTGGAGCAACAGGAGGTTGAGCGTGACCGCGCAGCAATCCGATATGAAGCTCGACGGCAACGCGATCGCCGGCCTTCTGCGCGAGATCTTCAGCATGGAGATGACCACCGCGGAGGGCACGTGCGCAAACTGCGGCAGGGTGCATGTGGTGGGCGAGGTCGTGGTTTATCTCAACGCGCCGGGCGCCGTGGTGCGGTGCCCTTCGTGCGACCACGTGCAGATGAAGATCGTGCAGGGTCGCGGCAAGTACTGGATCGACATGTCCGGGGTGCGCTGCCTGGAGTTCTCGATCTAGCCAAAAGTCTCACCCGATTCCAAGCCTCCTTTGAGGTTGGCGCTGGAACATGCGTGGTATGAGCAGAGCCCATACGTTGCTGATCGCATCCGCCATCGCGGCGGCCATGGTTCTCGTCGCTGTCGTGGCGGCGTCGGCCGCCGGCAGGGGCGTCCCCACCAATTTCCTGGCGGCCGCTTCGCCGACCCCCAGCCCGGGGGTATTCAAGCCCAACGAGGATGCGGCGCACGAGGCGACCGAGTCGACCGCGCGGGAGACCGCTGAGAACAACGGCACGTTCCATCCGGGCGGTCCCGGCGGACCGGGAGGCGCGTCCAACGAGACCTCGGCGCACGAGACCGGCGAGTCGGCGGCCCAGGAGGCGGCCGAGAATGCCAGGGCGACGGCGACGCCCGCGGCTAACCAGTAACCGTCGCCAGGTCCAGGGTCCAGCCCGGGTTGTAGTCGAGGCCGGCGCCCCCACCGGTCGCGACTATCACCCGCCCCGGCTGCAGCAGAGGAAAGAACGGCCCTTCCTCGTTGAGCTGCCCCTGCATCTGCTGCAACAGCTGCGCGCGCGTGCCCGGGTCTGCGGTGGTGCTGGCTTGAATGCCCAGGCTCTCGAGAGATGGGTCGGAACCTGCCGGCCATCCGGCCCGCAAGCCGATCAGGCCGCCAGGCAAGAAGCTCAGGTACGAATTGAAAGCGGCGACGCCGCACGGCTGCCTCCACAGGCCCATCTGCTCGCTGCCGGAGGCGTAATCGGCCATCGCGGCGGCCGAAGGACCCTCCGCCAGCTTGACCTTGATGCCGACGATCCCGAGCTCAGCCGCCACCATGCTGGCGATCGAGCTGATCGGAACCCCGCTGACGGTCAGGTCGGCTGCATAGCCCAGGCTCACGGCCGGATCCTTGATCCCCGAGGCTGCGAGCTCGCTTTTCGCGTACTGGATGTCCTG
>Ga0209802_1002971_pt1 | contig 11540 bp, 10 predicted proteins | sample GraSoiAngelo_129_FD_185886 | JGI IMG/M metagenome (GOLD analysis project Ga0209802, IMG submission 185886) | Grasslands soil microbial communities from the Angelo Coastal Reserve, California, USA - 14_0927_12_40cm (SPAdes) (version 2) | ecosystem: Environmental > Terrestrial > Soil > Grasslands ... | reverse complement strand
TGCCGGCAGTGTACCCATGGAGGGAGTTTGTCGATGCCGGGGGCCTTATGGCCTATGGAGCGGACCTTGCCGATTTGTTTCGGCGCGCCGCCACCTACGTGGACAAGATTCTCAAGGGCGCCAAGCCGGCGGAACTCCCAGTCGAACAACCGACCAAGTACGAGCTGGTGATCAACCTCAAGACCGCCAGGACGCTCGGCCTCATGATCCCGCCGTCGCTGCTGAGGCGCGCGGATCAGATCATTGAATGAAGCGACCGGCGGGAGCCTCTGGAAGCCCGCGAGTAAAGTAGAGGCCAAGCTCTTTGTCAGCCGCAAGGCACCCAAGAGTGGAACAGCTAGAGTCCGCGACCTAGAGAAGAGCCTTGCGGAGGCGTTGGAGCAGCAGACGGCGACGAGCGAGATTCTGCGCGTTATCTCCAGTTCGCCGACAGATGGCCAACCTGTGTTCGATGTCATCGTCGAGAGCGCCTGCCGGCTCTGCGATGCTGTCTTCGCCAACGCCGTTCAGTTCGACGGGGAACTGATGCACAACATGGCGCACTACGGCTTCAGCCCCGAGGGGCGGGACATCTTGATGCGGGCCTTCCCGAGAGCGCCCACGCGCGAGAGCATGTCAGGCCGGGCGATCCTCGAGGGCGCCGTGGTCCAGTCCGAGGACATGAGCACCGATGAGGGTACGGCCCTCTCTCACCAGCTCTCTCGGGTGCTGGGGTCTCACGCCTACCTGTCCGTAGCTAGCAATCAAGCCCGTTTGCACAGGATCACCACTGATTCCAACGATTGGGATCGTCTTTGTGGCCTGCTTCACAGCCAAGACGGCCGGCGTAGTCCACGTCACGATGACGTCGACGTTGAGACCGATGAGTTCGGTGATGAGCGGGCGATTTGCAGCTGGCTCGGCCGCTATCCGGTATTCGAGGACGATATTCTGGGTTGGGATGTAACCGTGTTCGCGTAAGCCCTGCCGGAACGCATCGACATCCGCCGAAAGGCGCACACCTGGCTGGAGAATGCCGACCCGCGGCACCTTGCCCGTCTGTTGCGCCTCGTGACGGCGAGCGGCGCGGTGAGAATGCTCCCACCAACCGTGTTGATGAACGCTCGCCGGTTCATCACTGGATGACTTGGTCCGCCCGCAGCAGGAGCGTCGGTGGGATCGTGAGCCCGAGCGCCTTGGCGGTCTTGAGGTTAATCACGAATTCGAACTTCGTGGCCTGCTCGACGGGAAGCTCCGCCGGCCTAGCGCCCTTGAGGATCCTGTCGACGAACGTCGCTGCGCGTCGCTGGAACGCATAGAGGTCGGCGGAGTAGCTCATGAGGCCTCCGGCCTCTGCCCAGTAGGTCAGGGTGAAGATCGAGGGCAACCGCTGAGCGTTGACGATCTCCACAATCCGAGTCCGCACATCGTCGAGCGCCGGGTTGGCCACCCCGAGGATTGCGTCGACGCGAGCCGTCCTGAGCTGGAGTGCCAGGTCATCTAGCGTCAAGGGCTCCCGCAGAGCGATGCGGTGGAGCTTCACGCCGTGGCGCGGCGCGGCGGCCTCGGCCTCCTTCATCGACGCACTGGGAGCTGGGCCGCCGAGAGAGAGCACGCCGATTCGGGACGCCCTGGGTGCTACTTCCTTGAGGAGCTGGATCTGTTTGCCGATCAGGTCGGGCACCAGCAGCGACGTTCCGGTCACGTTGCCGCCCGGCCGCGCGAGGCTCGTCACAAACCCGGAGGTCACCGGATCAGAGACCGCGCCCATCACGATCGGAATACTCGACGTTGCTCCTCTCGCCGCGCGGGTTGCGTCGGTCCCGAACGCCACGATGATGTCGACCTTTCGCTGGACGAGCTCCGCGGCGAGCGTTCCGAGCTGATCGCGCTTCCCCGATGCATAGCGATGCTCCAAGTGCATGTTCTGGCCTTCGTGCCAGCCCAGCTCGCCCAGCCCCTCACGGACGGCGGCAACGCTGCGGCTGCCGAGCTCCGGCGTGAAGAGACCGAGCAAGCCAAGCCGGGCGACTTTTCCTGGCTGCTGAGTCTGGGCGGCGAGCGGCGCAAGAAGGACGCTGACAGTGAGAACAACCGCGAGCCCGATCAGCCGCACGGGCACCACGGTTGTGAATGTACTTGCGCGGAGGAGCTGGCCGCGTTTGTCGCGCACGCGCTACTCGATCACTTGGTCCGCGCGCAGAAGCACTGACTGCGGGATCGTAAGGCCAAGCGCCTTCGCGGTCTTCAGGTTGACCACTAGTGACATCTTTCGACAGAGCTCGTCGTCGTCAACACCGCATGTCTCTCGATTTGCCTCAACCATCCGCCAATTCTTTCGATCACCTTGAAGAAGAAACACCCTGTGCCGCACCCCGGGTCCAGAACCCGAAGATCCGGGTGCGCGAGTATTTACGCTGGATCTGCGTCGAGCAGCATGTACCGAGACGAAGATCCGGTCGACTGGATAGCGTGAGATGTTTCACCCCTCGGGCAACGCCGCAATCATCTCCTTGATCCAATCATCTCCTTGATCCACGCGGCGTCAGCGCCGGGGATCGTGGCCAGCTCGTGGCTCGCCTCGCTCTTCGTCTGAGTGACGCACGGGAGCACCGCGGGCCGGTCCCCGTCCTCGGGCTGGCAGGCGAACTCGAGACGGATGCCGTTGGGATCGTAGAAGTAGATGCCGAGGAGTCCCGGCAACTGCGGAATTGGGCCGTTGTAGGGGATGTTGTGGCGCTGCAGGCGCTCCTCGATCTCTCGGAAGCGCGACTGGGTCACCACGAAAGCGCAGTGCTGCATGGCGCCGATGGCGTTGCGATTGCCGGCGGGCTCCTTCCCCCGCGGTATTTCGAACAAGGCGAGGAGGCTGTCGTTACCCATGTCGAAGAAATAGTGACGGCTCTCTTCGTACGGTGGATTGCCCCCGTTCTTGGAACCGGTACCAAGGCCGGGCGGCACCTTCATCGCATGGACCAAGGACATACCGAGCAGCCTCGTGTAGAACTCAGTCGTTCACCATGGCCTCCTGGATGCCAGAGGACAGCGACGACTGGCTCCCGGAACGGCCTGTTTGAGCAGTTCCAGACATTTGCCGACGAGCTCCGGGGCGATGACGGCCGACCCCGTGACATTGCCGCCCGGCCGCGCATAGCCCATGCTCGCACCGAACTCTTCGGCGTCGGGGCCGCCCGGGGCGAAGCTGGGCCGCGGCTCTTCGCCGGCGATCGGCGTATCGCTCGTCTTCGTCGCCGGTGACGCACAGGCCACGGCGCACACCAGCAGCGCGAGCGCCCAAGAAGTAGGCTTCACCTGTCTGTCGTTTGCCAAGCCATTGCTGGCCTACCCCAGCGCCTCCCACGCCGCCCGCTGCGTCGCGTGCCACGGCGTGCGCTCCCATGCGGTGCCCGTCGTGCTCGTCGGCGAGTGCTCCATCCCGGTTGTGTAGAACGTCGCGCGCCAGGCCCGCTCGGTCGTACCGCGTGAGCTGGAGATCGTAGCCCTGGCGCGCCATGCCGACCGCGACGCGGCCGATCCCGGACCAGGAGTCGAGCCACGCGCGCAGCGCACGGAGCGCGCGGTCGTACAAGGGCAGGGCGCACCCGGCGAAGCCGACAGCAGCACGAAGGAGTTGGCCGCGTTGGTCGAGCACGCCTACTCGATGACCTGGTCGGCCCGCAGCAGCACCGACGGCGGAATCGTCAGCTTGAGCGCCTTCGCCGTCTTCGCATTGATCACCAGCTCGAACTTGGTGGGCTGCTCAACTGGCAGGTCAGCGGGTTTGGCTCCCTTGAGAATCTTGTCGACGTAGGTGGCGGCACGGCGACTCAAATCGGCCAAGCTCGTTCCAAACGCCATAAGTCCCCCGGCCTCCGCGTACTGCCTGAAGCCATACATCGCCGGCAGCTGGTTCCGGGCTGCGAGGTCTGCTATCCGCGTTCGGTGAAGGTACGTGAAGGGGTCATCGACCACGATGAAAGCGCCGGCCCGCCATCTGATTGCCGTTGAAAAGCCGGTCTCAATATCGTCGGGACCGCGTACTTCTACAGATTGAACCTGCAGCCCCAACGTCCGGGCCGCGGCTTCCGTCTCCCTCATATTGAGCACCGCATATGGGTTGGCGGCATTCCAAAGGACTGCAACGCGGGAGATCACGGGCACAACTTCCTTGAGAAGCTGCAGGCGTTTCGCAGCGAGGTCCCGAGTAAAGGTGCTCAGCCCGGTGACATTTCCCCCAGGTTTGGCCAGGCTCGCCACAAGTCCACTTCCGACCGGGTCGCCGGCCGAGGTCATGACGATCGGGATCGTCGTCGTGGCGCGCTTGGCGGCAAGGGGCGGAGGGGTACCCCCGGCCACGATGATGTCCACCTTGAGACTGACGAGCTCCGCCGCGAGGTCGGGAAGTCGCTCGGCCTTTCCCTCCGCATATCGGTATTCGATCACGAGGTTTTGGCCTTCGACGTAGCCGAGCTCACGCAGCCCCTGAAGTAACGCCTTAGGAGTGTCAGCAGCAGATCCCAGCGAAAGATAACCTATCCGTGCGAGCTTCTCCGCAGGTTGCGCCTCAGCGACTAACGGCGCAAGAGCGAGCGCGAGAACAAGCCCGATCAGCCGCATAGGCACCTCGGTGAAGGATGGCTGGCGGGGAGTCTAGCAGACCTGAGCTATTGGCCGCGTCCGCGCCGCTGAAGCGGAGCCAGGGAAAGCGGCCGCTTCATCGGGGCTTGGTAAGAGTGAAACGCGTTGAAGGCACGTCAGCGGGTGGCGAATCCACCCAGCACTTGAGGAACTTGACGGCCTGGATTGGATTGAGAATACCGGCCACATCCGCCATGATGGCGTCTTTTGCGGAACGGGTTCGAAAACCTTCGCCAGAGTCCTTGACTCTAGCGAGTGGTGCCGCCTTCCCATCGATGCCCGCGACTGCGCGAAGATAGGCGAAGTGTAGGTGGGGCGGCAGGTTCTTCGTTTGTAGGCTTGCGGCGTTTCCGGAGTAGCCGATCGTGCCGATCATGTGGCCGGCTGTGATGCTGCTGTTCGGCTGCACCTCGACCGTGTGCAGGTGGCCATAGATGGTGTATCCGCCGTCTAGGTGGTCGAGGACTACTGTTCTGCCGAGCTTCCCCCAATCGCTACGGGACGCCACCACCACCGTTCCATCCGCAACGGCGAAAACGGGCTCGCCCACCGAACCGTTCAGATCCACGGCTCCGTGAATGCCGTTCTTCCGCGCCGCATAGAATCCCCCGCCTTCGCTCGCCTCAGAATCGCTGCCGCGCACCATCGCCACTCGACTGAGCGGACACTTACCTGGGGGCCCGCCGACGAGGCCTGGCGGAGGCGTCTCGACGGCCGAAGGCCCGTGCGCGGCCTGGAGAGGCTCGTCGGTCCGTTCCGCAGGCAGCGGCGCTGCCGGACGGGTCCGACTCATGAGCGTTTCTCCGGATAAGGTGGGTTGAAGGTCAGCCCTACCCGCGAATCCCAACGCGCTGATCGCAACGAGGATACTCACAAAGAGCCACAGCAGGATCTTGATCTCAAACGTCTTCACTTGGACATGCCTGCCACTTTCAGTGTGCGCTGCGGTTCCTGCTGTATGACGTCCCGCAGCGCGTGGAGCGCCGCTTCAGCCTCCCGCAGCCGCACGTCCGCGGCATCGGTCAGTTGGTGGCTTTGCTTCACCAGGCTTCGCGCCGCCTCACGCGCCGCACGCGCCCTGTATCGGACTTCCCCTGGCAGCATCGCGCAACCGTAGAGATGCGTCCGGATGCTGTCGGTCAGGTCCGTGTGACACCACGGGCACTTGTAGGAGCGGACACCGAGATCAAGTGAGGCGACCTCACGCAGGTGGAACCTTCTCGTGCAACCAACGCACTCGGCGACTTGGTGGTCCCGACAGTAGATGACGAGGAGTATGCGTTCTTCGGCGCTCAGAACACGAGGGCGATGGCAATCGAGATGGCCGAGATGCCCGAAGCCGAAGACGATGGTGTCCTCCGGCGAAATCGTCCGAGCACAGGTCGGGCAGATCCAAGGTTGTGGTTCCACCCTGACTCCCAAGAGCAAACCGGTTGCCAGCGCGCGATGCCGCAAACCCCGCGAGATCGCTGGGCGACGCGCGCTCGCCCTGTCGAGAAGGTAAAGAAAAAATTACAGGCCGTCATTGAAACGACACTGCCCCGAACTCAGGGAGTATCCTGGGTGCCGAAGCGGAGGCACGAGGATAGCTGCCACCGAAGGCCGGCCGAACGTCACGACGGGCGCTCAGTTCAGCGACGCCCCGCGGAGCAGGTCAGTCTCGGCATCCTCCGGCGTGACCCATCGCTCAAACGTGACCCCACACGGACACGCCCCCGTGAGCAGGTAGCCATTCCACGCAGGCTGAGTCGCGTTTGCAGTCTGACCGCCGTGCTGGCGGTGGTCGCGGAAAAACGCCTCGAGCTCAGCGAGTAGAGTCATCGCCAGCGAGAATAACAGATGCCGCTCACGCTTCCGTGCGCGCCGCTCGGGACGACGGGTTGAAGTCGTGTCGTGCTCGACGTATTCTTCGCCCGTCTGCTCGGCGAAGGAACGTGCGCCAAGCCCTGAGATTTGTCGTAACTCGACAGCTCAGTCGAAGGAGAAAGCCGTGGCCAAGCTCAGAGTCGTGTTGGCTGGTGGATCACTGGTCGCTGCGATGATGTTCGGACTGCTCTGTACGTCCCCAACTGGCGTCTTCGCTCAGGCCGCGAAGAGCGGGGCGCTGGCCGGTAAGGTTGATCTCAACTCGGCGAGCGAGGCGGAACTCGACAAGCTGCCAGGGGTCGGAAAAGCGACCGCCAAGAAGATCATCGATGGCCGTCCGTATCGGTCGGTTGGTGATCTGTCGAAGGCAGGAGTGCCGAAGAGCACCATCGAGAAGATCACGCCCCTGGTGACGGTCGGATCCACTCCTCCGTCCGCGGCCACAACTCCGCCAGCGGCCCCGGCGCCGGCACAGAGCCAGAAAGCTGGCACCTCGGAGACCACGAAGCCGGCGCAGGTCGAGGCGAAGACCCCTCCGGCCGCGGGGATGGTGTGGGTGAACACGAAGAGCAAGGTCTTCCATCGCGAAGGAGATCGCTGGTACGGCAAGACGAAGGAGGGCAAGTTCATGACCGAGGCCGACGCCTTGAAGGAGGGCTATCGTCCGTCGAAAGAAGGTACCGCGAAGAAAGGCGCCAAGGAGTAGCTCTTCGGCCTTCTTCTTGAGGAACGCGAGACCGCTGACACTATCGTCGAGCGTAAACCGGACATGGCGGAACCCCAGCATCGTGGGCCTTCAGCATTGGCTCTCATTCCCCACAGCGCACCGGGATCGTGAACGTAAACGTCGAGCCCACGCCCACCTGGCTCCTCACCCAGATCCGCCGGCCGTGGAGTTCCACAAACTTCCGACACAAGGTGAGCCCTAGCCCTGTGCCTTCCACCTTCTTGGCTGCTGTCCCAACCTGGCGGAACTCCTCGAACACCGCCTCCTGATCCTCCGGTGCGATGCCGACCCCGGTGTCGCTCACTGATACCTCCACGGACCCGCCCTTTGGCACTGCCGCGACCCCGATCTGACCGCCTTCCGGCGTGAACTTGATCGCGTTCGACAAGAGGTTCAGGACGACCTGTCTGATCTTCCGCTCGTCGGCCTGAATCTGGCCCAGTCGGTCATCGACGCTCATCTGCAAGGTGATGTTCCGTCGCCCGGCCCGCTCGCGGACCAGGGTCAGGGCGTTGTCGAGCGCCGTGGGGAGATGGAAGTCCGTGAGTTCCAGTTCCATCCGTCCCGCCTCGATCTTCGACAGGTCGAGGATGTCGTTGATAAGCGAGAGTAGATGCGTGCCCGAGGCATAGATGTCCTTCAGGTATTCCTCCTGCTTCTCGTTCAGCTCGCCGAACATGCGGTCCGTCAGGACCTCGGAGAAGCCGATGATGGCGTTGAGAGGCGTCCGCAGCTCATGCGACATGTTGGCGAGGAACTCGGACTTGTGCTGGCTGGCGACCTCGATCTGATGGCTCTTGTCGGCGATCTCCCGGTTGCTGGCTTCGAGCTCCTTGAACAGCCGGACGTTTTCGATAGCGATCACTGCTTGATTGGCGAAGGTCTCGATTAAGGCGACGTGCTGATCCGAAACTTGAGACTTCTCGCCGGTAGATCGTTACGGCTCCCACCAACTCGTCCTGTTTCACCAGCGGCACACCGAGTATAGTCCGCATTCCTTCGACTTCTACCGACGCGCGGATAAGCGGGTGACTATCGAGGTGGGGAATCGCGGTCGCGTCCTCGATATGCGCCGGTCGCCATGGCCCTCGAACGCGGAACAGCGCAGGGGGGACGCGGTGAACACTACCGCTGAGCCATGTTCGATACTGCTGGCTCGCACCATGGAAGGCAACAGCTCTGAAGCGGTCATCTCCTTCATACAACCAAAGCACGGCCAGGTGCGCGACACAGAGCCGTGTGGCGCTGGCTAGGATCACATCGAACACCGGACCAACATCGGCTGGTGATCGACTCATCACGCCGAGGATCTCCGCCGTCGCGGTCTGCTGTTCCAGCGCTTCGGTAAGATCACGATTCCGTGTCTCAAGTTCGGTGAACAGCCGCACATTCTCAATCGCGATCACGGCCTGGTCGGCGAAGGTCCGGAGCAGGGCGATCTGCCGCGCGGAGTAGGGCCCAGGCTCCGATCCCGTCACGTTGATGACGCCCACGATCTGGCCTTCACGCAGCATCGGAACGCCGAGGAGTCGTCGAAACCCGAAGTCGCGGGCCAGCCGCCGGGTCAACTCGGACGGCTCGTCCTCGGTGTCCGGAATATGGGCCACCGTGCCGTCGAGGATGGGACGCTCCGTGGCGTATTCACGGTCCGGCGGGTGTGGAAACATGCGGCGCAGGCGGTCATCGGCTTCGGGATTCGGGCTCGTGACCGCCGCCAGGTGAACGAGCTCGCCGTCGAACCGTCTGATCGAGCCGCCGTACGCGTTGAAGAGCCTCACGGCGCTCCGCAGGATCGTCTCGAACACCGGCGTGAGATCGGTCGGGGTGCTGGCGATGACCTTCAGGATCTCGCTCGTCGCCGTCTGCTGCTAGAGCGTTTCAGTCACCTGCGCATGCGCCTGCGTGAGCGCCCGGTTCTTCTCCTGGAGCTCGGTGAACAACCGAACATTCTCGATCGCGATGACCGCCTGGTCGGCGAATGTCCGGAGCAGAGCGATCTGCTTGTCGGTGAACGGCTGGACCTCGGTGCGTCGGAGTGCAATCGCGCCGATGGCTATGCCCTCTCGCAGCAGCGGAACGCTCAGAATCGTGCGGTGGCCGAGCGATCGAGCGATGGCGCTGCTTTCTGGGAACTCCTCCGCCCCGGCCTGGAGATCCGCCACCTGAACCGTCTGGCGATCGAGTACCGCGCGCCCGCCCACCGTGCCGCGAATCGCGGGAACAGTGAACCCCAGACGGGTGGTGAGCGGCCCATGGTAGGCCACCAAGCGTAGGACGTCACCGTCGAGGCGGAAGATGTCCGCGTCAGGGGAAGCGCACAGCCGGGCGGCACTCTCGGCCATCGCATCCAGTACGGGTTGCAGGTCGGTCGGCGAACTGGCGATGACCCGGAGGATTTCGCTTGTCGCGGTCTGCTGCTCCAACGCCTCGGTCAATTGGGTGTTGCCGGCTTGTAGCTCCTTGGACAGCCGGACGTTCTCTATAGCCATTGCGGCCTGATTTGCGAAGGTCTTTAGCAGAGCGACTTGCTTCCGAGTAAAGGGCTGAACCTTCCTACGGCGGATGCCAATTGCTCCGATGGCATTACCATCATGGAGCAAAGGCGTCACGAGCATGGTGCGTACGCCTAACGGAAGGTGAGCGGCCTTGCTCCCCAGAAACCGTCCCCGCGCGCCGGGGACAATGGGGCACCACCCAGGTCGCCCGCATCCTGGAGTCCGACCGGTACACCGGCCGGGTCTTCTACGGACAGGAGCAAGTGGTCCCCGGGGGCAAGCGGAAGCTCGGCTCCGAGCCGATCGCGGTCAGCATCCCGGTCATCGTCTCGCCCGAGCTCGTGGCGGCGGCCCGCGCCCAGCTGTCCAGGAGCCGCGCCGTCCTCGTCGGTCGCCGGGAGAACTTCTCCTACCTGCTGTCCGGCCTGCTTCGCTGTGCCGGCTGTGGGGCCCGCTACGACTCGAACCCGAACGACGGACGTCGCTACTACCGCCACCGGCGCGACCGCACTGCCCCTAAGCACAAGGGCCCGTGGCTCACCGCGGACAAGGCGGAGGCGGCGGTGTGGAAGGCGATCGACGAGGCCCTACGGAATCCCGAGACGTTCCGTGAAGCAGCGATCCGTCACGAGGATAGCCGGGGGGCTAGGGACGTCGAACTGCAGTCCCGTGTGGCCCATTTGCGGAAGCAGATCGCGAAGATTCGGCAGGACGAGCGGCGGCTCATCGAGCTCTTCGTCGGTGACCGCGAGCAGCAGGAGATCGTGCAGGGCAAGCTTCGCGAGCTCTCCAAGCAGAAGGCCGGGCTCGCCGAACACCTGCAACGTGCCGAGGAGCAGGCTGCGAAGCATGGCGCCCTGTCCCGGCTGGACGCCATCGAGCGACTCTGTGAGCAGGCTCGCCGGGGCATCGACCGCCTGGACCACGATGGAAGGCGGAATCTCCTGCTGGAGCTCGTGGACGAGATCAAGGTCGGACCAGATCGCTCCCTCGAGATCCGAGGCTTTCTGCCAACCGGGGAGGTTTACCGACCGTCGTAACGGTTGGGCTTCCCGGGCTCGTTGCTTCGCGCAGCCCGAAGTGATTCACAGCTATCTTGGCGGTTAGCTTAGGCGAAGAAATCGCAGAGGTTCTCGTAGGTTTCGTCGGGGGCTTGCTCGGCCGGGTAATGTCCGCAGGGGAGGGCGATGCAGCCGACGAGATTGGTGACGTAGGTCGCCCAGCCCTTTTCGTAGCCGTAGAACTTGGCGGTGTGGCTCTGCCCGCCGACGATCACGAGGACCGGGCAGGCGATCTTGTTCCCAGCCTCGAGGTCCTTCTTGTCCATCTCGTAGTCGATCGTGGCTCCGGCGCGATAGTCCTCACACACGCCGTGGATGTTCTCCGGTGTGCAGCACCGCACGTACTCCTGGATCGCGTCTTCGCTGAACCCGCCCTTGCCCAGGCCCTGAGAGCCGAGCTTGAGGCGGATGTAGTACTCCTCCTTGCCGGCGAGCAGGCGCTCGGGGAAATCGTACGGCTGCGCCATGAACGACCAGTGATAGCTGTTGAGGACCCACTCGCGTGTGACGTGCGTCCACACGTGGTGGGTCGGCAGGATGTCGATCGCGCAGAGCTTGAGCACCGCGGCCGGATGATCGAGCGCCATACGATAGGCGGTGCGCGCGCCCCGGTCGTGGCCCGCGACCATGAATCGCTCGAAGCCGAGATGGCGCATGACGTCGACCTGGTCCTGCGCCATGCGGCGGAACGAGTAGTTGCGGTGATCGGACAGGCCGCGCGGCTTACCGCTATCCCCGTAGCCGCGCAGGTCGGTGGCGACCACGGTGAAGTCC
>Ga0209802_1002968_pt1 | contig 11546 bp, 10 predicted proteins | sample GraSoiAngelo_129_FD_185886 | JGI IMG/M metagenome (GOLD analysis project Ga0209802, IMG submission 185886) | Grasslands soil microbial communities from the Angelo Coastal Reserve, California, USA - 14_0927_12_40cm (SPAdes) (version 2) | ecosystem: Environmental > Terrestrial > Soil > Grasslands ... | reverse complement strand
GTCCCGCCTCTGCCGGGTCAGTCTTGAACGAGTGCCATGGTGCGCTCTCGTTCAGATACCGGTTGCCTTCTCTTGCTAATTGGACTACTTGCTCGAGGCCTTCTTTCAATCGGAAGCGTTCAAGCCTATCGTCGAGACGTTTTGGTGACTCTTGAAGAATCTTGATGATATCTTGGTCTCTTTCTTTGCCGGTAGTGAACTTCGGGATTTTATTCTTGAATCTGGTGCTGATGAAAGTGATGGTCCGATGGATGAAATTGCCTACGACATCGTTGAGTTCCGTGTTGATCTTCCGCTCGAACTCTTCCCACGTGAAGTTGGTGTCTCTCTGTTCGGGGCGGAGGCTGATGAGTGCGTAACGCCAGTATTCAGCGTCTTCAAGTTCGAGCGCTTCGTCTATCCAGACGCCTATCTTCTGGCTCTTGGAGAAGCGTTGTCCTTCGAACTGGATGTATTCTGTGCTGGCTACTTCCCATGGTAGGTTGTAGCCTTCGTGGCTGGCTAGGAGGAGGCCAGGAAATACGATGACGTGGAACGGGATGTTGTCTTTGCCGATGAAGTGGATGTTGCGGCTTGCGGGGTCTAGCCAGTATTTCTTCCACTGGCTGGGCTTCTTGTTTTTTTCTGCCCATTCTTTGACGGCGCTGATGTAGCCGAGGACTGCTTCCATCCAGACATAGATGGTCTTGTCCTCGGCACCTTTGAAAGGTGCACGGATGCCCCAGGCTAGGTCGCGAGTTAGCGAGCGGGGTTTCAATCCATCTCTTATCCAGCTCAGGCTGAAGTTGCGCGCATTCTCTGGGAGGTTCGGGTTCTCCTCTACGTACTTTTTCAGGTGGTCTGAGAGTTTGGGGAGGTCGAAGAACCAGCTGGCTGATTCTTTCATTACGGGTGTGCTGTGGTCGAGGACGCAGTATGGATTGATGAGATCTTTCGGGTCTAGTACTCGGCCGCAGTTGTCGCATTGGTCTCCGCGGGCGGGGATGTAGTGGCAGTATGGGCATTCTCCTTCTACGAACCTGTCTGGCAGGAAGCGCTTGTCGTTTTCGCAGTACGGCAGGATAATGTTCTGTTTGAAGACGTATCCGTTCTTGTCGAGGGTGCGATAGAATTCTTGGACGAACTTTTTGTGAACAGGGCTTTCTGTTCGTGTGTAGTTGTCGAATTGGATGTTGAAGCGTCTGATGCTGCGAGTGAAGACGCGATGGTACTGGTTGGTTAGCTGGCGGGGTGTGATCTTGCGTTTTATTGCTTCAACTTCTATTGGTGCGCCGTGTTCGTCGCTGCCAGACACCATGACGACGTCTTCGCCTTTCAATCTCAAGTAGCGCGAGTAGACGTCGGCTGAGAGTAGGTGTGTGAAGGTTCCTAGGTGGGGTCTGTCGTTGACGTATGGCCAGGCGCTGCAGACTACCCATCTTCCCAGTCGACTGTCATCCTCCACTATTCTTTGAGCGATCGCGCTTGCCGTTTTGTTCTCGGCTCGGATTGTGATAAGCGTTTGTGGAAGAATCTGATCGTGAAGATTCTCGATTAAGTCGACTGGACTTGTAGTGAGACTCGGCTAGGGATAATTGGATGCTATCTGCACAGGGGGAGTGCGCCGGCAGGACCCACATCTGAGATATGGAATCCGACTCCGAAAATCTCGTACTCCGGAGATCGCCAATCCGCCCCTCGAATCCATAGTCTTCCGCAGTACGATGTCGTTACCGGAGCTGGAAATATTGGTGCTGCGATGAATACCATAGCGGCGACTAGCGCGACGGCAAATTTGCAGCGCAATTTCAATTTCTAGAATTGCCTTGTCCCCGTTAAAGGGGCTTGCGGGTCCCGGGCTACTGTTGAAATAGGCGTTCCGGACTATTACTAGTAATGTCACTATCAATGAACGACTATGACGCCTTGTTGGATCGGGCATTATCGAAGATTACACAATCCACTGGCACTGGCGAGCGCTTCGAGCTTCCAATCGCTATGGTACAGATAATCGGGCAAAGGACGATTGTTGTGAACTTCTCCGATGTTGTTGATCGGCTGAACCGTGATCCGCATCACGTCTTGAAATATTTGGCGAAGGAGATGGCTACCGCAGGGTCCTACGAGAGTGGTCGGGGCTACTTCCAGGGCAGGTTTTCACGTGAGACGATTAACCGACTGATAAGTGTCTACTCGAACAGGTTTGTCATCTGTCCCGTCTGTCACAGACCGGATACTCGTGTTGTCCGGGAGGGACGATTGTCCTTCTTGGTCTGTGAAGCGTGTGGCGCGCGATCGTCAATACTGACGACATAAGGGGTGCTTCTTGGATCTCGTCTACGCCACGTCCTACAAGACGGAGAAGGGCTTGCTGGTGGCGTGCTGCGACGAGGAGTGTATGGGCCGGACGTTCAGGGAGGGACGGTTGAAATTGGCTCCGGAGTCGAAGTTCTACGGGAGCGCGGTTGTAGGTTTGACAGAGGCGGTTGTTTTGATGGTTGGCGCTGATATGCTGAATCTTGTTGGTAGAAAGGTAGTGGATGCGGCCATCAATAATGGGCTGGTTCATCCGGACGCGGTCATAACCATAGCCGGAGTCCCACACGTTCAGGTTATGAAACTCTAGGATTTTCTGGAAAACGGTTTCTGTGTCGCAAGACTAGCACGCATACCCATTTTTTCTATAGGGTCTCGAGCTGACCATATTCTAAACGCGGACTCATCAACATCCCTCCAAGACGGATTATTCATCTCCGGTCGACATTAACATCGTCATGGACGCCCAGCCGTTTTCTGGGCGTTTTCCTTGGGACTCTCAGGGCGAGGCATCGGTCTTATCTGCAAAGAAAACGAATATGGCTAGTAGTCAGGCGATTGCCTGGAAGGCTCCACGGATGGAAAGCATTTCTACGGGAACGCGTGTCGGGCTTGTCGTGAATCCGGCCAGGAAGAGAGACTATCTTTCGAAGTTTCGCGAGTTGATCGAGAGTCCTCCTAAGAGGACTGGCAAGCCCCGCAACCCGAGCCCTTCGCAGATGAAGAAGATCTGGAAAGAACGGTTGTCCTAGTTCACACGCTTGATCCAGGGTTTAGACACTAACATTCTCTGCTATGCGTTCGATCCGGGATTCCCAGAGAATCAAAAATGCCAAGAAAGTCATTCTGGGGCTTTCGGCCGAGTCGAAGATCGGATTGAACCCAACGGTCCTGCACGAAAGCATATTACGTACAATTCTTCGACTAAGAATGGGATCTCATCGACGCTGGACTCCGACTTGTCTCCCTTCCGAATCGTCCACACGTGGCCGTTCAACATCGAGTCACACCCTCTGTTCAAAGATCTCAGAAAGGATCCCCGATACTCGGAGTTCCGCGCGAAAGTCGGACTGACAAATGGCTAGAGTGAAAACTTCGACAGTGAAGGTTAGATGTGAAAGTGCTGGTTAGATTGCCGCAGAAGGCTTATTGGGACTTAGCCGAAGACCCGGGCCTCTTGTAGCCCGGTGGTGTAGTGGACTAGCAAGGGTCGAAAAACAGTGACCCGGCCAATGATGGGCTTTGGACTCAAACCATGGAAGAGACCCATCGACGGGAGTTCGAATCTCCCCCGGGCTACCAACAGCTTGGACTGGATCCCCGGTCGCCCATGGCCGCATCACGGGGGATTTTGCAGGAAGTCAATTTCTTGCATGCCAAAACAGTCTCAAGTTTTGGATTGGGAGAACTTCACGTATGGCCTGCAAGACTTGGATCTTCAGCTCTTGTGGGTCCAATGTCCTATGTCTGAAGCCCTTTGGAGACACTTACAGACGTTTGTTACGGCTCAACGATCTGCACTAGCTCCGTTACGTTACCTGCCGAGAACTGCAAGCACTAGGGAGAAAACTCCTATTGTCAACGTCTCGATCATTGCAAGTAAAGCGAAAGTGCCATTCGAGTAAGGATTGCTATTACTAAAGGCACCCGTAGTGACTACGACTTGATAGGTCGACACAGAGTACAGTCCCCAGATGACTGAAACAAGACCTGTGATCACTGAAGCCGTGCGCACGAGAACCTTGGTCGTGAGAGTGATGGTCGGCATTTCCTCAGGTTACACTATACCTGAACTATATCTGAATTGTACTTAGCATTTGCTAGAGAGTTACTTGGCTTGTTTTGTTTCTTGTTTTGTTCCTTTTAGAATGGTGATTCTTGATTTTGGGACGTTGAAGTGTTCGGCCAGAATCTCCAGAAGTCTCTTCTTCACTCGGCCACCCACCGCCCTCTCATCGACCCTCACTTCAAAATAGTCCTCACTAACCTGACCGCACGTGCTTCTCTCGCGGTCGGAGCCACGTAGACGATCATCATGTTTTCGAACCTTCGCGGTTCGCGTTAGGGAAGGATAAAGACCATCCAATTGGTACTTGGCAGAAGGATCGGCTTTAATGCCGAGTTGCCGGGAAGGATTATTGAAGTTGGGCCTCCTCTCCTGGTTGAATGATCTCTTCGGAAGCTCTGAGGAATACGGAACGCCGTCAGTCACGCTAACGGGTCAGTCCGTTCGGAGCAGGAGCGAGAAGATGATTGCGGACTATCTTACGAGTAACAGCATCGCTTACTCCTATGAGGCTACGGCAATGACTAACGACCGGTTCATCTTCAAATCCAAGATATCCAGACCAGACTTTTTTCTACCTCAGTACAAACTGGTTATTGAGTACTGGGGTTTGGTAGACTCTCCAGACGCGCAACTACGGGAGCAATACATCCGGTCACTGAAGTGGAAGATGGCCCAGTATCGTAAGAACAACATAAGGTTCGTCTCCATCTACCCGTCGAATCTATCCAACCTCGACTACTACTTTAGGAGGAAATTCCGAGAAGTCATGGGCTTCGATCTCCCAATGAAGCGAGTAGCCCAAACATGTCCAACATGTCACATCCAAGTCTTGGACATGCCGCTTCACATCAAGTGGCACAGCTCAGTTGCCCAAGCCCAATTAGCTGGCCAGGGCCCCTAAACGCGGCGCGTATGTTCTTCTCGGGAAGCCATGAAATGCAAACTCGAATTCTGTGGTTTGTAGTCCGGGGCTATATTGTCGTCTTACTCTACCTGCAGGTGGCGCTTCTTCTCGCGGGGAACGGCATCGCCACTTTTCCATGGGGAGTCCTAGCGCTTGGTCCCAACGAGTTCGCTGACCAAGGGATAGTCTTCGTATTGGCTATTCCTGGATTGTTCGGTGTGTACCTCGTGAACAGACGGCGAGGACGTGAGAGCGGACAGCAAATCCCTAAAACAGCCTAAGTGCCGGTCGGGGCAGTTTCGCTTCTCTCTCAGTACATCGTGCGCGATCCCCGATATTCGAATCGCCTGTGATTCGGCCGAACACTGGCGCGCAGTCATCTCTCATCTTCGATGCCTCCGAGGCGGTACACAAGGCATTTCTGGGAACTGTGTTCTGGAACAATGTCTAGGTCGCATTAGTAGACCGACCGGAGCGGATTTCTCTAACCGTCCAGCTGTCTGGAGCGGTTGTATCAAGATCGTTTCACCCAACGTATTTCCCCCATCCTCGACACGTGGTAGGGCTGGAGGTAAGAGATCAAGAATGTCGTCGAAAACAGCCGTCGAATACCCGAACATTCCATCAATACTAGCCTTGATAGGAGGCGCCCTGATAGTGCTCGTTGACATATTCCTCGTGGCTATCAGCGTAGTCGTACTGCCGCATCTCAACTACACCAACTTCACGCCACCACGCGGCTACACAGGCAGTCCAGGCGCTCTCGCCGCGGGCTTCGTCGGAGCAATCGCAGTATTCGGCCTCATCTGTGGCATCATCGTCACAATGTCTGCCGTACTGCTCCGCCTCAAGCCCAACCAGCGACAAACGTGGGGCATACTGGTACTGGTCTTTAGCATCCTAGGCTTCTTCGGCTTCGGAGGCTTCATAGTCGGATCAGTTTTGGGCATAGTCGGCGGAATAATGACCCTCAGATGGAAACCACCACCGACAGCACCAACAACACCCACGCAATAGAGAGAACTGGACTACTGCATGGGAGAAGGAGTGAGGCGAGACTTGGAGAAGCTAAAAATCCTCCTGATAATGCTCGTATCGGCTGCAGGAGGACTCGCAGTCTCCGGGTACATCCTCGCCCTAATCCTAACCCCCACAGAATCACCGTTGGAGGTTCTCTCTCAAATTCTCACCAAAGGATTTCCCGCAACCTTCCCATTTCTTGTACTGTTTTCCTCGCTTCTATTTCTCTCCACAGTACTAGCCAGCGTCGTCGGGGTCATCTATTTCCTGGTACTACCGGAGATGAAAAACTACTACGCACCCAGCAACGGTAACGGGAAAGAAAACACAGCCATGGTCCTGAGAACCCTCAAGCCTGAAGAAAGAAGCATCGTCAATGTTCTAGATGCCCATGGAGGCACATACTTGCAAAAGTACATCACGAAGGAAGCGGGTCTATCGCGATTGAGGACTCACAGACTAGTCGCAGCGCTATCAGAGCGCGGAATCGTCCAGGTTGAGAAGTACGGAAACACGAACCAGGTTAGGCTTGCGAAGTGGTTCCATGACGGGATGCATCAACCATGAAACCTGGACCGTCGCTATTCATCAAAATGCTGTCAGAACAGCAGATCCTACCGATGCCGGCCAGGTCGACGGTTGGCCCAATTGTGGTCTCGTCGCCCGGTTTGATGCCGTCGTTTACTCGGAGAATTCACCGCAACGATGTCGAACAGAATGCGTCTGTAGTTTATCGTCAGAGCCCTTGCATAGAAAGGTCCTGGAATGGTCATCTCTTGGAATTCGTGACCTTTCTTTTCGTGTGGGCCGAATCTTTCGAACGACAAGCAGTTTTCAAGGTATAGCTTCAGCTTACTAACATCAGCGTCTATCACGACTTCCTTTGGTATGGGTTGCTTCTTTGACTCGCGGAGCAGGTCATTCAGTGCTTCTCTAGCTGCTTCATGGTTCTTCCATGCTTCCTCAACATACACGGGGAATAGGCCGTTCGCTTCCATCTTTGAGATGAATGAGCGGTTGTTGTCTTCTGCGTAGCTTTTGAGGAGGTGTGCTTTGATGTTGAGCTCGTTTGTTCTGTCGAAGCTGTACAGGAAGCGGCGGGCGTTGCCTTCCGCGTCTGACTTGTAGGCATGGTTTAGGGAGTCGCCGAAAGAGCCGCTGGCCAGGAGGAATCTTGCGATGTAGTACTCTTGAGAGATTAGGGCGCTGGAGATCATGTGTGCAAAGTCTGGCTCGTATGGGATCTCGCTCATCAGGAGACCTTTCCAAGTGGTTTTGCGGGTGTGCCGGTCTATCGCTCCAATCTCGACGAGCCAGTTTTCTGCGAAGGCGACCTCGCGGTGGTCGACCTTTGACATGAATTCTAGCTCTGATAGTTTCAGGCCGTACTTGGACATGAGGAGTACTAGGTCGAACGGGGTCTCTGTTTCGAGAGCTTTGCGCACGGGTATCGGATCGATCTTCTTTGGAAGCGGCGAGTCAGTCAGGATGACCGCGCGGCCTGGTTTGAACCGGCCGATTCTGCCAATCATCTGCAAGAGACTATTGTTGTCGATGCTCGTGTAGTGGAGCGTCTTTACGCCTAGCTTGTCCTTGCTGTCGATCACGTCGTCGAATATCAGCACGTTGTCGACGTAGATGTTTACTGAGGAAGCGATTACGTTTGTCGCAAAGATTCTCAGATTCTTGTCCGTCTCGGCTCGGCGCTGTATCCTATTGACCTCGGACCCTTCAAGACCCCCGTGGATGTAGACGCCACGATAGAGATCAGCATATTTTTCGACCATACGTCGTGTGGGGAGAAAGACCAGCCAGGACTCGTCGCGTGGCTGCGAGTAGAGATATCGGTCTAGAATCCTGAACATTCCATTAAGATCGTTTACAAGTTCCTCTTCGAGCTTGACGGGGTATCTACGCCCGCTCATCCGGTAGAGGTTTGAAATACCTAGGAAGGATAGGAATTCTTTCGGGTCGATGGTGGCGCTCATGACTCGGAAGAGATTCCTCGCGACGGCTTCATGCTTCTTTGCGAGTGACATGCAGAGTTCCAGCTGGGAAGACATCTGGTGGCTTTCATCAAAGTAGATTGAAGAATCATAGATCGAGTTCTCGGCTAGCATTCTCAGCAGGACCCCGTCAGTGACTATCTTGATCTTGCCATTGACATTGATCTGAGTATCCTTTGTAATAACAGCCAGCTCGTCTCCCAGTTCTGGATGTAGAGCCTGGAGCGAATAGTAGAGAGCGTTGCAAGCGGCCCTTGACGGCTCGCGGATGACGATCTCCCTCCTCCCCTTGGACAATTCGAATTCGTGAATTGGAGTTACGGTGCTCTTTCCCGTTCCTACGTCGCCGATGATTAGGAAATGTTCCGAGAAGTCTATCGAGTCGAGGATCGAGAAGATCGGGAGAGGTGGTTGTGCCCGCTTGTCGGCCGCTTTCTCAGTTCGTTCCTTGGCTCCCTCGTCAGGGACAGCTGGAAAACGATTATCAAAATCCAGACCGAGTTCGTTTCCAGCCAAAAGAGATTCGAGCCCTCAGGAATATCATTTCGGGAGGGCAGAAATAAACCAGCGCCGATGAGAAATCTACTATCCAGCCGACGGCAAGCCTGGGGTATTTTCGAGAGTTACTTGGACGATCTTGTCTCTTGATTTTGTTCCTCTTACGATGATGATTCTCGATTTTGAGACTTTGAAGTGTTCGGCAAGAATCTCCACGAGTCTCTTATTCGATCGGCCACCCACCGCTCTCTCGTCGACCCAGACTTCAAGGTAGTCCTCACTGACCCTGACTACGCGCCGTTGTTTCGCGTTCGGAGTCGCATAGACCCTGATCAGCATACTTCGAAGAACCGTCGAAGGTCAGAGATCGCCGCTTTATCCTTGTTTATTAGCCGGGTGACTCGTTTTCCGGTTATGGCCGCTCCTCCTTATCCCTACCAACAACCGGAGGACATCCACACTCCGATTATTGTCGTAGCCGCCGTCGTCCTATTTGTCCTGGTTCTAGTTGGAGGAATAGTTGCCTTCCTATTCTACACGCCGAACATTCTTGGAACCAGTAGCACCTCGCGTGACTTGCAGGATCCCAGCGTTACGAGTGCGACACTGACCTGTACTGGGATCTGCAATCTCACGGGCCAATTCTACTCAGACTATACCAGCCAGTCCGGGCCGATAGCCTCGAATAAATCAGCAATTTGGCAGCTCGACAGACCCTCGAACGCGATCTACTGGGACATTGAATGGCGAATCAATCTTACCTCAACAGGATCGATAACGATAGCGTTGAACACAGGATTTGTGGTCCTACACCTTCAGGGTCCGACCAGCAACCAAGGCTCATGGACCACTTCCACAGAAGAGCACTAGGGCTTCTCGAGCTAGTCCTCTACTTTCACAGTTCAATCCGGAAAGTTCTTATCAACAGAAGCCCTAACAGGTGTTGGATGAAGGGCGTTTGAGGGTCGCGAAGGGCGATCTCATCGCGTCACTCTTCTTAGCCGTTTTTGTGACTGGGTTCTTCGGTCTCCTTTACAACATCAACCCAGCGAGCGGCTGGCCTATCCTTACGACAATAGGACTATTGTCTTTCCTCGTCATGGCCTATATCTTGCAGAACCAGAGGAAGAACCAGCGGAAGTGGGAGAAACGGCCCATCACGTTTCCGAATCCTGAAGGTGGAGGCATTCTGGGCGTGTATGTGGAGCGTCCTTGGTATAGTGAATTGGCCGAGCTGGGCAGACGGTACAAAGGGAAGAAGCGCAAGTCTCAAGACAAAAGTCGCTAACCTGTCGAAGATCCTCAGAGGACTCTAAAGTTTGGTCATCGCCTGCAAGATCACAAATACTGAAGCAGCTTCTAAAATTGGGTCGCTTGCAATCCCCGCCCGGATAAGTCTCCGATTCTTTGCCAGAACATTGCTCGGATTGGATTCCGGCTCCGACCCAATTCCAATACGATGATAATAATCAGGCCGTCGAGTGCGTACTAATCCATTCACATAATAGGAACCAATCAACGAGGCCCCTTTCGATGTCTCTACTGAGAAGGGCAGGGCTTGACCTGAGATCGTGGGCCAAGAGCCTGAGAGCCTCAAAGCGAATCATCCTGATCTGCGTCGTAGGATTCGTCCTTGCACTGCTCGGTCTCCGAATACTAGGAACTCCAGCAGACACGTACCTCGCCCTTGCCTTCTACCATTCCTTACCTAGTGACATCTTTGTCCCTCTAATCTTCGGGATAGCAACGTTGGGCGATCTCATCTGGGTTCCACTGGTCTTCTGGCTCTACGTCTTCCGCAAGGACAGCAGTGAATGGACAAGCTCACTGATACTGGCTGTGGCGATGGTTTCTGCGATGGCTCTAACGGACATCTTGAAAGCGGCTTTCAACCTTCCAAGACCATCTCAGGTACCTTCGCTCGGAATAACGCCCCGCGGTGAAATTCCCACAAATCCCGGATTCCCTTCAGGACATACAACAAACGCGTTCACAGTCGCCACGGTAATATGGTCTCGATATCCTGCCTGGCGTGTCCCCTTCCTTCTGCTCGCGATCGCTACCGGGGTCTCGATGATCATTCTGGGGCTTCACTTCCCGAGTGATGTTATAGGAGGTGTTTTTCTGGGAATCTTCTGCGGGACATTCGTTCTGGGGTTAGCCAAACTCAGGTCGAGTAAGTGATATCCTCACTATCAAGACTGGTCGAGGCTGCGGGCTGAACCCCAACCAACAACACTCAGCGGTTAAGTGAATCTCTGGTCTGCGAGTCTGCGAAGAGCTGAACCCTTCCACAGTTCTGACAGAGAAACGCGTCCAGGTGGAGGACATCTTCTCCCAGCTCGGCCCAGTTTCCCAGGAAGATATGAGCCGCCCCGCTGGTTCCTCCGGTTCGGAATGGAATGTCGCCCATGTCAACCATAGCCGTATTGCAACTTGAACACTTGACAGTAAGGCTAGTTTGGGAAGTCGATTCAGACAATATTCTCGATGGGAAGTTGCAGCCAACTAACCCTTAAGCTTTGATCTGGTCTTCGGACCTTCTTGAAAACAGATGACAGTATGTGTAGTGAAGGGCCGGGACGTTTTGGTTTCGCTCCGCTCTCCTTGAGATAAGGAGCGAATTCTCTTCGACCTCTTTGTCTTGCAGAAGAATCCAGATTTCTACGCCAGGTTGCTGCAGGTCTGGTGCTGGACGTGCGGCAGAGTTACGGCCCATGAGATAACCTTCCGCTGGGGCGGGAGATGCTTTCTCTGCAAAGAGTGCGGAAATATCGTCGTAGAAAAGCTGTGAGGGAATAGATTGCCTACGCTCCCAGCTGGTCTGGAAGCGGCTGCTGAGGAAACTTCGTTTTTGCCAGGCGTAGGATCTGCCGAAAGTCCAGGCTGCTCGATATCTGTTGAACCGCGCCAACTTTGCCTAGGATAGACTCTCCTATTTTCTTCTCAAGGACGTTGGAGGTAGAGCCGAACACTTTGGTCAGCAGCGCGGCAAACTCTTCAGGTTCGCGGGCTATTGTCTTCATGTCGAAGA
>Ga0209802_1002967_pt1 | contig 11547 bp, 10 predicted proteins | sample GraSoiAngelo_129_FD_185886 | JGI IMG/M metagenome (GOLD analysis project Ga0209802, IMG submission 185886) | Grasslands soil microbial communities from the Angelo Coastal Reserve, California, USA - 14_0927_12_40cm (SPAdes) (version 2) | ecosystem: Environmental > Terrestrial > Soil > Grasslands ... | reverse complement strand
ACTCGACCCCCATAGAAGAGACGCTCCTCGCTCTCAATGATCTGGTCCGACAGGGATTGGTCAATTACATAGGCACGTCAAGCATGTTTGCATGGCAATTCGCTAAGGCGCTCGCCGCGAGCGACTTGCAAGGGATTGCTCGGTTTGTCTCTATGCAGAACCACTACAATCTTTGCTATCGCGAAGAGGAGAAAGAGATGATACCATTCTGCAAGGATCAAGGAATAGCTCTGATTCCGTGGAGCCCCTTAGCTCGCGGCTTCCTAACTGGCAGATACAAGCGTGGCGGAAAGGCAGACACTGCTAGATACCGGTCTGACAAGTACTTTGCTGAAAGATTCTTCAAACCAGAAGACTTCGACGTAGTCGAGCGCGCCGAGGAGATTGCAAAGGAGAAAGGTGTGACCGTATCTCAAATTGCTCTGGCTTGGCTACTCCACAAAGCAGTCTGCGCTCCAATAATCGGAGCAACTAAAGTTGAGCATTTGGAAGACGCTGTCAGCTCGCTCGACGTCAAGCTCTCGCCAGACGACATGAAGAGGCTGGAAGAACCCTACAAGCCCCATCGAATAATTGGTCCGCTACCCGTTCCCGAGCAGGCAAGCTAATTTGATGAAGATCCTCTAGTAGTAAGGTTTCGAAGTTGAGCCGAGTCCCAGCCAACGACCTCCACAATTTCTCGACGACGAATTGTCTTCTCCGGATTCTCGGAATGAAGCCGTTGAATGATGCGATTGTTGACCTCTGTAGGAATGCCCCAAGACACTGAAGATTTCCTTTTGTCAAAGGAGTCTATCTCTTCGTGAACATCAACTTCTGTCCAGTAGTTGCCCACCAGTTTGATAATCGCGGGAGGTACCACTCGGCGGAGCCCGCCCTCGCCGTCATTGAATCGATCCAGAGGGTAACCCATCTCCTGCCTTAGATCCAGATATCTCTGTCTCGGGCTGAACCCTTCCCCGCCCTCAACCTCTGCGACTATTACCTTCCTCGTCACTCGCCCTACTTCGCCAACTACCTGAACCCAATCGCGAACAAGATGTAGCACATGAATCATGATCGCACCATCAAAGACCCTATCTCGGAAAGGCAAGTGGTGGGCATCAGCTTGGACCAGGTCTCGGAGCCTCTTCTCCCTAGCCTTGGCCATCATGGATAGTGACACGTCAACACCCACAATATTGAATCCTGAATCATTGAAGTACTCTGCAAGGCGGCCCGTCCCAATCCCGACATCGAGAATTGCTCTACAGCCAGCGAACAGTTCTTTCATCGTGTCCAAGAGCTTCTTCATTATCTCAGGTGGAACGCCGGACCATCTGGTGGCATCGTAAATGCCGGCTACACGGTCGAAAGAAACTGCCAATCATAATCCTCTGGAAAGAAGAAATCGCATTGTCGGAAATTCGCAAGCTTCGGGACAGAGCCTCAAGGCTGCTTGATCCCGCCTACAATAATCCAGTCCGGAATTTCTAACCCGTCCATCTCTAAGGTTCCACTGTGGAGTTTCCAGTAGGATCGTCTTATGTCCCAGTCTTTGAGAAGCTGCCTCGCGGCCTTCGAACGAATCACTAGGCCACTCTTCAACCGAATCTGTCGCAGCCTTCTGAATCCAGCAGACCTCAGGTAGTCTACAACGATTCCTGGAGACGGAGAGAACCATTCCAATGATGGAGTCTTAGTCCATTTAGTATTACTGTCAGCCTCGATTAGCCGCTTCTGCCTAGCATTCCCTGGTTCAGGAGACAAGAATGAGTGAACAGTGAATCCTCCGGGTTTTGTTACTCGGTGACACTGGGCGAAGAAGTGCTCCATTCTTTTCGATGTTATTTCAGGAAGAAACTCGCTGGAGATTACTCCGTCGTACTTGGAACCCCGTTGGCAGGTCAGCCAAGCATTGTAGTCGCTTACCACAACTGAAATTCTCGCGTTCAATCCATTCCTTACTATCGTAGATAGCAAACCTGCCTCATTTCCTGAATAAGCTCCTTTGAACCTGTCCAAAGCAATGATCTTGTACCGCGGTACCAAGTCGGCAAATGGGACCGTGAGCTGTCCCTCCCCAGAGCCCACCTCAACCAGGACCCCCGCCTTCTTAGGTAACATCCTGGCAATGTTTCTCGCCACTTCTGCATACTGCCGAAACCAGGCAGAATCGAGTTCCCTCGGATCCGAAACGGTTATCGTTATCTGCCTACCCCGCCCTTGTGATGGATCAATTTCCGTTATGCACTAGCATGGAAGTTCCATAGATCATCTGCTAAACCTATACGTCACGATTGACCCTGTGAAGTCCTATCTTGCTTCATGCTGGCGGGGTCGCCCGGAGCTTATACTCAGAGGGGGGTTTCCTCAGCCCTAAGCCACCTTTCGACTTTTCCAAAGCACTGGACTTCTTGAAAGGTTTCCCGCCGATGCTGGCGGACCAGAAGATCGATGAGCTCTCTCTGACTAGGGCTGTCTGTATCGGAGGCCAGACTGTCGTCTTCAATGTTAGATCAACAGGCCTCATCAAGAGTCCTCGATTGAAGTATGCACTCAGTTCCGACCGTCCCCTGACGCCTGGTGTGCGTGATGCAGCGGTAGACCGTATCAGTTTCTTTCTGAGTCTAGCTGATGACCTCGAACATTTCTATCGCATCGGCTATGGTGATGTGGATTTTGCGCCTGTCCTGCAGAGGCTTTACGGTCTACACCAGGTGAAATTTCTCACTCCCTTTGAGTCTGCCTGCTGGGCAGTACTCTCTCAGCGCTATCCCGCCGCGGCAGCGCAAAGGACCAAACAGGCCATTACCGAAGAATTTGGCACAAGCCTAGAGGTGAACGGTCAGAGGTATGTCGCTTTTCCCGAACCCTACAGCCTAGCCTACGTAAACGATGGTGATCTAGGTGCCATTGTCAAGAACCAGCGGAAAACCCAGTTCTTGATCGGCGTCGCAAAAGCCTTTGCAGAGAAAGACGAAAGATTCCTCCGAACGGCCAAGTATGACGAGGTGGAAAAATGGCTAAGTCAGATCCAGGGCATTGGAGAATGGTCGTCAAAACTGATCCTGCTCCGAGGATTAGGCCGGATGGAGAAGATCGCGGTGGAAAAACGATTGTTGAAGGCGGCTTCAAAGGTCTACGGTCGAGGGAGGACCTTGACTCAGAGCGTATTGGACCAAATGGCGGAGAAGTATGGCCCTTGGAAAGGATACTGGGCATATTATCTTAGAACGGCGGCTATGAAATCCTGAGATTCTAGCGGAAGTCTTGTTGAGTTATTTCGGGCTCGACGTTGTCAGAGGTTGCGCTTTACCCAGGGCGTGTTTGGCGAGTACTGTTCTTCCCCATCCGTGATGAGCGAAGTCTTCGGCTGGCGGTAATTTATCGACCTCGAACCATTTCAGCTCTGCAACCGTCTTCCCGGGTGACGTGTTCATGCTGCGGGTGAAGGCCAGATAATCGAAGATGAGATGCCAAGTCTGATTGTTGCCAACGAAAGACTCGATCTCGGCGAGTTTCAGCGTTGCATCGTCTATTCCTGCCTGCTCTTTCAAGATGCGCTTGGCAGCTTGGTCCGGATGTTCTAGGTGATGAAGATCATCGTTGGGTAGGAACCATCCCTTTTGATTATCCGGGCTGATTCTGTATTTCACCAAGAGGGCGGAGTTGTGATGCAGGGCTGCGACGTGGGCGACGAGAGTATGCTTGTTGCACTCCATGACAGAGCAACGCCTCGCATTGTTCTTCCTAATAGACTAATAGGATCAGATCTTCTCGTCCATTATGGAACTTAGTGTTGCCGGCTCCATCCAAGATCTGGTTGAAGCTCAAGCGACCATGGTGGCGCTATGACGCAAGTGGGTTCAGATTATCTCTAAAGGGCTACCCCGAACTTGACAAGTCATTAGTCGCGTAGAATTCCTTCAACTACGTTGCCTTGCAGTAGTGAATCTTCAGATTTTTCCGCTTTCTCGAAGATTGTAGTTTCATCTTCCCGGATCGAGGCTCGTTTCTGGTAGATTTTCGCGACCTGTCGAAAGACATCTGAAAGCTTGTCGGATTTTGGCCGAATTTCCTTGCCGAGTCGTCGAGTCAGAATCTCGGCGCAATGGTTGACCACCATTCTTCTCCCCGTCCCAAGAATCTCGCTCAAGGCGTTATCGAGCTCCTCGATTCCATCGGGCAGCTTGTTCATGTCTACGTGGTGTCTCCTTCGGGCATAGTGTAGAATGAGCTCTGCTGTCGCGCCCCCGAGGCCTTGAAACGCTTCTTCGACAGAATCCTTGAGTTGCCTGGCTAGGTCTGGAGGAAGGTGCACTAGCCGAAATAGGCCCCGTTGGGACATCGACAGGGTCAAAGTGCGCTTCTGGTTATCTTACAATTACCGTTACTGCACCGGTCTGTTCCAAGTTGCACGCAATGGAACCAAAATGAGCCTATGTGGCTGTCTCACGGTCAGTGAGACGTTCTATGGAAGGTCTCAATTCTTGGCGTCGAGAAGATTCTGCGCTTCCTTCGTGAACTCTTCACGCTCGAAGATTGAACGCGTCATTGGTTTGCCGTTGATGTAGACGCATCCCCTAACCAGGCCCCTGCGCTTTGCCATCTCAGGCTTTTCCCACATGTTTACCATTTCAACCGAGACGTTAGGATCGATGACCCTGACTGCCTCAGCAATCCTGTCGCTGAACTGGTGTGTGAAGATACACGTGGGTTCGTAGAAGATTTTGACACCCTTCTCCCTGACACGTTTTGGATTGTTCTTCCTCGGCCTAGTCAGGCCGCCGTTTATGGGATACTCTAGTTCGTGAGGCTCGCCTTCAGGTCTCTCTTTGAAACCCATCCGTTTCCAGAAGGCTGTTTGGGAGAGTCCACATCCTGGAGGATCGAAGCTGACAGTTTCCAACCTATCATACTTGACCTGAGTCTTCGCATCGTTAACTACACTCTTGAAGAGAGCTTTGCCATGGCCCTTTCCCTGTTGGGCAAGGTGCACGAAACTGCACCCGACATGAAGCATCTTCGGGTCCGGATCTTTCAAGAAAGGGATTGAACTCTCTGGATAGTAGAGTATTTGGCCCACTGGCTTATTGTCAACGTAGAGAATCTTGGAGGGAGAGCTAGACTCCTCTAGCATTTTGCGAAGCCACTGCTTCTTCTCCCTGATCCCCTTCTGAACAGAAGGCCGTTCAACTGGTTGCTCATCGCCACAGACAGATATTCTGTCGTCGAGGAGGTTTTCCTTCAAGTCCTCGATCCGAACATCTTGGGTCATCAAATCCTCCCTTTTCCATTGAAGGACGCTCTACTGCTGAAACTAATGTTTTTCGTTAGGACCCAACTTCAGTCCCTTCCTTCAAGCTCGGAATCATGTCCTGAACGACCTCCTTGAAATCTATGTAGATGGAAGGGCCCTCTGCATAACGCTCGAAGAATGGATAAAGTTCTGCCACCGCTGGATAGTAGTTCGGATTCGGTTTGATTCCCTTCTTCTCAGGATTGGGAAAGACAGGCCGTTCCAGAAAATCTCTCACGCTGAAGTAGGCCAGCATGTCGACGACTGTGTGTGTGATCTCTGAGTTGAGATCTGCTCTTCTCAAAGCGTCTCCAACGATACGTCGAGGAGTAATGAGCTCGGACAGCTCATGGGCGAGGAACTTTTTCTGAACCTGCAGATCGGGAAAAGCTGCGAAACCGATACAGTCATTCCAGCCAAACCCTCCGTAGAGGCAGTCTATGAAATGAACACGAATCCTATCCAAGGCCCACGGGGTCTTGGCGAGCGTAGAGAGGCGTGACAGTACCTGGTCGCCTATTGGGGACCATTCGGACTGGAACTTCTCCTTGTACTCCTCCAGTCGCGGTTTGGCTTCCTTCCAGATCTGCTCAAAACCTGCCACTCCTCCTTGGCGAATCTTCCGAAACAATTCCGCGAGCTTGCTATTGCCTGATATTGCTTCAAGACCTCCCGACGGGGCTCTCTTCATCAGACCAGTAGCAAACCGGTACCATTCGGATTCGGATGCGAAGGGTCCTACTCTCTGAAGCTCAAGGCGGACCTCATCTCGTCTGAAATGAGCATTCTGTGCCCGGTAGGCTTTGTTCCCCAACATTCCCGATGCCAATTCTATAGGCATCAGTTCACCATAGAGGACCGAGATGTGGCAGAACTCATTTACTACTCTGCTGACTCCGAACTCGACCTGAGGGTTCAACGCTCTAGTTACACGGACCCATTTGCGTTCGTCGAAGTTAGCTGAACTTAGCCTGCAGAGGGTCCTGAAAGTATCAGAGGAGAATGATTACAGAGGTTTAGTCAAGTAGCCCTCTCCTAATCTGGCACTATTCTTTCAGTTCTCGAATCAATTGCTTCGCTATGGTCAGCCTTTGGATATCGTTAGTACCTTCGTACGTCTTGATTATCTGCGAATCTCTGAGGAACCGTTCCACTGGGTACTCTGTCGCAACGCCATAGCCACCATGTATCATCATAGCTAACAGAGCTAGCCGTTCAGCTGTCTCAGTTGATGTCACCTTGGCGATAGAGGCGGCTTTGACAAACTCCTTGCCCTGATCCTTAAGCGATGCTGCCCAGTAAGTGAGCAGACGTGCTGTATGAAGCCCCATAGCCATCTCGGCCAGCTTGTACTGGACCTGTTGAAAATCGATCAACGGCTTCTCGAAACTTGTCCGGGTCTGCGCATAGCTTATCGCCGCCTCGTATGCTGCTTGGGCAATACCGACACCCTGCGCTGAGACATCCACGCGTCCTCGATCATACGTCTTCACGCCAATGTAGAATCCGTCACCTTCCTTTCCGACAAGATTGTCCGTAGGCACCTTGACGTGATCAAGAATCAATTCCGAAGGTTGCGAGCCTCGAAGACCTGTCGTTTCGATGTGGCTGCCGACCTGGAAGCCCCCTGTTCCTCTTTCAACAATGAACGCGCTCAAACCCTTGTGGCGCTCCTTGCTGCTGGGAGGGGGACTTGTCCTGGCGAATACCAGGTAGAGGTCTGCGATCTCACCGTTCGTGATGAACGTTTTTCGGCCGTTGATCTCCCAGTGGGTCCCATGAAGCTTGGCCGTTGACTTGATCCCGGCTACGTCGGACCCTGCCCCAGGTTCCGTCATTGCATGGGCTCCTATCTTTTCCCCGGACACTATCGGGACGAGAAATCGCTTCTTCTGCTCTCCCGAGCCCCACTCATTTAGAGGCTCCGACACCAGATGACTCGCGACAAAAACCGTTGAGCAGGCCGCGGAGACTCGAGCTATCTCCTCGATGGCAATGACCATCGAGAGAAGGTCGCCACCAAGACCACCATACTCCTCCTTGTAGGTAATAGCGGTCAGACCGACTCCCGCGATCCGCCGCAGAAGGTCTCTCGGTATCTTGTTATTCCGATCAATCTCAAAAGCTACGGGACGAATCTCCTTCTCAGCAAAATCCCGAATGGTATGTCGGAGACTCTCGTGGTCAGCAGTCAGCTTCACTTCATAATCAGCAGAACGAGGCATCATAGTACTCGTCAAATCTAAACCAACACGCAACCTTGGTGGCAATCATTCCTTTAAACTTTGGAACACATCGGCAGCGTACGATTCACGTCTGGAGGCAGAACCTCTCAGCCCCGCTTTGGTCATCTTCCTCTTCCTTATCAATTCCTTTTAGAACCGACGAATCAATCTGACCACGTGAGAAGTTCGCGGGGAGCGCTTCGGTTCTCTTCAAGAAGGCAATGGCGGAACTGGCTAGCGAGAAATCACGCCACAAAGAACGAAGCGCTTTTGGTAATCTACAAGAGGGCACCGAAGAATGCCAAGTTCCCTTCGCGTGACGCGCTCGAGGAGGCACTTTGCTACGGATGGATTGACGGATGGTTCAAACCCCTAGATAACGACCGATGGCTAATCAGGTACACGCCAAGACGGAAGAGATCTAACTGGTCCAAGTATAACATAGCAACCGCATGGAACTTGCTCAACGAAAACAGGATGACTCCTGCAGGGATTGCGAGATTGCCCAAAGATGTCTTTGAAGTTTGGGAGAAATACAGGCCTCATGCAACTGTCATCGTCCGAGTGACCCAGGGAAGAGGAATCACGTTCGCTGATGGGAAGAACTATCTTTCAATGATCAAATTGCCAGCACGTGCCATTTGAGGAAGCGGGCGTCGTATGTCCCTTCCAAGAGACTGTCTCGAGATATCCGCTGTCTGACCTCTGACTGTCAAGAATAGCATTACCATGCGCGGACGGCTAAATGGGCCCGGTCCCCCCACTGAGAATTTAACGAGACAAGGGTTCTCGCACAAGCGGAAACGGGAGTATCCTGATAGGGCGGGTGGGATTTGAACCCACGATCGGTGCCCGAGACCAGTCTTTGCAACCTTTGCTGGGCACGCTTGACAAGCGGGTTATCTACTGGTTTTACTAGCGCTTCTCTGTGCTTGCAGTGACGCTAGTTGAGACTGGGTTTCGGAAGGGGCGCCCCGCAGCCAACGCATTTTTCTTTGAACGGCTGGCTCATCCCGCAATATTCGCATTTCACTAGTATTGTGTCGGGGGGAGGTGGGGGAGAAAAAGCCGTCTGCTGAGTATACGGACGCTGGACCCCTGGCCCAGATTGCGTTGTGGCCCTTGCAACAACGATGATTATGACGACAATGAAGAATAGGAAGAAAATGCCACCGAAAGCGACCCCGGGGGGTCCAGTGGCAAAGACTGCGACGCCTCCGAATAAGAGGAATATCATGAGAAGAACGAGTGCGACAATGACCCCGGATCGATTTTGCTGGCCGCTCAACCTGTCAGAGATTGATCCCCAGTTCTATAACAACATAGTGGGAGTCTTCATCACGTCACCAGGCAAGACCTGCCTGAGTCGAATCTTCTTCGTGGCGAAGTAGGCCAAGATCGCCCCTCAACAACAATGAATATCCTGTTCTTGGACCGTCACATAGGATGTAGTCTCCGATTATAGAACCGGGTCCAAAGAATCCCGAGGAGAACTGTGCTCCTAGGCCTTGGGCTACTCCTGCAAGCTCTCCCATCGACATCGAACTCGACATTGCAAAGCATAGATCGAAGCTTCGCATTATCGGACGCCAAGAGAGATTCCCGGTGCCAGAACCGACTTCTCCTATTACCTCCTCGGATACGAACTCGCCCACTCTCCGGCTCATCACTAGGGAGACTTTCTTGAACGATGTTCCTGTGTTCGAGACCGCAGCTGTTAGACCTCCTGTGGGGTCGATGTTTATCGAAGCGTTAGCGATCGAATGATCGTGGGCGATTGAGAGGAGCGGCTTGCTCACAGAGGGTTTTAAGGGGAACCATGGCGATCTGATGAGAAAAATCCAGATGTCCCGTCCCATCGGAACATCGATGTGGATGGCCGGAGCGAGGAACATTCCTTCCCATCGGCGCCGCAATAATCCAGCTGCGGGCATAGACTCTTGAAGAGTGAAAGTCAGTGTCTGGCTTCCGCCAGTATCGGTTGCTTCCTCAGGCTGAATAATCTGGGGATCCAGCATTGAAGAGTCGCACCTCCAAGCCTGAGTTTTTCCTTCTTGGACCCAGTGGAAGAAAAGAACCCCGGTCCCAGTGTAGACAGCTCTGTGAGCTATTCCCCGGCTCGAAGTGAGCCTGACAATAGGCTGGCCTGCTCCGACCCCATATTCAACCTGGATCCCACCGACTAGGCTATAGACTGGCACTATTTCCCTACTCGCTACGACTCTAACTAGTTCGCTTCCAACAACCAACTTTCGATTTAAAGAGCGATAGAATTGAAAAATTCAGCAGTTGAGTCACGAATTTCAGAGTTGTTGACTCGAAGGTGGGGTAGGTTGGGTTAGTGGGGCGGGTGGGATTTGAACCCACGATCACCGGTGCCCGAGACCGGTATTTTCTATGCCCGGATGGGCATCTTAGACCAAGCTGTCCCCACTGAAGGGTGGTCTGGACCACCGCCCCTAAGATGAGGAAACTCGGTTTACAAATAAACCATTCAACCGCTCCGCTGGGGACATCAGACTAAGCCCTACGCCGTTAACTCAGCCTATGATTCGATGCTGATTATGTCCTATTCCAGACTACTTTGACTTCTTCTCTTTCATGTGCCCGTTGAAGTACTGTCTAATGAGATGTTCAAAGAAAATGCTGAATCCTCCAGTCCTTCCAAAGTACAGCTTGCCCACCTCGTCTCTTACCAGCTCCTCCGCCTCGTCTGATAGAGAGATCATTACTTTTCCCATGGTAGCTCTAGACTTCCAAAGATAGCTGCGAACGGTTTTATAGTTATCCCCTATCCGGGCGACCGCCATCCGCAAACAATAAGAATGCGGAGGGCGTATCTCATCTTGAGCATCGTTAAGAGACCTCGCTGGCGTCTCTCACTTTGTTCTTAGCAATACGCTTGAGTCCGCATTATCTAAGCACCAAACCTCCTAGCTTAGAGGTGAACGATCCTGAAGCTTCTAGATGGCGATCCCGGCCCACCAAATCCAAAGGCACCTCCTGGATAGGGCTTGAAAGAAGCTTAAAATGGATAGAAATCCCCTTTTTTCTGGCTTCCTTGAGCACGATCACTGCTGATGAATTCTTTGATAGCATACATAGAATAGTGTCTCTTCTAGACGAAGAAAACATCGCGATCCTCAGGACCATGAAACAGCATGGCCCCCGAAACCTGCTAGGGATCGCTCGGAAAGCGAAGCTGCCCTACACAACCGTATACAACAGAGTGACAAAGCTCGAAGGCCAAGGAGTTCTGAAGACGTGGATTCAACCCAACTGTCCGAAAATCGGTTTGAGCAGAGCTGTCGTTCTGGCAACTCCACACCCGGGAAAGGACGTCTTCACAAGGGAGGCTCTGAAAATTCCAGGATTCTGGCTAAGAGTTGCCCGCTGCATTGGAGATTGTAATGGCTACTACTCGCTTCATGGTATACCTACCGCAAGCCGCCAAGAATTTGAGTTGTATCTCGACCAATTGTTGGAGCGTGGACTTCTCAAGAACTACCGGATCTTCTGGGTTGGCGACACAAAGTTCCCGCTGACGAATTTTGACTATTACAAGGCCAAAGACCGAACCTGGAAGTTCGATTGGAAAGGATGGTTGGACTCTTTTGTCACGAGTAGAGCCAAGCCTGAATCTAGCAAACAATCTTCTCAACCTGTTTCCTTCGACAAGAAAGATCTTATCATCCTCAAAGAGCTGGTCAAGAACGCAAGGACAACGCTAGCCGATCTGTCGAAGTTACTGTCTCTCACCTTGCCCGCGGCGAAATACCGTTTTGACCGGCTTGTTGAAAGAGGATTGATTCAGGAATGGGTAATTGACCTCCTCCCATATGCGCCGCAAGTTTCTGAGCTGTCAGAGGTACGTTTCGATTTCAAGAATGAGAGTTTCATGAGAGGAGCCGAACCCATTCTTGACAGTCTTCCGATCGTTCAGAGCTATTCTCCAATAACTGGGCTGAACTCAATAACTACACGGCTCTATCTTCCACGCAACGAGGTAAGCAACCTCCACACCTTCCTGTCCCTCCTCGT
>Ga0209802_1002966_pt1 | contig 11549 bp, 10 predicted proteins | sample GraSoiAngelo_129_FD_185886 | JGI IMG/M metagenome (GOLD analysis project Ga0209802, IMG submission 185886) | Grasslands soil microbial communities from the Angelo Coastal Reserve, California, USA - 14_0927_12_40cm (SPAdes) (version 2) | ecosystem: Environmental > Terrestrial > Soil > Grasslands ... | reverse complement strand
AAAAGTGGTTTAGAGGAACGCCAGCTGAGTCATATCCCGTCACGACCCCTTGGAGCACGGCTCTGCCGGAATCGAGCCCGACGCCAGGGATCTTTTCGACGAGTCCGGTGAGAACGCCGGTCACGGGACTTCCGATGGCGGCGTTGTCCGTGTAGTACTGCGTGAGGACCGCAGGACTCGCTGTCGTGTAGGACTGCGTCGTACCTGGGCGATAGACGGTGACCTTGAGATTCGGAAATACATCGACTTCTCGAATGATGTTCCCGGTGTTGTCGTAGAAGACAGTGAAGATCTGGTCACCCTCGGCATGCACTCGGATCGGGAATCCGCAGACAGCACTGGCGCCGACGGCTGGCCCGTCGAAGGAAATAGCCTTCCGCTCCTGAAGCGGCTGATCGGCTGAGGCTATGGACTGCATCGCGAGGAGCAGGACAGCAACGAACGCGAACAATCTGAACATGTGACCCTCCCCTTTCGCTCAGCCAGGCGTCGCGCCTGGCGGGAAAAAGTCTCGCCCGGCCGTCAAGTAGGGCTAAATTCGGGGATTAGCGCGGCTGTGCTGCTAAGGACAGCTCCCGGCGAAAGCCGGGTCCGCGAACTGTTCGAATGTGATTGGCCCGCTTACGAGCTTGTAATCGAGCGCGATCTTCATCTCTGCGTCGAATCCCGCCTTGCTGAGGCAGCCGGTTCCGAAGCCGCTCTTGATGTGGTCGATCACCTTCGTCACGAGCGCGCTGTCATAGCCCTGGAACTGCTGTGCGGCCTGCGGGCTGCCCAGGATGAGGGACGCGATTGCGCTCGCGCTGTTAGCGCGGATGAAGTCGAGGCCCTTCTTCTGGACGTTGACCATGCGCTTGACGAGGTCAGGCTTCGCCGCGATGACGTCCTCGCGCGTGACCAAACCGAGCGCATCTTCCTTATCGGCGCCGAGCTGTTCCTTGGCCGTCCCCGGCGCGTACGCGTCCAGGACGTAGTAGCCGACGTTGTCCGCGATCACCTTCGTCCCGATCGGCTCGAACGACGCGATGGCGTCGACGCGACCGGTCTGCATCGCCGTGTAGAAGACCGAGTTGTCGCCACCGAGGGAGACCAGCTCGACATCCTTGTCGGGGTCGAGACCAGCCTTCTTCAAGTAGACGTTCGCGAGAGCCCACGTGCCGGAACCGGGGGTCGTGAACCCGATCTTCTTGCCCTTTAAGTCCTTGACGGTCTTCACCTGATCTTTGAGCTGCGTCCGTGCGATGAGCCCGAAGATCTCCTGGTCATGGACCTGCACGACCATCTTGAACGGCGAACCGGCGAGACGCGCGATCGGCACATGAACGAAGGCGAGCAGTCCGAAGTCGTACTGCTTCGCGATAATCGCTTGACGCAGCGTCCCGCTGGCGCCGATGACGAACTCGGCGAGCTCGATGTTCTCGTCGCCGAAATATCCCTTCGCGATGGCGACGAGTGTCGGAAGGTTGAGCTCCGTCGAATTGATCCCCGCGAGCGTGACTTTGTCCGCAGGCGGCTTGGGCGTCGCCGCGACCTGAGCGGACGACGATGGCGCCTGCGTCGCGGCGGGTGCGGATTGACAGGCCGCCAGGATCAGCGCGACGACAAAGAGAACAGCGGGCGAGCGTCGCATCTTGCCCCTATGCCCCGAGCGTGGTCGCGGGACGCCAGCGCAAGAGCCGCGTTTCCACGCGTTTCGCGATCTCCACAAGCGTCACCGCGAAGACCATGAGGATCAGGAGTATGAGATAGACGCGCTTGGTGTCGAGCAGGCCGGCGGCGATGTTGAGGCGGTAGCCGAGACCCGATGATGCGCCGACGAACTCGCCTACGACGGCCCCTGTGAGCGCGAAGCTCACGCTGGTCCGAAGCGCGGCGAAGATCCAGCTGAAGACGGAAGGCAGCACGACGAAGCGCGCGAGATGCTCTCGGGTCCCGCCCATCACCTGCACGGCCTTCACGAGCTCCGGATCGACGGAACGGATGCCGAGGTAGGTATTGAAGAACACGACGAAGAACACCGTGACGAAGCTGAGCGCGATCTTTGACGCGATCCCGAGCCCGAAGAGCGGCAGGAGGATCGGGGCGATGGCGATGCGCGGGAGCGAATTAAGGGAGACGAGCACCGGCTCGACCGTTTCCGAGAGCCCGCGCGCGTAGGCGAGACCGAGCCCCAGCGCCGCACCGCCGACGATGCCCAGCACGAGGCCGACCATCGCCTCGCTGAGCGTCGTCGAAAGATCACGCCAGAGAAGTCCCGATTGCGCGTACGGTCCAAGCTCGGCGAAGGCGGTCGAGGGCCGCGCGAGGATCGCTGGGCTGACCAGGACGATGCCGAGGCCGTACCCACCGGTCACGAGCTCCCATACGGCGAAGATCGCGAGAATCAACGCGGCTCGCCGCAGCGCGAGCGACCACGTCCGGCTCACGCCGTCGCGCCTGCACTCGCACGGAACTCGTCACGGAGCATCTGCCAGATCGTCGTCTCGAGGCGGGCGAAATCCGGCGAGCCACGGAGCGCGAAAGCATCCCGGGGGTAAGGCAGGTCGATCGCATGCACGGCCTTCAGCTGACCCGGCCGGCGCGACATCACCACGACCCGCTGGGCAAGGACGATCGCCTCGGCGAGGTCGTGCGTGACGAAGAGGATCGTGCGCGGCGTTTGCTGCCAGATGCGGAGCAGCTCGGCCTGCAGGACCATGCGGTTCTGCGCGTCGAGCGCGCCGAAGGGCTCGTCCATGAGGATCGTCTGCGGGTCGTACGCGAGCGTGCGCAGCAGCGACGCGCGCTGCCGCATCCCGCCGGATACCTGATGCGGGTAGTAGTGCTCGAAGCCTGCGAGACCGGCCATGGCCATGAGCTCGTTCGCTCGCGCGAGCCTTCGCTCGCGCGGAACGCCGCGGATCGCGAGGCCGAGCTGGGTGTTGTCGAGGAGCGTCACGCTGGAAGACATACCCGAGGTTCGCGTCGCGGCGCGAGCGCTCGCGCTGCCCGACTCCGTCGATGAGGATGCGCCCGGTCACTTCGGCCGTCGCGGGATCGAGAAGCCCGGCGATGGCGTTGAGCAGCGTCGACTTTCCGCAGCCGCTCGGCCCGACGACGGCGACGAACTCGCCCCGCGCCACCTCCAGGGACACCTCGTGCACGGCCTCGACCGCGGAACGGAAGGCGACGCTCACGCGATCGAGCGAGATGCTCACGAGCCCGAGCGGCGCGACTCCCGCCAGATCTTCTCCGCGGTGACCGGAAGGCTCATGACGCGGACGCCGCACGCCGCGTGCACCGCGTTCGCGACGGCCGCGCCGACCGCTGGGTTCGCGAGCTCGCCGGCGGATTTCGCGCCGAACGGGCCCGGTCCGGGATCCTCGGTCACCAGCTCGACCTTCAGCGGCGGCACGTCCGCGATGGTCGGGATCTTGTAGTCGCCGAGGTTCGCGGTGACCACGCGCCCATCTTCGACGCGAAGGTCCTCCATCACCGCCTGGCCGAGCCCGAACACGAAGCCGCCCTCCAGCTGGCCGCGGAGGGCTACCGGGTTGATCACCGTTCCAACGTCGGCGACGAGCGTCGCCTGCCGGATCCGCACTTTGCACGTGTCCGGATCGACCTCCGCGACAAGCGCGTACGCGTACATCGACGCTTCGTGGGTCTCCTGCGCAGCCTCGCCGATCACCTCGAGCGCCCCTACCTCCTCGAGCTCGCGATCGCCAAGCCGCTTCTTGAGCGCGCGCGCGGCCGCGAGCGCGGCGCTTCCTTGGACCGGCGTCACGCGGCTTCCACCCACTCCTGGATCATTCGGGACCGCGTCGGTCGTCCCGCGGATAACGGCTACCTGCTCGAGCGGGACGCCAAGCTCGCTCGCGACGATCCGCTGGAACACGGTGTGAGCGCCGCCGCCCTGGTCCGATACCCCGGTGTGCAGCTCGACATGTCCGCTTGCCGTGACGCGAAGGACCATGCTCGCTCGCCCTCGACCCACGTGTCGCACGCCGAGCGCGATACCGACACCTATGCCTTTCGCGCCGACGGAGCGGATGTTCGCGGTGCGATCGTCATATCGCGATGCCGACCGCAGCTTCGCGAGCAGCGCCGCGCCATCGGTCCCGTGCCAGGGCTGGCCCGTTACGTCGACATCGCCCGGCCGGACGACGTTGCGCTCGCGCAGCGCGAACGCGTCGATCCCGAGATCCCGCGCGATGAGATCCATGTGCGACTCCGCGGCGAACGCGTTTTGCGGCTGACCCGGTGCGCGCGAATGACCCGCGGGCACCTGGTTCGTATACACGGCCATGGCCTCGACGCGCGCGGCGGGAACGCGGTAGCCGGCGAGCGTGAGCATCGCATCGCCCGGCATGAGCGTCGCGACCGGCTTTCCCGCGGCGTACGCGCCGCCATCGAAGATCACACGCGAGGTGTGCGCGAGGATCCGCCCGTCGGGGTCAACGCCGGTCCGCAGGATGATCCGCGCGGCGTGTCGCGTGTTGGTCGCCTGCAGCTCGTCAGCGTATCGGGTGACCGCTCGGACCGGCCGCCCGGTCACACGCGCGAGGTGGTACAAGACGAACTCGTCGATCGACAGACCCTTACCGCCGAAGTCACCGCCGATATGGCCGGCATCGACGACGATTCGCGATTCCGGGATCCCAAGGCTCACCGAAAGATGCTGGCGCAGCGCGAACGGCGCCTTATTCGTTGTCACGACGCGGATCCTGTCGCCCTCGAGCCAGACCAGCGATGCGCGGGGCTCGAGATACGACTGATGCGTTCGCGCGACCGTGAAGGTGTGCTCGTAGACCCGGTGCGACGCGGCGAATCCCGCGTCGACATCGCCGTGCTCCCGAATGCCATGGCCCTGCACGTTCGGGTGCGGCACGGTCGGGCGCGTGCCGCCGCCGAGGTACGCGTAGCCGGCCGCATCTGGATGGAGCACAGGTGCCTCCGGCGCGAGCGCCGCCTCGGGGTCCAGGATCGCGGGAAGCTCCTCGTACTCGACGTCCACGGCCGCCGCTGCGGCTGCCGCGATCTCTACGGTGTCCGCGGCGACGACGGCGACACGATCGCCGATGAAGAGGACTCGGTCCCACGCGAGGAGCGGCCAATCCTGAAGGCGGCGCCCAAGCCGCTGCGGCTTCGTCTCCGCGCCCGTCAGGACCGCGCGAACTCCGGGCATCGCGCGGGCCCGCGTCAGGTCGACCGATACGACCCGCGCGTGCGGAAACGGACTCGTGACATACGCGGCGTGGAGCATGCCCGGGCGAACGATGTCCGCCGCAAAACGGGCCGCGCCGGTGACCTTGTCGCGCCCCTCGATCCGGTACTCGGGCTCCCGGAGGATCGACGTCGTCGCCTCGGCGACGCCGGTCATCGCATCACCTGACGTGCAAGACAGTCCGCGAAGTCCTGCATGAGCTGGTCCGCCTTGCGTTTGATGACCGCCTGGCCGAACTCGCCGATGCGACCCATGACCGCGAGGTCGGTCGCGATCCGAAGCTCGGTCTCGTCCTCCTTCTCCGAGAGGTGGAGCGCCATCGTCGCGCGGATCGCCCCGCCGACGCGGGAGTCTTTCGCGTCGGCCTTCACCGACGCCGTCCCGGCCTTCTCGTCGCGCGCGGTCACCACCAGATCGCCGTCGAGCACGAGGCGGACGGGACCCACCTGGACGGCGAGCGTCCCGAGGTATTTGTCGGACCCAGCCGCGCGGACCGATGCCACGCCCGGAACGCACCGGGCGGCGGCAGGGATGTCCATGAGCTTGGCCCACACGCGGTCGCGCGAGGCGGCGACCGTGGCGGTGTGTGTGAACTTCATCGCGTGAGCGCCGCGAGCGCGCGCTCGGTCCAGACCCTCGCCATCTCGCGCTTGTAATCGGCGGAGCCGCGGAGATCGTCGAGCGGATCGACCTCGTCACGCACGAGCGCTGCCGCGTCCCTGATCCGCTCGGGCGTCGGCCGCGCGCCCCGCAGCGCATCTTCGACGCGCTTGGCACGGATCGTCGTCGGACCCACCGCGCCGAGGACGATCCGCACGTCGGCGACCGTGGCGTCGTCAGCGAACCGCAGTGTTGCGGCGACCGACACGGTCGCGTAGTCGTCGGCGGTCTGCGGCAGGAACTTCAGATACACCTCGCGCGTCCCCGGCAGGATCGGGGGGAGCAGGACGGACGTGATGACCTCGTCGTGTGAAAGCGAAGTCGTGAAGTGGTCGACCGCGAGCGTCTCGACCGCCTCGGTGCGTTCGCCACGCGGAGAGCGGACGGTGATCGTCGCGTTCAGCGCGGCCAGCATCGGAGGCGGATCCTGCGCAGGATCGGCGTGTGCGAGGTTGCCGCCGACCGTGGCCTGGTTGCGGATCCTGACCGTGGCCACGCTCGCAAATGCGTCGACGAGCGCAGGGCTGTAGCCGCGAGCGGCGTCGGACCGCTCGACCGCGCGGTGGGTAGCCATCGCGCCGATGCGCAACCCGCCCTGAGGGGTGCGCGCGATCCCAGACAAGCCGTCGATCGTGCGAAGCGACACCACGTGAGCTGGTCGCAGCAATCCCTGGCGCATGAGAAGCACCGTCGCGGTCCCGCCTGCCATGAGATGGCCGTCGTCACCGAACCGCGTGAGAAGAGCGAGCGCGTCGTCCAGCGAGTGCGGCTCGTGATAGTCGTAGCTCACGACAAACTTGGGGGGCGCTGCCCCCCAAGCCCCCGCCCACCGCTCCACCCCCCGGCCCCCGCTCGATCCCGTAATAGCCCGTGCAGCGACACAGGTTGCCCATCATCCAGTCGCGGATCTCGCGTCCGTCGGGTCGCGGGTGCTCGCGCAGCAGCGCGGTCGCGGCGATCAGCTGGCCGGGCGTGCAAATACCGCACTGGAACCCGCCGTCGCGGATGAACGCATCCTGGAGCGGCGTCAGTTCTCCGTCCTGGGCGAGGCCCTCGACCGTCGTAAGCGAGCGGCCATCCACGAAGACCGCGGGGACCAGGCATGCCGACACGAGCTCGCCGTCGACGAGCACGCTGCAGGTCCCGCAGATGCCGACGCCGCAACCGAGCTTTGTGCCCGTCGCGCCGCAGTCGTCTCGGATGACGTCGATGAGGAGGCGATCGGCGGCGATCTCGAGCTCGCGCGGCGTCCCGTTCAGCGTGAACCGCAGGCGATGCGTGCTCACGGCTGCCTCAGCTTGTATCGCTGGACCTTGCCTGTGGACGTCTTTGGTAGCTCCGGGACGAACTCGATCCACCGAGGGTACTTGTACGGCGCGAGGCGGTCCTTGACGAATGCTCGCAGCTCCCAGGCGAGTCCTTCGCTCGGGTCGCCGTTGCGCAGCACGACATAGGCCGCAGGCTTCACAAGGCCGTCGGCGTCCTCGCGCCCCACGACCGCGCACTCGCGGACCGCGCCGTGCTCGAGCAGTGCCGTCTCGACCTCGAGCGGCGAGACCCAGATGCCGCCGACCTTGAGCAGGTCGTCGCTCCGTCCCTGGTACGTGTGATAGCCGGCGGCATCGACCGAGTACCGATCGCCGGTGAAGACCCACTGTCCACGAAAGGTCTGCTTGGTCGCCTCACGTTTGTGCCAGTAACAGAGCGCCGTCGATGGTCCCCGCACCATGAGGTCGCCGACCTCACCCGACTCGACCGGCGCGCCGTCGGCGCCGGCCACCTTCGCCTCGTATCCGGGGATCACCTCTCCCGACGTGCCCGCACGGGCGCGGCCCGCGAAATTCGAGATCGCGATATAGCCGATCTCCGTCGATCCGATGCCGTCGAGGATCTCCGCGCCGAAGCGCGCCTTCCAGCGCTCGAAGATCGGTCGCGGCAGGGCTTCGCCCGCCGAGACGAAGAGGCGTACGGACGAAACATCGTGCTCGCCATCTGTCGCGAGCATCGCCGCGTACGCGCTTGGCACGCCATAGAACACCGTCGGCCGCTCCTGCGCGATGGTCGCGAAGACCGCGCCGGGTTCGGGACGTCCCGGGAAAAGGACGGATGTGGCGCCATGGCGGAACGGGATGACGAGCGAGTTGTTGAGTCCGTACGAGAAGAAAAGCTTCGCGACGCTGAAGACCCGGTCGTCCGGTCGCATTGCGACAACGTGACGGCCGTGGAGCTCTGCCGGGGCCATCGCGCTGCGCTGCAGATGCACCACAGCCTTCGGCGCACCCGTCGTCCCGCTCGAGTACTGCCAGAAGCACATGTCGTCCGGACCAGTCGACTCGGCTTCGCACTTGTCGGACGCGCCGGCCGTGATCTCGGACAATGCGATCGTCCCCGGCGAGGTCTGCCCGGCCACGATCACGTGCCGCAGGTCGCGCAGCTCCCCGCGAGCGGGTCCGATGCGAGACAGAAGCCCGTCCGCGACGACGACCGCACGAGCGCGGCAGTCGGCAAGCAGATACGCGTAGTCGCCCTCGGTGAGCAGCGTCGAGAGCGTGACCGGAATGGCGCCGATCTTGATCGCTCCGAGGAACGCCGCGACGAACTCGGGCGAATCCGGAAGCACCAGTGCGACCCGCTGCTCGGGCTCGATGCCCAGCGCGCGCAGCGCATTGCCGGTCCGATCGACCATCCGCGCGACGTCCGCGTACGTCTGGGTCTGTCCGGCGAAGCGGATCGCGGCCCGTCCGCCCTGACCTTCATCGCAGCGCGCGTCAACGAGCGCGACCGCGAGGTTGAAACGCTGGGACGTCGCTAGAGGTACTTCCGGCCCGCCATCCGATCAGGGACGACGAGCCCCAAGGCCTGGATCTGCGGCTCGACCTCGGCGGTGTACTGGCGGCGGGCCTCTTCGTTGGTGCGTCGCTTGAGGCCCCACTCGAGATAGCGTTCGGTCCGCGAGGAGCCCGATTTGCCGAACATGTCCAGACCGACGATGTACCACTTGTCGACCGCGGCCTGCGCCTTGGCCCGACCTTCGTCTCCCGATTTGGTGAGCTTCTCGAGCTGCTGATAGCCGTAGCTGATGTGACCCTTTTCCTCGCGCAGGATCTGCGGAAGGTAGTCCTCGATCGGCCGGAAGGACGATTCGACCATCTCGTCGAGCTGGTACTCACCCACCTTGTCGATGAGCATCCCGAATGCCGCGAAATCGGCCCACTCGGGCATGTCTTCCTTGAACGCGTCGACCTCTCGCTTGCTGCGCGGCCGCGAGAGGATGTCCGATCGGTCGATGTCGAGAAGCCCGAGCATCCGCAAGAACTTGCGGCAATGATCGATCTCTTCGCTGGCGATCTTCGCGACGCGCCACTGGTCGTCGACGGTCGGGGCCCGCAGCGTCCAGTGGTCGACGTAGATGTGAGGTCCGCCGATCTCGCAGTCGGCCTGGATCGCGAGAAGCCGCGTGAGGAGCTCCTGGTACTCCTTTGGCATCTTCGTGAAGTCCTTTGGCTCGATCCGATCGCTGAACTGCGCCACCCAGACCTCCGAATTACTTCGCGGCCGACTCCATGACCCAGCGTACGGACTTCGCGCAAGGACATGAACCGCCCACGCGCGCGAGCCGCGGCATCGAATTGATCGCTTCCTTGAGCGGCATCTCGCCACGCGCGACCTTGCGCTGCAGGTCGGCCCAGTGCTTGACGTCGATCGACGCACGATAGGCCTCTGGCAGGTTCGCGAGCACGTGCGCGATGTATGGCTCGACGTCGGTGAACGTCTCGCCGTGAGCGCCGACCATCTGGTAGGCCGGCTCGCCGCGCCGGCGGAAGAAGCGTCGATCCGGAAGCTGCAGCAGGTCGTCGGGCCGGACGCCGTCGACGGTCTCGCCTTCTTTCACGCGCGCGAAGCGCCGGTCTGCCTCCTCGCGCGAGAACTGCGGGAAGCGCGAACGCACGTAGCGCTCGTTGAGGTCGTCGAGCATCCGCTCGAGCTCCGCGACGTACATGTCCTGCGCTTCGCGATTGGCGAGATCCTTGAGGCCGTACTTCACGTTCGTCTGCCCGCCACGCTCATCGCCAAACATCTCTAAGCCTCGGCCGAACCACTTGTGGATCGCCTTCCGGATGGCGGCCATTGTGATGTAGCCGTCACCACGCGCCGCGGCCTCGACCCAACGGCGCAGCGGGATCACTCCGGCCGCGAGGTGGAACGCCTCCTCGCGGAGCATCGGCGGCATGCTCGCCGCGTAGGGCTTGTACGCCGAGATCTTCTGCATCGTGAGCTGGTACTTCCCCACCCGGTCGATGAACGCGGCAAAGACGACGTTGTCGAGGAAGCTGTCGTACTCGAGGTTGAACGCCGCGAGGACATGGGACCCGGTTTGCATCGACAGGATCTCCTCGACCATGTCAGCAGCGGACGTTTGCGTGACCGGCGACCAGTCCGCGCTCGTAAGCAGGTGGACCATCTGATAGCCGTGGCGAAGCTCCTCGGCCATCACACGGAGCGCCCATGCGTGATCTTGCGGCTCCTGGGCCCGAGCGAGCGTGCCCTGATGCTGCTGGATGGAGCCGAACTCCGTCGAGGCTTGCGCGCGGATCGCCGTCAAAAGATGCTGCGCGGCCTCCTCGGGAAGCTCCTTCGGCGCGAGCGCCTTGGGCTCGCCCTTGCGGTCGCCGACCTCCACCTCGTCAGGAATGTCCGAGGCGATCTTCGCGCAGAGGCAGAACGGCTCGTCCTTGGGGAAGAATCGGTCCCACTCCTCGGCGAGCTTCGGATAGTCGGGGAAGTTGTGCCGCTGCCAGTGCTCGATCGCGTCGTGGTAAGGCTTTGGCAGCGTCCGGACGTCGTCGTTCACGCGTCTAGCGTACCGAGTTTCATCGCTGAATGGTCATACCGTTCGCCATGCCGAACGCAAAGGACGCATTTGCGGCACGCACGTTGCACCGCGAGGCTCGTGCAATTCGGCCTTTGGCTCGCAAGCGAGGAGCACGATCCCCTGAAGCTCGTCGACATGGCCGAGCGCGCGGAAGCGGCCGGACTCGCCTACGTCCACATCTCTGATCACTTCCACCCGTGGATCGATCGGCAGGGACAGAGCCCGTTCGTCTGGTCGGTCATCGGGGGCATCGCGGCGCGGACGTCGCGCATCCGTGTCGGCACCGGTGTGACCTGTCCGATCCTGCGCATTCATCCGGCGATCGTCGCGCACGCCGCCGCGACGTCGGCGGTGATGCTCGAGGGACGCTTCTTCCTGGGCGTCGGCACGGGTGAGAACCTCAACGAGCACGTCGTCGGGCGCGGTTGGCCGCCGCTCGAGGTGCGCCGCGAGATGCTCGAGGAAGCCATCGACCTGATGCGCCTGCTCTTCCGCGGCGCCGAGCGCACGTTCCGCGGCCGCTTCTTCACCGCCGAGGACGCTCGCCTCTACACGCTGCCCAAGGAAGCGCCGCCGATCTACGTCGCCGCGAGCGGGCCGCAATCAGCCGAGCTTGCGGCGGGCAGCGGCGACGGCCTCATCTCGACCTCACCCGATCGCGAGCTCGTCGGCCGCTACGAGCGCGCAGGCGGCAAGGGCAAGCCGAAGTTCATCGAGCTCCGGTTGTGCTGGGGGCCCGATCCGAAAGCCGGGCGAAGGCTGGTCCACGAGATCTGGCCGACTTCCGGTTTGGGCGGACAGCTCGCACAG
>Ga0209802_1002964_pt1 | contig 11550 bp, 10 predicted proteins | sample GraSoiAngelo_129_FD_185886 | JGI IMG/M metagenome (GOLD analysis project Ga0209802, IMG submission 185886) | Grasslands soil microbial communities from the Angelo Coastal Reserve, California, USA - 14_0927_12_40cm (SPAdes) (version 2) | ecosystem: Environmental > Terrestrial > Soil > Grasslands ... | reverse complement strand
AGCGCACGCCGCCGCCAGCGCCCGCTCCCGAACCGCCGCAGCCTGAGCCGGACGACGATGGGGGCGGGGGCGGGGGCGAGTCCTTCTGGTCGAAGGTGAAGCGCGGGCTCACCGGCGGTACGTGAGCGGCGCCGCACTGCCTGCGTCGTTCTACGCGCGACCTACTCCTGAGGTCGCGCGTAGGCTATTAGGCCAGATCCTGATCAGCGAGGTCGGCGGGCGGCGCACAGCGGGCCGCATCGTCGAGACGGAGGCGTACGTCGGCCCCGACGACCCGGCGTGTCACGGCTATCGGGCCCGGCGCACGCGTCGCAACGCCAGCCTGTTCGAGGCCCCGGGCACGGCCTACGTATACTTCACCTACGGCATGCACTGGTGCCTCAACGCCGTCACCGAAGCGGTCGGCTTCCCGGCGGCAGTGCTGATTCGCGCGCTCGAGCCGCTGCATGGGCTGGACACCATGCACCGGCGGCGAGGCAGGCGGGGCGGGGTACCCGACCGCGAACTGTGCTCCGGCCCGGCGAAGCTGTGTGAGGCCCTCGGTGTGACGAGCCGGGAGGACGGCATCCCGTTGACCCGCGCACGCGGCCGGCTGCGCATCACGCGCGGCCCGATCCGGCAGCGTTTCGCCATCGTCGTGACACCACGCGTCGGCATCACGCGGGCGGTCGATTGGCCGCTGCGGTTCCTGATCCAGGGCTCGCCATGGGCCTCCCGCTAGGCCTGCTCCTCGTGCTCTTCCTGCGGCTGCTTACTGCCGGTCGCTGACCCCTTCCTTGGCGCCACCCAGGCTGTAGCGGATGCCGCCCTGGAACGTGTGGGTCGTGCCCTGGATCAGGAAGTTCGCGGCCGACGACGTCAGGATGTAGTGGCCGTACAGCGCCAGCCGACCCTGCTTGATGTCGACGCCCCCCATCCACCAGAAGAACGCCTTGCTCGCGGCGTTGTCGGCCTCGTCCTGCAGCTGACCGAGTTCCGACAGCGTGCAGCCCGTGCATTTCTCCACGGTAGGATTCAGGAGCTCGACAATCATGAAGCCGCCACCGCCGTACGGCTCGACCCGCAGCTGGGCGGGAAACGCGAGCACGCCGACCATGATGCGACGCGCGTTGTTGAAGGAGATGTTCCCCAGTTCCACGTTCTGGTTGGGCTCCACAATCGTGGCGTGCCGCGCCGACAGGAAGAACGACTGCTCGAACGCGACGTACAGCGCGGTTTTCTTCCCTGTGATCAACCAGTGGCCGCCGAACGTCGGCTCGAAGGAGTAGCTGTCGAAGTTCGTCCTGAACACGAACAGACCACCCTGCGCGCCCCAGTACCATTTGTGCGCCCAGTCGCTCGTCCGCGTCTCGTAGGTGGGTCCGCCTCGGGGGGCCGCGGGGGCCGCTTCCGGCAGCTTGCCCCCCGCCGCCACGATCGAGTCGCGCTTGGCCTTGGGGATCTCAGGGGGCGCGGGGGCTTTGTAGCCGCCGCCGCCGCCCAGGAAGAACGACAGGCCGGCGGACCCGGTCACGTGGCCCACCCAGAACCCAGTCGGGCTGCTCGAGCCGGGACGGTAATAGGCGCGCGCCTCGAGCCGCAGCGCGATGTGGTTGCCGAAGAAGATCCGGTCGCCGATCCCCCCCTGGAACGCGTTCAAGTCCGAGGTCATCGGTCCCGTCGGCCCGAGGTGCAGCCGGGCGTAGCCGCCCAGGAGGTACAGCACGTTGCCCCCGGTCCCCGAGTTGATGATGAGGCTGGCGCTCCCAACCACGGCCGTCGTCGTGTCCCCGGTCGCCTTGTAGGTCGGCGTGGCGACGTTGGCGTCGACCTCGAGCCCGACATAGTCGCTCAGGAAGTACCCGATCCGACCGCCGAACCCGAGGCTCTTCCACGAGTCGAACGTGTTATTGAGCCCGAACGCGCGGTCGTACCGGGTCCAGCTCGTGAACCCGCCGAACTCGAGCTGGTGGGCGTGCTGGGCGGTCAGGGTCGCGGCCCCACCAGCCAGCAAGACCCCGATGACCGTGACTACCCGCATGGGACGACTCCTGGGTAAAAAAGCGACCCCCAAAATAGGGGTTTCCGCCGGAAAACGCGATACCCCTTCGCTTTAAGCCTCTGAACCTTGAAAGTACTTGAAGGATATCCCGAACAAACGCCGAAGCTGGAGGGCTAAATCAGTCCCAGCTGGGCACCTACCCGTCGGAAGGCAGTCAAGGCGAAGTCCAAGTCGTCCCGGGAGTGGCCGGCTGAGAGTTGGCAGCGCACCCGGGCCTGCCCCTGCGGGACCACCGGGTAGCCGAATCCGGTGACGAACACCCCCTCCTCGAGGAGCAGCTCGCTCATGCGGATGGCCTGCGCCGTTTCGCCCAGGATCACCGGGACGATCGGGGTGGTGCCCGGAACCGGCTTGAAGCCGAGGGCCGTGAGCCGCTCCCGGAAATAGCGGGTGTTGTCATGCAGCCGGGTGACGCGCTCGGGGTGCGCCTCCAGGTAGCGCACGGCGGCAAGGGCGCTGCCTGCGACGGTGGGGGGGAGGGCGTTGCTAAAGAGCTGGGGGCGGGACCGCTGGGTGAGGTAGTCGGTGAGGACCGCGGGCCCGGCGGTGAACCCCCCGGCCGCGCCGCCCAGCGCCTTGCCCAGGGTCGAGGTAATGATGTCCACCTCCCCCAGCATGCCGTAGTGCTCCGCGCTGCCGCGCCCGGTCTTGCCGAGCGCGCCGGTCGCGTGCGAGTCGTCCACGGCGACCACCGCGTCGTACTTCCGCGCCAGGGTCACGATGTCCGGCAGCCTGGCGATGTCGCCCTCCATCGAGAACACGCCGTCGGTGAACACCAGCCGGAGGCGCGCGTCGCGCGCCGTCTTGAGCTTCTCCTCGAGGTCCGTCATGTCCGAGTGCCGGTACACGGCGGTCTGGCAGCGGGTGATCGTCTTCGCGAGCCGGATCGAGTCGATGATCGAGGCATGGTTCAGCTGGTCGGAGATCACCACGTCGCGCTCGCCCAGCAGGGTCGGGCAGAGGCCCTCGTTCGCGTTCCAGCAGCTCACATAGCTCAGCGCGGCCTCGCAGCCGACCAGGCGGGCCAACGCCGACTCGAGCTCGCGGTGGATGGTGAAGGTACCGCAGATGAACCGGACGGAGCCGGTGCCGGCCCCGAACTCCTGCAGCGCGCGCTTGCCCGCGGCGACGACCTCGGGCTGGTTGCAGAGCCCCAGATAGTTGTTGGACGAGAGAATCACCACCTCGCCGCGTCCTTGCATGTTGGTTCTGGCGGCTTGCGGCGCCTCCAGGTAGTTGAGGCGCTTGTAGACCCCCTCCTGCTTGAACTGCTCGAGTTCGGCCTGCAACCGGGCGGCGAAGCTCATGCGATCTCCAGGATGATCTTGCCCGCGTCGCCCGCGCGGATGGCGGCGAGGGCCTCGTCGATCTGGGCGAGCCGAAACTGGTGCGTGATCACCGGTCGGGGGTCGAGCAGGCCGGCCGTGAGATAGCGGCGCATCTGGTGCCACGTCTCGTACATCTTGCGGCCGGTCACGCCGTACACGGTGATCCCCTTGAAGATGATCTCCCGGGCGAAGTCGATCGGAATCTCGCCCTTGGGAATGCCGAGCAGCTGAACGCGCCCCCCCAGCCGCACCGCGGCCAGCGCTTGGTGCAGCGCCGACGGCACGCCGGACATCTCGCACACGACGTCCGCGCCCTCGCCCCCGGTGGCCGCGAGGACGCTCTGCACCACGTCGTCCCGCCCGGCGTCGATGGTGACGTGGGCGCCCATCCGCTGCGCGAGGGCCAGGCGCCTGGCGTTCACGTCGGAGGCGATCACCTTCGCCGCCCCCGCCGCGCGCGCGACTCCGACCGCGAAGCATCCGATCGGCCCGCACCCGACGACAAAAACGGTGCTGCCTGGAACCTCCGCGGTCAGCACGGCATGGAACGCGTTGCCCATCGGGTCCATGACGGCGCCGACCGTGGTCGGGATGCCGTCGAGCGGCAGCACGTTGGTGGCGGGCATGGCGATATACTCGGCGAACGCCCCGTCGCGGTCCACGCCGATGATGCGCGTGTTCTTGCAGATGTGGCTGTTGCCGGTGCGACACTGCAGGCAGTGCCCGCACACGATGTGCCCTTCGGCGGTCACGAGCTGACCGGTCTTCAGCTCGGCGACGCCGTCGCCCACGCCCACGATCTCGCCGGCGAACTCGTGGCCCACGACCACCGGCGGATGGAGCCGCCCCTGGGCCCACGCATCCCAGTCCGCGATGTGCAGGTCGGTGCCGCACACCCCGGCGTGGCGGACGGCGATGAGCACCTCGCCCGGGCCCGCGGACGGCTTCGGGACCGTCGCGACCTTCAGGCCGGGAGCGCGGCTCGCTTTGAGAATCGCTTGCATTCGGACTTGGGAAGAGGGAAGGGGGAAGGGGGAAGCGTCAGAAGATCGAGCGCGTGAAGCCCCCGTCCACCTGCAGCACGGCGCCGGTAATATAACTGGCCCGGTCCGAGGCGAGGAACGCGACCGCCGCCGCCAGCTCGTCGGTGCGGCCCATCCGGCCGAGCGGGATTCCCGCCACCATGTCGCGCATCACGTCCTGCGACGAGCGATGCTCCCGCTTGGCGCGCGTCTCGGTCAACTCGCCGATCCGCTCGGTCGCGATGAACCCCGGACACACGACGTTCACCGTGATGCCCTCGGCGGCGACTTCGTCGGCGAGGGCCTTGGCGAAGCCGAGGAGCCCCGCGCGCGCGGTGGTGGAGAGGATGAGCCCCGGGAGCGGCTGTTTCGCAGCCACCGAGGCGAGGCAGATGATGCGCCCCCACTGGAGCTTGCGCATGATCGGCACGGAGGCCCGGGATAGGTGGATGGCGGAGAGGAGGTTCAGCTCGACCGCCCGGTGAAACGCCTCGGCCGTCTGATGGCTGAACGGCGCGGCGGGCGGCCCGCTGGCGTTGCAGAACAGCACGTCGAGCCGACCCATCTCGTGGTGCACGCGTTCGACGAGCGCTTCGGCCTGCGCCTCCACCCCGACGTCCGCCACGAACGGGAGGACCGTCTGGCGCGTCTCGGACGCGAGCTGCTGCGCCACGTGCTCCACGGCGTCGTCGTGGCGCCCGTTCACGGCGACGCGCGCGCCTTCCTGCGCGAGCGCCTTCGCGACGGCGCGGCCGAGGCCCTTGGTGCTGCCGCACACCAGGGCGACGCGACCCGCCAAGCCCAGGTCCATGGGAGCGGGAATCTACGGTGGGACGGGAAGTTCGGTCAGTCCGCCAGGACGGGAATCGCGGCGGGCGCGATCCGCACGGCGCAGCACTTCAGCTCGGCCATCTTCGCGTAGGGGTCGAGCACCGGGTTGGTGAGCAGGTTCGCCGCCGCCTCGCGGAAGTGGAACGGCACGAACACCTGGCCGCGTGCGACGCGCTCGGAGACGCGGCACGAGCTCACCATGGAGTTGCGGCGCGACGTGAGGCGCACCGGGTCGCCGTCGGTCACGCCAAGCGCGCGGGCGTCGTCGGGGTGGATCTCGACGACCGGCGTGGGCTCGCGCTGGTCGAGTCCCGACGCCCGCCGCGTCATCGTGCCGGTATGCCAGTGGTACAGCTGCCGGCCGGTGTTCATCACGAAGGGGTACTGCTCGTCCGGCAGCTCGACGGGCGGGGCGTACTCGACGGGGACGAACGTCGCCCGGCCGTCCGCCGTCGGGAAGTGATCGTCGAACAGGAACGAGGTGCCGGGCGAGTCGGCGGTCGGGACCGGGTACTGGAGGCCCGCGCCCTCGAGCCGCTCGTAGGTCGCGCCGCTCCAGGACGGGGTGACCTTGACGATCTCCCGCATGACGTCTTCCGCCGCCTCGAAGGGCGTGGCGAGCCCCAGCCGGCGCGACAGCTCGACCAGGACCGCGAGGTCGCCCCGCGCGTCGCCGGGCGGCCGGACGGCCTGGCGGGCCAGCTGGATGCGGCGCTCCGTGTTGACGAACGTGCCCGTCTTTTCGGCGAAGCTGGATCCGGGGAGCACGACGTCGGCGTAGCGCGCGGTCTCCGTGAGGAACAGGTCGTGCACCGCGAGGAACTCGAGCTCCCGGAACCAATGCTCGGCGTGCGCGATGTCCGGGTCGGAGATGATGGGGTTCTCGCCCATGATGTACATGCCCCGCACCCCGCTCTCTTCCTTCACGATCTCGGTCACCATGAGCCCCTGCTTCAACGAGAGCGACTCGGGTGCCACCCCCCAGGCGCGCGCGTACTCGGCGCGGATCGTGGGATCCTTGACCGAGCGGTAGTCGGTGTAGACGAACGGGATGGCGCCGACATCGGACGCGCCCTGCACGTTGTTCTGCCCGCGGACCGGCATCATCGCGGCGCCCCACCGGCCGATCATGCCGCACGCCAGCATGAGGTTGAGGAGCGACGTCACGAGGTCCGTGCCGTTGGCATGCTGCGTCAGACCCATCGCCCACAGCGTGCTCGTCTTCGGCCCCCGGGCGTAGATCTCCGCCGCGCGTCGGATCTTGTCCGCTGGAACGCCGGTGATCTTGGCCGCGACGTCCGGCGTCATGGCCCGCACCGACTCCCGCACGGTGGCGAAGTCGTGGGTGCGGCGCGCAATGAACTCCTTGTCCTCGAGGCCCCGGGCCAGGATGTGGTTCAGCATCGCGTTGAACAGCGCCACGTCCGTGCCGGGCAGCATCTGGAGGTGGATGTCCGCGCGCCCGGCCAGCTCGGTGCGGCGCGGGTCGGCTACGACGAGCTTGACGCCGCGCTCGTGCGCGCGCTTGATCGCCGCGCCGAAGACGGGGTGCGACTCGGTGGTGTTCGCGCCCGCGATGAAGATGACGTCCGCCGCGTGCTCCACCTCGCGCATCGAGCCCGACGCCGCCGACGTGTTCAGCGCCCGCTGCATCGCCGCCACCGACGTCGAGTGGCAGAGCCGCGTGCAGTGGTCGATGTTGTTCGTGCCCAGCGCCGCCCGGAACATCCGCATCAGCACGTAGTTCTCCTCGTTGGAGCACTTGGCCGAGGAGAAGCAGGCGAGGGCGTCGCCGCCATGTTGCCCCTTGATGCGCGACAGCTCCTGGCTGACGAGCTCCAGCGCCTCGTCCCAGGTCGCCTCGCGGAACGGCTCGTACCACGACGGCGGGGTGGCGACGCGGTCCCGGATGTCCATGTCCAGCCGCTCGAGCAGCGGCAGCTCGCGCAGCGACTTGCCGACGGAGCGTGGCGGGCCGGCCGGCTTGGCGCTTTGGCCCTCGCGCTCGATCGTCTGCCACGGGCCGCCCCGGCGCTCCTCGCCGGTGGATCCGCGCCACACCCAGCGGCCGGCCGCCTTCACCCAGCCTTTGCGGATGAGGGGCCGCGTGAGGCGGTCGCGATGCTGCGGGAAGTCGTAGCCGAAGCGGCCTTTGACGCACGTCGAGCCCTGGTTGGGGGTGTCGAGCTCGATGTCGGGGGACGTCACGCGGATCACTTTCTCGTCCGCGACGTGCAGGTCGACCTGGCAGCCGACGCCGCAGTACGGGCACACCGACCGGACGACGCGCTCCGGATGCCGCACTTGCTCGGGCGCGAAGCGCTCCCGCGGCATCACCTCGAAGATCGCCCCGGTGGGGCACACCCGGACGCACTCCCCGCACCAGGTACACCCCGCCTTGTCGGGATCGCCGTCCGCCCCGACGATGATCTCGACGTGCTCGCCGCGCTGGGCCACGTCGAGCACCCCCACCACCTGGATGTCCTCGCACGCCCGCACGCAGCGCGTGCACAGGATGCAGGTGCTCATGTCGTGGCGGATCATCGGGTCGCCCGGCCGCTCGTCCCCGTGGCGCAGCGGCAGGTCGCGCTGGGCGAGCGGGGTGGGCACGACCCCGTAGCGCACGACGTACTGCTCGAACTCGTTGCGGGGCTGGGCGCGCCCACCGTTGATCAGGTGATCGCCCGGGTAGCGCTCCAGCAGCAGGCGCAACACGCCTTTGCGGTTCTCCACCGCGGCGTGCGACTCGGTCTGCACGACCATCCCGTCCGCAACCTTGGTCGCGCAGGCCGGCAGCAGCTTGCCCTGACCCTCGACCGACACGAGGCAGATGCGGCAGTTCCCCACGATCGACAGCTTGGCATACCAGCACAGGGTGGGGATGTCCGCGATCCCCGCGGCGCGGGCAGCATCGAGGATCGTCTGCTCGGGATCGGCGGAGACGGGACGGCCGTTGATGGTGAGGGTCGCCATGCTCCGTGAAGATTAGGCGGCAACAGGGAGCGCGGCAACCGGCGGGCGGCTAACTGCTTAGCGCGTCAGTCTATGTGCTCGGGGAGATGGCGGTGCGTGTGGTCGCCCGCTTCCGCTTCGTCCGTGAACCAGCAGTACGCCCAGATCTTCGCGGGGCGCAGGATCGGCCGGCCGGTGCGGAGGATGATGCCGATGGGCTCGTCGTCGTCGAGGACTAGGGGCAGACTGGTCATCGCAAGGCTCCCTCGTGGTCCGTCATCCGTTGTCCGTCATTCGTTGACGGCCAAGCAAGCCCTCTGCCACCGGGGCTGTCAGCTTACGCCTTGACGGACAACGGATTACGGACGACGAGGGGAAGGCTGGGGCGGTGGAGTGGTCAGTCCGACACGTTCAGCGCCGTGTCCGCCTGACGCTCGGGCTTGAGCGCGGTGAAGCCCGCGCCCGTCTTGGCGCGGCGGCGGCGCGTGATCTGCCAGCCGTTGTACAGGGTCTGCAGCGCCTCGGGGGCGAGCGGGATGACATGGGCGGCGGGCGGGGGCGGGCTGGGCAGGACGATGTGGACGCCGCCGCTCCGCGTGCGCGTCTGCAGCTCGGCGATCAGCGTGGCGCGGTCGCGCGCCCGGGCGGTAGCGAGCGCCGCGGGATCGATCACCACGACGCTCGGCGCCACGTCCGGGAACCAGCTGCCGAAGTGAATGACGAGCGCCTGAAACCGGCCGGCCAGCTGCTCGCTCACGGCGCGGCTCTCAGCGGCCTCGATCGCGCTCAGGTCCTGGTCGAGGACGAAGACTTCGGCGTCGTGGGCGGCGATGAAGAGGGCGCTGGGGAGCGCTGCGGCGCCGACCACGACCGCCAGGTCGCCGGGCTCGAGGCGCCGGGCGTAGCCGACGAGCGGGCCGTCCGCCTCGAGGCCCCAGTGGGTCGGCTCGCGCTGCGCCGCGCGCAGCGCGCGGTGCTTCACCCGCCAGCGCGGGAAGGCGGGCAGCCGTAGGCGCCGCGCGATGATGCGGTCCACGTGCTCGAGCAGCAGCACCTCCGTAAGCAGGTACTGCCCTGCGGCGTTCTCCTCGAGCTCGCGCACCGCCTCGTCGCCGATCTCGAGCAGCTCCTCACGGGCCAGGGCGTTCTTGTACTCCTCGATGCGCTGGAGCAGGAACTCGTGGTACTCCTGCTTGAGCGAGCGGGGCGGCCGGTGGACCGCGGGGGAGGGCTGCTCCTGGGAGAGGCTCAGCACGGCTCGATGTGCACGGTCACCTCGTGCAGCTGCAGGTCGCGCTTCAGCCGGTCCTCCACTTCATCGGCGATCGCGTGGGCCGATTCCACGTCGGCGTGGCGGTCCACGGCGATCGTGACCTCGGCGTAGCGCAGGTCGGAGGGCCCGCGCGAGCGAATCGCGTAGGCGCTCTTCACCCCGCGGACCGCTTGCGCGGTCTCCTGGATGTGCCGCGTGGGGATGGCGCGCTGATCCACGAGCACGGGAATCGTGCGGACCAGGATTCGGTAGGCGACGAGCACGATGATGCAGGCCACGACGATGGCGATCGCGGGGTCGATCCACCACAGGCCCTGGCGGGCGAACAGCAGGCCCGCGAGCACGCCGACGGTGATGAAGACGTCCCCCCGGGTGTGCGCCGCGTCGGCGACGAGCAGCTCGCTCCCGAGCTCGGCGCCGCGGCGGTGCTCGTACCAGGCGATCACCACGTTGACGCCGAGCGTGAGCACCAGCACGGCGAGCTGCATGTCGCTCACGCTGACGCGCCGGGTCCCGCTCGCGAGGTCGTTGACGGCCCCACGCACCAGCTCGAAGCAGGTGACCGACAGGAAGCCGACGATGGCGAGGGCGCCGAGCGTTTCGAACTTGCCGTGGCCGTAGGGGTGGTCCTCGTCGGGCGCCTTGGCGGCCACGCGCACCACGATCAGGGCGAGGACGTTGTTGAGCGCGTCGACCGAGGAGTCGAGGGCGCTGCCGAACACCGCCAGGGACCCCGACGCGACGCCGACAGCGAGCTTGGCCCCGACGACCACCAGGTTGGCGGCGAGGAGGCCGAATAGCACGCGGCGGACTAGGGCGGACGCCGGCATGGGCAGGACTGCAAGGTTGTAAGGGACCGTGGTTTAGTCAACGGCCCGGAGCAGCGCGCCCTTCAGGTAGCCGGTCTCCGGCACGTTGACGAGCTCGGGGTGATCCTGGGCGGCGCCCGTCTGGGCGAGGAGCTGGAGGCGGCGCCCGGCGTCGCGCGCCGCGTCCGCCAGCATGTCCGCGAAGACGGCCCGGTTCACGTGGTAGGAGCAGGAGCAGGTGAAGAGCACGCCGCCGGAGGTGAGCAGCCGCATCGCGCGGAGGTTGATCTCCTTGTAGCCCGCGAGCGCGCGGGGGACGCTCTGCTTGGTCTTCGCGAACGCGGGTGGGTCGAGCACGATCGTGTCGAACCGGTCGTCCCGGCGCTCGAGCTCGCGCAGCAGGTCGAAGGCGTTGGCCTCGCGCCACGCGATGTTCGCGAGTCCGTTGAGCGCGGCGTTCTCGCGTCCCCGCGTCAAGGCGTCGGCGCTCGAGTCCACGGCGATCACCTCGCGCGCGCGGCGCGCCAGGTGCAGCGCGAAGGACCCGTGGTAGGTGAAGAGGTCGAGCGCGCGGCCGGCGCCGCTCTGCTCGGCCACGAGCACGCGGTTCTCGCGCTGGTCGAGGAACGCGCCCGTCTTCTGGCCGGTGTGGGGCGCGGCGAGGTAGCGGATTCCGTGCTCCTCGACGGCGAGCGTGTCGGGCACGCCGCCGAACGCCGGGACCACTTCGAGCGGCAGCGCTTCATGGCGCCGGATCGGCGCGTCGTTGCGGAGCAGGATGCCCTGGGGCGCGAGCGCGGCGCGGATGCCGGCGACGACGTCTTCCCGCGCCTGCTCGAGCCCGGCGGAGAGCAGCTGGGCGACGACGTACGGCCCGTAGCGGTCCACGACCAGCGACGGCAGCCCGTCGCCTTCGGCGTGGACCACGCGGTACGCCGTGGCGGGGATGCCGGCCCGCCGGGCCTCCGCCGCCGCGATCCGCTCGCTCCACCAGCCGGCGTCGATCGGCTCCCGCCCGCGCGTGAGCAACCGCAGCCGGATCTCCGACTTGGGAGAATACAAGGCCTGGCCGAGGTGCCGGCCGCGGCGGTCGGTGACCGCGACGATGCCCGGTGCATCCCGCGGCTCGTCGTACAGGTCGGTCCGATAGATCCAGGGGTGACCCCCCTGCCAGCGGGCGGCCCCCTTCGCGGAGACGACGACGCTGCGCGCGGCGGTGGCCGTCGTCACGGCCCGCGCCGGTCCGGCCGCAGCTTGGCCGCGTCGCGCAGGTACATATGTTTCAGCTCGCGCT
>Ga0209802_1002963_pt1 | contig 11551 bp, 12 predicted proteins | sample GraSoiAngelo_129_FD_185886 | JGI IMG/M metagenome (GOLD analysis project Ga0209802, IMG submission 185886) | Grasslands soil microbial communities from the Angelo Coastal Reserve, California, USA - 14_0927_12_40cm (SPAdes) (version 2) | ecosystem: Environmental > Terrestrial > Soil > Grasslands ... | reverse complement strand
TGGGCCGCCCGCGATGACTTCCGCTCGATTGCGACGATGCGGCCGGCGTCGACGCTCACATCGGCGTCGAACCCGGGCGCTCCGCTGCCGTCGATCACATGACCGCCGCGAATCAGGAGCTCGTCCATGGCTCCTCCGAGGCGGCCTTCCCGGTCACCCGCGCGCCCGGCCGAGGTGGGCGTCGCGCTGGGCCTGGAGTCCGGCGTCCGCGTAGCTCATGAGGTCCGGCCGCGCGCGCCCGAGCATGACCTGGAGGTAGGCCGGCTCGAGTCCGACGTTTTCGAACCCATGGATGACGCCGGCCGGCGCCGAGACACAATCCCAGCGCCCGAGCACGGTCTCCTCGCGGCGGCCGGCACCGTCCTCGAAGAAGACCTTCACCTTGCCGTCGAGGATGAAGAACACCTCCTCGACCTCGTGCGTGTGCGCGGCGTTGCCCTGGCCCGGCGGCACGAACATGACGCTCAACGTGAACTGCTCGGCGGGAATGGCGCGCGCGTCGGTCTTGCCGGAGGCGCCGGCGCCGATGTACCGATGCTGGGCCCGCCGGTAGCCCTCGACGCGAGCGTCGGCGAACGCGTCCCAGTCTGGCTGGCGGTCCACGAAGCGAGCCACGCGGGTCCGCAAGAGCTCCTCGAGCGTCGTCATCCGGAGTCCTCCTCAGGTCGCCGGAACGTGAGCGGCGGCACCGGGTAGAATACGCCCGTGCGGATCGGCTTCCACCTCACACCGTTCTGGAGCCCGACCGACCGCGCCCCCACCGCGATCATCGACGAGGCGATCGAGGTGGTGCACGCCGCGGCGGGCCTGGGCTTCGCGTGGGTCTCGGTGGGGCATCACTGGCTCTCGCATCCGACCGTGTGGCCCCATCCGATCGCGATGCTGAGTCGTCTCGCGCCGGAGGCGGGCGAGATGCGGCTCAAGACCTCGATGCTCCTGCTGCCACTACTGAATCCGGTGGACGTCGCCGAGAGCGTGGTGACACTCGACCACATCACGCACGGCCGGCTCGACGTCGGCGTCGCGATCGGCTATCGCGAGCGCGAGCTCGAGGCCGCCGGCCTGGGGCGCAAGGACCGGGTGCCCAAGCTCGTGGAATCGCTCGGCGTGATGAAGCGGCTCTGGCGCGGCGAGGAAGTCACCTTCGCGGGCGCCTACACGAAGCTGACCACGGCGCGGCTCGGCCTGCCGCCCTTTCAGCGTCCGCATCCGCCGCTCGAGATGGGTGCCCAGAGCGTCGGCGCGACGCGGCGAGCGGCGCGGCTCGTCGACGCGGTGTTCTTCGGCCCTCAAGTTGCCTGGGCCGACGTCGGGCGCCTGGTCTCGGTCTATCGGGAGGCGCGCGCGATGGAAACGCCGGGCGCGCCGGGCACCGCGTACGCCTCGCGCAGCCTGATCGTCGGCGCGAGCAAGGAGGCGGCGCGGGCGGCCGCGCGCGGATATCTCGAGCGGACGTTCGCGATGTACCGGAGCTGGGAGATGCAGGAGCCCAGCATGGTGCAACTCCAGCTCGGGTTCGACACGAGCCTCGACGACTGGACGATCAACGGCACTCCGCGCGAGTGCCTGGAGACGATCGCGCGGGCGCGCGAGCGAGGGCTCGACGGCATCGGCTTCAGCATTTACAGCCTACCGCGCGAGGTGAAGGCCCGCATCGAGTACCTCCGGATGATCGCCGATGAGATCGTCCGTCCCGCCGCGGCGCTCGGCCCTTGACCGTGCTCAGGCCGTTCACGCTTCATCGGCCCGAGACCGCCGAAGAGGCATGCGCGCTCCTGGCCGGGCTCGGCGAAGACGCGGCGGCGTACGCGGGCGGGACCGAGCTCCTGCTCCTGATGAAGCTCGGCCTGCTCCGGCCGCGCCACCTCGTCGACGTCAAGCGCATCGGCGGATTCGGTGACATCAGCGATGGCGCGCAGCTCACGATCGGCGCCGCCGTCACGCATCGAGCGGTCGAGCAGTCCGCGCTCGTTCGATCTCGCTGCTCGCTGGTCGGCTCGGTCGCCCGGCACGTGGCGAACGTGCGGGTCCGGAACGTCGGCACGGTCGGCGGTAACCTCGCCTTCGCCGATCCCCACAGCGATCTCGCGACCCTGTTCCTGACTCTCGACTCGGCCGTGGAGCTCGTGTCGTCGCGCGGGCGTCGTGAGCTGCCGCTCGCCGAGTTCGTGCGCGGGCCCTGGGAAACGGCGCGCGCATCCGACGAGCTGCTCGCGTCGGTCCGGCTCACGCCGTGGCCGAGCGAGACCGCCGCGGCCTACGTGAAGTTCGGCGTGCACGAGCGTCCCACGCTCGCGGTCGCCGCCGCGCTGCGCGTCGCCGGCGCCCACGATGGCGGCGGCGGTCGCGGCGACCGGATCGTGGACGCACGTATCGCCGTCGGTTGCGTCGGCCCCCGGCCCACGCGCGCTGCCGCCGCCGAGGCGAGGCTGACGGACGTGTCGATCACCGACGTCGAGGAGGCGGCTCGCGCGGCATCGGACGTTGCCGCCGCGAGCGTCGATCCGGCCGACGACCTCTACGGCTCGGCCGACTACAAGCGCGAGATGGTGGCGGTCTTCGTGCGCCGGGCGCTCCGGATCGCCGCCTCGCGAGCGCGGGGCGCCGAGCCCAGCGAGCGATTCCCGCACGCCGTGGTGGCCTGAGGGCGGCGGCGTGAAGATTCGCGTGATCGTCAACGGCCGCGCGCGCGAGCTCGAGATCGACGCCCACGCGCTGCTGCTCGACGTGCTGCGCGACGGCCTCGACCTGAAGGGTGCCAAGCGCTCGTGCGACATGCAGGTGTGCGGCGCCTGCACGGTGCTGGTCGACGGCCTGGCGGTGAGCGCCTGCACCTATCTGGCGCTGGAGGCCGACGGCCGCTCGGTCCTGACCGTCGAGGGCCTCGCCGACGGCGAGTCGCTCCATCCGCTTCAGCGTGCCTTCATCGACGCGGGCGCCGTGCAGTGCGGCTTCTGCACTTCCGGCATGCTGCTCACGGCTCGCGCGATGCTGGCCGAGAACGCGAAACCGACCCGCGCCGACGTGCTGCACTACCTGCGCGGCAGCCTCTGCCGGTGCACGGGCTATCGGAAGATCGTGGACGCGGTCCTGGCCGCCGCGGAGAACGCCCGGTGAGCGCGCGACCGCTGCGCGTCGTCGGTCAACCCGTGCCCCGTGTGGACGCGCTCGAGAAGGTCACCGGCCGCGCGCGCTACGTGACCGATCTCACCGTGTCGGGCATGGCTCACGCGAAGGTGCTGCGCTCGCCGTATGCCCACGCTCGCGTCAGGCGCGTGGACGTCACGCGCGCTCGCGTGCTGCCGGGCGTCTTTGCCGCGATCGCCGGCGCCGATCTCACCTGGTGCGATCCGTATTACGGGCCGGCGTATCGCGATCGGCCGGTGCTCGCGATCGACGTCGCGCGCTACGAGGGCGAGCCGGTGGCCGCCGTCGCGGCGGTCGACGAGGCGACGGCGGAGGCCGCGCTCGAGCTCATCGACGTCGACTACGAGCCGCTCGCGCCCGCGATGACGCTCGAGGAGGCGCTCGCCCCGGGCGCGCCGCTCGTGCACACCGGCCAGCCGCCGGCTGGCCATTTCGCCGACCTCGCCACGTTGCGGCCACAACCGGGCACGAACGTCTGCCATCAATTCCACTTCGCGCGCGGCGACACGGCCGCGGCGCTGTCCGGCGCCGACGTCGTGGTCGAGGACGCCTACCGGTTTCCGTCCGTCCAGCACGTGGCGCTCGAGCCCCACGCGGTGCTCGCCGCCTGGGACGAGACGGGTGGGCTCACGTTGTGGGCGTCGACCCAGAACCCGTACTCGGTACGCGTGGAGCTCGCGAAGATGTTCGACGTGCCGCTCGCGCGAATTCGCGTCGTGGTCCCCCATCTCGGCGGTGGCTTCGGCAGCAAGACCTACGCGAAGCTCGAGCCCCTGGCGGCCACCCTCGCGCGCGCGGCCGGTCGGCCGGTGCGCCTGGCGGCTTCGATCCCGGAAGCGTTCCAGACGGTGCGCCGCTGCGCCTCGCGCGTCAACGTGCGCGTCGGCTTCCGGCGCGATGGCACGCTCGTCGCGGTCGAGTGCGCCGCTGACTACGACGTAGGCGCCTACGCGGACATCGGGCCACGGGTCGTTCAGAAGGGCACGTACACGGCGACTGGCCCGTATCGCGTGCCGCACGTCAGGCTCGAGTCGCGCGCCGTCTACACCAACACGACGCCGGGCGGCGCGTTTCGGGGATTCGGCGTGCCGCAGCTCGCGTGGGCCCTCGAGTCGCTCTTCGACGTGGCGGCGGACCGGTTGAGCCGAGATCCGGTCGACCTCAGGCGCCAGAACTTCCTGGCCCACGGCGAGGAGTTCGCTCCGGGCGACACGCCGATCGACGGCAAGCTCGAGGAGAGCCTGGGCCGCGCCGCCGAGGCGATCGGCTGGAACCGGACGGGTGCCGCCGATCGAGGGCGGGGCATCGCGGCGATGCTCAAGGCGTCGGTGGCGCCGACCGTGTCAGAGGCGATCGTGCGCCTGCACGCGGACGGCAGCGTGTCCGTGCTCGCGAGCGCGGTCGAGATGGGTCAGGGGACGCGCACCGTGCTGGCGCAGATCGCCGCCGAGGTCCTGAGCGTGTCGCTCGACCGGGTGACAGTCGTCCAGCCCGATACCGCTGTGACGCCGTACGATCAGACCACGAGCTCGAGCCGCTCGACCGCGATGACCGGGCGCGCGGTGCAGATCGCCGCCGAAGACGTGCGCGAGCAGCTGCTCGCGGTCGTGGCGCAGCGCCTCGGTCTCGCCACGCGAGATCTCGCGCTTGCCGACGGCGTGGTCGTGGCTCCGTCACGTCGACTCACCTATGCCGAGGCGCTGGCGCTCCGGTTCGGGATGTCCGGCGGCGAGCTGATCGGCCGCGGGGTGATCGCGCCCGGCCGCACCGCGGCGCCCCTCGGTGGCAGCACGCCGTTCTGGGAGATGGCCGTGGGCGCGGCCGAGGTGAGCGTGGACGAGGAGACGGGCGCGGTGCGAGTCGAACGGTACGTCTCGGTCGCCGACGTCGGCCGCGCGATCAATCCGCTCACGCTCGAGGGCCAGGACGAGGGCGGTGTCGTGCAGGGGCTCGGCCACACGCTCCTGGAAGAGATGCTCTACGCGGACGGCCACCTGCTGAACGGCACATTGCTCGTGTATCGCGTGCCGCGCGCCGACGATGCGCCGTCGGAGCTCGAGTGCCGCTTCGTGGAGAACGCGGACGGTAGCGGGCCGTTCGGCGCGAAGGGCGCGGGCGAGGGCAGTCTCATCCCGGTGAGCCCAGCGGTGGCCAACGCGCTCGCGCGGCTCACCGGCGTGCGGCTCCGCGACCTGCCGCTCACTCCGGAGCGTGTCTGGCGCGCGCTCCGCGCCCGCCCACCGCGCGCCTGAGGACGCCGACTACCGCAGCGCTCGGTACACCTCGGTCTCGAACTTCCCGAAGAGGTCGATCGCCGTGTGGTCGTAGAACGGGAGGAGCTGCGAGAGGAACACCCGGCGACACGCTTCGTGCGATCGATCCAGAAGTATGTGTTGGCCAGGCCGGCCCACGCGAGACTGCCGGCCGAGCGTCCGGTCGGCGCCTCCTGCGTGTTGATCAGGAAGGTCAGCCCCCAGCCCTTGCGCATGCCCGGGAACAGGTCGACGTCGTTGGACAGCCCGGGCGCCGCCGTCTTGATCGCGGGAATGTCGAGTGGAGCGATGTGGTTCTGCGCCATGAGGTCGACGGTCTCACGACGCAAGAGCTGGGCGCCGTTCAGGCTGCCGCCCTGCATGATCATCTGCGTGAAGGTCAGGTAATCGCGGGCGGTGCCGTAGAGGCCGCCGCCGCCCATGTGGAACTCGGGGTCCTCCGGCAGGCCGAATTCGATCGGCGCGAGCGCGCCCTGATCGTCTCGCTGGTGCACGCTGGCGAGCCGCGCGCGCTGGGAGGGCGAGAGCTTGAACGACGTGTCCTTCATGCCGAGAGGGCCGAAGATGTTGTCCTGGAAATAGCGGTCGAGCTTCTGGCCGCTCACGGTCTCGACCATCTTGCCGATCCAGTCGATGCTGATCCCGTATTCCCACCGGTCACCCGGATCGAACAACAAGGGCGTGGTCAGCGCCGCGTTCGTGCAGGTGGTGATGCCCGGCGTGTTGGTGGCGCTCTGGTACTGCGCGATCTCCGGCCGCCAGATCTCGTAGGCGAAGCCCGCGGTGTGCGTCAGGAGGTGCCGGAGCGTGATCGGCCGCCTGGGCGCCCGGAGCCGCGGCTGGCCCGCGGGGTCGAACCCCTCGAGCACCTTGGCGGACAATAGAGCGGGGACCACGTCGCTGGCCGGTCGCTCGAGACTGAGCTTGCCCCGTTCGACCAGCTGCATGGCCGCGGTTCCCGTGATGGCCTTGGTCATCGACGCGATCCAGACGACCGAGTCGACGGTCATCGGGGCGTCCTTACCGAGCTCGCGCTTGCCGAAGGCGCCCTCGTACACGGTCTCCTTGTCCCTGGCGGCAACCGCCACGATGCCGGGCATGGCTTTCGACTCGACGGCCTGGCTGAAGAGCTTGTCGATTGACGCGATCGTTGGCATGGACCCCTCCTCTCTTGAGGCGGCCGCGGACGGATGAGCGACAGCTTAGAGCAGGACCTCCGGCGTCGCAACGACTCGCATCGGGGGTTCCACGGTGCTGCTCTCAGGCGAATTCCCGAGACGGAAACCCTTGAGGCCTTTTGCGCGTCGCAATCGTGGAGGATCGTCACGATGCGACACAAGATTTCCGTAGGGTTCGTGGTCTTCGCCCTGGCGTTGATTCTGCCGGGCGCGGTCTCGCCGGCTGTCGCGGACGAGCAGCTCGTTCGCGTTGACGGGCTCGTGCAGTGGATCGGCGGCGGTCAGATGATCGTGCAAGCGGACACCGGGGGCAGCGTCGGCGTCGATCTCACGAGCGTGCCCCAGGACGAGTATGCCGGGCTCGGGGTGCGGGACCGGGTTGCCGTCATCGGCATGGTCTCTCCCGACGGTCGCCGTGTGATCGGCACCTCGATCGCCAGAAGCGCCCGGGCTCGGTAGACCGGACGCCCGGCCGGACGGCGCCACCGCAGTCTAGAGGCGCGCCTCGCCGAGCTCGGCGGCGCGCACGGTGTAGACTGTGCGCGCTATGGCGACCGAACGAGATCTCTGCTTCACGCCTGCCGTCGACCTCCTCAAGCTTTATCGCGCTCGCCGCGTTTCGCCGCTCGAGGTCCTGCAGGTGGTCCTGGCCAGAATCGACGCGGTCAACCCCGACGTGAACGCGATCGTGACTTTGGTGCGCGAGGCCGCGCTGCGTGACGCGCGGCGCGCGACCGCCACGCTTCGCCGCGGCGCCCGCCTTCCGCCGCTCTTCGGTGTGCCCGTCGGCATCAAGGACGTCACGGTGACGAAGGGCATCCGCACGACGCACGGCTCCAAGCTTTTCGAGAGCCACGTGCCCGACGAGGACGCGCTGGTGGTCGAGCGCCTCCGGGCGGCCGGCGCGATCGTGATCGGCAAGACCAACACGCCCGAGTTCGCGTTCGGCCCGAACACCGTCAACGCGGTGTTCGGCGCCACCCGTAACCCGTGGAATCTTGCCCTAACCTCCGGCGGCTCCAGCGGCGGCTCGGCGGCGGCACTGGCGACGGGCATGTGCCCGCTGGCCGAAGGCACCGATCTCGGCGGCTCCCTGCGAGGTCCGGCGTCGTACTGCGGTGTCGTTGGATTTCGCACGACGCCCGGGCTGATCCCGCGCTACCCCTCGGTGCTCGCCTGGGACACCTATTCGGTGGAAGGCCCGATGGCTCGGACCGTCGGGGACGCGGCGCTGATGCTCTCGGTGATGTCGGGCCTCGACGATCGCTCGCCGATTTCCTATGAGGTCGACTCGCGCGCGTTGGTGAACGCCACCAAGGCTCCATCGGTGAAGGGTGCGCGAGTCGCGTGGACGCCCGATCTCGGTGGGTTGATGACGATCGACGACGAGGTGCGAACCGTGTGCGAGCGCGCCGTCTCCGTCTTTCGATCGGCGGGCGCTCGCGTCGAGACGGCCTGCCCGGACCTGAGCGACGTACCCGAGATCGTCCGGCTCACGCGGGGGCTCCTGATGGTCGCTCGCCACGCGGACAAGCTTGCCGAGCACCGCGCCGTGCTCCAGGAGGGGCTCGTGGAGAACACCGAGCAGGGGTTGGCGCTCACGTCACGGGACGTGGCTCGAGGCGAGCTTCTGCGCACGCGCCTCTGGCAACGTGTCCGTGAGTTCCTGAGCACGCGCGATCTCCTGATCACGCCGACGTCGGCCACGCCGCCGTTTCCGATCGAGCAGGCCCATGCGCTCGAGGTCAACGGACGGCCGGTGGGCCGGATCCTGCAGCGCTCCTATCTCACGTACGCGTTCTCGGTGCTCGGCCTGCCGGCCATTTCGATCCCGTGCGGCTTCACGAGCCAGGGCCTGCCGGTGGGCCTGCAGATCGTCGGCCGTCGTCGCAGCGAAGCGGCCGTGCTGCGGGCGGCGGCGGCCTTCGAGGCGGCGCAGCCGTGGGCGGCGCACGTCCCGCCGATCGTGCACCGCGCACGCTGACGAAGGCCCGCGAGCGGACCACGTCCGCCGACTCAGGAGGAACCGATGAAGACGAATCGCCGGATCAACGTGACGTCAGGACGAACGCTCGAGAAGCTGGCGCACTACTCGCGAGCCCTGCGGGTCGGCGATATGGTCCTGCAGTCGGGCACGACGGCGATCGATCGGCAGGGCAATGTCCGAGGCGTCGGCGACGTCGCCAGGCAGGTCGAGAGCATCATGACCATCGCCGAATGGAGCCTGGGCAAGGCCGGCGGCAAGCTCGCTGACGTCGTGCGCAGCCGCATCTACGTCACCGACATCCGGGTCGGCGACGGGGCCGCGCGGACCCTGGCCCGCTATCTGCGCGATGCGCGGCCGGCCGCCACGCTCGTGCAGGTGAACGGGCTCGCGCGTCCCGAGCAGCTCGTCGAGATCGAGCTCGACCTGGTCGACGGCGCCCGAGCCGCGGCGCGCCGCATCTCGTCTGGCCGCGCCATCGAAGACGAGTACGCTTACTCGCGGGCCGTGCGCGTCGGCGACCGCGTGTTCGTCTCCGGGACGACCGCGCTCAGCGCCCGCGGTGTCGTCGAAGGTAAGGACGATCTCTACCGGCAGACGCGGAGCACGATGGACACGATCTTCTCGGCTCTCGCCGAGGCGGGCGCCGCGCGCGAGGATATCGTCTACACCAAGACGTTTCTCACCGACCTCGGCCGCAGCGCGGACTACACGCGCGCCTGGCTCGAAGCCCTCGGCGACGCGCGGCCCACGTCGACCCTGCTCGCGATCCCCGCGCTCGTGCTCCCGGAGATGCTGATCGAGATCGAGGCCGAGGCGATCATCGGCGCGGCGAAGACCCGGCGCGACATCTATACGCAGCAGCAGCGCGAGAAGCCGCGCGGTTACGCGCGGGCCGTGGAGGTGGGCGACTGGATCTGGGTCAGCGGCTGCACGTCGATGAACGCGGCAGGAGAGCCGCAGGCGGCGGGTGACTGGGCCGCGCAAACCGACCTGTCGATCGAGACGGCCCGCTGGGCGCTGGCGCAGGCGGGCGCCTCACTGGACGACGTGGTCCGCCGTCGCACCTTCACGGTCGAGGGCGCAGCCGTGAATCGACCCCACGGTGAGGGCCCAGCCTGGTTCGCGAAGAGCTGCCCCGCGTCCCTCGGCTGCCGCATCGCCGGCCTCGCGCGGCCCGAGTTGCTCGTGGAGGTCGAAGTGGCGGCGGTCAAGGGCGCTCACGCGGGGATCGAATGGGTCGGACCGGACGCCGACGATCCGCTGGACCGCGCCTAGGTCACTCGAACATCAGGACGGTGCGCGCCACCTCGCCGGCCTTCATCGCGCGAAACGCGTCGTTGACGTCCTCGAGCCGGCCGCGCCGCGTGATCATCTCGTCTAGGCGCAGCAGGCCGCGCTGGTAGAAGTCGACGTATTTCGGCATGTCGACCTTGAAGCGGTTCGAGCCCATGCTGCAGCCCTGGATGCGCTTCTCGCGGAGGAACACGCTGCCCTCGAGCTCGAGCTTCTGGCCGACCGGGATCATGCCGATCACGGTGGCGGTGCCGCCCGGACGGATGCACTCGAAGGCCTGCTCGGCGGCTTTCTTGAGGCCGATCGCCTCGAAGGCGTACTCGACGCCGCCGTTGGTCAGCTCGCGGATGGCTTTGACCGGATCGACCTTCGACGAGTCCACCGTGTGCGTCGCACCGAGCTCCTTGGCCTTCGCGAGCTTACTCTCGAACACGTCGACGGCGATGATCATCCCGGCGCCCGCGATGCGCGCGCCCTGGATGACGGCCAAGCCGACGCCACCGGCGCCGTACACCGCCACCGTCGCGCCCGCTTCGACACGAGCGGTGTTGAGCACGGCGCCCACGCCCGTCGTCACGCCGCAGCCGATCAGCGCGCCGCGGTCGAGCGGCATGTCGTCGCGGATTTTGACGAGACCGTTCTCGTGGACCAGCATTTTCTCGGCGTAGGCGGACAGGTTCGCGAACTGGTTCACGGGCGCGCCGTTCCAGCTGAGCTTCGGCGGCTCCTGAGGTGTGCGGACGGGCCGCGACTGGCAGAGGTGAGTGCGCCCGGTCAGGCAATACGAACAGTGCCCGCAAAAGACGGACAGACAGGCGATCACGTGATCGCCGGCCTTGAACTCGGTCACGTGAGGGCCGACCGCCTCGACGAGGCCGGCGGCCTCGTGGCCGAGGATCGCGGGCGTCGGGAACGGGTAGTAGCCGTCGACGAAGTGCAGGTCGCTGTGGCACACACCGCTCGCGACCGTGCGCACCAGTACCTCGCGTCCGATGGGCTTGGCGATCTCGACGTTCTCGATGGTGAGGGGTTTGTTGGGACCGTGGAATACGGCGGCTTTCATGGAGAGCTCCTTTCTAGGGCAGGAGGTCGCTGACGAGAATGGGGGCTCCCGGCACCTCCAGGAGCTCGACGGACGACTCGGCGCTCAGGACCTCCTTCGAAGCGTAGCGCGAGCCAAACGGCGCCGACGTGTCCGGAACGGGCCGTCGGCAAATTTCTACGACGCGATCGACGAGATTGACGATCCAGTAATCGTCCAGACGCGCGCGAGCGTACAGGTTTCCTTTGTGCTCCCTATCGAAGACCAGGCTCGACTCCGCGACCTCGAGGACGAGCGCGGGCCGCGACGGGTGGCGGTGACTGTAGCTCCGTCGATCTCCCCGCATGACCGCAATGTCAGGCTCGGGCTCTGACTCGTCGTCGAACTCGATGGGGCCCTGCGACCGTACGAGCCAGCCCGGCCCCAACGCTGCCCGGAGTGCATCTTCCACGAGGCCGATCGCGGTGTAGTGAGCGCTACCCTGGAGCTCGCTCACGATGAGCTCGCCTCTGAGCAGCTCGAGCGGCTCGCCCGAGAGGAAAACGCCGATGTCGATCAAGCGGTCGTACTCGGCGCGGGTCCAGCGTCGCGTGCGGACCGGATACATCGCCATGAAGGGGACGCTACGTCA
>Ga0209802_1002957_pt1 | contig 11574 bp, 12 predicted proteins | sample GraSoiAngelo_129_FD_185886 | JGI IMG/M metagenome (GOLD analysis project Ga0209802, IMG submission 185886) | Grasslands soil microbial communities from the Angelo Coastal Reserve, California, USA - 14_0927_12_40cm (SPAdes) (version 2) | ecosystem: Environmental > Terrestrial > Soil > Grasslands ... | reverse complement strand
CGGCCAACCGGCCCTGGGGCAATCGCATGTCAAGCTTTCACGATGCCGAAGGATACGTAGTCGAAATTGTCGGCCCGCTAAAGCCTGGCGAACCGGTGAAAGGAGACTAGGACTTCTTCCTACGTTTCTTGTCGGGGGCCACTGGAACGGGCGCGCCAGGGAAGAGGTAGGGCATAGTTGCCGCGGCTGGAGGCGGCGTAGTCGCCGTGTCTTGTTTAGGATGCGTCACTAGGTGGGGAGGAACGATTTCCAATATTCCAGATTGGCTCAGTACCCGGTGATCGTCGAGGCCGTTGTGGCGTAGAAACTTGTGCAAGAGCAGTTTGACTTCCTTATGCTTGAGACCTTCAACTTGAATCTGGTTTCCCTTGGTCGAAACGCGGCCGTTGAAGCTCTTGACATGTTCTCTGAGAAAGTCTACAGCCGATCCAATTTTTCCAGGCAGTCTTGCGAGGCTCACCGTCTGCTGCTGTTTTTTCTCTCTTCCAATAGGTTTTGAACCGTTCTTCGGATTGAAGTTGATAGCCCCCGAATCTCTCGACAAATTCCTCTTTGGTCTGAGTCGAATTTAAAGGTCGTCAGTTCTTGATCTGGATGCAGTTTCGGCCTCGGCTTTGTAGAACTCGGCGAGTTCGAAGGATTCCTTGATCTGTTTCTCCAGTTCCTCCATCGGAGGATAAACGGATCTGTAGATCTCAAGAGGACCTACATGAGACTTTACGTGGATGGTGTAGGTCGGGTAGGCGGCGTGGCCGAATATTCGCTTACTCTTCCAGGATTCACGCTTGTCGCCGTCTTGGTAGTCTATGTGATAACTTCGGAAGCGAATCTTCTCGGGGTTTTCTCGGGTCATCCTTTCCGCGAGCGTCCTGAAGAGGGGCTTCTGGGTCTCGCATCCTGAGCAACCCTGACGGGTAAGTGCGGTGACATAGACGATACCGAGGTCGCCTACAAGTTCTGCTAGTGCTTCTTCTGCTGTTCGATTCTTCAACTTGTTAAATTCGACGATTTCCGGGATTTCTCTCGTTACGACCTCTGCTGAGAGGGCCATTAGTGTTCGTACAAGCTGTTGAGAGGACGCCGATATAATTCTGTAGTTTGCTGCCGTCCGAGCCTTTGAGATTGGAACCTGTGATCTAGGCAGAACAAAGAAAGGGGGAAGGGTCCAGTTAAGGACCCGCGCTCTTCCACGTCACTGAGAAGCTGTCGCCGTTGGTACCGGATAGAGAGGATGGCTGCGCCTTGACGGCTCCGGAGCTGGAAACCATTGTGATCACTTGGACCGAGGACCCGAAGGATCCGATAGCTCCTGTGACTCCACTCACTGTGGCAGTGTCCGCTGAGAAGGAGACCGTTCCAAAGTCAGCTAGGGGCAGAACGCCTCCACTAGAAGATGGTGCTTCCGCGATCCATTCCGCTGAAGATCGTTGAGCTGAGTGTACTTTGGCTGACGTGCTGAAGGAGACTCCGGTAGTTGTGTCAGTTATCGTTACAGTGAATCTTCCGTTGAAATTGGCTTCCGCAGTCATGTGGTCTCCTGGAGTAATTGTCAACCCGTTGATCAGGAACAAGGGATGTGGAAAGAACTCGAACCATGCATAGTAGGTTGGTACCCCATTTTGGCAGTCTGAATCCGTGCCCGTCTGTTCGACTGTCCCCGAACTAAACCCGTCAATGCCCACCCAGAAGGATGAGTACTGGTTGGTGCTCGGGCACGTTCCCTGTATTGCTGGAACCGTCCATGATCCTTTAGCGTCGCTGACCGAGCCGGACGCTCCGGTTACTGCGTAGCCGCTCCAGTTGGTACTCTGGAAGCTGCCGTCATGTGCTCGGGGTGCGAGGGTCAATTGTGGGACCGGGAGTGCTGAAGCTGTCATGAGGAACGAGAGAACGATGAACGCTGTTGCAGTGGCAGACGAGATGGATAACGTCTGTAGTTTCATTTTCAAGAACCGCTGGGCGGCAGATAATCTAGATAAGATTTGTGGACAGCATTCATCACAAGTGACTCGAACGGAGTTTGACTTGCCAAGGAGGTGTAGGGTGAAGTTCACCTCCGATTTGGAAACGTAGCCTTACCGCGTAAGGGCTCCGAAAGCTTGAGAAGGCTAGATCCTCCATTCTTGCGCCCGTATATGGCGTGAAGAGTTGCTCTCGCCCAAGGTATCTTTGTTAGCATGCGTGTTACTAGCTACGTCTCTGTCCCTTGCCATCGATCATGCCGCATTGATTGAGCAGGACCTGAACCGTCAGATTCTTCCGACCCTAAGGTCCGGCAACATTAATGGCAATCGACCAATTAACATGTGTGGGCCATTAGGTAGCGTTCCCGAAGAACATCGTGGCAATGGCAATTGTCCGCTCAACTTCGTCCTATCGCTGAGCCAAAGAAGTCTCATCCAAATTCGAGGGTCAAACAGCTCAATTCAATTGTCAGTGACCGCCATCTCAGGCGTCTCGGCACCTGTAACCGTGTCTGCTCAAGGAGTGCCTGATGGCACGGAGATTCTGTTTACTCCCACATCGGCAAAGCCTTCGTTCTCATCAACTATGACAATTTCAACGAGCGACGAAACTCCTCTGGGTCATTTCAACATCACCATTCTAGCGAACGGAGGAGGACTCGAAAAATCAGCAATTCTATCACTACTAGTCGTTCCCATAGTCCATGACATAGTAATAGTCTCAGCCCTAGTCCAACGGACAGCTACAGTCGGCAGCATTGTCGTGATCAATGCGACTGTCGCAAATTATGGATCACTATCCGAGGCGTTCGAACTCCGAGGTTATGCGAACACCACCTTGGTCGCTGATCTATCTGTGCCGAAGCTGGCACCTGCATGGAACTATGCGAGTCGTTTGATGTGGAACACATCCGGATTTTCGCCTGGAACATATACGGTACTCGTCGCTATTCCTCCAGTTCAAGGGGAGCTAGACTTGCTCAACAACAATCGAGAAGCAGGCAAAATACTTCTGACTCAGAGTCCAGGTTCTAGGCCGAGTCCTTCACCTGCCGCGTCTGGAGGCGCGCCGAGTGTTAATTACGGACGTCAGCTGGCTATTGTCGCGGCGATCGCAGAAGCTGCCATAGCTTTCTTAGTCGTTCTTCGTATCAAAAGGAAGGTTTCAACCGGGAACCCGTCAGCAGGACCCAGGAAGATCTAGCGGGATTCACGAATTCCGTTAACTCGACTCGCCCTAACGAGGAACATATGCTATTCCCTGAATCTCTACCTTCATTCCGAACAGAAGATCGGCTCGGACCGTGGCCCTCGCAGGCTTTGGGTCTGGGAAGAACGTCGAGTATGCCTCGTTCATTTCAGAATAGTCACTTAGGTCACTGAGGTACACTGTAGTCTGAAGCACGTATTCCAAGCCAGATTGTGCTGCTACTAGTACTCTTCGAAAGTTTTCCAGAGTTGTCTTGGTCTGGGACTTGACGTCTCCAGGCACTACTTTGCCGTTCTGATCGATTGGTCCCTGACCTGAAACGAAGATCAGATCTCCAAACTTTATTCCTGGCGAAAACGGCAAGTTCAATGGTGAAGGTCCCGTTCTGACAAGTTCCTTTCTCATAGTGCGCAAATTCTGGATGTGGCACGTTGGGGTTTAAGAGTTGAGGCTAATCAATAGTCACAGAGTCGGAGCGGATATGTTGACCACCAAGCACATCCTTGAGCCGACTACTATTACCCAGATAGAACAAGCTAGTGGGAGAATCAGGGGATCAGTGTTGCGGACCCCCATTGTCAGATTGAACATTGACTCTGACATGATGATCTACCTGAAGCTGGAAAACTTGCAACCTACAGGCTCGTTCAAAGTCCGGGGAGCCTCCAATGCGATTGCTCTGGCGGGACCGGCGGCGAAGTCTCGCGGCGTATACACTTGTAGTGCCGGAAACATGGCACAGGCCTTAGCATGGCAGGCAAAGCAAAACGGGATCTCCTGTTCTGCCGTCGTTCCGGATAATGCACCTGAAACGAAGCTGGAGGCAATCAGACGGTTTGGAGCCAAGATCGTTCAAGTCTCATTCGATGAGGTCTGGAAGGTGGTTACTACCCATCGATATGGCCCATTGGAGGCATCGATTTTCATCCATCCCTTCAGTGACCCAAGAATGATCGCTGGAAACGGAACTATAGGCAAGGAAATTCTTGAAGACATTCCAGACGTGGACTCAGTTGTGGTCCCTTTCGGGGGCGGCGGTCTGACGGCTGGAATCGCTACAGCAATTCATGAAAGAAAGCCCGGGACGCGAGTCTATGCGGTCGAGCCGGAAACTGCCGCTCCACTTGCGGCATCGTTTAGCTCCGGACGGGCGATGGAAGTAAACCGGATTCCCAGTTTCGTAGACGGCATCGGTGGAAAGAGTGTTCTTCCTGAAATGTGGGACATGGTAAGACCCTTGATTCAAGGGAGCATTGTCTGCTCACTGAAGGAGATCGCTTCGGCCATTCGTCTACTGGTCGAACGGAACCGGATAGTGGCCGAGGGTGGCGGTGCCGCATCGGTCGCGGCCGCCCTCACCGGCAAAGCTGGCAAGGGGAAGATTGTCTGCGTGGTGTCTGGAGGAAACATTGACACTACCAAGCTCGAAACCATCCTGTCCGGCAAAGTTCCCTGAGATGGGTCAGATTGATACGTGGGGAACGGCTCGACCCAACAAACGAAGAGTCACCTTAGGCTTGCGGTTAATGATTTGACATCGTAGCCGAAGGGTAGCAAGAGGTTCGCCGTTGACGAAACGAGTAGGTCAACGTATCTTTCAGAATCGTAGACAGTATCATCGTCCGCCAGTTCAGGGGGCAAGGCTTGGCCTTCAGGAATTGTTGATGTATCAATCGTCAAAACGTAGCTTACCTGCTGTCCTGCGTGAACCGTTCCTCCTTCGTCGATAAGACACTGGGCCGCGATCGCTTGAGGTACGCGATGAGTATACTCGTTAGGCATCTTGCTCAAATTCTTCGTAATTATCAGCTCCTCGATAGGAACCGTGCCGCTTCGCAGCTTTGAAGCATATTCACTGAGTGTGTTGAGAACTTGAGGAATAAGGGCTTGAAACTCCCGTGAATTATCTGCCTCCTTGAGGATTGCAAGCATTTGCGTCTGGCACTTCTCAACTATCTTAGGAGTGTCGTGGCGTCGAACATCTATTCCCCGAACCTTGAGAGTCCGGTCTTGAAAGATCCCGTAATACCTGTTTAGGACTGGCGCTTGCGGGTCCGTTTTGGAATTGAGGAAAACTATCCACTTATACAAGCCCTCAAAACTCAAGGGAAGATCGAGATCCTTTTTGATCACCGCGCATAGCTCCTCATAATCAGCAGCCGTTGCATCGGGTTTTGTAAGCCACATAGAATCAACGATTCCGTGCACAAGTTTGAAACCTCTAGCTTGGGCTATGGCTATTGCACGGTGGAGGAAGATTCGGGAGAAGGCGCATGTTGCAATGTGCGCGTCTATCTTTCCGAACCGGGCGTTCTTAAATCCAAGGTAGCCGAAAGGAGCAAACCAGGATCCATTTTAGTGCTGACTGACGTGCATCATACTTCTGCCGTTTGAGTTCATCCTTTTCGTCTTTCTTTAATTGCTTGTAGCGCGACCTTCTATCGAGTAGAATTTCGAGAGATAGAGGGACGATGCCTCGCCATCGGTCGCAGATGTTGTAGTCTAATTCTGGAACCCGACGTAGCGAGTTGGGACAGCATTTGCACTTGACGGTTTCTCCGCTCAGGTTCTGGTCCCGCATTATTGTCGGGTAGAGGCTGGTAAAGTCCAGCTCTCCCACTTGATCATATATCCCAATCTCGGGTTCGTGGATGAAACCTCCTCGGTCGGCGATGACTAGTTCGTTACTGTCTTTCCATTCTTCGGGCTGGTTCTTGTTCCAGGGGATGAGAACGTTTTCTTTCACAGCGTGGTAGAATTGCAGGCTGGTCATGTTGGAGCCTATAGTCGCCCGGCTGGCTCGCTGAATCGGGATTATACACGTCCGAGAGATTTCGAATAGTCCTTCGAGTCCACAGTCAGCGTTTATGAAGGCGTTGTGGTCGTCAATGTGTAGCCTGCCCAGCAGTCGGGCGGCCGTCTCTCTGTACAGAATTTTTCCGTAGGAGAAGTAGGAATGACCTTGAACCTCATAGACTCTTAGAGGCGATGGGTCCCGGCCCAGAACTAGCCTCTTGAGCATTCCGTTTTTGTATGCACGTCTCGCCAGGTATGGGAAGATGAACGAGTCTCCACCTTCTGTAACGACAATGTCGGGATCTATTTCGTTGAAGGTTTCAACGAGGCTGAGGAGTTTCTCCTCTTCACTGCCTGAATCGAGAACGAGCGTTTCTTCCCGATCCGTTATGATATTGAGGGAGTCCAGTTCATCTTCGAAGGTTCGAATTCTCTTGTTCTTTCTAGTCTTGATTTCTAGTCTGATCTTCCGAAGCGGAGGTAGTTTGTAGTCTATTGTTTTTCTGGAATCTCTCAGGGTCCATTCGATCTTCTCGTCCTTTTCCTCTGCCTCGACGAGGGCTAGTGGGAACAGGTCTTTCTGGTAGAGGTAGACTTGGGGAGAGGGAATGTCTACATCGTAGAGGCGGAAATTGGAATAGCTGCTTTCCCGCTGTATCCTCCGCGCAAGCCTTGTAGCCTCCTCATCATTCTCTACTACGACCTCAAGGACTCGAGATTTTTCTATATCGCCAGCCCTTTCAAATTTGTCTACAAAAATCGAGTTTTCAACGTAGGATTTGCAAGCGAGATCAATTAGCTTTCGGTAGTCGCCTCCCACGTGTATTCTCGGCTTCCATCTGTCTGTGAGCCTTACGCACTTTCCGTCGGGTTTTTTCAGCCATACTACCATCTGGCCTGGTTTGTGGTAGAGGTCGAGAATCCAGCCTAGATGCTTCACGAAGAATCAAGATGCGATTCTCTATTCTGGGACTAATTCGGAAGAGCGGGACGAAGAGCGAATGTGAAACAGATGCGAAACTGTAGGAAAGTGAAAGGGCTATTGGTATCCAAGTAGCGTTTTGTCCAGCGTAATAACCTCGTCTTCCTTCTGAGGAGTGAAGGGATGACGGGTTATGATGAGCTGTGTATAGGCGCCTTTGTCCTTTAGTTTCGCAGAAACATGGGCAGTATGCATCAACGCGTCTGTCATGGTCTTGTTTCTTGCCTTCTGATTCGTGGCTATAATCAGCATGTTTCTCTGTTCAGCAGTTTTTCCTAGAAACTGTAAGCTTTTGCGGAAGATATCCAGTGCTTCTTTCTTTTCTCGTACGTCAGGATCGCAGAAGAGGGCTGTGATGTCAGAGACCACAGCGAATCTAGCTCCATACTCATCTAGTGCCGTGGTTAGTTTTTCCACGATGAGGCTGTGCACTTGGTGATGTGTGAAGGCTCTGCTGAGATGAATACGTTGCTGCACTCTGCCAGATTCCAGTCCGAGATTGACGATGTGCTGAGAGATGGTGTATGTGTCGAAGACGTTACCTGCATCTATGAAAACAACATCGCTATCCAAGCCTTGGGAGAGTGTTGCTCGGACGCAGAGGAGGAGAGAAAGAGCATGCGATGGTTCACCCTCGAGGAAGACAAACTGGCCCGTTTTGAGAATCAGCGCCTTGTCTAGAGACTCTATCCCAGTGGTTATTCCCGGTTGGAGGTCTCGAGTAAGGGTGCTTCCACGACGGGGTTGATACTCGATCTGGTCGTCTGGCTCTCTGAGAAGTTCAGGGTCTCTACATTTCAGACTGGTGAGGAGGCGTCTTCCTTGGGGTAGAAGGGAAACTCTGCAGCTCAAGACCCTGTCGAGTTCGAAGCCGCAGCTAGGACAGGTTCCGTCGAAGACTAGCTTGATTTTTCTGGGATTGATTTGTTGCTTCGATAGGACTAGAGCCTCGTGGCAGAGCAAACAATGGTACAGGTATCCCTCATTGCCGTTCTCTATCTGGTCTAGCTGCCAAGTCTTTGGTTGTAGAGGATCAACGGCTCGGCGAGTCTCCATTGCAGTTCCTTATGGTTGTTCTATTCGTCGCGTCTGCTCTTTGGCGCGGCGTCTTCCACGCCTTTCGCGGTAATCTGGAAATATGTTTCAGATTCTGGCAGGTAAGGTGAGTCTATGATTTTTGCTACACGTAGTCCTTGGCTGGCTTTCTTCAACATGACTCTGTGTGTGGAGGCGTGAGCTAGAATGTTTCCCCCTGCGGGACGGGTAGGGTCGCCGAAGAATGCTTGAGGGTTTGCTTGGACCTGGTTTGTTATAACGACTGCTAGGTTGAGGGCTTGAGCTATTCGGAGGAGTTTGTGGAGGTGGCTGTTTAGGCGTTGTTGGCGTTCGCTTAGGGATTCGCGTCCGATGTATTCGCCTCTGAAGTGTGAGAGGATCGAGTCAACGACTAGGAGTTTGATGTTTTCTTCCTGGCAGATTTTGAACGCATGGTCGACTGTGAGGATCTGGTGGTCGCTGTTGTAGACGCGGCTGTAGATGATGCCGTCGAGTATCTTTTCAGCGTCCAGTCCCATGGCTTGGGCCATCTGGTAGACTCTTTGGGCTGCGAATGTTCCCTCAGTGTCGATGAAGAGGGCTTTGCCTTCGAGGCCGCCGTCTTTTGTTGGTAGCTGGACGTTGACGCTGAGCTTCATGCAGATTTGTGATTTTCCTGCTCCGAACTCTCCGACAAACTCCGTGATGGCTTGTGTTTCAAGTCCGTTTCCCAGCAGCTTGTCCAGGTTGGTGGATGCGAAGCTGAGTCTCTGAAGGCTCAGTCTCCTCTCATAGAGCTGTTTGGCGGTGACGAAGTCTGTCTGTATTGTTTCTCGGGCGGCTCGAGAGATTTTGAGGGCGACGCTGTTTTCAAGGCCTGCCTTTTCGATTAGTTCGCGTATGGGCGCAATTGCTAGGGATGCTATGGAGTCGTAGCCTGCGTCCCGGAGTTTCCCGGCAGTTACAGGTCCAACGCCGTTAAGATCTTGAATATTTACTATCTCTTCAGCCAAAGACTATCGGAGCGGGATAGTCTCATCATGGCTTATCTCCCAGAGTGAGGACCGTAAGTAACCAGCTTACGATCGGAATCTGTGCTGATCGCGCTCAATTTGAGGTCTTCACAGAGCAAATGCCTCTAGAGGAGTGAAAGTATTCCACTCTAATCGGGTCGTCTCGTTGAGGCTCTCAGATAGTATCCAACAGAACGGTCAGCGGTAATGTGACCTGCCCAGCCAAGAAAGGGCCACTGAACAGCTCCAGACAATATGCTCCAGATAGCAAAGATGGGAACCCAGACGAGGAGAGTATGGAAGAAATTGTAGAGGGTAGGTCCCCAACGGGGCCATTCCTTAGCTCCGCGCACCGCCAAGCCAATAGGGATGAAAGACGCTAGATCGGGAAAGATAATCCAGAAAACCGTTTCCAACAGATTCAGATCCCTGACAACGAATAACCGCCAGTAGAAGACGACGACGAGTAGAATGATGGTAATCAGTAGCATTTCAAGTCGGTAGGCAATGGAGTTTAGCCGGAGAAAGCCGGGGCCCGATCGTGGAGGTTTAGCGTCCTCAGAGACCTCCTGACGGGAGGGTTCAGAGAGAGAATGTTCAGATAGCCCCTCAGCCCTACTAGGTGCAGGACACGGCAGAATCATGGCGCTGAAACCTGAGCAAGCGAGTATTTCAAAAGCTCTAGAGGTGGCTACGCTGGCGGCCGGGTGCTTTTGGTGTACGGAGGCCGTCTTCGACCAGTTGAAGGGTGTTGTAAAGGTGGATTCGGGCTATTCCGGCGGGAACGTTCCCAATCCTTCGTATGAAGAGGTCTGCACTGGAGACACGGGACACGCTGAGTCGATCGAGATAACGTTCGACCCTAGTATCTTATCGTTCAAGGATCTTCTACAGATATTCTTCACGACCCACGACCCAACAACATACAACCGCCAGGGAGGCGATGTGGGAACCCAGTACCGCTCGGCTGTATTTTATCACAACCCAGAACAGGAAAAGATTGCCCGTCAGGTTATCCAGGAGTTCAACGAGTCGAAAGTCTGGAAGAAACCGATCGTCACCGAGGTGGTACCCTATCGCGACTTTTACAAAGCGGAGGATTATCACCAGGATTATTACGCCAAGAATTCCCGACAACCCTATTGCAGGGTAGTGATCGAGCCGAAAATTGCGAAGCTGCGAGAGCACTACCGCGAGAAACTGAAGCAATAATCGTCCGTCGCGGAAACTTGCGCTATTCGAGTCCAACCCAGTCTGCCAGCTCCTGCTATATTCAGTCTGCAGGCGCAACATGTTTCATATTGCAAGAGTAGGAGGAGTGGTCCCGCATCATGTCCGAAACTCTTGACCGACAGGAGCGTTGGAAGCAGCAGAAGGAGGAGGCTGACCGTCAACGAATGGGGGGCGCCTACATCCAAGGTTTCATTGAAACAGCCGCGGCGCTTGTCGGCGAGGAGCCATTGTTCAGTAAGGGTTACTGGAAATGTGCAAGCGGATGCAAACCGTTTGGCTTTGGACTTGCAAGGACCCCGAGAGAGTGTCCCAGCTGCCACAAGCAGCTAATACTCTGGGTCCCAGGGCCATAGAGTATCGCGTCGGTTCAAGGTAGAAATAGTCGTTTTCGGCCCCGCATCCTTCGAACGGGATTGACGCTCGAGACTAGACGCCTTGGCATGAGCGATCTCAAGATTACCAAAGTCGGAGTAGGAACCGCTCCGATAGGCTCAACCCCGGAGTGGAGAGTCTGGTGGGGACCCCAAGACGAAAAATCGGCCATTCAAGCCATCCACACCGCCTTGGACGAGGGAGTGAACTGGATCGATACCGCGCCATTCTACGGATGGGGAAAAGCTGAGGAGATCGTGGGTAAGGCGATAAAAGGTCGAAGAGACGACGTCTACGTGTTTACGAAGTGCGGGACGTTGCCAGATGGCAAAGGTGGTTCGATTGAGAATCACAAGCCGGAGACTATCAGGAAGGAAGTTGAAGCGAGTCTAAAACGTCTGCAGACCGACCATATCGACCTGTTACAGTTTCACGATATGGATTCGACAACTCCTATCGAGGAGTCTTGGAAGACGCTCCAGGATCTTATTCGCCAAGGAAAGGTCAGGAACGGTGGATTATCAAACCACACCGTAGATCTCGTCGAGAGGGCGGAGCGAATCGGCCCCGTCACAGCGAATCAGGTTCAGTACAACCCTCTCCAGAGAAAGATCGAGAAGGACATCCTGCCTTTCTCTCTGAGCCATCACATAGGCGTCCTGGGCTGGGGGTCCTTAGCCGAGGGTTTTCTCGCCGACAACTTCAGTTTAGCATCTTTGGACCCGAAGGATTTCCGTAGAAACCACTGGTACGGTCAACCAGAGAACCATGCCAAACTGGAGAGGGTCCGAGGAGCCTTGTCAAAGATAGCTCGAGCTCACGGTAAGAAAATGGTGGACGTAGTCATCGCGTGGGAGTTGATGCACCCTGCTTTAACAGGGGCGATCATCGGAATACGTAGCGAGAAGGAGGCCCGAGAAATGAAGGATGGAACAGAACTGATTCTCTCACGTGACGAGATGCAAGAGA
>Ga0209802_1002955_pt1 | contig 11576 bp, 10 predicted proteins | sample GraSoiAngelo_129_FD_185886 | JGI IMG/M metagenome (GOLD analysis project Ga0209802, IMG submission 185886) | Grasslands soil microbial communities from the Angelo Coastal Reserve, California, USA - 14_0927_12_40cm (SPAdes) (version 2) | ecosystem: Environmental > Terrestrial > Soil > Grasslands ... | reverse complement strand
TGTAAAATGCTTGCAGAGAGTAGCCTACACCGGCAGTGGTGACGGTGCTCTGGTTCCTGGTGAAGGGTGTGAACGAACAGCGGTGGCAGGAGCAGGCCAACGCAGCGACCGCCTCCATCTGGCGATGAAATCTCACAAGGAGGATATCACATGAAACACAACGTCATGTTGACCATCGCGTCGCTGCTCTCGATCGTCCTGATGACGTTTCATTTCACGGACGACGTCCTCCGCGAGGGCGGGATGGCCGTGAGAGGGGCCTGGAACCTCATTGCGGTGCTCATCCTCCTCGTCTGGTTGTACGGAACGCTGGTGCTCGCCGAGCGGCGATCGGGGTACATCATCATGCTCATCGGATCGCTGCTTGGGTCCGGGATGCCCGTCCTCCACATGATCCTCGCGCGAACCGTGGTCACCAACGAGGTCGCCAGGGCCAGGGGAGACTACTTCTTCGTCTGGACGCTCCTCGCGCTCGGCGTGACCGGGCTCTTCTCCCTTATCCTCTCGGCGCGCGGACTATGGAGCCGGAAATGGGGCCAGCCCCGGTAGTCCCGGGAAAGCAGGTTAGGCCGCTTGCCTGCAACGCAGATCCCGGAGCATCTCCAAGTACTCCTTGTTGGCCAGGCGATACTCCGCCTGCCGATCATCACGACCCCCTGCGTTGCTTTCAGGGGGTCGCGTGCTGTGAGTTCCGCTGTGAGTTGCCCCTCCAGGATTCGAACCTGGTTCGGGGTGCGAAACGCCCCCTTTTCGCGTTGCAGCGGGTGACTGCGCGGGACGCTTCTCCTTGTGGCGCAGCGTTTTCCGCTCGACGGGTGGGACGGCCGACCCGGGCGGTCGTCGGTTCAAATCCGACCGGTGGCTCTGTTCCGCTCACGCCGTGATCGTCAGCTTGTGCCCCTTCGCCTTGAGCGAAGCCTGTAACCCCGCCTTCTCCACCGACTTCATGTAGGCCTCGTCGGCGCTGATCTCCTTTTTGTCGACCAGCTCGAGCAGCGCATCGTTCAGCGTCACCATGCCCAGCTGCTTCGAGGTCTGCATGATCGAAGGAATCTGGAAGGTCTTGCCTTCGCGGATCAGGTTGGACACGGCTGGCGTCGTGAGCAGGATTTCGCGCGCCGCCACCCGCCCGCCGCTCAAGCGCTTACACAGGGTCTGCGAAACCACGCCCTTGAGCGACTCGGAGAGCATCACCCGGATCTGCGCCTGCCGGTCCGCCGGGAACTGATCGATGATCCGGTCGACCGTGGACGACGCGGTCGTGGTGTGCAGCGTCCCGAACACCAGGTGCCCCGTCTCGGCGGTCTCGATCGCGATCGCGATGGTCTCCAAGTCGCGCATCTCCCCCACCAGTACGATGTCCGGGTCCTCGCGCAGCGCCGCGCGCAGCGCCGACTTGAAGCTGTCGGTGTGCACGCCCACCTGGCGCTGCGTGATGAGACACTTCTTGTTCTCGTGCACGAACTCGATCGGGTCCTCGATCGTGATGATGTGGTCCGTGCGCATGCGGTTCACGAGGTCGACCAGCCCGCACAAGGTCGTGGACTTGCCGGAGCCCGTGGGACCAGTGACCAGAACGAGGCCCTTCGTCAGAAAGCAGAGCTGCTGCACTTCCTTACTGATGCCGAGCTGCTCCACCGAGACGACCTGCGCCGGGATCACCCGGAACACCGCCAGCGGCCCCTTGCGGTCGCGGGCCGCGTTGACGCGGAAGCGGGCGAGCCCGGCGATCTCGTAGGCGAAGTCCGAGTCGCCCGTGTCCTTCCACTCGGTGCGGTTTCGCTCCGGCATAATGGCGAGCAGCATCAGCTGGAGCTGGTCCGTGCTGAGCGGCGGGCCCGCCTGGCGCGTCATCTCACCGTGGGTGCGGAACAGCGGCGGCTCGCCGACCCGGAGATGCAGGTCGGACGACTTGGACTGCACCAGGGCGCGGAGCAGGTCGCCCAGGGTCCGCTCGGCTGCCTGGTACTGCCCGGGGGCGAAGTCCGCGGGCAGGCCGGCGGGGGGAGCGGCACCCCGCCTGTCGGCCGCGGGCGCGGGGGCTTCCGCGACGGGGGGCGTCCGCTGGGCTGCCGGAGCGGGAGCCCCTGCGCCTGCGGCCGGCGCCCGCGCCGTCTTGGACTTGGGGGGAGCCGCGGCGACCGGGGGGGCGGGGGCGGGGGCGGGGGCCGGGGCGGGGGCCGGGGCGGGGGCAGTGGCGGGGGCGGCGACGCTGGGCTCCGCCTGAGCGGGTCGCGGCTTGGGAGACACCACGGCGGTCAGCCGCCCCATCTCGGGGACGATGCGCACGCGCACCATGCCGCGGTCCGCGATGTATTCGAACTCGGTCTCGGTGCCGGTATCGATGTGGTTCGCCGATTCCGACGGCGCCACCTCGACGAGCAGGGCGTAGATGTGCTGGTCGGTGAGCGGCTGCTTCGAGACCTTGCGCGGCTTGCCGTCCTTCACCAGGGTCACCGGCTCGTCCGGGAGCAGGTAGAGTTGATCGCCGTGTTCCCGCAGCAGGACGTCGACGAACGGATCGAGCTTCGCAGCCATGGGTCAGTCCAGCGGCCGTGCGAATAGCACGTGCGCGCGGTTCACGTAGTGCGTGGACGCGTGGGTCCACACGGCGAAGAACGGATGCGGCGACGCGTTCAGGTAATCGAGCAGCCGGGCGTGGGGCGTGGGAAGCTCGACGCTGGCCCACCCGCCGAGAGTCGCACCGCCAACCAGGGTGAGCTCGGTGCCGAGCAGCCGGGCGGCGGACAACCGCGCCGGGTCGGCGATGGGGGCCTGGCGGTCCTGCGACAGCCACATCGTGTGGGCCTTGGACACGAGCAGGACGTCGCCTTCATCGGCGGGCCGGAACGCGAAGAATCCCTCCGGCCGGTTGAGCATCTCCAACACCGTCTCCGGCCCGTCGTGGTCCGCCACGCGCTCCATCACGTAGACCACGCCGGGCCGGGACACCCCTTGGGTCTGCAGCAGGTGCGCTGGGAGGGGAGTACGAGGCAGGGAGAAGTCCGACACGGGAGAATACTAAATACGTCACGCACAAACGTCTAGCAAAGGCGTCGCACGAATGCGTCACGCAGAGGCGTATACGGTTCTGTTCGACGGTTTCGTTCGACGTCTCTGCGCGACGGCTTCACGCGACGATTCACTGCCGCTTCTCGCATTGCACCGCCGTCGGTGGCGTTCGGGAGCATCCGATCTGCTCGTCCATGCCGCTCGCCATGGGGCCGCACGCGGTCGTCTGCGCGCCTTCGCGGGCGGCCTGCTCGGTCGGGCCGAGGGCGCTGGCGCAGTTGGTCCGCCCGCGGAACTCGATGCAGACGCGGCATTGAACCTTGGCCCGCGCCGTGGTCATGAAGAAGAAGAGCGCGGCGACGGCGAGGACGGCTGCGATGCTGTACAGGGTGGCTCGTCGCATAGCGCCATTGCCGCGGCTGGTGGTGCTAAGGTAGGCAGCGGAGCGGGGCTGTCAACGATGTCGCAGTCCTGCCGTTGCGCCTTGACGCCATTGTGGCGTCCGCGCGATGCTCGATGTGCGCGGTCTGCGCACCTGCGGTCATTGTTTCACTTAGCACGTTGCTTGCGCGCACTGCGCCATCTGGCGGCGCGCAGCACGCCGTGCTGTGGCGGCCGTTGGAATGACACGGTGGGACAGGTGAGGGGATCGTTCAACGAAGGGAGGCACTGTGCGCTACTGGATAGCCGTTGGCGCGGCCGCGGCGCTGGCCGATTGTCGTGACCCCGTACAGCTGGCGCAGCGACCCGCGACCCCGCTGGCCGCGGACGTCGCGGCGTCCGAGGCCTCGTACGAGATCATCGATCTCGGCACCCTCGGTGGAAACCTTGGGCAGGCCTTGGCGATCAACGCGCGCGGTCAGGTTGTCGGGTGGAGCGAAACCGCGTCACGCATCCGACACGCCTTTCTCTGGGAAGACGGGGTGATGCAGGACCTGGGCACGCTTGCTGGAGGATTTAGCTCGGCCAGCGCGATCAACAATCGCGGGGACATCGCTGGCTTCAGCACCGACGCCGCAGGCTCTGCGCGCACCGTGCTCTGGACCGGGGGTGTGCTGCAAGACCTCGGTGCGGGTGGGGGACCTGTGTTGTCTGAGACTGGACTGGTCGCATGGACTGCGTGGACGCCGACGGGCGCGCACCCGCAGCTGTGGGACCATGGACAGGTGGTCGATCTCGGTACCCTTGGGGGCGCCTACGCGTCTGCAACGGGCATCAACAGCCGCGGCCAGGTCGTCGGCTGGAGTGACGTGCCTACCGCTAGCGGGGCGCCGCACCCGTTCCTATGGGAGAACGGTGTGATGCGCGACCTCGGCACGTTCGGTGGAGTCTTCGCCGTCGCCGCGGGCATCAACGATCGCGGCCAGGTGACCGGGTCGTCAACTGACGCCAACGTCAACTCTCACGCGTTTCTTTGGGACGGGGAGATGGTCGCCCTCGGCACTCTAGGTGCCGATCGTGTGAGCACGGGGCAGCTGATCAACGAACGCGGCGAGGTGGCGGGGCTTAGTATCAGATGCAACTCGTGCGACGCGCGCCACCCGTTCCTGTGGGATCGGGGAGTGATGCAGCCGGCAGGGGGCCCCGACTACCGGCTAACGTCGTTCGACGACCGCGTCGCCGCGATGAACGAGATGGGGCAGGTCGTGGGGTGGCGCGAACAAGGCTCACCGCGCCATGCCTTCCTGTGGGACGGGGCCACCCGGGATCTGGGAACGCTCGGCGGGCCAGACGAGCACAGTGGGGCCCTCGCGATCAATAACCGAGGAGACATTGTCGGCTGGTCGTTCGTTCCAACGGGGGAGCATCCGGTCCTCTGGCGCCGGACGCCCGCGTCACCCTCCCCGGCGGTGGTAACGAGCGGCCCATGAAAACAACGAGAGCCGAGCGGCATGCTGCTCTGCTCGCGAGCCTGACGCTGCTCGGCTGCCGTGACGCCCTCCAGCCGGTGGGCCCCCGTGTGCCGGCGCCGAGTGCCGCCATCGAGCCGGCTCCGCCGCCCGCAACGAATGAGTGCGCCAGTCCTCCGGTCGGTACGATCTGGTGTGACGATTTCGAGGTCGACCGCCTGAGCAGTTACTTCGAACACCTCAGCCCCACGACCTTTGCGCGGACCGCGGGGGTCGGCGCGGGCGGCTCCTACGGCATGCGAGCCGTGTACACCCCGGGCGTCCCCCAGGCCGGTGACTTGAAGCTCGCGTTCGGCCGATCCCCCGATCCGGATTACATGAAGCCCGTCGGTTACGGTGCCCCCGCCTATCGCGAGATCTATTGGCGCGCCTATCTGCGCGCGCAGCCCGGCTGGACCGGCGGGGGCGGCGGGGCGTTTACCCGGGCCATGGTGCTCGCGTCGGCGGCCTGGGCCCAGGCCGCCGTAGGTCACGTTTACGCGTCAGACGGTGATGCGCTCTCGCTCGATCCGGTGCGGGGGACGGACGAAGTGGGCACGCTCGTGACGACCGGGTACAATGATGTCGACCACTTCACGTGGCTCGGGCAGGTCGCGGGGACGGCGCCGATTTTCGGCGGCGGTGCGGTCGGCGAATGGTACTGCATCGAAGCCCACATGAAGTTGAACGATCCTGGAAAGGCCAACGGCGTACTGGAGTACTGGATCAACGGTACCCTCGAGGCGCAGCGCACGGGCCTCAACTTCGTGGGATCGTACAGCGCGTTCGGCATCAACGCGATCTTCTTTGAGAACTACTGGGGCGCTACCGCACCCCAGACGCAGGAGCGCTATTGGGACAACATCGTCGTGGGAGACCAGCGCAGCGGTTGTGGGACGAGCACCTCCTACTCCATCATCGATCTCGGCACGCTGGGCCCAACGAGCGCTTCGGGCGATGCGCCGCAGAGCAATGCATTCGCGGTGAACGCGCGGGGCCAGGTCGTCGGCGCAAGCGCGCTGCCCACGGGGGCGCACCCGTTCCTATGGGAGAACGGCGCCATGCGGGATCTCGGCACGCTGGGCGGGATGTTTGCCTCCGCAGCGCACATCAACGATCGAGGCCAGGTGGTCGGCTCCAGCAGCACGACGCCGGGATATCCCGGGTATCCACAACGCGCGTTCCTGTGGCAAGACGGTGTGATGCAGGAGCTCCCCACGCTCCGTGGCGGAAACAGCTCTGCCACTCGCATCAACGAAGCGGGTCAGATTCTCGGGAGGAGTGACGGCGAAGGGGTTCTGTGGGACAACGGGGCGATCGTTCCGCTGGGCTTCGACGCGCGCGCCCTGAACGATCGGGGCCAGGTCATCGGCGATCTGAAGACGGGCTCGACTGTCCACGCCGTGCTCTGGCAGGCGGGGGTCGTCACGGACCTCGGCACTCTGGAGGGCGGCGACTCGAGCTGGGCCCGCGCCATCAGCAACAGCGGCTGGGTGGTCGGTGCCAGCCGCACGGTGAGCGGCGCAGTCCACGCGGTGCGCTGGGGCGGGGGGCAGATCACGGATCTCGGCGTGCTGCCGGGGGACTCCCGGGCATTCGGGCTGTACGTTAACGACGGTGGCGAGGTGGCCGGGCAAAGCTACGGAGGTGGGTACGAACACGCCTTCGAGTGGGATCACGGCGTCATGCGGGCGCCCGCTGCCGCCTCGCTCGGTGATTACGCCACCGGCATCAATGCGTCGGGACTCGTCACGGTCGTGTCGCGCGTGGCGTATACGTGGCGGCGCAGCCTGCTGACCCAGCTTCCGACCCTGCCAGGAGGGGAGACCCACGCTGGCACCTACGCCGTCAACAACGCAGGCTGGATCGTCGGGTGGGCATTGCCGCCTCACTCAGCCGGCTATACGCACGCCGTGCTGTGGGTGCCGTCGGGTGGTGCAGCGCAGATGACGAGCGTTCGCTGAACCACTCGCAGCCTACACCTAATCTCGCTCCGCCGCCGCTTTGCGCTGCGGCTCCTGGAACTGCTCCTGCTCGGTGGACCCCTCCATCGCCGTGACCGACGATCGCCCGTTGGTGGCGATCTGCGTGACCTCGTCGAAGTACCCCACGCCGACGAACTCCTGGTGGCGCACCGCCGCGTAGCCGTCCCGCTCCGACGCGAACTCGCGCCCTTGCAGCTCGGCGTAGGCTGCCATGCCCCTTTGCTCATACTCCCGCGCCAGCTCGAACATGCTGTGGTTCAAGGCGTGGAAGCCGGACAGGGTGACGAACTGAAATTTGTAGCCCAGGGCGCCGAGCTCCTTCTGGAAGGAGGCGATCTTCGCCTCGCTCAGGTGCTTGCGCCAGTTGAAAGAGGGCGAGCAGTTGTACGCGAGCATCTTCCCCGGGAAGCGGGCGTGGATGGCGTGCGCGAACTGCGTTGCCTCCTTCACGTCGGGCTTGGACGTCTCGAACCACAGCAGGTCCGCGTAGGGGGCGTACGCGAGCGAGCGCGCGATCGCCGCCTCGACGCCGTCGCGGATGCGGAAGAAGCCCTCCGTGGTCCGCTCGCCCGTGACGAAGCGCTGGTCGTACTCGTCGCAGTCGCTCGTGAGCAGCGTGGCGCTGTTGGCGTCGGTGCGCGCGATCAGGACCGTGTCCACGCCGCACACGTCGGCCGCCAGCCGCGCCGCCACCAGCTTGGTCACGAACTCGCTGGTCGGCACCAGGACCTTCCCGCCCAGGTGGCCGCACTTCTTCACCGAGGCGAGCTGGTCCTCGAAGTGCACGCCCGCCGCGCCCGCATCGATCATGTTCTTCATGATCTCGAAGGCGTGCAGCGGGCCGCCGAACCCGGCCTCGGCGTCGGCCACGAGCGGTGCGAACCAGTAGATCGAGCGATCGCCCTTCAAGTGCGCGATCTCGTCGGCCCGTTTGAGGGCGTTGTTGATGCGGCGCAGCAGGGTAGGCACGGAGTCGGAGGGGTAGAGGCTCTGGTCCGGGTACATCTCGTTCGCGTTGTTCGCGTCAGCCGCCACCTGCCAGCCGCTCACGTAGATGGCCTTGAGCCCCGCCTGGATCTCCTGAATCGCCTGATTGCCGGTGATCGCCGAGAGGACGGCGACGTAGTCTTCCTTCTCGAGCAGCTGCCAGAGCCTGGCGGCACCGTAGCGCGCGAGCGAGTACTCGATGTCGATGGAGCCGCGCAGACGATACACGTCGTCGGCCGAGTACGGGCGGGTGATGCCGTCCCAGCGGCTGTCGGTGGTCCATTCGCGCTGCAGCGCGCTGGTGAACTCGTGCTTGTCGATCTTGTGCATGGCCGTCCCTGTCCGTGTTGGGGCGAGCTGCTCAGTCGAGATACTCGTACGCAACCGTCGTCAGGAACTCCGCAAACTCCGGGCCGGTCGCGAGCTCGGACAGAATTCGCCCCGCAAGCGAAAAGTGAGTCATACCAGGGCCTTCCGCACCTACCCGTTCAGGTAGGGACTCCACCAATTCGGACAGGGTTTGTTGCACGAGTGCGGCGGTCACCGGTCGTCCGCTCTCCATGCGCGCGCCGTGCCGCAGCCACTGCCACACCTGCGCGCGCGAGATCTCCGCGGTGGCGGCGTCCTCCATGAGGTCGTAGATCGGCACGCATCCCGTGCCGGCGAGCCAGGCGGCGAGATAGCGCAACGCCACGTCGATGTTCTTGCGCAGTCCCTCCTCTGTGATGGCTCCACCCGGCGCGGTGAGCAGGTCACGCGCCGTGACACGCACATCGTCGCGCTTTACGTGAATCTGATGGGGCCCGCGCATGTGGGCGTCGAACACCTCGCGGGCGACGGGGACGAGCGCCGGATGCGCGACCCAGGTGCCGTCGTGCCCCTGCCCGACTTCGCGCAGCTTGTCCTGGCGCACCTTCTCGAGGGCCTGCGCGTTCAGCGCCGGGTCGCGCTTGATGGGGATCTGGGCCGCCATGCCGCCCAGCGCATGGATGCCGCGCCGGTGGCAGGTGCGGATCACCAGCTCGGCGTAGGACTTGAGGAACGGCCGGTCCATCGTGACGAGTCCGCGGTCGGGGAGCAGGCACTCGGGGCGGTGCCGGAATTTCTTGATGTAGCTGAAGATGTAGTCCCAGCGCCCGCAGTTCAGTCCCGCCGAATGATTACGCAACTCCCACAGGATCTCGTCGGTCTCGAACGCCGCCAGGATGGTCTCGATCAGCACGGTCGCGCGGATCGTGCCGCGGCCGATGCCGAGCGCGTCCTGCGCGGCGTTGAACACGTCGTTCCAGAGTCGCGCCTCGAGGTGACTCTCGAGCTTCGGCAGATAGAAGTACGGGCCGCTGCCCTTCGCGATGAGCGCGGCCGCGTTATGAAAGAATGCGAGGCCGAAGTCGAACAGCGCGGCCGAGATCGGCCGGCCGTCCACCACCATGTGCTTCTCGACCAGGTGCCAGCCGCGCGGCCGCACGATCAGGGTCGCCGTGTGCGGGTTGAGCGCGTAGCGCTTGCCCTCCGGGCTCACATACCCGATCGTGCCCGCCACGGCGTCGCGTAGGTTCTGCTGGCCGACCAGGTTGTTCTCCCAGGTGGGCGCGTTCGAGTCCTCGAAGTCGGCCATGAACACGTTCGCGCCGGAATTGAACGCGTTGATCATCATCTTCCGGTCCACGGGACCGGTGATCTCGACGCGCCGCTCGAGCAGGTCGGGACGGATCGCCGCGACGGTCCAGTCGCGCTCGCGGATGTCGCGCGTCTCGGAGAGGAAGTCGGGGAGCCGGCCCGCGTCGATCTCCAGCTGGCGCTGACGGCGCCGCTCGAGCAGCTCCTGGCGCGTGGGCTCGAAGCGCCGCGCCAGCATGGTGAGGAAGGCGATCGCGTCGCCGCTCAGCACGCTCTCGCACCCCGGCGGGGGGGCCTTGAGGAGGTGTACGGCGGGCTCGATCGCGGCCATGTTTAAGACTAATCAAATGTCCGCGACCTTGGTCTTCGTCGCCCTCGGCTGCCTCGCGCTGGGAGTGTGGTGTGTAGCGGCCGCCCTCCAGGCCCTGCGCCAGCGCCGTGTGGTGGGCGGCGCGGGGCGGGGGCTCCTGGGGGCGCTGCTCTTGTCCCTCGCCGCCCTGGGGGCGACGATCGCCGCGGGAATCCGAGGCTACCGCGCGCTCACGTACGAAGAGGTCGCGGCGACCGTAAAGACCCAACCCGTGGGGCCGCAGCATTTCCGGGCAACGATCGTGCTCCCCGACCAGCGGCTCTTGATGTACGATCTGGCGGGCGACGCCTTCTACGTCGACGCCCACATCCTGAAATGGCACCCCTGGGCGAACGTCATCGGCCTGCACACCGCCTATGAGCTCGATCGGGTGACCGGCCGCTATAACTCCGTCACCGACGAGCGGACCAAGCCTCATACCGTCTATTCGGTCACGCTCACGAGGCCGGTCGACCTGTTCTTCCTGGCGCGGCGCTTCAAGCTGCTGCCGCTGGTGGACGCGGAGTACGGCTCTGCCGCCTTCGTGGCCGGGACGAGGCCGGCGGAATATGAAGTGCGGGTGTCCACGACCGGATTGTTGATGCGGCCGGTGATTCACTAGCAATTGGCAGTCCCGTCGTGTGTGATTAGGGACTGAGAGTCCCTGCTCGGCCCGGGGGCGTCCTTAAGCGTCGTGCGACCACTCGATGTGTTATGTCGTGCGACCACTCGATGTGTTATGTCGTGCGACCACTCGATGTGTTATAAGGGACTGAAGTCCCTGCTCGGCCCGGGGGCGTCCTAAAAGGACGCTGGTCGCGGGAGTGGGTTTGCGTCCTTCAGGACGCGCTGCCGCCGAGTAGGGACTTCAGTCCCTCATACCCGACGGACGGCGGATCCTCATGCTCGAAAGACGCCGGAGGACCATCTGTTCGGAGGACCATCTGTTCGGAGGACCATCTGTTCGGAGGACCATCTGATCATGAGCGACCCCATCACCCGTCGCGAGTTCGCCGAGCGGCTGGCGCTCGCCGCCGCGGCGCCGTACGTGACCCTGGATGTGTCCGCCCCGACCCAGTCCTCGGTCCCGCCGTCGCTCCCCACGCAGCAACCTGAGCCATCCCCATTGGCGCGCGCGCTCGCGGAGTCGATCCGGCTGCGCTACGGCGACCGGCTGTCTGCCGATGACCTCAAGGCGATCACCCAGGGCATCGAAGCCCGACTGCAGGGTGTGGAGCGGCTGTACCGCATCGCGCTCACCAACGGCGACGAGCCCGACTTCGTGTTCTCCGTCTACCGCGGCGCGGACTGATGGCGGGCGATCTCGCGTTCGCGGCGATCCTGGAGCTGGGCCGCCTGCTCCGCACCCGCCGCGTGTCCGCGACCGAACTGGCGGAGCTGTTCCTCGAGCGGCTGGAGCGATTCGGGCCGCGCTACAACTGTCTCGTCACCGTGACGCCCGAGCGCGCGCTCGCCGCTGCCGCGCGGGCGGACCGCGAGCTCGCGGCGGGCAAGATCCGCGGGCCGCTGCACGGCATCCCCTACGGCGTGAAGGACCTGGTCGCGGTGCGCGGCTACCCGACGACCTGGGGGGCGGAGCCGTATCGCTCGCAGACGTTCGACCAGGACGCGACAGTGGTGACGCGACTGGACGCCGCGGGCGCGGTGCTCGTGGGGAAGCTCGCCATGGTGGAGCTCGCGGGCGGGATGGGGTACAGCCAGGCCAATGCGTCG
>Ga0209802_1002947_pt1 | contig 11598 bp, 11 predicted proteins | sample GraSoiAngelo_129_FD_185886 | JGI IMG/M metagenome (GOLD analysis project Ga0209802, IMG submission 185886) | Grasslands soil microbial communities from the Angelo Coastal Reserve, California, USA - 14_0927_12_40cm (SPAdes) (version 2) | ecosystem: Environmental > Terrestrial > Soil > Grasslands ... | reverse complement strand
CGCGTGGCGCCTTGGGAATCTGGGGGGCGGAGAGCGCCTCGAGGAGCTTGGGTGGGACACTGATTGCGTGGTCTGGCCTGTCAACCAGTCGGGCAAGTCGATGAGGCCGCTCTACGGTGTTGTCGCCTTTCATGTTCAACGTCCCTGGCAGGCGGATCAGACGCCCAGCATTGGCGGTCGCCTGATCGATGACGACGCGGTCATCGCCGAAGCGGAGGGCCAGCCTCGCGAGTACTTGCTTGATGAGAGATGTTGTCGACGCGTCATTGGGTAAATCGATCCGATAAAGGAGGTACGCGCCATTGCCAGAATCGACGAGGAGCGGATCAGGCCAGCCATCCGAGGACAACGAGGTTCGAATCTCACTGACGCGATCCGCAGCTACCTGATGCTCAGTGTCTGTCGCGGCAACCCCGGAGGGCCGCACCGGGTCAAGGTCGATAAAGAGCCAACGGCGACGGGCGATCTCATGGTCTCGGGTCGCATGCTTGGCGCGCTCCGTGACGCGGTTCGGGGAGCGTGCCAGCAACGTCGGCTCGACAGGGTTGACGGTGACGTAGGCGCCGGCCGCGCGACCACTCCAACAGGCGGCCGCCTCGGCAAGCGCGGAGAGATCATCGAAATACCCCGACACGACGCCCTTTTGCGTTTGGAGCACACGTAGTTCGACGACCGTCCCAGGATCCAGGAGCACGCCAAGAGCGTCCCGGATGATCGCTGGTGACGCGTGATGCATCACGGCCTCTCAAAGGCCCTGCTGCCGGTGCCTGCCGTTGTCGTTTAGGACCTCGCGCTGTTTGGCCTGCAACGAAGCCCACGCGCACGTTGGTGAGCAGAAGTGTTCTGTCACGGTCCCGGACAGAGAGGGCGTTGGCGTAAACTGCTTGCCGTCCCACAGGCAATGCAACGCCCCGGAACGCTTGACGACGGCGGTAACGGCTTTCTCTTCAAGCCGCACCCGATCAGGCCGATCGACCTTCGCAGGCTCCGGGCCTCGCACTTCGGGCTGATCCCTCGGAGTGCTCGAGGACTGCGGTGCCCGGCCAGTGAGCACTGATCTTTGCTCGAGCTGCGAGGGGGCGCGATCAGGCAGTACGATCTTTTTCATAGCTCGCTGTCTTAAGAAGAGCGTTCTGGCCGGGTGGCTGCACGCCAGGACAGTCGCGTGTCTAGTCCCGTTCCTCCTTGTCGAGGTCGACGTCCTCGTCGAGGTCCAGCAACTCACTGAGTTGGCCCTGCATGAACTCCAGCGCCGTCTCAAGCTCCTCGACACGCTCCTCGAGTTCAGCTTTCGTCCTTCGACGGTTGCTCATGCGCCGTTCCTCCTCGCCGTGTTCCTTCACTCCAACGTCGACGCAGCTTGCCTTGAAAGGTTGCGCGATCATCGCGCGCCTGTTGCGCCAGCCAGCGTTCGATGGCTGACGGGCTGAACCGCAGTCGTCGCCCTACCCGTTGAACTGGTAGCGCCCGCCGCTCGGCAAGGTTGTAGATGGTGCGGGGAGCCAGGCGCAGCAGAGCCGCTACCTCCTGGACATCAAGCAGGCGCTCCATTAGGCTCCTTCTGAGTCCACTGGATTCCTCCACTCCTCAGCAAGTGACAGATAGCCGGAGGTTAAGTGTCGTGGACCGGAAGCGTTACGAACTAGAGTGCTTGATCCGGCGCCCGAAGTATCGAAGTGACCGCGAACAGTTCTACCGAGAGCTACCGCGGCTTCAAGACCCGAGTCAGTGGGACAAAGACGACCAAGGCCGGAGTGGGTTCATACCAACCGACGATGAGCGAAGAGTCTGGAAAGCCTTCGACAAGCAGTATCCCGAGCGGGGAATGGATCACACATCTTTCGTGGTGGAACCATACCCATTGACGTACGACCCGGCTTGGAAGGTTGCTGTCGACCGTGCGGTCGACAACTTCTATCGTCGACATCACAGAATGCCGCAAGGGCTGGTAACTCGTGCTGCGATCGACGATTCGACGCCGAGGCCGGAATGCGAAGAGATCTATGCAGAGGCGCGACGCCTCTTCAACGCAATGAGTGAGTGGCAGCGCGGGGTCTATCGCTCCAGCGGAGACGTGATCTTTCGTGACAGTCGAGTGCTGATTCCCATCAGCGCAGAGACGACACTAGAGCAAGTGACGCGAATTTGGGCAATCGTTGAACGGGCTAAGTCAGCCTGCTACGGTTCACTGCGCCGAAGAAGGGTTCCACGAAAGTCTGTTTATGCGCATCGGATTGCGGCTTGGGTCCTTGTTCGTGAGCGTGGCTGGACCACAAAGAGAGCCGCCAAGGAAACCCGTCTGCACCTGCGGACGTTTCTCCGTCGGTATCGCGAAGCGGCCAAAGACATCGAAGGACAGGCGGACGCGTTATCGGAAAGGACGTTCCCTGACCACGTTAGGACGTGCGCACGGTGTCAGCGAGCCGAGCAGCGAGGCAGAAGTGATCTCTATTGCCGCTTCGTCCAGCGGGCCCTCGGACCGCGGACGTCCCGGCAGAGGGGCATCAGCGTATCGATCGATCGAGCAGACTCGGCGAAGTCAAAGACGTGGCGACCCTAGGTTGCTGCTCGTGCTCGTTTAACGTTTGATCCCTGACCGGTTGCCGAACGAGGTCGAATGTTGTTACAGAGTGGAACGCGTCCACCCGGCTAGCCTCGAGAAGTGGTCGAAGACCCCAACGGGAGTCGATGCCTTTTGGAGCGTACAACTTCGCGGGAGTATTAGAGGGCCGCCTTCTAAGTCTCACCGACGAGACGTCAGGCCGGAAGCACCTGTGGGGGGGCGGTTGGATCGAACTACCTCTGTCGGAAGAAATCCTGGCTGGCGGCTTCCGGAGCTCTCCCGGCCCCAGCGATCTTGCGCTCAGTGGCGAAAACAATTGTCGCACCAGCCCTTCATGCTCCTCGACGATGCTCTTACTGATGCCGAACGCGCGAGCTTCGCAGAGGTCCATCGTTCCAAGCGGTGCGTCCGGCGAAGACTCTCGAAAATCGAGCACCTGAAAGCACGACCGGCCGGCGGCAGGGTGGTCAGTAACGAACACAAGGTAGAGCTCGCGCCAATGCTCCCCCACGCGAGAAATCAGATCCTCACCGAAACGACGGAGGTACTCCTCGACGTTGGAACGGTATTTGACTTCGACGCTCAAGAGCCGATGGAGCGGTAATCCGTCGTTCGACTGATCGGCAGGCTTCCAGATTAGAAAGTCTGGCAGGAACTCGCTGCCGCCGGTCTTGAGTAACTGCTGCACCTGGCTTTCGCGGCCGAGTCGAGAAACCTTGAAGCCTGATTGGCGCAGAATGCTCTCAACGAAAGCTTCACCGATGCGCCCTTTTAGAGAACTAATGTCCACTGCGGTGGCGTAAGGAGCAAGAAGCGGGCCCGAGCGCGGATCTCCAAAATCAACGGGTTCCATTCTGCCGGGCCCCTATTTTGACCGACCTGCCAAATCAACGAGTCCAAGCTGACAAGTTGGATCGGTTTCGTGCCCGAAACCCGTGTTTAGTCGCGGTCGCGTTTTCGCCACGCTTTTTAGATAGTTCCCAGACGCTCGATGATTCGAAACTGAGAGTGATTAAAACACGCAAGGGAAGATGCAGGAGCTTGGGTTAGGATCATCCCTATAATTCTGTGGAGCTAACGCGGGTCGCTGATGACATAGCGGATGCTCTCGTGGAGATTGATGCCACGAGAGTTTGCTTCAAAGCCTTCCAGCCTGGCATCGGGCCTTATGGCGAACCGCAGCTCGTCAGCGCCCTCAAGCAGCGACTAAATCAACTAGCTCTGTACAAAGGCTTGGTGATCACAAAGCGCACGCCTGATCTGGTCATCAAGGGCCATTGGGCACTAGAGTTCAAGATAGCGCGCCCTTTCGGCGACAACGGAAAGCAGGCGGAGAATTGGTCCGTCAACCTCTTGCATCCCTACGAAGGAAATGTCAGCGCTCTTGGCGATTGTCTTAGGCTGCTCGGCCTTAGCGTTCCGGAGCGAAAGGCAGTCGTCGTCGTCGGATACGAGCACACACCACCAAGAATCACGCTGGCTCCCCTGTTGCACGCCTTTGAAGTCGTCGCAAAACACGTTGCTAGTGTCCAGCTCAGTGAGCAGATTCGAGTTACTCGGCTCGAACTCGTCCATCCAGTTCATCAGCAGTTGACGGTCGCTTGCTGGGAAGTTTTGGGACATACCCCACAGGGTAAAACATCATTTCTCAGCTGATCGGGTTCCTTGACGAAAGCGGCCACTCCTCCGCCACAGAGTTCTTTGCACTTGCCGCGTTCGTGGCCATGGAAGCTGACTGGATCGCTTTCGACCGCCTCTGGCACGAGGCGCTTCGCGACAACCAGGCACCCTATCTGCACATGCGGGAGTTCGCCCACCGGATTGGCGCCTTCACAGGATGGACGGAGGAACGGCGTCGAGCACTGTTGGGCCCTTGTGTACAAGCTCTGAACTCGATTCCAGCCGTAGCGGTGGGAGCGGCGATGTCGGTCGCGGACTTCGAGGCTCTCCATTCGGAGGCACGCTCGGCGCTCGGAGGCACGCTCGGCGCTCCGAGATCCATTCTTTTGTTGTTTCCAAGAAGTTGTTCGTGGCGTGGCTCTCGCTGGTGTCTTCGAGCCCGCTGACGTCCAGGTGGGCATGGTCTTCAGTCAGCAAGACGAGTTTGGGCCATCCGCTCGCCAGCTGTGGTCCGTATTGGCGGAGACAATCGACGTGGGCCACCGGATGAGATCACTCGATTTCGCAAATATGCGTGCAGTGCCTGCGTTGCAGGCGGCCGACCTATTGGCGTATGAATTCAGGCATCACTACCACCTCAAAAAAACCAAGCCTACTTCGGCTCCGAGATGGGCATTCCGAGAGATCGTTCATCATCAGCTTACGGCTCATAATGCACGGCTACTGAAGTACCTTCCCGTGTGGTACTTGAAGGCACAAGCCGAAGGGACGTTCGGCGAGTTGATGGCGACGATGCTGAGCGATCCGGTCACTTATCAGCGGCAATGGAACGAGATGCTTCCGGAGGTCCCATAATGCTCGTGCGGATCCTCAGGTCGCAATAAACCCGTGGCACACCCCGGAGCCCGCTGACCTTCGGGCAACCTGTGGCCGTCAATGGAGCGATGCACACATTTTGGCGTGACAGCTGAACTTTGTGCAGGACAATGCCCTTAAGAGGCTCTAACGCAATGCCGGATAGAAGACCTACAGACCTGCGCGGTACAATACGTTTTCGCTCAAACGGCGCCAGGCGGTTTGCGTAGGCAGCCCACAAGGCGATCCCGGGGGACCGGCACATGCTCCAAATTGCGGCGCCAGCGATAAGGGCGCTTCGGCTTCCAGGAGGCGAGCTGTTTACCGCCTTCGTTGATGGCCTAATTCGCACTCATACGGGGCGGCACAACATTCCCGACGCCGCCATCGAGACCAACATCAGAACCAACATCGGGGATCAAGGTGCCGACACGATTGTTCAAGTCCCTCTGGCCGCGGAAACAACCGGCCGGTTCAACGTTCCGACAGTATGGCAATACAAGGCGACCGATTACGCCAGCGTCGGTTCAGCCGCGCGCCTTCTGGAGGGGGACTTCGTTCGCGCTCGTATCTCCGAAGGTTTTGCGTTCAGGCTAGCCGTCGCCGACAGCATCACCCCGGCTCAGCGCGGGGCTCGAGTGGAAGCATTGAACGCCTTATGCCGTGAAATGAATCCCGCCGCGCCGCCTGCCCTCGTTGTTTCCGTCGACGACCTCGTCGAATGGGCGAACCGCTATCCCGCATATGTTCTTCATTGGGGGGATGCGCCTGAACAAGGAGATTTCGTTCATCTCCGCGCCTGGGGACCAAGCGTAACAGCAGCTACGCCGACCTTCGTCGCAGTCGCCCGCTGGGATGCCGTTGCGGCCGAGCTCCGTCGTCATGTGTCTTTTGCCGAGGATCCGCCGACAGTCATCTTCTCGATCCAAGGGGAAGCCGGCGTTGGGAAATCGCGACTAGTCTATGAGGTCTTACACGCACTCCCCGGAATGGACGGACTCGTCCTATATTCAAACGACGAAGATGCGGCGGTACAGGTCGCGAGGCGACTCGCAAACGCAGAAGCGCCGGCGCCGGTCAGTGCCGTGTTGGTTGCCGATGAGTGTGGTGTGGGTGGGCGCGAGTTAATCCGGCAACTACTCCAGGGCCACCGAAATCGTGTTCGCGTTATCGCCATCGACAATTCAGGACGTCGCCCAGCTGCCGGTGATCCGGAGTCGTGGCTCGAGAAAATGCCAGAACAATCGCTCGAGCAGATCCTCTTCGAGAACTTTCAGGAGATACCCCGAGAACGACGTCGCGCGTACGCGGATCTAGCTAGAGGATACCCTCGCCTGGCTGCCGACCTTTGCAGACACGACGCGTTGATAGCTGCCGCTGGTGGCGATGTGCGTCCAGCGATAGCGTCGGTTCGTGAATACCTAACCCTTCGCCTCTCGCCAGAACAGCAACAGAGTTTGGCGGCAGTCTCATTCGTCACGAAGATCGGATATCGTGGAGAAGTCGGCGGCGAGATTGACTCCCTGTGTCAGCTCCTCAGAATTGACTGGCAGCGAACTATTGACGCACTCCACGAGATCCGCGGCGGCCCTGGCTTCATAGTTGTTGCCGGCCGATACTTTTACGTCACGCCAGAAATAATTGCTCATGTCGGTTTCGCTGACGCGTGGCGCCGGTGGGCCAGCGACGAACCGAACGATTTTCTCGCAAGAATCCCGGCATCCCTTCTTCAGGCTTTCCTGGATCGTGTTCAGAAGAGTGCCGGAGAAGAGGTGCGCCGCGTTTGCGGCGACTACTTTCGCGGGTGGGTCGCACACCTGCGGCCGACAGACCTAGCCGACATTTCGATCGCAAATAGATTCGCGCAGCTCGTTGAGACCGACCCTCCGAACTATCTTCCACGGTTGCGGCGAATCATTGATGAGAGCTCCCTCGAAACGCTGCGTCAGATTTCCGGACGTTCGTCTCATGGTTATTGGGGTTCACGCCGTGTCCTCGTTTGGTTGGCAGAGCGCTTGGCCCGCTTTCCCGACTACTTTGACGATGCCGAGGGAATTCTTCTCCGAATGGCGGCTGCTGAATCAGAGCCCGACATTGGCAATAACGCGACGGGCATCTGGATACAGTTGTTCCGAATTCGACTATCGGGCACGGCAGTGCCCTTTACCAAACGTGTGTCCCTTCTGCGGGAGCGTCTACGCTCGCAGACCCCAGAGATTCGCAAGCTCGGCGTCAGCGCCCTCGAGGCTATTTTCAGCGACAGCGGTATGCGCATGGAGGGTTCTCCCGTCATTGCCGGCCGGATTCCGCCTGATGAATGGAATCCGCAAACACGACGCGAACTCTTCGATGCGGAGCGCCGTGCACTCGGGCTAGTTGGGGAGGCCATCAAGTGGGGCGACCCGACTGTCTCGTTGCCTCTGAGGAACATCCTCGTTGGTGACGCACGCTGGTTCGCCCTCCACGGTCTGGTGGAAGAGGTCGAGGTGATACTGAGGCCGATTCAACTGACCGAAGACGAAAAACTCCGACTGATTGACTCTCTCGGCCAGATATTGGCCTACGATGCGAGCCACCATACTGCTGAACTCGTTCAGCACGTCAACCGTTGGCGTCAGTCGCTCTCGAGTGGCGATCTGCACGCCCGCATGGTCGCAGTGATTGGTCAAACGCGATGGGGCGCTGCGAGACTTCAAGATGAATCGACCTGGCTCGAGGATATCGCCCAGCTGGCTGACGAGTTCATCGCTCAAGGAACGAGCGAAGATTTGTTGTGGCTCTTTCAGCGAACAGCACACGCGGCAGGCGAATTCGGTTTTGCTGTCGGACGAGGAGATACTCGGGATCAATGGTTGGATGCCACCCTTCGAAACGCTCTAGAGCACGAGCATCGGTCGTTTGCGAGAGGCTACGTCCATGGAAGTCTATCGAGGCCGAACCCACCGGTCGAACAGATAAATGCCTGGCTCGACCATCACGAGCAGGATGCACCGACAGTAGTGGCCGAGCTCGCACAGTCTGGTGGTGAGCAGCTCAATGCATTTCAACGCGTAATCCGTCTCGCAGATCGCCGCGTGATACCGGCCACGTTTCTCTTCGACCGAAACTTCTCAACTGGGAATCAAACAATATCCGAGGACCGCTTCGAGGCACTGATGGAGCGTTTGGTGGTCCTGGCCGAAGAAGGCGACAAATCGGCTCTACAGATAGGTCTAGATGCAATTGGCCTCCGAATTCACGGAGGCCACGCCGCGGCCGCGCTTGAGCGAGATCGGATTCGGAATGTCGTCTGGCGATTGATCGAACGCGCCATTACAACGCCGCTTCCGGTTGCCGAGCGCTACACAAACGTCCTTAAAGCACTTGGTGCGTTCGACGGCCTGCGCGCGGCAAGACTGGCGGTGCGACAACTGGTCGGCGATCATTATGCAGATAATCGCCAAGCAGAGAAGGTTCTGTCAGACCTCGCGAAGCGCGATCCCTCCGCTGTCATGCAGGCGCTAGGCGAAGCGGTTGTCGATGACAAAACCGGCTGGAAATTCTACGTCCATAGTTTCAAGGCGCTTGTCGGAAGTCTGCCGACGGAAGTAGTCAAGAGTTGGATCGCCTCGGCCGGTCTGGAGGGTGCACGTCGCCTAGCTCGCCATCTTCCGGCCCCATACTTGAAGGCCGGTGAGACACCCATCGTGCCGGATCTGACCGCGTGGGTTTTGACTGAATTCGAAGAGGACGACCGCGTGTTCAAGGAGTTCGCCGCAGGCGTGCACAGCTTCAAGCTCTACGCAGGCGACATCGCAGCGCAGCATGAAGCCGAGGCCACTGTTGCGAGGGCTTTTCTCGATCATCCTATTCGACGGGTTCGAGAATGGGCGGAGAGAGAAGAGCGTTGGGCTATGGATGCGGCAAGGCAAGAGAGAGAGGAAGCCGAGGAGCGAGACTTGCCGTAGGTCCTGATCTGTCGGTTCACACGGACCGCCGGGTCAGCGACGCTGTTAGCCAAAGTCCACAATCATTTCTTTCTGACCGTCATCCTCTGGGTCTAGAAACTTCTGTGCGGCGAGGATTTGGCTGCACAGACACGGAAGAGATTTTGGCCACGGTAAGCGATGCGACTTCCGGGCTCTGGTACATCATGTACCAAAGCTCAGAATGCGACTTACGGGCTCGTCTCGTCCTTGCTTCGCAGAGCGTTCACAAAACGGGCTCTTGGCGACGACGCAGGCGTCTAAAAACGCACGGGAATTCGGGCGCCGTTGGGCCGTTCTGAAAGCACTTGAGGCTGTTGAAAAAGAGCTTTTCATGTGGCGCGCTCCGAGTCTCCACGTATGGTGGAGTCGAGGAGGGCGCCCGCGATGATGGGTCAGCAATCCCGCGAGGAATCGCTGTTTTACTCTTTCCGTCTGGAAGATCAGATTCCCGAGACCCACCTGCTCCGGTTGATCGATCGCTATGTCGACTTCACCTTCGTGCGGGACCGGCTGAAGAGCTTTTATAGCCCGACCGGGCGCCCGTCGATTGATCCGGAAACGCTTCTGCGCCTGCTGTTGGTCGGCTACCTCTACGGGATCACCAGTGAGCGACGCTTGCTGGAAGACGTGCGGATGCATCTGGCCTACCGCTGGTTCACGCGGCTAAGTCTAGAGCAGGAGGTCCCCGACCATCGACGTTCTCCAAGAACCGGCACGGACGCTTTCGGCAGGCGGGCGTGTTTCGCGAGGTGTTCGAGGAGATTGTCCAGCGCTGCATGACCGCCGGGCTGGTGGAAGGTCGCCACCTGACGGTGGACGGGACCTTCGTCCTCGCCAACGCGAGCCCGCACCGCCGCGTGGCACAGGAGCCGCGGGCCGAGACCGCTCACGCCTCTCGCACGGTGCGGGACTACTTAGCGGAGCTGGAGCAACAGAATCCGGTGGCGGACCCGTTGCCCGAACCTCCGCCCGCCTCGGGGACCCTGTCCTCCACCGATCCCGACGCCGCGTGGGCGGTGAAGTGGGGGCGCGCCGGGTTCGCGTACTACGACAACTATCTCATCGACAATGCCAGCCGCGTGATCCTCGATGTGGTCGCCACCCCGGCGCGCTTTCGGCAAGAGCCCATGGCGGCCCGCCGGATGCTCGAGCATCTCGCTCAGCTCGGCCTGCGCCCGGAGAGTCTGGGGGCCGACCAAGCCTACGGCAGCGGCGAGTTCGTGGCGTGGCTCCTCGGGCAGGGCATCCAGCCCCACATCCCGGTCATCGATCGTCGCCACCAAACGGGTAAGCACTTCACCCGGGACCAGTTTCGCTATGCGCCGGACGAGAACGCGTACTACTGCCCCCAGGGGCAACCGCTGCGCTATCGCGGCTTGAGCCGCGCCGCGCGCGGCCACATCTACAGCGCCACCGAAGTGCAGTGTCGGGAGTGTCCACAGAAGAAGCGCTGTACGGCAGGCTCGGTGCGGAGACTCTTCGTACACTGGGAGGAACCCGCGCGCCAAGCGGTCCGCGCCCTTGTCGGCACCCCGGCCTATGAGCGCTCGCGGCGCGCCCGCTATCAGGTCGAAGCGCTGTTTGCCGAACTCAAGCAGCGACTCCGTGTAGACCGGGTCCGGCTGCGGCGCCTGTGGAACGTGGCGGAGCAGTTCCACTTAGCGGCCACCGCCCAAAACCTCAAACGGCTGGTGCAATTCTTGGCTCGCGGGCAACCAGGGCCAACCCTGAGCACGACCTGAGGAGGCACGACGAAGAGAAGCAGTCCGGAAGGGCAGGATCAGCGATCGGACGGGCCTACGCCAAAACAGTCAACCGCCGACGAAGCGCTCCGCGTCACCAGCTTTTTCAACAGCCTCGCTTGATTCGTAAACGCCAGGAAGGCCGGTGCGGGTTCGCAATTCGCGAGGGCTTGCACTCACGTGCGGGACCGCGGCTCGCGTTGCTCGCCTCGGCCGCCGCGCGGCATTTGACGTGCTTCCCCAGTCAGCGCTATCGTCTCCGCGCCCCACACTGGCCTCTCACCCCGGAGGTCCGGCATGAACTGTCTTCGTTGCCAGGCAGAGAACCGTGAGGGGGCACGATTCTGTCGCGAGTGCGGGGCGCTGTTCGCTGCCGTCTGTGCGAGCTGCGGAGCAACAGTCGAGGCCGGAAGCAAGTTCTGCGATCACTGCGGCGCACCGCTGGCAGCGACTCTTACATCGACGTTATCACCGCTTGCCAGCTCTGCGCCCGTCACCGCCGCCGACGTCAGCCGATCCGCCGCCGACGTCAGCCGATTCGCCGCCGACTCGAAGCGGCCGTCGGATGCTGAGCGCCGGCAGCTCACCGTGATGTTCTGCGACCTCGTGGGGTCGACCGAGTTGGCCGGCCGCCTCGATCCCGAGGTGCTCCGAGAGGTGGTGCGCTCCTACCAGCAGGTCTGTGACACCGTGATCGGGCCGCTCCATGGCCATGTCGCGCAGTACCTCGGGGACGGTCTGCTCGTGTACTTCGGTTACCCGGTCGCCCGAGAGGATGACCCGCGCCGCGCGGTGCGCGCTGGCCTCGGCATCATCGACGCGATCGCCATGCTGAACACGCGACTCGAGC
>Ga0209802_1002946_pt1 | contig 11602 bp, 10 predicted proteins | sample GraSoiAngelo_129_FD_185886 | JGI IMG/M metagenome (GOLD analysis project Ga0209802, IMG submission 185886) | Grasslands soil microbial communities from the Angelo Coastal Reserve, California, USA - 14_0927_12_40cm (SPAdes) (version 2) | ecosystem: Environmental > Terrestrial > Soil > Grasslands ... | reverse complement strand
CGCGGTGCCGATCGAGGAGTGGCGGGGCCGGCATGCCTGAGCAGGTTGTCTCGATCCGTCCCTCGGTCCGCGACAACGGCATCATGGCGATCGACGACATGCTCTGCATGCACTGCGGAGCCTGCGTCGGCACATGCCCGACGAACGCGATCTTCCTGAACGAGGTCTACCTGACGTTCAACGAGGACTGCACCCAGTGCGGCATGTGCGTGAAGGTCTGCCCGGTCGGCGCGATCGACTATCCGCGCGGCCACAAGCTTCACACGATGAAGTGATTTCGCACGTTCCGGCGGAGGGGCACTCCCGTAAGCGGCAACGCTGATAAGCTGACGGGTCGATGGAATGCCATCAGGTCCACTGCTAGTTCTCGGTGAGCTCCATGGGCATGTACGGGTCTCTCAGACGGATGAGGGCGGATCAACTCTCCCGGTTGTTGCGGGAGCCCAATCTGACCTCGCGACTGACAGACGCTGAGGACGAGGAGTTCGGATGGGCGGAACCATGGCCCAAAGGGCCCGTGCTCGATTTGGACAAGTCATGGCAGGTGCTCCACTTCGTCCTTACAGGAGACGCGTGGGAAGGCAGCGGGCCGCTCAGGAACGCGATTCTCGGAGGCACGACGATCGGCGCCGACCTTGGCTACGGTCCTGCGCACTACGTCACACCCAGCGAGGTCGTTGCGGTCGCGGTGGCGCTCGCAAGTCTTTCCGAGGACGTGATCCAATCCCGCTTCGATCCGTCGGCATTCGAGGCGGCCGAGCTGTACCCGGGCGCTTGGAGTCCGCAGCCGCCGCCTGCTGTGAAGAAAAGATTCCTGGGTCGCCTGAAGCCACCGCCGATCCAACAGGTCCGAGATTCACAGGAGAAGGAGCTCAATGAGTACTTCGATTTCGTCATGAATCAGTTTCGAGGTTTGGTCGGATTCTACAAGGATGTGTCGAGCGCGGGAGAGGCCGTCTTGGGCTGGCTCGTCTAAAAGATCCGTTTCACAGGACTAGTTTCTTATAGCTTCGAACGATGAGACTCAGGAGAGACGTCCCCGATGGCATCCTACCAGTACGACGTCGTCGTGGTCGGGGCGGGTCCCTCCGGATCGATGACCGCGCGGTACGCGGCGATGGGCGGTTGCCGCACCCTCCTTATCGAGAAGCGGCAGGAGATTGGCTCGCCGGTGCGATGCGGCGAAGGTCTCGCCCGCCACTTCGTCGAGGACACGAAACTCCCATTCGACCGCAAGTGGGTCGGCCGCGAGGTCAAGGGCGCGAAGATCTTCTCGCCAAACGGCACCGAGCTCACGATCGAGGAAGCCCACGCGGGAAATGAGGTCGGGATCGTCCTAGAGCGAGATGCCTTCGACAAGGCCGTGGCGAAGGAAGCCGCAAAGGCGGGCGCGGACATCTGGCTCAAAACGACCGCCACGGCGGTGGTCAAGGACGACGGCTCGGTTCGCGGGATTCGAGCGAAGCGCCTCGAGGACGAAATGACGATCGAGGCGAAGTGCGTCGTCGCGGCTGACGGATACGAGAGCCAAGTGGGCCGCTGGGCCGGGTTCAAGACGCTCCTGCGGGCCGGGGACATCACGGGCACGCTGCAGTACCGCCTCACGAACATCGGCGAGGGACACGACTTCCCGGACTACTGCGAATTCTGGCTCGGCAAGTGCGCGCCCGCGGGCTACATTTGGGTCTTCCCAAAGGACGAGTCCACCGCGAATGTCGGGATCGGCGTCTCCCTAGATCGCCTGAAGAGCCGCATGGATATCAAGGGATTCCTAGACCGCTGGATTGAGCAAGATCCTCGGATGGAACATGCGCAGCCGCTTGACATGGTCACGGGCGGCGTTTCGACCGCCCCACCCATCAAGAAGTCCGTCGGGAACGGGATGGCGCTCGTCGGCGATGCGGCGCGGATGATCGACCCGATCACAGGCGGCGGCATCGGGAACGGCATGCTCGGCGGCATGATGCTCGGGAAGGTCCTCGCCAAGTGCAACCAGACGGGGGACTTCGGGGAGGCCGCCTTGATGGAGTACGAGCGGGGCTGGCGCGCGAAGCTCGAGGAGAACCTCTACCGCAACTGGCTCGCGAAGAACAAGCTCGTCACCCTCTCCGACCGGGAATTCGACGACATCATCGCGGTCCTCGCCGAGGTCGGGGTCACGAAGCTGAGCGTCCGTGCGATCCTGAAGGTCCTGAAGGAAACGCGTCCCGAGCTCGTCGCGAAGTTCGCCGAATTCATCTGAGGCGTCCGCTTCGCGCGGAAGTCATTTGGATTTCCACGACAGGCCGCGTGCTCCGACCACGAAGAACACGACCGCAAACCCCAGCGTGATGACCAGGTACGTGAGCGCCGTCGTGTCGTTCGCCAAGACCATCGTGGCCCGCAACCCTTCGTTGATGTACGTCAAGGGCAGGGCCCGAGCGATCGTCTGGAGGAAGGGCGGCATCGAATCGATCGGGAAGAACGAGCCCGCAAGGAACATCATCGGGAACCCGATCGCGTTCGCGAGCGCCTCGCCGGTTCCAGGGTCGCGCACAAAGATGCCGAGGACCATGCCGAGTGAAGTGAACTCGAAGGCGCCCGCGATGATCAAGAGGACGGCCACGGGAGTCAGCCGGGCCTTCATCCCGAAGACGCCGATTCCGACGAGCATCATGATCGCCACGGAGAGGAAGAGCAGCAACACGTAGAAGACGACCTTCGCCGCGAGCCATTCCGCCTTGCTCAGTTTCGTCGTCGCGAGGAGTTTGAAGAATCTCCGCGTCCGATACTCCGCACAGATCGACGTCATGCCGAACATCGGCGTCGTCAGGATCGTGAACCCGATGATCCCGGGAAGGAAGAAGTCGATGTAGCCAAACTGCTGGACGGTGAACGTCGTTTCACCGACCGAGACGACTTCCGTGGCGTTCGCGATTTTCAAGTTGAAGCCGTTCGCGACCGCGGCCACCGCTGAGTACGCGATGCCGAACGAGGATTGGGTCGGGTCCCCCGCGAGCGTGACGTTGACTCGGGCGCTGGTGCTTCCGTTTTTGGCCTGGTCGACCGTCGCCTGGAAGCCGCTTGGAATTTGGAGCGCGACGTTGATCGAGTGCTGCCGCATGTATGCCTGGAAGTTCGCCGTCGGCGGAATCGCCTGGTAGGTGGTCAAGGTGGTGTTGTTCAGCGCTTGAACGAAGCCGCGGGATGCGGCACTCATGTCCATGTCCTGCACGGCGAGCGGGACCTTGGGAGATCCGGACGAGCTGAAGATTGACCCAAAGAGGAGAATCAGGATGACGGGGAAGGCGAGGGCGAAGAATGTCCCGACGCGAGAGCGGAGATATTGTCGACCGAACGCCGTGACGTCCGCGAAGATCCGCTTCATGCGGCCAGGACCCCCTCTTCCATCCGGGCGCCGACGAGCTTGAGGAACACATCCTCGAGAGTCGACCGTTTCGTATAGATCTCGTTCAGGGGAATTTCAATCGATGCAAGTTTTGCGAGCATCGGCCGGACCTGGCTCGCCGTCGGCACGTGTACGAAGACGTCGGTACCTTGGAGCTCGGCGGCAATTCCCCGGGCCACCAGGGCCTCGTACCCTCCGCGTCCCGCCCCCGCGAGCACGATCGTCGTGCCGCCACCAAACTGCGAGATGAGCGCGGACGGACTGCCGCGGGCCACGATCTTGCCGTGGTTCATGATCGCCACGTCGTCCGCAAGCTGCTCGGCCTCATCGAGATAGTGCGTCGTGAGGAGAATTGTCCGCCCTTTCCGCTTCAGGTCTCCGATCAGCGTCCAGAGTTCCCGTCGCGCTCCCGGATCGAGCCCCGTCGTCGGCTCATCGAGGAACAGGAGATCCGGTTGTCCAACGAGTGCCATGGCAATCCCGAGGCGCCTCTTCTCGCCGCCGGAGAGGTTCAACGCAAACGTATTCGCGCGGTCCGCGAGGCCGACCGTCTCGATGATCTTCGCCACTTCGTCGTCCGAGACTGCGTGGTCGAAGAGACGCGCCCAGTACCCGACAGCTTCGCGGGGACGTAGTCGGTCAAACGGCTCGAAGTCCTGGGGCAGGACGCCGACCCGTTCCCGGATGCGACGATAGCCGGTTCCCACGTCCTCTCCGAAAACTCGGGCCTCGCCCTCGGTCAAGTCGCGGAGCCCCTCGAGGATTTCGACGGTCGTCGTCTTGCCGGCGCCGTTGGGGCCCAGGAGGGAGAACACCTCGCCCCGGTTCACTTCGAAGGTGATTCCGTCGACGGCGGTGATGTCCGGATACCGCTTGACGAGTCCGCGGACCTCGATCACATGTTCTCTCACGCCCACCACCCGGCTCGGGCCGACATCGCGCGACGCCATGGAGTTTTCGGTCTCGCCGTCCTCGCGATCCGCGCGTCGACTTTCGCCGCCGCGGGTGCGTGACCCCTTTCAGTGGTGATAACCTCGGCACCGCCATTAAATAACGAGGCTCACGCTGGTCTCCTCCCGTGAAGGTCGCGGCCTGGCGACAAGCGCGAGCGCTCCTCTGGGTCGGGATGACGCTCGTCCTGTTGCTGGCGCTCTTCATCTTCGCCGGCGTCGTCGCGATCCCGGGGATTCCCTCCCCGCGCGTGAACCTCTCGTCCCTTGGACCCTGGGTGTACATCCTCCCGCTCCTCGTGGCAACGAAGGCCCTCCTCGAGGTCCTCCGGCCCGTGTTCCGCGCGGCGCTCCGAACTCACGTGCGGTACGAGGCGGACATCTTCGCCCATTTCCAGATCGTGTCCTATGTGGTCTGGGGCACGGCGTTCGCCCTGGTTGCATACGTACTCGTTGAGAACGGAGGCCAAGACCTTGCCTACCTCGGAACGGCGTTCGTCGTCGCGTCCGCCGCCTTGATTTTCGTCATGCAAGAGCCTCTCCTGAACCTCGTCGGCTGGCTCGTCCTGATCGCGATGGGCCTGTACAAGCTCGGGGACCGCATCGAGATGAACCAAGCTCGGGGGTACGTCGTCGACATCACGCCGATGAACACGACGCTCCGCGAAGTCGGCGGCCTCCTGTACGGCGACAGCTTCACCGGCCGATACGTCACGATCCCGAACAGCCAGATCCTGAAGGGGAACGTGTTCAACGCCACGAAGGACACCCTATTCATTTGGGACCAAATCACGGTGAGCGTGACGTACGAGAGCGACCACCGTCTCGCGGAGAAACTGCTCCTGGAATCGGCCGAGGACATCGTGGCCCCGATGATGCGGGAGAACCGAGCGCACCTTCGATCGAAATATGAGTTCGCCGACCTCGCCGACTACATCGCCGAAGAGCCGAAGGTCGGCTGGGGGCTGGGGGCGTCCTCCGTGGACCTCACCCTGGTCTACTTCTGTCCCGTGTTCGCGAAGGGCGCATACCGGACCCGACTCGTGAAGCGGATCCTCGAGAAATTCTCGGGGGAGACGCGCGTCGCCTTCGCGTATCCGCACATGCAGATGGTCCCGTCGGCAGACAAGAAGGTCAGTGTGGTCCGGTAACCGCTAGGGTGCTCCGCCAGGCTTCTCCGCCGCGTCGCCTGGCTGGGCCCCGCGTCGCGGGAGAAACCGGCCCGTTCGCTCCATGTAGCTCCGGTACACATCGCCGAAGCCCTTCTCCGAGCTGAGCAACTCCTCCTCGAGGACCGCCCGGCGCTGAGCGATTCCGCACGCCACGAAGAAAACGACAATCAGCAGCGCATTGAGGAGCAGCAACGCCACGCCCGCGCTCATCAGGAGGAACGCGGTGTAGAGGGGATGTCGGATCCATCGGTACGGCCCGTCCGTGATGAGCCGGTGGTCCGCGAGCACCTCGATTTCCGGCCGGGTGAAACGTCCTAGGTTTCTCTCCGACCACAGGGCCAGCCCGCCACCCGCGAGCCACAGGACGATGCCGAATCCCTGGAGGGCGACTCCAAACGGAACGGGGACGGTCAGCGCCCCTCCGTAGACCCAGTCGGGGACGATCGCTTCGACGAGCAGGGCAAGGAAGACGACAATCAGAATCGCCGCCCACAGCGGTCCCGTGACGAGCGACAGGGGATGCGATGCCCGAACCACCCGGGTCGCCCTCCGGTCCGGTCGGGGGAAGAACAGAACGGTCGAGGCGACGAACAGGACGAAGAACGTGCCGGAGATCCAGCGCACGAGGTCGGCCGGCAGCGTCGCGTCACCCTCTATTCCGAACGCGCCTCCAATCGCGTCGTCGGGATAAATCGTGTGCTTCCTCGCCGCGCCGGGAGCGGTGGTCTGCCGTCCGAGCATTCTTTATCGCGGTTCCTCCTTCTCCGCTCGGAATGGCGGTCTTCCGCGCGTTCACCACAATCGGGGCTCCAGACCACGGGAAAGAAGTCGCCCTCGCGGGTTGGGTCGAGGACGTGCGAAACCTCGGCGGGATCGCCTTCCTCATCCTCCGCCAGCGGGGTGGCACGTTCCAGGCCACAGCCAAGAAAAAGGCGGATGAAGTTCTCTTCAACCGCGCCTCGAAGCTCGTCCGCGAAAGCGTCGTGGCCGTGCGCGGGACCGTCCAGCCGAACCCGCAGGTGCGAAACGGGTGGGAGCTTGTTGCGACGTCGCTCGACGTCCTCAGCCCCGCGGCCGCGCCGCTCCCTCTTCCGATCGTGGACAAGGTCGGTGCCGAGGTAGACACGCGGTTCGACAACCGGGTGCTGGACCTTCGGAAGCCGGAGCGCCGGGCGATTTTCCACGTGCGCTCCGTCGTCGCCGCGGCGTTTCGTTCGTTTTTAGACCGTCAGGGATTCGTTGAGGTCCATACGCCGAAACTGGCGGGCGCGGGAGCGGAGGGGGGCGCGACCCTGTTCGAGACGAATTACTTCGGGCGGAAGGCGTTCCTGAGCCAGAGCCCGCAACTCTACAAACAGATGCTGATGTCGACGGGCCTCGACCGAGTGTACGAGCTGGCCCCCGCGTTCCGTGCCGAGCCCTCCGACACGGTGCGCCACGTGACGGAGTTCACGTCGTTCGACGCCGAGGTCGCATGGATCGAACGGATGGAGGACTTCTTCCCGTTCCTCGAGGGGGCGATCGAGTCAGCGATCGAGCGCGTCCGGACCGAAGCGAAGGCGGACATCGAACTCCTGCACGTCGAGCCGAAACGTCCGAGGTTCCCGCTCAAACGGGTGCCGTACACGGAAGGGCTCGAAATCCTACGGGGCGTTGGGAGGCGGCTTCGGGACGGAGACGACCTCGACACGGAATCGGAGAAAATTCTCGGGCAAGCGATGGCGAAGGACGGCCATGAGCTCTATTTCATCACGGAATATCCGAGCGGCATCAAGCCGTTCTACGTGATGCCGAAGGCCCAGGAACCGGAGTATTCGCATTCGTTCGATCTCGAGTACAAGGGGGACGAAATGGCGTCCGGTGGCCAGCGAGAACACCGCTACGATCATCTCGTTGCGAAAATCAAGGAGAAGGGACTGAATCCGGAGAACTTCGAGTTCTATCTGAAGGCATTCCGGTACGGCATGCCGCCACACGGCGGCTGGGGGTTCGGCCTCGACCGGTTCGTCCAGAAGCTCCTCGACTTGCCGAACATCCGGGAAGCGATCCTCTTCCCGCACGACCGCGTCCGGCTCGTCCCGTAACAGATTGGCTACCGGGGTAGGGAAGCCTTTTGTAGCGGCCCCGCTGATTCACCGGACGAGAACGGAAGGGGGCCGTGAGGTGAAGGAATTCAAGGTGTTTGTGGCGGACAAACCGGGCGAGCTGGCGCGCGTCACGGAAGCCCTGGCGAACGCGGCCGTCAACATTCGGGCGATCGCGAGCGAGTCGAAGCACGAGTCCACCTACCTCCGGGTCGTGACGTCGGACGTGCAGACGACGGAGAAGGCATTGTCGACGGCGGGCCTCAGGTTCGAGCTGAGTGACATCGTGAACCTCGAACTCATCGATCGACCGGGAGAGCTCGCGAAGGTCGCGAGACGCCTCGCCCGGGCCGGGATCAACGTCCACTCGATCTACATCCTCGGCTCAAAGAACGGGCGGACGGAGATCGCCCTCGTCGTGGACGACATCGAGCGGGCGAAGGTGGCCCTGAAATAGCGCCCCTTTCACGCGTCTGAATCACCCGGTCCGGACGATCCTCGCGTTCATCTGCCCCCTAAATAGGTTTAAGAGACGACGATCATGATAACAGGAGTGGAATACCCTCCCCCGCAGGCTAAGGGGATGCACTCTATGGGCGGAACGGTCACCAAGGGAAACCGGCTGCAGGTAATGGCCAGGCGTGAACTCGAACGACAAGGCTATCTCGTCCACACGGCGGTACGAAGCGCCCAGAAACGCGGACCAATCTGGATCAGCCAGACGACCGACATCTTCAACGCCTTCGATCTCATCGCAACGCGGATGGATCCCCCTAACCCGATGCGGTTCGTGCAAGTTACAACCATCTCCCACGTGAGTGAGAGAATTCGGAAAGTCGATCCAGTTCCGATTAACACCGGATTGGCAAGCGTGGAAATCTGGGCATACGTCGGCGGGCAAAAGCGCCTGGACCGGCGATACAAGGACCGTAAGGTGTGGCTGCCGCGGAACTACTTCCAGGTCTACTTGAAGGCTCGGAATTGGGAGCCAGATCAGCGAGACAGAGTAGGCGTGAGAGAAACAGAGTTCGGTCCGGAACTCGAGACGGAACGATCCGGTCGGACTCGCGGCGTCCCCCACATTACCGTCTCGCCCCGCCGGAAGGCGTTGCGGAAGTGAGGCTGCTCTCGACTCAATGTTAGCGTGTGCAGCAGGCCCCTTGGCTCGATTGGCTTGCCGGCGAGCACATCGAGATCCCCGGCCTCGAGGGACCGGAAGTCCGCGGCGACTGAACAATTTCGGTTCGCTTCACCTCGGTCTCAGTCTTGATACCGGAAACGGAAGGCACGTTACCTTTTTGCACCCATGGGACGTTCTCTCCTTCGCACGATGCTTTTGCATCTGCGATTGAGGATTGAGGAGGGAGTTGTCATCTTGGAGCGTATACGCTGGTCCTGGGGATTCTCGTGGTTTTGATGATGCCGTCCGCGATGGCGGCGCCGGGAGGAAACGGTGCCAGTCGCTCCGATCAGCTGAGCGCGTCCGACTTCGCCATCGTCCAGTTCAATACGAAGCCGGTCGCGGACTACACGGGTGACATCTCGGGCTTGGCAGCCACGAAAGCGGCGCCGGGACACAAGCTCGATCTAAATTCCAACGCCGCTCGCGCATACGGCCGTTACGTCTCCAGCGTTCATCAGAACTTCCACGCCTGGCTGCATTCCAATGCGGCGGAAGTCGAAATCCTGAAGGAATACTCGGTTGTCTTCGATGGAGTCGCCGTCCAACTCCATGGAAAGTCGATTGACAGCCTGAGGAGTGGGCCGGATGTCGTGGACGTCTCGGCCAGCTGGCTGTACAAGCCGTCGATGGACGTCTCGGTGCCCCTCATTCACGCCCCGGCCGTGTGGACCATGCTCGGGCCCGATCCGAACAACCCGGCCCTGCCGAACCTGAATGGGGTGAAGGTGGGTGTGATCGACACGGGCATCGACGACAGCCACGAGTTCATCGCGTCGTGCCGCGCCGCGGGATCGATCCAGCACAAGGTGTTCTTCAGCGGCCTCGGGACGGCAGATCCGTCCAGGACCCTGTTCTTTGATCACGGGACCCATGTCTCGGGCGAAATCGGCGGCTGTCCGATCACGCACCCGGTGCCCGTCGGGGACTTCACGCTGTCGCTCGCGGGGACCCTCCAGGGGGTCGCTCCCGGCGTGACGCTTGCGGACTACAACGTGTTCCCCGGCTACGGCGCGGGCTTCATTGCATTCGGCGGGAGCGCGTTCAGCCACGACATCATCGACGCGGTCGAAGCGGCCGTCGCGGATGGGATGGATGTCATCAACCTGAGCCTCGGTGGAACGGTCCAGGGGCCGCACGACACCCTCGCGATGGCGTTGAATGCGGCCGCCGATGCGGGCACGCTGCCCGTCGTCGCGGCCGGGAACTCCGGGCCGAATTTCCTGACGGTCGAATCGCCGGGCAACGCCGCGGGTGCGCTGACCGCCGGCGCGAGCACCAACGTGCACTACCTCGGAATCCGAGTCCGCTTGGATGACGCGGCCTTTGGGGCGGACCAAGGCAAGATCCTGGGCGCGGCCATCGGTGACTTCGCGAACTTCGATCCCGCGAAGAGCGCGGCGACTTCCCTGACCACGCCCGCGAACGGTTGCACGGCGATTGCCGAGGACCTCACCGGGAAGCTCGCGGTCATCAATCGAGGCACATGCACGTTCGGCACAAAGATCCAAAACGCGCAGGACCGCAGAGCGATCGGCGTCGTCATGGTGAACAACGTGGGCGGAGATCCGATCGCGATGGGCCAAGACGGCGTGAATCACCCGACCATCCCCGCCGCGATGGTCTCGCAGTCCGATGGGAACACGTACCTCCGGACCCACCCCGGCGCGGTGATCACCGTCGACGGCACGACCCGGGCCGAGATCGTGACGACGAATGCGGATGTCCTCGCGGGATTCTCGAGCAAAGGCCCGACGCCCTATGACTTCCGGATCAAGCCGGATGTGACCGCGCCCGGCGTCAACATCCTGTCGAGTGTCCTCGGTGGGAAGTACGCCTTTTTCCAGGGCACCTCGATGGCGACGCCCCACACCGCGGGTTCTGCGGCGCTCCTCAAGGCGCTCCATCCGAGTTGGGGCCCCGAGGAGATCAAGTCCGCCCTCGTGAACAACGCGGATCGGACGGTCACCGGGACCTCGGGACTGGGACCAATCGCGCGCGGTGGCGGCCGAATCAACGTCGAACGGGCTGCGGGCGCCTCGATCTTCCTCGACCCCGTCTCCGTCAGTTTCGGCGTCTGGACAGGGTCGAAGGATGCTACGGCGTCCGTCGCGGTCGCCTTCATGAACGAGGGCGAGTCGAGCGTCACCTGCAGCCTCTCCGTGATTACGGGCTCGCCTGCCTCGGCGCCGGTGAGTCTCTCTCCCGCGTCTCTGACGATTGCGGCCGGGGCCACCGAATCGGCGGTCGTCGCACTCGCCGGCGGGAAGACTCTGGCGACGGATTTCTACTGGGGCGACGTGAAGGCAGTCTGCGGGAGCGTGACCCTGTTGACGCCTTGGTGGACGGGAGTGCAGCGGGGCAACGGATTCCTGAATGGCAACCAACACTCGCCGGCCGATGCCGTAAGCGGCTTCGACCCCGACTTCTACGGCGATCCGGCCTTCTTCGTCGCCGGAGTCTGGACGGGCTAGGCCCTGCATCGAAGCGGTGTCGCCGACGCGACACCGCACCCTTTCCGATCTCCCTCGTCGCGCGGCGTTTCAGCACTCATAGGGGTCATCACACCAGAGGTCGGCTGACCATCTTCTCATCACGAACGCGGTCCGCCGATAGATACCCGGGTAGAAAACCGTTTTCGGTTCGGATCCGGAACGCCGGGTTCCGGATCGCCGCGAGAGGTAGCGGGACGGAGGAGACTCCGCTTCCCACTCTCTCCAGACGCTTTCGGTTTCATGGTCCAGAATTTCGTGGGAAGTTTCTTAACGTGATAACAGTCTGAGCCGCGCGATGGAGGTCCCTCCCGGTCGAGTGGAACGGATCGCAGA
>Ga0209802_1002945_pt1 | contig 11607 bp, 13 predicted proteins | sample GraSoiAngelo_129_FD_185886 | JGI IMG/M metagenome (GOLD analysis project Ga0209802, IMG submission 185886) | Grasslands soil microbial communities from the Angelo Coastal Reserve, California, USA - 14_0927_12_40cm (SPAdes) (version 2) | ecosystem: Environmental > Terrestrial > Soil > Grasslands ... | reverse complement strand
CGATGAACGAGCCGCGGGGGCCGGTGCACCTCGACGTGCCGGCCGAGGTGGCCGGCGCTCCCGCCGTTCCGGCGGCGACCGCGTGCCGGCCCGCGCCGCTGCCGCCCCCGGACCCGCGCGCGCTCGACGAGGCTGCACGACTGCTCGCGAATGCGTCGCACCCAGTCCTGATCGCCGGCCTCCAGTGTCGCTCCGCCACCGACGCGCAGTGGCTGCGGGCGCTCGCGGAGGCGCTGCCCGCGCCGGTGCTCCTGACGCTCAGAGCGAAGGGGGTCCTTCCCGACCCGCACCCGCTGATGCACGGCGTCCTCTGGCCGGGCGGCGGCGAGGGGCCGCTCCTCGGCCGAGCGGACCTGATCGTGGCCCTGGGGCTCGACGCGATCGAGGTGAGCCCCGGTCCCTGGATGACGACGGCGCCGCTGCTCCACCTGGCGCCGTCGCCGGCGGCGGGCGAGTGGTACCGCCCGGTCGTCGAGGTCGTCGGCGATATCGCGCTCGCGATCGAGGAGCTCGCGCCGCGCCTGCGCGGACGTGCGCGCGCCGACTGGGATGTGGCCGAGCTCGACCGTGTGAAGCGTTCCCTGCGTCCGCGGCCCGGGGCCGCGGACGGGCGCCTCACGCCGGAGCGCGTGGCCGCGCTCGCGCGGGAGGCGACGGAGGCGGGGACGATCGCGACCCTGGACGCCGGGCCCCACGCCGCCGCCCTGGCCGGCGCGTGGGACGCCGTCGCTCCCGGGGAGTTCGTCGCCTCCTACGGGCCCGCGACAGCTGGGTTTGCGCTGCCCGCGGCGATCGCGGCCCATCTCGTCCACCCCGAGCGCCGCGCCGTCTGCTTCACGGGCGGCACGGGGTTCCGCGCGGCGCTCTCGGAGTTGCCGACGGCGATCCGGCTCCGCGCGCCGATCGTGGTCGTCGTAATCGCTGACGGGAGCTCCGACGCGCCCGAGCTCGTCCGGATGGGGCAGCGTTTCGCGGTGCCGTCGGCGGCGGCCGACAGTGAGGCGTCGTTCGCTCAGGCGTTCGGCCGTGCGCTCCGGGCCGACGGCCCGGCGCTCATCGCGGCGTGGTCGTAATGGCGGCAAGCCAATGAGCATGCTCCGACCAGCGCTCACGCTTGCGGCGCTGTTCCTCTGGGCCGGGACGCTGGTAGCGGCGGAATGCAAGCCGCCCAGGGCGCCGGAGGCGACCATCCTCGGGATGACGTACTGCGTGGATCCGGCCTTCGCCGCGACGATCGCCACGCGGGTCCAGCAGATCCGCGCGGACGTTCGCGCGCAGCGCCAGGCCGGGAAGTTCATCATCTACGCGAGCACGCCGATCAGTTCGCGCGGCGGTGGCAACGAGCGCGTCAATCTGGAAGTCTCCGCCTCGGTCAAGGCCCGCCTCGAGCGAGAGTACGGCCCCGCCGTCTGGGTTCTCGATCCCGGTGCCTACCAGATGCCGCCCGTCGGCGGCCGGTCGCCGGGCGGCGACGAGTACATGCTGATGTGGGCGCAGGTGCTCGCGGGTGACGACGGCGCAGGACGTGACTTCGACCTGGTCCACTTCACGGGGCCAGGCGATATGCGGGCCTTCTTCGGCTGCGGCGGCGACGACGTCACCGGATGCATCGACCGGTACGCCCAGTCGCGGGCGACCGCGGACGGGGACTTCCGTCGGACCGTCGCGACGGATCCCGTCCGGCGCAGCGCCTTCGTCCGCTACTACGCCCTGCGCGCGTCGAGCGCCTTCAGCAAAGGCGCGCACGACGAGTGGAACATCGTCGTCCGGATCAACCGGCGGCGCGCGCTCGGCGAGCAGGTGGCGGTATTCTTCGACGGCCGTGCCGCCTCGCCGGCCGGGATGGAGACGGAGATCTCGCCCGGCTACGAGGTCCGCTGAGCAGGCGCCACGTCGACGGTTGCCGGATCGACGCGCATGACGACGTAGCCGCCGACGGCGCCCGCGCCGAACCCGGGGGCGAAGACGCGCACGGGCCGGTCGATCACGCCCTCCCGCACGGCGTCGTGGATCGCGATCGGGATGGACGCCGACGAGGTGTTGCCCACCCGCTCGATGTTGAAGTAGAGCCGCTCCGCCGGGACGCCCGCCGCCCGGGCATAGTGCAGCACCATCGTCTTGTTCGCCTGGTGGGGGACGATCAGGTCGATCGCGTCCAGGAGCGTCCGCCCGCCGCCGTCGGGATGGGGGAGCGCCTGGAGCTCCGCGATCATCTGCGAGAGGTAGCGCTTCACGAGCGCCTTGACCTCGGGCCCGTAGACGGTGATGTTGTTGTCGAACTCCGGGTTCGGCCAGATGATCGAGTCCACCTCGCTCATCGGCCCGCTCGCGTAGGTCTGGAACCACTCGATGTCGGGCGGCGCGCCGGCCGGCGCCGGGCCGACCACGAGCGCGGCGGCGCCGTCACCGAAGATCATCCGCGACGTCCGCACGGTGCCGATCTTGTCCGAGAACCGCTCGCCGCACACGACGAGCACGGGGCGCTCGACCTCCTGGAGGAGGCGCACCGCCTCGGCGAGGCCGTAGGGGAGGCCGGCGCACGCCGCGACCATGTCGCACGAGGCGTGCGTCTGGAGCATGCCGAGCTGTCCCGACAGCCACGTCGCCAGCGAGGGCATCATCTTGGCGGAGGTGCACGAGCAGAAGAGCACCGCGCCGATCTCCTCGGGCCGTCGCCCGGCCTTCGCGAGCGCGCGCTGGGCGGCGAGGAGGGCGATGTGGTCGAGGTCGAGCTCGGTGTAGAGCCGCTCGACGATGCCGGTCTTCTCCTCGATCTCCTTCGCCGTCATCGGCGACCAGCAGTACGCGGTGTTGCGGATCAGGTCGTCGTTGGTGCAGACGATCTCGCCCTTGTACACGGCCAGGGCCTCGACGCGCGGCATGACGGCGAACCGCTGCCGTACGTCGATCGCCGGGTACGGCGTGACCGGCGCCTTCGCCGGCAGCGGCGCGGGGCGGCGGGGCGGGACGCGCCGGCCGGCCTTGACGCGGCGGATGAACTGCACCACCTCGTCGCTCCGCGGGGAGAACACCACGACGAAGTCGTCGTCGTGGAGCTTCCCGACCTCGATCACGCGCGTCTTCGAGCGGTCCCAGCGGTACTGGTTGTGGAGCACCATCGCCTGGCGCCCGAGCGCCTCGAGCTCGGGGACGCGGTGCGCGAATTCGATGATGTCGTCGTAGCCGTAGCCCGGGTAGTCGGGATCGTACGCGAGCAGGTGGTAGGTGAGGCTCTGCGCGTTCGCGAGGATCTCCGACACCGTGGGCTTGATCGCCGGGAGCTCCGCGCCCGCGCCCTTCTTGTGGCGGAAGACGTCGAGGAGGATGCGCGAGATCTTGTCCTCCGTGCCCTCGTCCCACGCCGGCGGGAGCGCCCGGTAGCCCGACTCGATCGCGCTCGTCAGCTCCCCGCCGTCCCAGGGCTGGAAGATCGGCAGGAACACGTCGTCGCGCTGGCGGGGGACGTCGCGCCAGCGCATCGGCCGCTTCTCGTACATCGTCATCGCGTAGCGGTTCACCCAGAAGAGGTTCAGCGCCAGGTCGCGGAGCAGGTCGTAGCGGCCGTTGTAGGCGTGCGCGTCGACCTTGGCGACGATGTCGACCTCGGTCGGGGCCTTCTCCTCGAAGTCGCGCTTGATCACCGCGGCGAACTGATCGAGCGTCTCGAAGACGGAGAAGTCGAGCGCCGGGAAGAAGTTGAACGGGAAGACGATCCGCCCGTAGCGGTTGATCACGAACGGCTTCATGGTGACACTCCCTCGACTCGGGTCGGTCCGGGGTACGACCTTACGACCGACCGCGGCTCAGGGCAAGTCGACCAGGCGGATGCGGACCTTGCCCTCTTGCGCCAGCAGCGAGAGCAGTGACGCCGCGGCGTCCTCCGAGATCCCGAGCCGACGGCCGATCTGGGCCGGCGCGACGGGTCCATGCCCCTCGAGCGACTCGAGGATCTCCTGCTCGAGGTCGCCCCACCAATCGTCCATGCCGCGCGTCCCCTCCATGGGGCTGGCGCGGAGCAACAACCGTGCCCGCCGCGTGCGCCCGGGATTTCAGGAGGATGCGGCGGTGGCGCTCGGGGTCCTGCCGCCCGCATGCGCAGCGCCGGCGGCGAGCGCCCACGATTTCAGCAGGTGAGTATAATGACGCCATGCCCATGATGACCGAGCGTGACCGTGCCGCCGTCCGCAAGGAGTTCGAGAAGCTCACCGGCCCCGTGAAGCTCGTCGTGTTCTCGCAGGAGCTCCTGGCCGGCGACCTCTGCCGCCAGAACGAAGCGCTCGTCCGCGAGGTCGCCGAGCTTTCCGACCAGATCAGCGTGGAGGTCCTCAACCCGGCGATCGACCGCGAGCGCGCCGCGGCGTACGGCGTGGAGCAAGTCCCGGCGATCGTCGTGGAGGGCGCCCGTGACTATGGGATACGATTCTACGGGGTCCCGACCGGCTACGAGTTCGGCAACCTGATCGATTCGATCGTGGTGGTGTCCACCGGGCAGACGGCGCTCGCCGAGGAGACGCTCGCGACGCTCCGGACGCTCACCGCCGACGTGGACATCAAGGTCTTTTCGACGCCCACCTGACCCTACTGCCCCCGGGCCGTGCGCCTGGCGCAGCATATGGCGGTCGCCTCCGAGCGGGTCCGGTCGACCACGATCGAAGCGACCGAGTTCCCCGAGCTGTCACGCGCGTACCAGGTCATGGGCGTGCCGAAGATCGTCATCAACGATCGCGTGCAGTTCGAGGGGGCCGTCCCCGAGAAGGACTTCCTCGGTGCCGTGCTCCAGGCCGTGAGCGCCTCCTGAACAGGTCCGTCCGTCGCCGGCGCCAGCGCCGGCATCGCCCTTCCTCGACCACGCTAGCTGTCGCGCGTGGCGGGAATTCCGCTCGCGGCGCGCCCGAGTCAATCCCCAGAAGCTACGGGTCTCGGAAGGGCCACGCCGACGCTGGCCCAGGCGACAGCCGGGGTGCCCGACGGGGACCGCGCCCGGCCCTCCGCTCGCGCGCGGCGCCGCTCCTGTTTACGTACGGAACGCTGATGCGGGGGTACGCGCTGCATCCGGTGCTCGCGCGCGGAGCGACGTTCGTCGAGCAGGGGCGCATGCGCGGCCGGCTGCTCGATCTCGGGAGGTATCCCGGGCTGATCGACGGGCGCGGAACGGTGCGCGGGGAGCTGTACCGGATCGATGCGCCCGAAGTTCTCCCGGCCCTCGACCGCGAGGAGGGTTACAATTTCGACCGTCGCCCGGCGACCGTGACGCGCACGAGCGGGAGGCGCGCACGGGCGTGGGTCTACTGGTATCGCGGACCGCAGCACCGTGCCGTGGCGATTCCGGACGGCGACTACCGCCGGGCGCGTCCGGCCGGGGACCACCCATGACCTTGGGGAGGACGCAATGGCGCTGACCGCTGCCGAGCTCGTGAAGGCCGATCAGGAGCATCTGATCCATCCGCTCCACCATCCATCCGAGAACGCGGAGCCGGTCATCTACGTCCGGGGGCGCGGCGCGACGGTCTGGGACATCGGCGGCCACGAGTATCTCGACGGGCTGGCGGGCCTCTGGAACGTCAACGTGGGGCACGGGCGCGCGGAGCTCGCCGACGCGGCGTCCGCCCAGATGAAGGAGCTTGCGTACTTCACGGGCTACGTGGGCTCGTCCAACATCCCGGCGATCACGCTGGCCAATCGCCTCATGGAGATCACGTACGACAACATGCAGGCCGTCTTCCTCGCATCGGGTGGCGCCGAGGCGAACGAGTCGGCGTTCAAGACGGCGCGCTTCTACTGGAAGGCGGTCGGCAAGCCCGACAAGGTGAAGATCATCGCGCGCCACCAGGCCTACCACGGCGTCACGCTGCAGGCGATGAGCGCCACCGGGATGAGCGCCTACTGGAAGATGTTCGAGCCGCGCGTGCCGGGGTTCGTCCACATCCCGACGTGCTACCCGTACCGGTTCCAGGGCGCCAAGCCCGGCGAGACGGTGGGCCAGGCGGCGGCGCGCGCGCTGGAGGAGGCGATCCTCCGTGAGGGGCCCGACACGGTCGCCGCGTTCATCGGCGAGCCGATCCACGGCGGCGGTGGCGTCCTCTACCCGACCGACGACTACTGGCCGCGCGTGCGCGAGGTGTGCACGCGGCACCACGTGCTGCTCATCGCCGACGAGGTCATCACGGGGTTCTGCCGGACGGGCCGGTGGTTCGCGCTCACGCACTGGAACGTCAAGCCCGACATCCTCTCGTTCGCCAAGGGCGTCACGTCGGGCTATCTCCCGCTCGGCGGGATCATGATCACGAAGGCGATCAAGGACGCGATGGACTCGGTGAAGCCCGAGGACCGCTGGATGCACGCGTACACCTACTCCGGCCACCCGACGTGCTGCGCGGTCGCCGTGAAGAACCTCGAGATCATGACGCGCGAGCGCCTCTGGGAGAACGCGGCGAAGATGGGCGAGCGGCTCTTCGCCGGGCTCCGGACCGCGTTCCGCGACCACCCGCACGCGGGCGACATCCGCGGCGGCAAGGGGCTCCTCGCGGCCGTCGAGCTGGTCGAGGACCTCGCGACCCAGAAGAATTTCGGCGCCGACCGGAAGGTGGCGGCGCGGATCCAGGCGGAGATGATGAAGCGCGGCGTCGTCACGCGAACGCGCGCGGTGGTCGGGCCGCACCCGGCCCCGGGCGACACGATCTACTACGCGCCGCCGCTGGTCGTGACCGAGGCGGAGGTCGACCGGCTGGTCGCGGTCGCCCGGGACGCCGTGAAGGCCGTGCTGGGCGCGTAAGCCGCGCGGCCCGCGTGAGGCTCATCACCGCCCACCGCATCCTCATCGGCGCGGGGATCGCGTTCTTCCTCTTCTACGCGGTCGTCCAGCTGCGTCTCTACGCGCGCGGCGGCGGCGCGGCGCCGCTCGTCCAGGCGTGCGTCTCCGCGGCCGTCGCCGCCGGCTTCGTCCTCTACTACCGGACGCTCAAGCGATGGGGGCGCCGCCCGTAGCCACGGCGGTCCTGATCTACGACGCCGAGTGCGCGATGTGCCGGGCGAGCGCGCTCTGGCTCATGCGCCTGGCGCTGTCCGGCGGTGCCCTCGAGATCCTCCCGTGCCGCTCCGAGCCGCGGCGCAAGCGCTTCCCGCAGATCTCCGACACGGCGTGCACGACGGCGATGCAGCTCGTCCTGCCCGACGGTCGCGTGCTCGGGGGCGCCGACGCGGTGCCCGAGCTCCTCCGGCGCATCCGCGGGCTCGGCTGGCTCGCCGCGGTCTTCGCGCTCCCCGGCGCCCGCCCGCTCGCCCGACGCGTGTACGCGTGGATCGCGAAGAATCGCATGCGGATCTCCTGCGCGGCGCCGCGCCGATGACGCCCGGCTACCAGCTGGTCCGGACGGTCATCCGCCTGCTCCTCCGGCTCTTCTATCGGCGGATCGACGTCGTCGGCCGCGAGCGCATCCCGGCCACCGGCCCCGTGCTCGCCGTCGCCAACCACCACAACTCGATCGTCGACGCCATGCAGGTGGTGATGCTGTTCCAGCGGCCGGTGATGGTACTCGCCAACGCGCCGCTCTTCCGCCATCCGCTCATCGGCCCGTTCCTCAGGATGATGCACGCCGTGCCGGTGAGCCGTCGCGTCGAGGCCGGGGACGACCCGAAGAAGAACGAGGCGATGTTCGCCGCGGCCATCGGCGTGCTCCGCGGCGGCGGCGTCCTGCTGATCTTTCCCGAGGGCCGGACCCAGCCGCAGCCGACGCTCTTGCCCGTGCGCACCGGCGCCGCACGCATCCTGCTCGGCGCCGAGACCGCGGCGGGCGGCCGCTGCGACATCACGCTGCTGCCGCTCGGCATGGTCTTCCACGACCCGGGCACATTCCGCTCGGCGTCGGTCCAGATCATGGTGGGCGAGCCGGTGCCGACGGCCGACGTGATCGCCGCCTACCCCGAGCACCCGGCGGATGTCGTGCGCGAGCTGACCGCGCGGATCGCCGACGCGATTCGCGCCCGCATCGTCGAGGCCGAGGACCACTACACCCTCGAGCTGCTCGACGTGCTCGAGCGCGCGTGGTTCCAGGAGGCGACGCGCGCCGGCGCGGCCGAGCAGGCGCTCTCCTGGAGGCAACGGGTGATGCGGGGCGCGCGCTACCTGGCCGAGCGCGAACCGCACCGTGTGGCGGCGCTGCGCCGGCGGGTCGAGCTCTACTGCGCGCACCTCGACGAGGTCGGCGTCCCGAGCGAGCAGCTCGGGCGGCCGTACACGCCCGGGCTGGTCGTCCGCTACGTCGTCGAGAATCTCGTCTGGCTGGCGCTCGGCCTGCCGCTGGCGCTCTGGGGCCTCGCCTGTCACGCGCTGCCGTATTGGCTGACCGGGAAGACGGTCGCGCTCCTGGGACGCACGGCGGAGGAAGAGGCGACCGACAAGATGGCCGCCGGGCTCGTCCTGTATCCGATGTGCTGGGCCCTCGAGGGGTGGCTCGTGTGGCGGCTCGCCGGCCTCGCGCTGTTCCTCACGTTCCTCCTCGCGGTGATCCCCTCCGGCGTGCTGGCGCTGGCCTGGCGCGAGCGACTCGGGGACGTCGGCCGGCAGGCGCGCGCGTTCGTCTGGTTCCTCACCGACCGCGACCTGCACCGCCGGCTGCTCCAGGAGCGCCGGGCCCTGGTGGACGAGGCGCGGGCGCTCGGCGACCTCGTGCCTCCGCATGCCGGCTGACGGCTGGCGCCGCGCGTCGGGCGTCATGCTCGGCGCGCTCACCGCGCTCAACGGCCTCAACTACCTCGACCGCTACGTCGCGGCCGGCACGCTGCCGCTCATCCTCGCCGGCCTCGCGATCTCCGACGCGCAGGGCGGGCTGCTGCAGTCGCTCTTCATCGTCGCCTACTCGCTGGTGTGTCCCGTCGCCGGCTGGCTCGGCGACCGCCAGCCGCGCCTGCGCCTGGCCGCCCTCGGCGTCTTCGTCTGGAGCGCCGCGACGGTCGCCTCGGGTCTGGCGCCGACGTACGCGCTGCTGCTCGTCGCGCGCGCGGTGATCGGCGCGGGCGAGGCGAGCTACTCCGTGGTGACGCCGTCGCTGCTGTCGGACTGCTATCCCGCCGAGCGCCGGGCGCGGGCGCTCGGCATCTTCTACGCCGCCATCCCCGTGGGCAGCGCGCTCGGGTACATCCTGGGCGGCGTCGTCGGCGAGGCCTACGGCTGGCGGGCCACGTTCTTTATCGCCGGCGCGCCCGGCGCCGCGCTCGCCTTCCTGCTGCTGCTGCTCGCCGAGCCGCGCCGCGGCGCGCTCGACGGGGCGGCCTCCGCGCCCGTCTCGCTGGCACTGGGCGACTCGCTCCGCAGCCTGGCGCGCCGCCGCTCCTACGTGGTGAACACGGCCGCCCAGGTGATCTACACGTTCGCGATGGGCGGGCTGGCGACGTGGATGCCGACCTACTTCGTGCGCGTGCGCGGCATTCCGCTGGCGAGCGCGGCGTCGACCTTCGGCGTGCTGCTCGTGGTGGCCGGCTTCCTCGGGACGCTGCTCGGCGGCCGCGTGGCCAGCGGCGTGGCCCGGCGCTGGCCCGGCGCCGACTTCGTCGTCTCGGGCTGGTCCCTCACGGTGTCGATCGGCTTCACGCTCGTCGCGGTCCTGGCGCCGCAGCCCGTCGTCTTCTGGCCCGCGATGTTCGTCACGCTCTTCCTCCTCTTCGTCAATATCGGCCCCCTCAACGCCGCGATGGCCAACGTCCTGCCCGCCGAGCTTCGCGCCCGCGGCTTCGCGGTGACGACGATGCTCATGCACCTGCTCGGCGACGCCGCCTCGCCGTGGCTCATCGGCGCGGCCTCCGACGTGGTCGGCCTCGAGATGCCGGTGCTCGTGACCGGCTGTGTCCTCGCCGTCGCCGGCCTGGTGCTGCTCTGGGGCCGCGCGACCCTCGTGAACGACCTCAAGCTCGCAGGGGAGGCCGCGCGATGACGGGATCCACGGCGCTCTGGGCGGTGCGGCTCGGCCTCGTCGTGGTCGGGCTGGCCGGCTGGTTCTGGACGCAACGGCTCATCGCCCGGCGCGCGTGGCCCGAGCACGGCATCGGCGACGCCATGCACCTCTGGACCGCGGCGCTGAACCGCTCTCTGCGCGCGCACCCTGCGACGGCGAACGCGCTGCTGATCGCCACCTCGGCGGTCATCGACGGCCTCGGGCTCTTCCTCCTGGCCTCGGCCATCTTCGGCCCGACGATCCGCCCCTTCCTCGGCCTGCTGATCGTCTACGTGCTGCGACAAGTCAGTCAGGGTCTGTGCTCGCTGCCGCAGCCCGACGGGATGATCTGGCGCCGCCCCGGCTTCCCGTCGCTGCTCGTGACCTACGGCACGGCGGGCGACCTCTTCTTCTCCGGCCACACGGCGATCGCCGTCTACGGGTGCGTCGAGCTGGTGCGGCTCGGCGGTCCCGTGCTCCCCGCCCTCGGCGTGGCCATCGCGATCGTGGAAGCCCTCACGGTGCTCGTCCTGCGCGCCCACTACACGATGGACGTGCTCGCCGCCATCGTCGCGGCGCTGTGGGCCGCGGACGTCGCCAGCGCCGCCGCACCGGCCGTCGACCGCGCACTGGCCGCGCTGGTCGGCGGTTGAGGGCGCTGCACGCGGAAGCGGCAGCGGAGCCGATCCTGCTCATTCCCGCGGCACGGCAGGGGCGGCGCGCTCGCGTTACACCGCGCCGAGGCCCGAGTTCCCGCATACTTCCGCCGATCGAGCATCCGCGAGGCGTTGGCACGACGTTTGTTACTTGCGAGGTCACGAGCCGAGGGTCCGACGCCGGGTCCCTGCTCACGCGAGTGAACGAGATGGAGCAGATCAAAGCCGAGAAGGATGGTCTCGACGTCGGGGCGGACCTGCCGCGCTCGGACCTTCCCCTGCCGGGAGTCTCGCGGCTGATCGCCGACGCGATCCCGCGCCTCGTCGACCAGCTGGCGGCCGCCCAGCCCGGCCGCATTCATCGCGAGGCGCTCGAGCTGCTGGAGCGGCCGCTCCTGGCGCACGTGCTCGCGTTGACGGGCGGCAACCAGTTGCGCGCCGCCCGGCTGCTCGGGCTCAACCGCAACACGCTCCGCAAGCGCTGCCGCGAGCTCGGGCTCGCGTTGCCGCGCGCGGCGCGCGGAGGGGCTGCGACGAAGCCCGCGTCGCTCTAAGAGCGGCTCGGGTCTGGGCCGGGCGGCTCCCTCCGCAGCGCACGGCGAAGAAATTTCCCCGAGGGGGTCTTCGGGACTTCGTCCACGATCTCGACCTCACGCGGATACTTGTAGGCGGCGAGTCGCTCCCGGCAGAAACCGATCAGGTCGGTCGCCGTCACGGTCCCCTCCCAGCCGCCCTTGAGGGCGACGAACGCTTTGACGGTCTCGCCGCGGTACGGGTCGGGGATTCCGACGACCGCCGCTTCCCGGACGGCCGGGTGCTCGTACAGCACGTCCTCGACCTCTCGCGGCCAGACCTTGTAGCCTGACGCGACGATCAGGTCCTTCTTGCGATCCACCAGGTAGAACCAACCGCTCGCGTCCCGCTTGCCCACGTCCCCGGTGTGAAGCCAGCCCTGGCGAATCGCGTTGGCGGTCTCCTCCGGCTTTCCCCAGTAGCCGGCCACCACCATCGGCCCCCTGATCACG
>Ga0209802_1002941_pt1 | contig 11612 bp, 13 predicted proteins | sample GraSoiAngelo_129_FD_185886 | JGI IMG/M metagenome (GOLD analysis project Ga0209802, IMG submission 185886) | Grasslands soil microbial communities from the Angelo Coastal Reserve, California, USA - 14_0927_12_40cm (SPAdes) (version 2) | ecosystem: Environmental > Terrestrial > Soil > Grasslands ... | reverse complement strand
GCGGCCAGGGCCGCCGGGGACGGCCGGCGGCCCTGCCGCGAAGGATCACGAGGGGATGCCGTTGGCGGGCGGCGTCGCCGGCGTCCCCGCGTACTGGGTGATCGGGCCCGAGTCGGTCGATGTGTAGATGGGACCGACTGTCGCCAGGCTGCCATCCGCCCCGACGGTGGTGACCTGGACTCCAAGGGACCCGAGGTGGTTGCCCGACCCATACCCGTAGGGGGCCAGCCCAGGGCCGCCGGTGAGCTTGGTGGTCTCCAGGGTCTTGACCACGCCTGCTCGTGTCGGATTGCGCCCCGCAGCCTTCAGCACCTGCACGAGGGTGTACGCCTGGGCCATGCCGTAGAGGACGTTGCCGTCCCAGGGAAAACTGGAGATGTACTGGTCATGGATACCCTTGAACAGGCTGATCCAGGGGTTGGAGGTGTCCGTGATCAGCGGGAGGTAGGCGTCGGTGACCAGGCTGGTAAGCAGCTGCCCGCCGACTTTGCCCTGGGAGAATTTGGTCAGGAGGCCGGTCAGTGTGGGGACGTCGGACCCCACGTTGCTCACGACCCAGGTGGGATGGTAGTTGAGCTTGGCCGCGGTCAGCAGCGCCAGCGCGGTGAAGGCCGGGATCGTGTACGAGACGATGACCTCCGCGCCGGCGCCCTGGAGCGCCGCCAGCTGCGGCCCGACGTTGGTGTTGGTGGGGACGTAGTTCTGGCGGCTGACAACCGATGCCGACGGGATCTGGAGGTCGAGGCCCTTGACCCCGTCGAGCCCGAATTCATCGTTCTGATAGAAGTAGCCGACCTTCTTCCCGGCGAGATTCTGCTGGATGTATTGGCCGAGAATCTTGCCTTCGATGGTGTAGTCGGGCTGCCAGCCGAAGGTGTACGGATACTTCGATGGGTTGTTCCAACAGTTGCATCCGCTGGAAACGAACAGGTCCGGCACCTTCTCTGAGTTCAGGTAATCGGCCACTGCCAGGTGGGTCGGGGTCCCCAGGGCACTGAACATGGCGAACACCGTGTCCTGGAGAACCAGCTGCCGAGTGACGGACGCGGTCCTGGTTGGGTTGTAGCCGTCGTCCTGGAAGTCATAGGTGATCCGCCGGCCAAAGATGCCACCGTGCGCGTTGACGTACTGGAAGTAGGCATTCGACGCCGGTGCGATCTCTGAGTAGCCGGGTGCGGCCGGGCCGGTGAGCGGCTGGGTACTCCCGATCTTGACCTCGGTCGCGGTGATTCCGGGGGCCGAGGCGGTATTCGTTGTCTCGACCGTTGAGGCCTGGCCGCAGGCCGCGAGCAGCGCCGCCACGCAGCCGAGGGCGACTCGGCTAATCCCAGACGTCATGCCGTTCGTGCGATTGTTCAATGGGTACCTCCTTCTCTCTCCGCAAGTCGTTGGACGGCGAACTCAGCCACCTGGCGCGGGATCGTCCCAATCCACCACCCCCTTGTGATTTGTCGAAGTCTGGCCCCACCGTGCTCGAACGAGGCCAAGAAGGCGGCCGAGCCCGCCGTGGATCCCATAAGGAAAGACGAGCATGGCGAGCACCAGCACCGCTCCGTAGATGGCGAGCGGCAAGTTGTTGCCAACCGAGCTCGGCAGATTGAGGTTGCTGGCCATGCCACCCGTGAAGGTGGGGAGCAGAACCAGCACGATCGAGCCCCAGACGGCTCCAGCCAGGGTGCCCAGGCCTCCGATCACGACGGCACTCAGGAGCTGAAGCGAGAGGGGGATGCTGAATCCACCAGGAGCCGTCACGCCGGACCAGTAGGCGAAGAGCGAGCCGGCGAGCCCGGCACAGCCCGAGCTGAGGACGAAGGCCTGGACCTGGGTCTGGGCGACGTCGATCCCGCAGAGCGCCGCCGCCGCCTCGTGATCGCGCACCGCCTTGAACCGGCGGCCCACGGAGCTCTGAAGAACGTTGGCGAGGAGGACCATGGTCGCCAGGGCTGCCGCGATGGCGATCCACGCCAACCAGCGCTCCCGTGGGAAGTCAACACCGAGCCAGTTCGGCGGAGCGGGCAGGGAAACGGTGAGCCCCTCCTCCCCGCCAAAGACGCCCTTGTATCGGGTCGGGATCTGGGGCAGGCCCAGCGCCAGGGCAAGCGTGGCCCCGGCCAGATACGGACCACGGAGCCGGGCCGCCGCGACTCCGAAGACAGCTCCAATCAGCGCTGCCGTCGTGACCGAGGCGAGGAGCACGAGCATCAGGGGGAGCTCACGACCGCGAAGGAGGAGGGAGGTGGTGTAAGCGCCGATCGCCATCAAGGCGCCATGGCCGAGCGAGAGCTGGCCGTTGACCCCGGTCAGGACCGTGAGGCCAGCCGTCGCAATGGCGAAGAGCGCGATGGCGGCCAGGTTGTAATCGTCGTAGGCGCCGATCTGCGAGCTGACCAGGAGCAGGAAGACGGCCGCACCGAGCGCCATGGCCAGGTGCCGGCCAAGCGTTGGACTGACGAAGGGCGGCCACCGGAGGGCGCTCAGGCTCACCGGCTTACACCTGGCGCTGCGACTGCCATGCGAAAAGGCCACGCGGCCGGATCATGAGAACCGCAACCAGGATGACGAGGGCGCCCACCGTCTCGAGGTCGGACCCGAAATAGCCGCCGACGTAGCTCAGGGCGAAGCCTATCGCCAGACCGCCGACCACGGCGCCGGGCGGGCTGTCGAGGCCGCCCAGGATGGCTCCGGTAAAACCGAAGACGAGGACCTGGTCCATGTACGTCGGATAGAGCAGGAGCGAGGGAGCGATGAGCACCCCCGCCAGGGCCCCCACCATCGACGCCAGCGCCCAGCCGAGCGTGAGCATCCGTCCCACTCGGATGCCGAGGAGGCGGGACACCTCAGCGTTGAAGGCCGCGGCGCGCATGCGCAGGCCAAGGTCCGTCTTCTGGAAGAGCAACAGGAGGATGACCATCAGCCCCAGGACGCTGCCCAGGGTGAACAGGTCGAACGGTGAGAAGGGGATGGCGAGCGAGCCGACTCGCATGCCGACGATGGAGAAGGCGGCCGGGAACGACCGGATCTGCCCGCCGAAGAGCATGGGCGCCAGCGCCTCGAGCACGAGGAGCACCCCCAGAGTGAGGATCACGACGTTCAGCGGCGGCGCCGACTCGACGGGGCGAACCAGCACCCGCTCGACAACCGCACCCAGGAGCAAGCCGCAGAGCAGCGCGACGATGAAGGCCGCCCAGTAGGGCGCGCCCCGTTCGAGGGCGAAGAGCGCGAGATAGGTGGTGAACATCGCCATGGCTCCCTGGGCGAAATTCACGACTCGCGTCGCCCGCCAGATCATCACCAGCGCCAGGGCCATCGCCGCATAGATCGCTCCCTCGGTGAGGCCGTTCAGCGTGAGGACGACAAACCTTCCCATCGCAGCTCCCTCAGCGTGACCGCTCAGAACCCGAGGTAGGCATGGCGAAGACCCTCCTCCCCGGCGAGCCGGCGGGCGCGGTCCGCAGCGGCCACCCGCCCCAGGGAGAGCACCACGGCCTCGTCCGCAATCGAGAGCGCGCTGCGAGCATTCTGCTCGATCAGCAGGACGGTGAGCCCCCGCTCCCGAACGAGGTGCTTGATCCGGGCCATGATCTGACCCAGGACGCGACCGGCGAGGCCGAGAGAGGGTTCGTCGAGCAGAAGCACCCGAGGACGAGCGACCAGGGCCCGCGCGATGGAGAGCATTTGCCGTTCACCGCCGGACAGCGTGGAGGCCGGGAGGTGACGCCGGCCGGCCAGTGGCGCAAACAACTCGTAGGCCTCGGCCAGCGCCCGACGGCGGTCGGTCGGATCCTTCCGCCAGAGGCCACCCAGGCGCAGGTTCTCCTCCACGGTGAGCTCGGCGAGCACGCCACGGCCCTCGGGCACGTGGGCGATCCCCAGGCGGGCAATCTCCTCCGGCGCCAGCCGCGAAATCTCGGTGTGGTCCAGCCGCACGGACCCCGTGCGGGGGCGAACGAGACCCGAGATGGTCCGCACCAAGGTCGTCTTCCCCGCCCCGTTCGCGCCCAGGACGGCCGTGATCGATCCATGCGGGATGCTCATGGAGACGTCCTGGAGCGCGATCACGGGACCGTAGGCGACGGTGAGCCCGACGATCTCAAGCATCGGCCGAAGTCTCCGTGGTCGGCACCTCCTCGCCGAGATAGGCGGCGGCAACCTGAGGGTCGCCTCGGATCTCTTCGGGTGTCCCCGAGGCGATCACACGCCCGAAGTTGAGAACGGTGATGTGATCCGAAATCGCCATGATCAGGTCGACATGGTGCTCGACCACGACGACGCTCATCCGATGTCGCAGCCTGTCCAGCAGTTGGGCAAGCCTCTCCATCTCCTGAGCGGAGAGCCCGCTGGCCGGCTCGTCGAGGAGGAGCAGCGACGGTCGAGCCATGATGGCGCGCGCAATGATGACCCGCTTCTGGACGCCGTACGGCAGCGCGGCCGGCGAGGCGTCGGCCAGCGTGCGGATGCCCAGCTCGTCGAGGATCTGGCGGGCCTCCTCCGCCAGCCGCTGCTCCAGCCGGTCCGCTCGCGGCAAGGCCAGCATGGAGGAGAGGAAGGGGGGACGCAGGGGCGACCCGACGACCACGTTCTCCAGTACGGTGAGCCCCGGCCAGAGGCCGAGTCCCTGGAGCGTCCGGGCGATGCCGAGCCGGGCCAGGTGATGGGGCGCGGTCCCCAGAAGCGCCCGCCCTCGGTAGCTGATGCTGCCCCGATCTGGCCGCACGAAACCACAGATCGCGTTGAACAGCGTGGTCTTGCCCGCCCCGTTGGGGCCAATGATCCCGTGGATCTCATTGGCCGCGATGCGCAGCGAAACCCCGTCCAGGGCAAGGATTCCGCCGAAGTGCACGGTGAGGTCCGCGACGTCAAGCGTCGTTTGTTGCGGCTCTGACACCCCTCGGCTCCCTAACGAGCGTTCGATCAGACTATGCCGTGGGAGGCGCGGTGTGTCAAGTCGCCCCCAGGAGACTTTCACGCCCCCAGCCGCGCAGCAGGGCCGTGGCGGCGGCCGCGTAGGCGCTGGCGGCTCGTTCCCGATCCTGGACGTCTCGCGGCTCGAACCACTGGACCAGGCCGTTAGCCATGTCGAGGACCGCCATGGCGGCCAGTTTGGGGTCGGGGACCTGGAAGAGTCCCTGCCGGTGGCCGGCCTCAATGACCGACGCCACAGCATCGCGGTACTCGCGGCGCAGGGCGTTGACCCGAGCCCGCAGATCCGGCGGCAAGCTGCGCCGCTCCCGGATGTTGACCAGGACCTCGCCCTTCCGCCCAAGGCTGAACAGGATGTGCTGACGAATCACGTCCTCGATCGTTTCGACCGGCCCTCGCTCGGCCCGGAGAAGCGGCATGACAGTCGCATTGAAGTCCTGCTGCATGCCGAAGCAGATGGCGAAGAGAATGTGCTGTTTGCCGGGGAAGTGATGGTAGAGCGACGACGGTCGCATCGCCAACTCGGTGGCCAGATCCCGAATGCTCGCGGCATCGTAGCCACGCTCGGTGAACAGGCGGGTAGCAATCTCTAGCACCTGGTCGACCCTGACGTTGGTCGCAACCGGCCGCACCGGCACCGCCCTCTCCACCAGCTGTCCTCGCTTGCCATAATAGCGGAGGCAGCGACCGAACGATCGTTAGGGAGCAAGATGGACTTCGGGCTCAGCGACGAGCAACGGATGATCCTGGCGACGGTTCGCGACTTCGTCACGAGGGAACTGGTCCCGCTCGAGGCGGAGGTCCAGCGCGGGGAGCTGGAGGGGCGAAAGTTCCCCGATCGACCGGCCCTGCGACGCCTTCAGGAAAAGGCCCGGGCGGCGGGGCTGTGGGGACTCCTCACCCCCGAGGAATACGGGGGCGCCAGCCTCGGATTCCTGATGACAGCCCTGATCACGATGGAGACCTCCCGAGCGCTGGTGCCGTTCACCTACGGCGGCGTCGCCGACAACATCCTGTATCGGTGCACTGCCGAGCAGAAGGAGCACTACCTCCTCCCCTTAATCCAGGGCGACCGGGTGAGCTGCTTTGCGTTGACCGAGCCCGACACGGGTTCCGATGCCACCAACATCAAGATGCCGGCCGTGCGCGATGGGTCCAATTGGGTACTGAACGGGCAGAAGGTCTTCATCACCAACGGCGCAGAGGCGGACTTCGCCATCGTTTTCGCGGTCACCGACCGCGACAAGGGCCACAAAGGGGGCGTCACCGCCTTCCTGGTCGATCGCTCGATGGGCTGGACCAGCCGGCCAATCCAGACCATGGGCTCCTGGGGGCCGGCCGAGCTGAGCTTCGACGATGTCCGCGTCCCCGGCGAGAATGTCCTGGGCGACGTCGGCAACGGCTTCCTGCTCGCCATGGAGTGGATCGGCCAGGGACGGTTGCTCATCCCGGCCCGGGCAGTGGGTCAGGCGCAGCGGCTGCTCGAGATGGCGCTGGAGTACGCACGCCAGCGAGTCGCGTTTGGCCGCCCGATCGCGGAGTACCAGGCGATCCAGTGGATGCTGGCGGACAGCGCGGTTGAGATCGAGGAGGTCAGGTGGCTCGTCCTGCACGCCGCCTGGAAGGCCGACCGCTCCCCTGATGCCCGCCACGAGGTCTCAATGGCGAAGCTCGCCGGTGCCGAGATGATCTGGCGGGTCGTCGATCGCGTCATGCAGATCCACGGCGGCTTGGGCTACACGAAAGAGATGGCGATCGAGCGGGTGATGCGAGACGTCCGCGTGTACCGCATCTACGAGGGGACCGACGAGATCCAGCGACGGTCGATTGCCCGGAACCTCCTCAGCCAGAAGGCTCGCATCGGGTCCTGGGCGTGATCTTCCGCAGTCGGTTCCCGGACGTCGAGATCCCGGACGTGGGTCTCGCCGAGTTCGTTGTCGGCAGGTCCGCCACCTATGGAGACAAGCCGGCGCTGATCGATGGGCCGTCCGGCCGGACGCTGAGCTACGCCGATCTTGCCCGAGCCGTCCAGCGCATGGCGGTCGGCCTTGCCCGGCGCGGCTTTCACAAGGGCGACGTCTTGGCCGTCTACAGCCCGAACCTCCCAGAGTATGCCGTGGTGTTGCACGGCGTGGCGACGCTGGGCGGCATCGCCACCACGGTCAATCCCCTGTACACATCCCGAGAGCTCGCCGAGCAGCTGGCTGACGCCAGGGCCAGCTTCCTCATCACCGTGCCTCCGCTGCTCGAGCGCGCCCTGGAGGCAACCCGGGAGTCGCCGGTGAAGGAGGTCTTTGTCTTCGGCGAAGCGCCCGGGGCAACCCCGTTTGCCAGCCTGCTGGAGGCCGGCGGCACACCGCCGTCCACGGCTATCGACGCGAAGGCAGATGTGGTCGTGCTGCCCTACTCGAGTGGAACCACCGGGCTGCCCAAGGGCGTCATGCTCACCCACCGCAACCTGGTGGCCAACATCTGCCAGACCGAGGCTGTGTTTCCTGCCGAGGCCGAGCGCGTGATCGCGGTCCTGCCCTTCTACCACATCTATGGCCTCACCGTCCTCCTCAACATCAGCCTCCATCGCGGCGACACGATCGTCACCATGCCGCGCTTCGATCTCGAGCAATTCCTCGGGCTGATGCAGGACCATGCGATCACCCGAGCCTACCTCGTGCCACCGATCGTGCTGGCCCTAGCCAAGCATCCCGTCGTCTCGCGCTATGACCTCCGGTCGCTGGTCTCCATCAACTCCGGGGCGGCTCCCCTCGATGGGAGCGTCGAGCAGGCGTGCGCGGACCGGTTGGGATGCTTCGTCGCCCAGGGCTACGGCCTCACCGAGACCAGCCCCGTGGTCTCCACCACGCCGGTCGACCCGGCTCGGCGCCGCCCGGGATCGGCCGGCCTCCTGATCCCGAACACCGAGTGCAAAGTGGTCGACCCGGGGAGTGGCGCGGAGCTCGGCGCGAACCAGCAGGGAGAGGTCTGGGTGCGGGGGCCGCAGGTGATGACGGGCTACCTGAACCAGCCCGCCGCCACGGCCGCCATGCTCGGGCCCGATGGATGGCTGCACACGGGTGATATCGGATCCGTGGACCAGGACGGCTACCTCTTCATCGTCGATCGACTGAAGGAACTCATCAAGTACAAGGGCTTCCAGGTCGCGCCAGCTGAGCTGGAGGGGCTGCTCCTCAAACACCCAGCCGTGGCGGACGCGGCCGTCATCCCGTGCCCCGACGCGGACGCAGGAGAAGTTCCCAAGGCCTTTGTCGTGTTGAAAGGCCCGGCGACGCCCGAGGAACTGATGGATTTCATCAACCGTCAGGTCGCGCCCTACAAGAAAGTCCGCGAGCTGGAGCTGGTCACCGAGATACCCAAGAGCCCGGCGGGCAAGATTCTGCGGCGCACGCTGGTCGAGCGGGAGCGGGCGCGCGCCTCTCCTCACTGATGGCGACGGAATTCCGGGCAGGCGAGCGCTTCGCCGAGATGGAGGGGTGGCAGCCACGGCCGGGCGAGCCGGGGATCTTCGCGGCCCTCGGCTGGCGGCGGGTCGGCTTGGCGCCCGGGCGCGCCGTCCTCGAGTGGGAGCCGAACACGGATCACGCCTTCCCGGCCGGCAAGGAGTGGATCGTACACGGCGGCATGGTCACCGCCATCCTGGACACGGCCATGGGCAACGCAACCTGGAGCTTGCTCGACCGAAAAGAGGTCTTCCTCACGGCCGACCTGCGCACCGAGTTCTACCGGCCGGCGCGGCCAGGTCGGGTCCGGGCCACCGGCTGGGTGGTGCGGAAGACACGCCGGGTGGCCTTCGCCACGGCCGACCTCCATGACGACGCGGGCGCGCTCCTCGCCAGCGGCCGCGCCACCCAGATCATCATCGACCTGAAGGTCGACCCCGACCGCGCCCGCCAGGGCCCCGCCCACCCGGGCCGAGGGTAGCGGGATGATCGGCCCCTCCGACCGGCTGACGGTGGGCACGCTGGGGACCCTGATGCCGCCGGCGGTCAACCTGATCAAGAACGCGCAGCGGAACGAGGGCCAGGGATACGCCGGGCTCTGGTGGCCCGACCACTACATGGGCTGGTTTCCCCAGGCGCTGTGGACGGCCGACTTCACCCCGCTGGCTGCCTTCCAGCCCAACCCTGACGTCTTCTTCGAGCCGCTGGTCGCCATGGCGGCGGCCGCCGGCGCCACCAGCCGGATCCACCTGGGGACGGCGGTCACGGAGGCCCTGCGCCGGCACCCGGTGGAGCTGGCACAAGCGTTCCTCACGCTCGACCACCTGGCTCCCGGCCGGATCATCTGCGGGCTGGGCTCCGGCGAGGCGCTCAACCTCCTCCCCTACGGCATCCCTTTTGAGCGCCCGGTCGGCCGCCTGGAGGAGGCGGTCCAGGTCATCCGGCTGCTCTGGTCCCAGGACGGGCCCGTCGACTTCGAGGGCGAGCACTTCCAGCTGCGGCAGGCAGTCCTCGGCCTGAAGCCCTCGCCGGAAGGACCGCCGGAGATCTGGCTGGCTGCCCACGGGCCGCGAATGCTGGACATCACCGCCCGCTACGCCGACGGCTGGCTTCCTGAGTACATGTCACTGGAGAACTACCGCACCCGACTCGAACGCCTCGAGCAGCGACGGCGCGCAGCCGGGCGCGCATCGACCCCTTTCACGCCGGGGATGTACGCGAAGCTCGTGCTGGCCGACTCGCACGAGCAGGCGCATAGGATCCTGGCGACGCCCCTGCTGCGCGCCCTGACGCTGACACAGCCCGCGGAGGCCTACGCGCGCCACGGCGCGGTGCACCCGCTGGGGGAGAACGCGAACGGGATCCGCGACTTCATCCCGGTCCGGTTCACGCGAGCCCAGGCGCTCTCGCTGATCGAGGGCGTCCCCTCGGCGGTGGTCGAAGACGGAGTGCTTCACGGCACGCCCGAGGAGGTCACCGAACAACTGGGGCGCTATTACGCCGTTGGGCTGCGGCACGTCGTGCTCTGGAACGTCACCTTCTTCGGGGACGCCAGCCTCATCCGGCGCAGCTACGAATTGATGGGAGGGTTGCTGCCACTGGTCAACGACATCCGGGCGGCTGAGGCAGCCAGCTCGTGAACGGATGACCACACCCGCGATCTCCGAAGCGCTGATCGGCCGCGAGTCCGAGGAGGTCCTCGTTGAAGTGGAGCGGGGCGCGATCCGTAAATTCGCCGAGGCGGTCGGAGACACAACCGCGGCCTGCGTCCGCGGCGATGTGGCTCCACCCACGTTCCCCACGACGTTTCGGATCGCGATTCCCGGCCTCACCTTCGACCTGGCGCGTGTCCTCCATGGCGCCCAGGAGTACCGATTCGAGCGGCCCATTCGGGCAACAGACCGCCTGCGATGCCGGAGCCGCCTGGCCGATCTCTACCACCGGGAGGGACGGCTCGGTCCCATGACCTTCCTGATCATCGAGACCGAGGGTCGCGACGAGCTGGGACAGCTGGTCTTCACGGGTCGGAGCACGGTGATCTTGCGGTGAGCGCCACCCGGGCGCCGTCACTGAAGCCGCGCGACCTCTCGATCGGAAGCCCCTTGCCCGACCTTCGGAAGGACCCGATCACCAAGCTGCAGCTCGTGAAGTATGCGGGCGCCTCGGGCGACTACAACCTCATCCACACCGACGACGAGACCGCGCGACGGGTGGGCCTCGACGGAGTCATCGCCCACGGGATGCTGAGCATGGCCTTCCTCGGGCAGTACCTGTGCTGGATGGCCAGCCCCGATTCCGTCCGCCGGCTGACGGTACGATTCACCGCGATGGTGCGCCCGGGCGACGTCCTGACCTGCCGGGGCCGGGTGAAGGCGCTGTCGGAGGGAACTGGAGGCCGTCAATTGACGCTGGAGCTGTGGGCCGAAAACCAGCGAGGGGAGCAGGTCACCGTGGGCGATGCCGAGGTGATGGTCGCATGACCGGACGCTTCGATGGCCGCACAGCGCTGGTCACCGGTGGCGGCCGAGGTATCGGCGCGGCGACGGCCCTGCGGTTCGCGGCTGAGGGGGCCGCCGTGGTGGTCTCGGACGTCGACCGCGAGCCGGCGGAGGCGATAGCGGGACAGATCCGAGCGGCAGGCGGCCGGGCGCTGGCGGTAACCTGCGATGTCACCCAGCGCGCCGCGGTCGAGAGTCTCCTGGAGGCCGCGGCCAGGGAGTTCGGAACGGTCGACATGCTGGTCACCTGCGCGGGCGTCATCCGGGACAACCTCGTCCACAAGATGTCGGAGCCCGACTGGGACCTGGTGATCGATACCCATCTGCGGGGCACGTTCCTCTGCGCCCAGGCTGCCCAGCGGCTGATGGTCCCGCAGCGGTTCGGCAAGATGGTCTTCCTCTCCTCGAACTCGGCCCTGGGCAACCGCGGCCAGGCGAACTACTCCGCGGCCAAGGCCGCCGTCCAGGGCATGGCCCGCACCCTCGCCATCGAGCTGGGACCCTTCAACATCAACGTGAATACCGTCGCCCCCGGCTTCGTCGAGACCCGGATGACCCAGGCGGTGGCGCAGCGCATCGGTGTCGACTACGAGGAACTGAAGAAGGCGGCCGCCGAGCGGGCGGCGCTTCGACGCACAGGGTCCCCGGAAGACATCGCGGGCATCATCGCCTTCCTCTGCAGCCAGGACGCGAGCTTCGTTACCGGTCAGACGATCTACGCGACCGGCTCCCCCTAGCC
>Ga0209802_1002939_pt1 | contig 11615 bp, 11 predicted proteins | sample GraSoiAngelo_129_FD_185886 | JGI IMG/M metagenome (GOLD analysis project Ga0209802, IMG submission 185886) | Grasslands soil microbial communities from the Angelo Coastal Reserve, California, USA - 14_0927_12_40cm (SPAdes) (version 2) | ecosystem: Environmental > Terrestrial > Soil > Grasslands ... | reverse complement strand
CGTGCGTATCGCGCGCCTCGCAGCAGCGCGTTTGGATCAAAACGTGCGGAAAAGGAGTCTTAACAGCCTGGGCTGTCATCGCACACCTATCCCGATAACGTCGGTGCGTGCTCGCCACCGTCGATTCTTGCGTGCTCGCCGGCCTCGAAGCGCGTCGCGTTGAGGTCCAGGCTGACAGCGCCAACGGCGAGACGAAATTCTTCCTCGTCGGGCTCGCGGCGACTTCGGTCAAAGAGGCGCGCGAGCGCGTTCGGTCGGCGATCAAGAACAGCGGCCTCGCATTTCCTGGAAAGCGGCTGACGGTGAACCTCGCGCCGGCGGAGATGCGAAAGACCGGCAGCGGGCTCGACCTCGCGATGGCGGTCGCCATCTCGCTCGCGGAATCGGGCGGGCGCGTGCTCGAACGCAGCGCGTTCCTGGGCGAGCTCGCGCTCGACGGCGCCATCAGGCATGTCGACGGCGTGCTGGTCGCGGCCCGATGCCTGAAGAAGATCGGCTACCAGCGGTTGTTCGTGCCCGCCATCGATGCGGACGAGGCGGCGCTCGTCAACGGCCTGGAGGTCATCCCGTGCGGGCATCTCGCTGAAGTCGTTGCCCACCTGCGTGGCGGCCCTCAGATCGCCCCGAAGCCGTTCACCGACGCCACGCTCGAATCGACTGGGTCCGATGTCGAGCCCGATCTTGCCGAGGTCCACGGACAGGAGGAAGCGCGACGTGCGATCGAGGTCGCCGCCGCGGGCGGGCATCACCTCTTGCTCAGCGGCCCACCCGGAGCCGGCAAGACAATGCTGGCGCGCTGCCTGCCCGGCATCCTGCCGCCGCTCGAGCTGAGCGAGGCCTTCGACGTGGCGCAGGTGAGAAGCCTGCTGGGCGACCTTCTGCCCGGGCGCCCTATCGACTGGACCCGGCCCTTCCGCGCCCCGCATCACGGCATCTCGATGGCGGGCCTCATCGGCGGCGGCTCCGGGTACGCGCTGCCGGGAGAGATCAGCCGCGCCAACCACGGCGTGCTCTTCCTGGACGAGCTTGCCGAGTTTCAGGCCAACGTGCTACAGGCGTTGAGGCAGCCGCTCGAGACCGGGAGGGTGACGATCACCAGGTCGGGCGGCTCGGTCACCTACCCGGCGCTCTTCACGCTGGTGGCGGCTACGAATCCCTGCCCGTGCGGGTGGCTGGGCGATCCTTTTCGCACCTGCCGATGCACCCCGGCGCTGATCGATGCCTATCAGCGCCGCCTGTCCGGCCCGCTCCTCGACCGCATCGACCTCCAGGTCGGCGTGCGGCGCGTGCCGCTTGCGGAGCTTGCATCGGAGCCCCGAGGGGAACCCTCCGCTGCAATCAGGGAGCGGGTGCTTGCAGCAAGAACGCGCCAGCTCGCGCGCCAGGGATGCCTCAACGCCCAGCTCAGGCCGAGCCGCTTGCGAACCCTCGCGGCGCTGGAGCCGGGGTCGCGACACACTCTCGAGCGCTGGTCGGAACGGAAGGGCCTCACCGCGCGCGGTTTTCACCGCGCCTGGCGCGTCGCGCGGACGGCTGCGGATCTGGAAGGCGCAGAGCTGATCGCGGACCGACACGTACTGGAAGCGCTGGGATATCGACTGCATGACGTCGCCGCCTGAAATCTCAGCGCTGAATGCACGGGGCCGGTGGCCGCCACCCGACGGCCCGCGAGTGGCGATCGTCGGCTCGCGTCGGCCTTCGCCCTACGGCGAAGCGGTCGCCGAGCAGCTCGCTGCCGACCTGGCTCGCGCCGGCGTCATCGTCATCAGCGGCCTCGCGCTCGGCTGCGATGCGGCCGCGCATCGCGGCGCGTTGTTGGGCGGCGGCGTGACGATCGCGGTCATGGGCACGGGCGTCGACATCGTCTATCCCGCGGCCCACTTCCGCCTGGCCGAGGAGATCCTCGGCGCCGGAGGGGCTCTCGTCAGCCAGTTCCCCAACGGGACATCTCCGCGTCGCCACAACTTTCCGGCCCGCAACGTGACCATGGCCGCCCTCTCCGATGCCGTGGTGGTGGTGGAGGCGGTGCAGGGGTCGGGAGCGCTGATCACCGCCGAGGCCGCGCTCGAACTACATAAAGAGGTAATGGCCGTGCCCGGCAGCATCTTCTCGCCGCTCTCGGTGGGCACCCACGCCCTCATCCGGGACGGGGCCGGCCTGGTCCAGAACGCCCGCGACGTCCTGGGCGCGCTCGGGGTCGGGCGGGAGGTCCTGGACGACCCGCTGAAGGCCCCCAGGCGCCTGGGTTTCGAGCTTCCGGGGGAGCGGGACGGCATCCTCATTCACCTGTCCGACGTGCTCACGGTGAGCGCCGCCGAGCTGGCCCGGAAGCTCCATCTACCGATCTCGGAGGTGCTCGGCAGGCTCACCTCCCTGGAGCTCGACGGCGCTGTGCGCCGTCACGGGGCGGGTTATCTAAGGGCATTGCGCAGGGCCAAAGAACGAGCGTAGGATGCCCGCCTCAGACGCCGGCCGGCCCGCCGCGGGGCCGGGTAGGGGACTAAAACCGGCGGTTGGGGAATATAGGAGTGACTGTGCCAGAGGGTTTGATCATCGTCGAGTCGCCTGCCAAGGCCCGGACTCTGAAGCGGTTCCTGGGGGATCGTTTCGACGTCCTGGCCTCGATGGGCCACGTCCGCGACCTGCCTGGAAAGGAGATGGGGGTCGAGGTTGAGCATGGCTTCAAGCCTCATTACGAGGTGGTCGAAAGCCGGCGCAAGACGATCAACGAGCTGGCGTCGGCGACCAAGAAGGACCGCGGGAGCGTGATCCTGGCCTCCGACCCGGACCGGGAAGGCGAGGCTATCGCCTGGCACCTGGCCGAGGTCCTGAAGCTGACGTCTCCGAAACGGATCGAGTTCCACGAGATCACGGCGGAGGCCGTGCGCAAGGCCCTGGAGTCACCGCGCGAGATCGACATGCGGCTGGTCAACGCCCAGCAGGCGCGTCGGGTGGTCGACCGTCTGGTCGGCTTCCGGCTGAGCCCATTTCTCTGGAGCAAGGTCCAGAAGGGCATCGGGGCGGGACGCGTCAGCTCGGTCGCGCTTCGCCTGGTCGTCGACCGCGAGGAGGAGATCCGAAAGTTCGTCCCGGTCGAGTCCTGGACGGTCGACGTCGAGCTTTCCAAGCTGGCCGACGAGCGTCATTTCCTGGCGCGGCTCAACCGGCCGAAGAGCGCTCCCGGCGGCGAGAACGAGACCAAGCTCGAGGTCAAGACTCAGGCGGAGGCAGACGCGATCGTCAGCGCGCTCGAAGGAGCGACCTACCGCGTACTGGGTGTCGAGAAGAAGCGCCGGACGAAGAGCTCGTACCTGCCGTACATCACATCAACGCTTCAGCAGGACGCGTCCAGCCGTCTGCGCTTCCGTCCTTTCAACACGATGCGTATCGCGCAGCAGCTGTACGAAGGGATCGAGCTCGGAGACGAAGGCTCGACAGGCCTCATCACCTACATGCGCACCGACTCCACGCGCATCTCGGCCGAGGCCCAGGCGAAGGTGACGGCATTGGTCAAGGAGCAGTTCGGCGACAAGTATGTCGGCGGGCCGAGAGCGGCGAAGGCGAGCCCTGGCGCCCAGGACGCCCACGAGGCGATCCGGCCGACGGACGTCAGCCGCACGCCGGACTCGATCCGCAAGTACCTGAGCGCGGACCAGTTCAAGCTCTACGACCTGATCTGGCGCCGTTTCGTTGCCAGCCGCATGGCGCCGGCCGTCTATGACCAGACGCAGGTCGAGATCGAAGGCGGCGATTACGTCTTCAGGGCCAACGGCTCGGTGCTCACCTTCGACGGCTTCTACAAGGTCTGGGAACGCGACGAGAACGGCGAGACCGAGCTACCCGAGCTCGCGGCGGATGAGGATCTCACGTACCACGGCGTCAAGCCCGAACAGCATTTCACCCAGCCACCGCCGCGCTACTCGGAGGCGACGCTGATCAAAGAGCTGGAACAGCGCGGCATCGGCCGGCCGTCGACGTACGCACCGATCGTGCAGACAATCACGAAGGACCACGGGTACGTGGAGATCAAGGAGCGGCGCCTCCACCCGACCCGCATCGGCGAGGCCGTCAACGCGATCATGGTCGACCACTTCAAGGTCATCTCCGACGACGACTACACCGCGACGTTGGAGAAGCGACTCGACCAGGTCGAGCATGGCACTCAGGAATGGGTTCCAGTGGTCAGCGACTTCTACGGACCGCTCCAGAAGATGCTGGTCGCGGCTGAGAAGGCGATGCCGGCCGACACCGACGAGGAATGTCCCCTTTGCCATGAGGGCCACCTGGTCCTGAAGGCCAGCCGGTTCGGTCCGTTCATGGGCTGCTCGCGCTACCCGAAATGCAAGTTCCGCCGCGCGATGGCGGTGAACGGCGAGGTGCAAGAGCCCAAGCTTCTCGACGAGCCGTGCCCTGTTTGCGGCAAGCCGCTGCAGCAGCGCACCGGGCGCTATGGAGAGTTCGTCGGCTGTTCCGGGTATCCCGACTGCAAGTACATCAAGCGCGACGCGGCGCAGGCAGAGGCCAAGCCGACCGGTGAGAAGTGCCCGCAGTGTGGGGAGGGGCAGCTCGTGGAGCGGACCGGGCGCTACGGGCCGTTCGTCGCATGCTCGCGCTATCCGGAGTGCAAGTACCGCGCCAACATCGGCAAGGACGGCAAGGTCCGCGAGGGTCCGAAGGTCCTGGACGAGCCGTGCCCGATATGTGGCAAGCCGCTGGTCGAGAGGCGCGGGCGCTACGGTCCGTTCAAGTCGTGCTCCGACTATCCGAAGTGCCCGGGTCCGAAGGGCGTCAAGAAAGAGAAAGTCGAAGTCTGACCCTGCCGGCTGATTCGAATCTCAGGCGCTGGGTATACTCGTAACGCCAGTCCTTTACCCCACGAACTCGGCGGCTTCGCCGTGAGTTCGCGAGGACCCCTAAAGCGACTGAGTTAGCACGCCCGGGGCAATGCTCCTGTCCTTGACCCAAGGCCAGAACCGGGCGGAAGTGGAACAGGAGGCAATCGAAACGTGGCTCAGGTGACCCTGAAACAGCTGCTGGAGGCAGGTGTTCACTTTGGACATCAGACCAGCCGCTGGAACCCAAAGATGAAGACCTACATCTTCACCGCGCGCAACGGCATCCACATCATCGACCTGCAGAAGACGGTCCGGCTTCTCGACGACGCGTGGGATTTCGTGCGCGGTGTCGCCGCGAGCGGCAGGCCAGTCCTTTTCGTCGGCACCAAGAAGCAGGCGCAGGAGACGATCCAGACCGAGGCCGCGCGCTCCGGCATGTACTTCGTCAACCGGCGCTGGATGGGCGGCATGCTGACCAACTTCAGCACTGTGAAGAAGCGCATCGACCGCCTGCAGGACCTGCGGAAGATGCAGCAGGAAGGGCAGTTCGAGCAGCTGTCGAAGAAAGAGGCCAAGAAGCTTCAGGACGAGCTCGACCGCCTCATGTTCCACTTCGATGGCATCGCGGACATGAAGCGGTTGCCGGGCGCCCTCTTCGTGGTCGACCCGCGCAAGGAGCACATCGCGGTGACCGAGGCCAATCGGCTGAAGATCCCCGTGGTCGCGATCGTCGACTCCAACTGCGATCCCGACCTCATCACGTACGTCATCCCCGGCAATGACGACGCCATCCGCGCGGTAAAGCTGCTGACCGGGAAGATCGCCGACGCTTGCCTTGACGGGCGCCAGGAGGCCCAGGCGCGGGGAGAGATCCCGGCCGAGGTCGAAGAGCGCGAGTTCCTGGAGACACCTCGATACGAAGAGATCGAGGAATACCTCGAGGACGAGGAGGACTACCTGCCGACCGTGTCGGAGGACGAGTTCATCGGGCGCACCGGCGAAGAGGAGGAGGCGCGCTAGTGGCCAAGGTATCGATGGAGCTTGTCAAGGAGCTCCGCGAGAGGTCGGGCGCCGGCTTTACCGACTGCAAGGTCGCGCTCGAAGAGGCCGAGGGCGACCTCGAGAAGGCCTACACGATCCTGCGCGAGAAGGGCATCGCCAAGGCGGCCAAGCGCGCCGGCCGGGCGACGGGCCAGGGCGTGGTCGAGGCGTACCTGCACCGCACGACCCCTGACTATCCGCCCCAGGTAGGCGTCCTCGTCGAGGTCGACTGCGAGACGGATTTCGTCGCCAAGGGCGAGGAGTTCCGCAAGCTGACGAAGGAAATCGCCTTGCAGATCGCGGCCACCAACCCCAGGTGGGTGTCACGCGAGGAGATTCCCGATGAGGTGCTCGTCGAGGAGCGATCGATCTACGAGCGCAAAGCCGATCAAGACGGCACCCCGCCTCAGGCGCTCGCCAAGAGGGTCGATGGGCAGGTTGAGAACTTCATCAAGGAGAACGTCCTCCTGGAGCAGCCATACTTTCGAGAGCCGAAGCACACGGTCAAGGACCTGATCGCCGAGAACATCTCAAAGCTGCAGGAGAACATCACTGTGCGCCGGTTCGCCCGATTCAACGTCCGCGAGGCGGACGAGTAACACTGTTCGGCTGATGGGCGATCGAACGCCGAAGTACAACCGCATCCTGCTCAAGCTGAGCGGCGAGGCGCTCGGTGGCGCGCGGGACTACGGCATCGATCTCGCGGTGGTGCAGACGATCGCCGGCCAGGTCAAGCGTGTACATGAGATGGGCGTGCAGATAGCGCTAGTCGTTGGGGGCGGCAACATCTTTCGCGGATTGGCCGCGAGCGAGAAAGGATTCGACCGCGCCACCGGCGATTACATGGGCATGCTGGCCACTGTCATCAACGCCCTGGCGCTGCAGGATGCGTTGGAACGCACCGGCATCCCGGCCCGCACCATGACCGCCATCCAGATGCCCCAGGTCGCCGAACCGTACATCCGGCGTCGCGCGGTCCGCCACCTCGAGAAGGGGCGCGTCGTGATCCTCGCTGCCGGCACCGGCAACCCGTATTTCACGACGGACACCACCGCCGCATTGCGCGCGGTCGAGATCGAGGCGGACGTCATCCTCAAGGCGACCAAGGTCGATGGCATCTACACCGCGGACCCGAAGCTCGACCCTAATGCGGTCAAGCTGGAGCACCTCGACTATCTGGAGGTGCTGAACCGTGGCATCGAGGTCATGGACAACACCGCCTTGACGCTGTGCATGGACAACAACGTGCCCATCGTGGTGTTCAACCTTCTCGAGCCTGGAAACATCGAGCGCGTGGTGCTCGGTGAAGAGATCGGCACACTTGTAGGGGCATTGGGATGATCGATCCGATCCTGCGCGACGCCGAGTCGAAGATGTCGAAATCGGTAGACCACTTTGGTTCGGAGCTCACCACCATTCGCACCGGCCGCGCCAACCCGGCTCTCATCGACAAGATCATGGTTCCGTACTACGGAACGCCGACCCCGCTGAACCAGCTGGCCCAGATCAGCGCACCCGAGCCGCGGCTGCTGGTCGTGCAGGTCTACGACAAGAGCCAGATCGGCGCCGTCGAGAAGGCGCTGCGGACCGGCGAGCAGGGCCTGAACCCCGCGAGCGACGGCCAGGTCATCCGGGTCCCGATCCCGCCTCTGACCGAAGAGCGCCGCAAGGAGTACGTAAAGCTGGTGCGTCACAAGGCCGAAGAGGCCAGGGTGGCGATTCGCAACGTGCGCCGGGACGAGATCCATCGGGTCGACCAGATGCAGAAGCAGGGCGACATTCCGGAGGATGAGGCGAAGCGAGCCCACACGCGGCTACAGAAGATCACCGAGACCCAGGTCGAGAGGGTCGACGGCCTGGCCGCCCGCAAAGAGGCCGAGGTCATGGAGATTTAGGACGCCTCCACCGTAACCCCGGCAGATCGGGTCACGTAGGTACAGTTGCAGCGCTTGGACTCCTCAGTTCCTCGGCACATCGGCATCATCATGGACGGCAACGGCCGCTGGGCCCGCCGCCGCGGACATCCGGCCAGCTTCGGGCACCGGGCCGGCGTGCGGGCGATCAAGCGGGTGCTTGAGGGTTGCGAGCAGCTTGGCGTCGAGGTGCTCTCCGTCTACGCGTTCTCGACCGAGAACTGGTCGCGACCCAGGGCGGAAGTTCGCGCGCTGATGAGGCTTTTCCACGAGACCATGCAGCGGGAGATCGACGAGATGCACCGCCGCGGGGTGCGCATCGTCGTCAGCGGTCGCCGAGATGGCCTTTCGTCGCGCATGCGCGATCGCATCGAAGAGGCGGTGGCGCGCACGGCGCGGAACACGAATGGCGTCCTCAACGTTTGTTTGAACTACGGTGGACGCGCCGAGCTCGTCGATTCCGTGCGCAGGCTGGTCGAGGAAGGCGTGCCGGCAAGAGAGATCGATGAAACCGCAATCGCAGCCCGGCTTTACAACCCCGACCTTCCCGATCCCGACCTCATCATCCGGACCGCCGGCGAGAGCCGCGTGAGCAACTTCCTCCTGTGGCAGTCTGCGTACTCGGAGATGCTAGTCAGCGACACCCTGTGGCCCGATTTCGGCGTCGACGATTTGAAGGCCGCCATCGCCGAGTACAACTCCCGCATCCGCCGGTTCGGGGGACGGCCGGACCAGGAACAGGCAATTGGAAGCGCCGCGAGATGACTACGGGCAATCCTCCTCTCTCGCTCCCGAAGCCGAGCCCGCTCATGGTCCGCATCTTCAGCGCCTTCGTGTTCCTGGGCCTGGTCCTGATCGGGGTCTACGCGGGCATCTGGGGCGTCTACGCGCTGGTACTCATCCTGGGCGGCCTCGCGCTGTGGGAGTTCCTCGGCCTGTCGGACGGTATGGGGTCGCGCGCTCCCGCCTGGCTCCTGTTCCCGCTGGGGGCCTTCTTTGCGTTCAGCGGCACCGTGCTCAAGGAGGTCGACGTCGCGCTGGTGCTGTCGCTCGCGCTTGTGGGCGGCCTCGCCGCCTTTCTGGTGATACCCGGCCGCCGGCAGGGCCTCGGCCGATGGGCGATGGGGCTCACCGGAGCCCTGTACATAGGCATGCCGTTCAACTACTACCTGCTGCTGTACACGTCGAAGCCCAACGGCCTTGTCTGGACACTTTTCGTGATCTTGGCCGTCATCGCCGGCGACACCGCCGCCCTGTTGGTGGGCAGTCGCGTCGGCCGCCACCCGTTCTTCGCGGCGATCAGCCCACGCAAGACCGTGGAGGGCGCGATTGCGGGAGTGATCACATCCGTGGTCGTGATGTTGATCGGCGTCGCGGGCATCCTCGCACTCTCGCCCCTGCACGCCATCGTCATCGGCGTTCTCGTCGGACTGAGCGCGCTGGTCGGCGATCTCGTCGAGTCGCAGATGAAACGAATAGCGGAGGTCAAGGATTCGTCTCACTTGATCCCCGGCCATGGCGGCGTCCTGGATCGCCTCGATTCCATCCTGTTCCCGCCGATCCTCGTTTACTTCTATGTGACGACCTTCCACCTGATCCACTGAGATGACCCGCCCCATCAACGTCGCCGTCCTCGGCGCGACCGGATCGATCGGGCAGCAGACCCTTGATGTCATCGATCGCAACCCGGGCCGCCTGAGGCTGTTCGGGCTCACGGAGGGAAGGCGCACCGCCAGGCGCGACGCCGACTACGTCATCCGCGGCCAGGCCGGCGAGCCCGAGTTCGATGTTCGCGTGACCGCCATGGTCACTGATCCGCGATGTGACCTGGTGGTGGTCGCCATCCCGGGCGCGCGTGCCCTGGCTCCGACCATGGCTGCTCTCAAAGCCGGCAAAGATGTGGCGCTTGCGACCAAGGAGGTGCTGGTGATGGCCGGCGCCCTGGTCATGAAGGCCGCGGGCCGGCGCGGCATCCGGCCCGTGGATTCCGAGCACAGCGCCATCTGGCAGTGCCTGTGGGGCGAGCAGCGCGAGAACGTGCGCCGCCTGATCATCACCGCCAGCGGCGGGCCGTTCTGGGCCCATCCGGACCTGGACCTCGACCAGGTGACGGTCGAGCAGGCCCTGAACCATCCGCGCTGGTCGATGGGCCCGAAGGTCACAGTCGACTCCGCGACCCTCATGAACAAGGGCCTGGAGCTGATCGAGGCGCACCACCTGTTTGGCATTCCGCTGGCGCAGATTGCCGTCGTCATCCACCCGCAGAGCGCCGTTCATTCCGTGGTGGAGTTCGTCGACGGCTCACTGAAGGCGCAGATCGGCCGGCCCGACATGCGCCTTCCGATCGCGGTCGCGCTCGGGTATCCCGACCGACTCGCCGACGCGGTGCCCTCGACCCAGCTCGAGGACCTGGGACCTCTCGAGTTTCACAAGCTCGACGAAATGCGGTTCCCCGCAGTGCGACTGGCCAGAAGCGCCGCCGAGGCCGGAGGCGGGCGGCCGGCAGTGCTGAACGCCGCCAACGAAGAGGCCGTGAACTCGTTCCTGGCCGGCGAGATCCCGTTCACCGGCATCATCGGGACCGTCGAACGGGCGCTGGACGCGTTCCCGGGGGGCGGGGAGGGGCTCGACGAGATCCTCGAGGCGGATCGCTGGGCTCGGACCTATGTGAAAGAGATCCCGGCGCGACTCCGGTAGTCTGAAAGCGTGACCCAGCTGGTCAGCGGACTCGTGACCATCATCGCCATCGCGGGGGCGTTCCTGATCTTGATCGCGCCGCACGAAGGCGGGCACTTCCTGCTCGCCAAGCTGTGCAAGGTGCGCGTGATCGAGTTCTCGATCGGCGCGGGGACCAAGCTCATCTCCTTCACGCGGGACGGCACGCTGTATGCCCTTAGGCTGCTCCCGATCCTGGGTTACGTGCGCATGGGCGGCATGGAGGCGGACGACTTCGAGCAGCCCAATGGCTTCCACTCCAGGCCTCCCCTGCAGAGGATCGCCATCCTCGCCGCCGGGCCGGCGGCCAACTTCCTGGTGGCGATGCTGCTCACGACGGGTTACGGCCTCACCCAGCTCAACGACGACCCGGGCAAGGTGGTCCGCGTCATCCCGGCGACGCCCGCCGCGATGACTGGAGTCCAGGTGGGTGACCGCGTGCGGTCAGTCAACGGCAAGCACATCACCGGCCCCGGCTACATCCAGGCCCAAGAAAAAGCGGCGCCGGGCATGCCGATCGTCTTGAGCGGCTTCCATGCCGACGGCAAGCCGTTCACCTACATCCTCCAACCCGTGTGCGATGCCACCGGCACCTCGTGCTTTGTCGGGATCAGCGTCCAGGGCATGCTGTCGGCGCAAACGGCGATCACCAATGGGGTGTCGTTCCCATTCCTCGCCATCGGGGGCATCGCCCAGGGTCTCGACGCACTCGTCACCGGCCAGATCCCGGGCGGGCTTTTCGGCTCGCAGGGACTCACCGGCCCCATCGGCATCGCCGCCATCACCGACCAGGCGGTGGGCAGAGGCCCGGCGGATTACATCCTGCTGGTGGCACTGCTGTCCGTCGCCCTCGGCTTCACGAACCTGTTGCCGATTCCGGCCCTCGACGGCGGGCGCATCGTCGTGGTGGTGCTCGAATGGGTGCGCCGGCGCCCGTTCGACCGCAAGAGCGAGCTCAACGTCCAGCGCTGGGGCCTCGCCGCCCTGCTCGGTCTCGCCGCGCTGATCAGCTTTCTCGACATCCAGCGCATCGCCACCGGCCAGTTCCCGGGAGGCCACTAGTGGTAACCCGGCGCAAATCGATACCGGTCAACGTCGGCGGGGTGGTCAT
>Ga0209802_1002938_pt1 | contig 11616 bp, 14 predicted proteins | sample GraSoiAngelo_129_FD_185886 | JGI IMG/M metagenome (GOLD analysis project Ga0209802, IMG submission 185886) | Grasslands soil microbial communities from the Angelo Coastal Reserve, California, USA - 14_0927_12_40cm (SPAdes) (version 2) | ecosystem: Environmental > Terrestrial > Soil > Grasslands ... | reverse complement strand
CCTGTGCTCACGGATGAAGTCTAGGTTTCGACCAGTACGGCAGGTTTCGAGTTGTGTATGGAAGGATGGGCCGCCGTGGACTCGCACCACGCTCCTCCACGGGTCCCGCCGAATGTTTGGACTCAGCACTTGTGGATGTCCTCGGCAGCGACCAGAGTAACCGTGTCCGATATGCCAGCTCCCGGTTAGTCGTCCCGGTAGACGGCCAACCGGTGGAAAGGAGGTTTGACATGGGCGGTGCATTGGAGGCGGCTACCCGACAGTATTTCGATTTCGTCGACCGAAAGGACGCCGAGGCGATCATCGAAGCAGGAACGGAAGACATTCAAGCAGTCGACGAGATCTCTCGCCGATGGATGCGCGGCATCAATGAGCTTGGCACTTACATCCGAGACTTGTTGAAGATGGTCGAGGACGTTCACACGTCGATCAGCAATGTCCACGAAACCCTGCAAGGAGACATCGGGATTTTGACGTGCTGGATCGAGCAGGACTACACATTGGACAGAAAGCGAATACATGTCTCCGCGCCTACGACTGTGGCCTTCAGGCGAGAGAGCGGCGCATGGAAGGTGGTCCTCTTCCACTCAGTGCCGCTACCGCCCGCAGAAGAGTGACCGATGCCTTGTGGTCGGGACTGAGCGCACGCCCTGGGGCGGTCGCTCGTTACTCGCTCGGAACTTTGGTGGGCCGCGGTGGACTCGAACCACCTACCTCCGCGGTAGACACGGCTAAGCGCTGTGCTCACGAGAGTGGGGGCCCGAGCGTTAGGCTCCGAATTATGTGGTGCGCTGAGTCTCGGATCGCGAGCGCGGCAAGGATGGCAGTCGACAAACCACACCACTTAACACGGAGTGCGTTTTACAGGGATCGCTGTAGGAAAGCGTCCCATGGAGACGCTTAACCTCCATCAAGGGATCTCTCTAACAGGCACCTCACTCAGTCTTCGATCCCGCTCGGCAAGCCCGCATGGGCCACGAACGCTAGCTTGCGTCGCGGCTGCGTGACACGAGGCGCGGCCGAAGGCAAAGATTGCCAGGTCTCCTCGGAAGCGCTACAAATCAGCATGGATCCGGCCACCGACGTGGTTCACAGATTGGGGGTGGAAAGTGTTTGGGCTTGTCAAGCGACCGTTTCGGGAGATTGGTGCCTTAGGTCTCGCGGTGCTCGTGGGGATCGTAGCGAGCACTCCTGTTCTAGCCAGCAGCAGCCTTCTGCAGTTGAGCACTGATCCGTATACAAATACGAGTAGCCAACACAAGACCGAGGTCGAGCCAGATACTTTCGCCTCAGGATCGACGATCGTCTCCGCGTTCCAGGTCGGCCGATTCTTCGACGGCGGGGCCTCGAACATCGGCTTTGCGACGTCGACCAACGGCGGCAAGAAATGGACATCGGGCTTTCTTCCCGCCAGCACGGTCTTCGCGACCCCGGCCGGCATCTACGGGCGGGCGAGCGACCCTTCAGTGGCGTTCGACGCAAAGCACAACGTCTGGCTGATCTCGTTCCTCGGGATCGCGCCAAATGGCGCGTCGATCGATGTGGTCGATGTTGTCGTAAGCCGTTCGACCGACGGCGGTATGACCTGGTCTGTTCCGGTCGCCATCAGCGCGGATGGCTTGTTCAACGACAAGAACTGGACGACGTGCGACAGCACCGAGAGCAGCCCGTTCTTCGGCCACTGCTATACCGAGTTCGACGTTGTCAACTTCGGAGATCTTGAGCAGATGAGCACGTCAGCGGACGGCGGTCAGACGTGGGGTGCGCCGCTAGCCACCAGGGACCGAGTCCACGGCATCGGTGGCCAGCCGCTGGTCCAGCCAGACGGCACCGTCATTGTGCCCTTCGACGGCTTCAGCTTCGCAACCTTCCTCCTGATGGCCTTTCGGTCGACGGATGGTGGCGCCAACTGGAGCGCCGCCAGGGTGATCTCGCCGATCAAATTCCGGCGTCCGGCCGGAGGAATCCGGGCGGGAATCCCTCTTCCTTCCGCCGAGATGGACGCAAGCGGCCGTGACTACGTGGTCTGGTCCGATTGCCGGTTTGAGCCGCAATGTTCGGCCAGCGATCTGCTGCTGACGACCACTACCGATGGCGTCGTTTGGACGCACCCGTCGCTCATCCCCGCCGACCTTGTCGGATCGGGCGTGGATCACTTCATTCCTGGCTTGGCGGTCAACCGCTCAACCGCCGATGGATCCGCCAGGCTGGTCCTCGCGTTCTACTACTATCCCCAGGCGAGCTGCACGACATCAACCTGCCAGCTGAATGTGGGCATCGTCGCATCCGCGGATGGCGGATCCAGCTGGACTCGGACTGGTCAGATAGCCGGTCCGATGTCCTTGGGCTGGTTACCGAACACTTCTCAAGGGTTCATGGTCGGCGACTACATTTCGACCTCGTTTTCCGGCGGGACGGCATTTCCGGCATTCGCATTGGCCAGTGTCCCAAGCGGCACTGTTTTTGACGAGGCGACGTTCACTGTTAAGTACGGTATAGCGGCTGCCGGCGCCGCAGCGCCGACAACAACGACAAGCGGTTTCGGCAACACCAACGTTCAAGCGACCAGTGGTTCCGTAACCACTAGATAAGCGTCGGCGAAGGGCAAGCGATCCGGGCAGCGGTGGACACCCCGTTCACCGCTGTCCCGCGACACGACGAGCGGAGGGGGATCCGGCCGTAATCGGAGACGGCTGAGTGGACCGCGCAGAAATCGGGTGACACTACCAGTGGGCCAGTGGTGGGCCGAGGTGGACACGAACCACCTACCTCCGCGGTAATTGGCCCTGAGCGCCGTACTAACAACAATGGGAGGCCGAGTGTAAGGCGGGGTGTTACGTGGTCCGGGGAGACTGCCGATGTCTCCCGCGCGTCACCAGGGCGTCGCCGCCTTTGCCGACCTGACGAGGGTAGTCATTTCGCCTTTGACACGCCCATCAAGCAGAGGATATTGCGGCCTGAAGCCGGGCTCTGGTTCCATCGGCTGGAGAGGAGAAACGAGATGGGTGGTGCACTCGAAGCAGCGACCCGGCAGCTATTCGATTCCCTCGATCGAAAAGACGCGGAATCGATCATCCGAGCAGCCGCTGAAGACGTCCAAGGGGTCGACGAGATCTCTCGTCGATGGATGCGCGGCATCGACGAGCTTGGCGCTTACACCCGACAACTGGTGAAGATGGTCGGGGACGTTCACACGGCGATCAGCGACGTCCACGAAACCGTGCTGGGAGACATCGGGCTCATGACGTGCTGGATCGAGCAGGACTACACATTGGAAGGAAAGCGACAACACGTATCCGCGCCGACTACGCTGGCCTTCCGGCGAGAGAGCGGCGAATGGAAGATCCTCCTCTTCCACTCAGTACCGTTGCCACCTGAGGAAAAGTAACTGATGCCGTGTCGCAGCAACTTGGCGGGAGGGCCCGAGGCATGCTGGCCGCATTAGGCGAATGGCGCCGGCGGAGACCATCCAGTCGCTCGTCTCTCAGTCGAGACTGTGGTGGGCCGTAGTTTCCGTAACGCGAACCACCTTGCTGTTGCGGCTCGCGCGATCAGCCTCGGTTAGTTCGGCGTAGGAGTTGTGGTTCACGGTGCTCAGTCGAGAACCCCCCCTCACACGAGCACTGACTTCATAAGGGTCTGATATGGAATCCCATTCTCGACACCTGCCTCATGTGCCTCCTCAACATCGGGCTCAGCCCGTGCGTGCGTCTGTGAGGAGCCTCGCCTGAACGCATAAGATGGCTCAAGGCACCCACTCTGTCGCCGTTCCGTTGACAAGTCCGGGAGCTACGGGCATGGAAACAGCTGAGAACAAAGCGCTGGCCGGACGCTTCTATGAAGAGGTTTGGAATCGCGGGAATCTCGACGTTTGCCTTGAGCTATTCACAGATGACTGGATCCGGCACGACTTGCGGCCTACGCAGGCACTCCCCGGGCCTCATGGGATGATGAAAATCGCAGGCGATTTCAGACGAGCCTTCCCCGATCTCCGGTTCGCTGTTGACCTGATCCTCGCTGAGGATGACTTGGTTGCTGCTCGCTGGACCGCCGAAGGAACGTTCACAGGACCGTGGGGGGAACTCGAGCCGACCGGAAAGCACGCTCGCTTCTCGGGCGTCAACATTTTCCGCTTACGAAACGGAAGGATTTGCGAGATGTGGAATCACCGAGATGACTTCGGGCTGATGCAGCAGGTTGGCGCACCCGTGTACGCGGGCGCAGCACCGGAAACAAAGGACGCTCGATAGGACGCGGCGCTCTTTTTACGTTGCGATTGACGGTGCGAGTTCTCTGGTGGGCCGCAGTTTCCGTAACGCGAACCAGATTGAGATCCGAGGTCCCGTAATCCGATTTGGGTTAAGTGCCAAGCGGGTTTGCCGTGCCGCTCGCGTCGGGCCTGCGCAAGCCTCCGACGAAGTGCGTCACGAGCCCGCCGGGCAGGGCGCCGACGATTGTCAGGTTGTCCTGGCTCCAGGGGATGATGAAACAGAGGCTGCCCGAGCGCGAGGCGCCCGCCGGCAACTGCTGCGCGCCGAGCTTCGGCGCGGAGCCCAGCGGCTCGGCGGGGTAAGAGTGTCCGAAGGTGTCGTACAGCGTCCAGACGGCAGGGTCGATCAAGAGGGAATTCGAGCCGGCGGTATAGGTGAAGGGGACGAGAACGAAGTAACCGTCGCTGCGACTGTCATCCCAGTAGTCCCCGCCGTTGCAGTCGTACATGGCCTGGTGGATGGTGACCATGCCGCCGTCGAGAGGGATCGGGCCGTTGTACTCCGTTCCCCAGTAGCGCGGATCCAGCTCATTGCGTGGCGGGATGCTGATCTGAATGCCACGGTCAAACGGGCTCAGGTTGACCTTAAGGTCCAAGTACGGCGTCTTCTGGTTGGGCGACGACGTCAGCTGCACGGGGTATCCATCGTCCTGACGCAGCCAGACCCGAAAGGCCTGCCCGCCCGGCATGTCAGCGTCGATCACCCACGTGTCGGCGCCGTCGATCCTCTCTACGCCGACAACTCGGCCTCCCGTCGCCTGGCCGAGACTCGTGGGCAGGATGGCGCTCCAGGCGTAGGTGTCGATGCCCACCGCCTGATCGACGCCCCACGACGACTGATCGCTCTTCATGTAACGGTCCTGGCCGTCGATGATTTCGTTCAGCGGGCAGAGGTCGTAGCAGAAAGTGTCGGTCTCGCGCAGGGACGCCATCAGCTTCGGTTTGAGCACAATCTCGCCAGCGCCGCTCCACAGCTTCTTGACGTAGCGGCTGCCGGCTGCAAGCGGCCCCTCAGCCCCGAAATGAGTCTGATAGGTGATATGGGCGTCGGTGGGACTTGAGGCCTGGGCCAACAACTGGGCAGCCGGCGGGGCGGATGGGGCTGGTAGGACTCCGGTTGACACCGCTGCTCCGCCGCAAGCCGCAATGCAGCCCCAGACCGCGATCACCACCCCGGCGCACCTCCGTCGCGACATCGCTGTGTATAACTATGGAACCCGGCTCGAACCGGCTCGACGATCGGCCAGCATTCCGGCTGCGGCGTGGACCTCGGGGTCGCGGACAGACCCTTGGCGGCGCCTCGTAGACTTCGTGAGCGGCATGAGCCGCATCATCTGTCGTCGCTGTGGCGACCGCCTTTCCTTGGTCGACGACCGCTGGATTCACATTGGCATCCCGATTGCTAAAGCCTGGACCCATCCAGTGCAGCCGGTTGAGGCAGGCTCTGCAGATGACCCGGGTGGTGCAGGTGCCGCAGTGCCCGCGCGACCGTACCCGCCGACCTTGTCGAGTGGCGCGGCGGCGGCCCTGACGTTTGAGCAGGATGAACCGACGACAAATGCGGTGGGCCAGGCAGACGCTGGGCGGTAGTGAGGATTGGCATGCCCAGTCTCTTGTTGGGACCGTTCAGCCCGGAGGCACCGCGGAACCTGTTTCGATATCGACAGTCAGCTGGCGGAGGCGATTACCGGCGACATTCAAGATCGTCGTCGCATGTCCACCCTTGCTCCAGGCCCGCAACCTGACGTGGACGTGAGGAGGCCCTGGAGGGATTACCTCTCCTGGGTACCACGCGATGGGGTGGCCGAATGTACAAGCAGTGGCGGATCCGTCGTACGATGCTTGAGGCTTTACTGCTGGCGCTGATCCGGCTAACCGGCGGGCGGTTGGCAGAGATCTTCTTTGGCGATGCCCCCTCTCACGACCGCCCAACGCGAACCTGCCCCTACGTCAAGCGAAGAACTTTGACGGACGAGGGGCCGAGCGTCCCCGCCCTCACTTACTCACGATAACTTCTGCGCGATCGAGTTCGCTCGGATCGGCTACGGCGTAGCTAGTATCCAGCTGAGTGATCTTCTTCTCGGTATGGCTTGTGTTCGTGGGCATCTTGTTCCTCGGGAATGCGTGGGTTCCATCTGGTCCGCCAACTCGCCGCTCATGGCTTGTCCGCTATCGCCCATTTGCATGGTTGGAGCAAGTCGGCCTAGATGGCATCCAAGTCCAGGCGCGTCTACAACGGATACTGGCGTACCGTATCGCCTGCACATTTCTAGGAGCGGTATTTGTCGCTGCTGGAACGGTGGTGCTGCTAACTCATCTTCAGTAACGATGCCCAGGTTGTATCTCTCCGTAGCGTTCCCGTATAGGGCAATAGCGCCGATTTCTAACCCGTCGGCCGACACTCTCGTTTGTACCTCCGCTAAGGACGAACTCGGGTGCCATGCTGATGACCTCATTGTCCAAGAAGATCACCGGCTACATGTGCGTGTTTTGTGGAGAGTCGATTGACTCCGGTGGACTCGACATCACTTCCCTCGTATTGATCACGAATTGGGACGGTCCGGAAGACCGACAGCAAAGTCAGCAATTCTTCGCACACTTCGAGTGTCTAGCCAAGAGCTTTCGCCCGGAAGTCTCGCGCGAGCTCGATCATCTGCGGGAAGAACAGAACGACTGACTCGAATACTCGCTGCCATCTGCTGCCTCCTTTGAGATGTGAGAGGCCGGCAAGCCTATGGCCCGCTTATCCCAATATCACGTGCGGCGTGCGAGTGCTACCGACGAGCGCGCGTTATCAGGTGCGAGTGAATTCAAGACTGTGGTGGGCCGCGGTGGACTCGAACCACCTACCTCCGCGTTAGGCACAGCTCAACGCTGTGCTAACGAGAGTGGAGCCGCGAGCGATTGCCGCCGAGTTATGTGGTGCGCTCGAAGCCAAAACGCTGAAGTTCTGGTGGTGGTGGACCTACACATACACGACTCGAATTCCGCGAGTACAGAGGACCGCACCTCGGCTTGAGGGCGATGTGCAGACGATCGTGCGACCGACTACTAATTGGCGATGGTGGCGGTGACTTCGGTCGAGTGTGGTCTCGGACTTCGGAGACCATGGACGCTACTCCGGGTGCATGACCTCGACGGGCTCACCTTTCAACAGACGGTGGCCGTTGCCGGTCGGTCGCTCTCGAAGTTAGAAGCGCCCACCCGGCGAGCAGCGTGCTCACCGGGTGGAGCGTTGGACCTTATCCGTGGTGAATGACGAGCGGATCCGCAAAAGGTTGTGGAATACCCAATCGTCCGTCTGACCAGGCGACGTAAAGGACCCCGCCTGTGAAGTAGTTGTCGGTGTAGTCACCAAAGTTGGGGACGATGATTGACGACACGGCGTTCCAGTCCGTCGATCCCGTTGTGATCTTGGTTTCCTTTCCCTTGGCGTTGGCTGTCAACCGAGGATCTATCTGGGCCGAAGCGTAGACGTCTGTCAGAGCCGTGTTTGGTGTCGCACGGCTGTAAAACGACACTGTCAGTTTGCCCTGGCTATCGGCGTTGCGGACGGCCGGTAGGAACTGCCACCCGCCTCCGCCGCTCGCGTTGTTGATCCGCACTGGTGAGCTCTGGACACGAGTCAAGCTTCCCAGATTGAAGCTCTGCATGAAGATGTCACCACTGGGTTTCAGTCGGGCATCGTTCCAGACCATGCTCACCGTCCCGGCGGGGCCGCTCACAGCCAGGCGCGGGAAGTCGTTCATCGGGAACCGGTTGTAGCCGGGAATAAACGCGGCTTCCATCGACGTGATGTTGACCGCTGCGGAGGCTGCCGGCCCACCGCATGGTGATGTGGCGGTCAGTGTCAAGCACGAGAAGGGCACGTAGTTCATCACGTTCTGGGTCGTCTCACCGCCGCAATTGAACAGACCGGAGAACCAGTCGTGCTCATACGCGACGTAGACGTCTCCGGTTTGCGTGTCTACCGCCGGGTAGGCACCTTCGTTCTCGCAGAAGTTCGGGTCGCCGGGAGCTATCACCAGGTATGGGGGTGCTTGGGATCCGGTGCTGCCGTTATGGCAGGTCGGGCTTGCCGGATTGCTGAGATCACACACCGCGAGCTCCACCACGCCGCTGAAGCCGGTGCTCGGCCCGAACTCTGTGTAAGTCATGTACAGCCTGTTACGTGCCGGGTCTATGGAGAGAAATTCTTTGTCCAGGAAGCTGCAGAAAGTGAAGCCGTAGAAGGACTGGCAATCCGAGCTGATCGCGGCCACGATTGGCTGGCTGCACGCGAGTGTGGCTGTGGATCCGGAGCCCACCACCTGACAAGCGGTTATCGACATCCCATTCTCTGGGACGAAGAACGGGATGAAGATGCTGCTTATGTAGAAGTATGTCGAACCGCCCACCGTGTAGGCCTCAACGCTCGGATCGCCGGCGATGACGGAACTATCGCAGCTGTTGTTCGGCAGACCGCCGAGGTCCCTGAAGCTCTTGCCGCCGTCGGTGGAGAACCCGTAACCGGTCAGCTGATCCTTGCTCTGAGGCGAGCCGCACGGAGCGAAGAAGCCCGTGCCGTCATTCCACGCCTCGACGACATATTGTCCCGCAGCGGCTATGGAGGTTTCCGACTGTCCGTGAATCGACACACCCGACGGGGTGACGTCCTCCTGAGGATTCGCCGCGTTGACGTTCGGAGCGTACGGATTGCCACTGGACGGACTGTTTACCGTCGCCGGCGCGAAACCCGTTGGTTGGGGCGGGAAGCAAAACATCTGCGCCCCCTGGGACGCCTGAACAGACTTTCCAAGTTTGCTACAGAATGGATTGTTGTTGGGGTTGAGCTGTTTTGCCTGGTGCTTTGGCCCAGCCGGATTGGACCGTGCGTTGACCGTCGCAATCGCCGACAAGCCGCCGATGGCGATGACCAAGACCAGACCAGAAAGGATTACGGAGGTTTTCCATCGGGACCGGTTTCTCATGAGCAACTCTCCTCACCCAGGCTGAAGGCATACGGTTCACCGGTCTGACGTCCCCGCCAGACTTGCCCTCCTTGTGCAGAGCGGCCCCACCCGCGCAGGGTCAGCGACTGCTCACTCAGCAATCCGTCCCGCCCTGCCCAGCTTTTATACCTCCTGATCGGTGCCCGGTCAATGCAGGCGCGGATTTCGTCATACCTGGCCTCAGCTAGCCGGCAAGCTCTTCGGCAAGGTATGTCCGTAAGGCCGAGTATGTCCCGTCTCGCGGCAACAGAATGTATGCCCCGCCAGAGATTTCCTCTTTGCGGAGGAAGTTGGAATCGTCGATCGTCACCCGACGGGTGTCTTGCAGCCAAACGTGTGAGAAAAGCCCAACCATCTCCCGCATATCCGTTGGGCGGAGGTTGGTTTTGACTCCGTCTTGGAGGGCGGCAGCGAGCCGCAACATGCCCGGACCGAGCTGCAACGAGGTCAGTCGATGCAAGATCGCGGTCAGAACGACCTCCTGCCGGCTCGACCGATCGCTGTCAGAGGTGCTGAGACGGGACCGTGCGTACTCCAGCGCCCGCTCGCCACTCATCCACTGCAGACCGGGATCAAAGTGGATGTGCATGGTTTGCCCCGAGTCGTCGAGGGGATAGCGGGGGTCGTCGAGAGCAACCGGAACGGTGACCCATACACCGCCCAGCGCGTCGATCAGCGGCGGAAAGGCGTCGATATCGATGACCGCCCATCCATCAATGCGTTGGCCGGTCAGTTCTGAAACCGTGGCTGCCGCGAGATCGCCCCCGCCGGTTGGCGTCCGCCAGCGCGAGCTCAAGTGTGGATCGTCGCGATGGGCGCCGAGCTCGTAAGCGGTGTATAGCTGCCCACTGATTTCTCCGCGAGCCGGAGCCGGGATGCTGACCGACAGCCAGCGCGGCAACGAGACGATAACGGGTCGCCCTGCTCCGCCAACCGAGAGGAGCAGGATCGTGTCGGTAAGGTTGGCATCCTCGGCTTCGGAGCCCCCCTTCGCCAGGAGAAGTAGGGTGATCCGTGCTCCGTGCTGGCTTTTCCAGGCGATCGATCCCGTCGGGGGTCCGGCGTGGCTCGCAAGAGCCACGAGATCGCCGGGCTGGGTATTGGGCGCGACCGTGACCAACACCGACCACAACCAACCCGCTAGTACGAGAGTGACTAAGGTGACCAGCGCCACCAGCGCGACAAGTGCCCTGCGCACCAATGCGAAAACACTCTAAGGCTGCGGCAGCGAAGGTGGTATCCGGCACCAGAGAAGGGGGCCCGGGTTTATAACTAGGGCCATGATGGCTCGAAAACTGGGCCGTCTCCTGGTTTCCGTCTTCGGCTCGGTCCTTGTGGCGGTGGTTTTCAACGCCAGTCCGGGTGTTCCGCCGTATGGGCTCGCGGCCGCTCATCCCGCCCAAGGCATGAATTCATTGGCGGCTGGCGAAAGCTTGGCGGTCGGGTCGAACAACTCACCACAGCCGAGCTCGCAGGCGGGCCCGGGCACGAGGATTCCGCCATTCAAATGCCCCGTCACCGAAAGCCCAGCCGGCGTTTGTGCTCCATGCATTCCGCTTGCCGGTAACAATCAGCCAACCCGCTTCTGCTTGCCTTGCAAGCCCATCACTACCGAAGCCCCGCTGCCCAGGATAGGCTGCCCAAGCTCATCGCCTCCCGCGCCACCCGCGCCGAATCCGACCATCATCCTCTGCTCCCTTCAACCCCTCCCGCCAGGTCAGCCAACTTTTTTGCCGGGGTCCGATGCTGTCTGCGGCATAGGTTTCAAACCCGGCGAGGGGCTGACGCTCACCGCCACCGGCTCGCGGGGCAGGCTGTCATGGTCCGCGCAGGCAAACGCCCGAGGCCAGTTCGAATCCTTCTTGCCGCCGGTGCTGTGTAGGATCCTGCCGGTCAGCCTCAGGGCAACCGGGAACTCGGGCGATCACTCCAACGCGTTGGCGATAATCCGCAGCACTTGTCCGTTGGAGTAGGCGACTTGCCGCGTGGTTATGTGATAGCTGCACGACTCCCCAAGGACCGTGGGTGCGCCAAGCAAAGAAGTCATCCGCGATGCAGAGGAAGCAGTCCCGAGACGCAATGCTGAATGGAACCCCCGGTCAGCGAAAGGCCCTGCTCAAAAAGCTCGTCGTCGACGTCAGGTTTGAGAGCCGAAACAGCATCATCCCAACCTTCCGCCTTCCGACGCGTTCGATTCGCATTACGGAAAGTAAGGTGGGCCGCGGTGGACTCGAACCACCTACCTCCGCGTTAGATCGGGCTGAGCGCTGTGCTGATGACCCGTGTTGATCTCGGATAGATCGAACGTCATGCGCCGAGTTATGTGGTGCGGGGATCAGCAGGGACAGCGACCTC
>Ga0209802_1002935_pt1 | contig 11619 bp, 10 predicted proteins | sample GraSoiAngelo_129_FD_185886 | JGI IMG/M metagenome (GOLD analysis project Ga0209802, IMG submission 185886) | Grasslands soil microbial communities from the Angelo Coastal Reserve, California, USA - 14_0927_12_40cm (SPAdes) (version 2) | ecosystem: Environmental > Terrestrial > Soil > Grasslands ... | reverse complement strand
ATGGACACGCCCTTGCCGGTTTTCAGGGCCTCGAGAATCTCGCCCGCCGGCACCGCCTGCGCGGCGCGATCCGCCCTGGTACACTCCGAGCTGAAGTGCCTGACGAAGAGCGCGGGCTCGCCGGGCACCGCTCGCTCCACCGTGCAGACCGCCCAAGCGGTCGCCGGGAGGGCAACTTGGAACAATGCAACGAGCAACGGCAGGAAACGGTACGCGCTCACAGTCGCCGGCCCACGCTAAAAGGGGTAATCCAGCCCGACGAAGACATTCGTACCGTCTTTTCCGTGCGCAATGTCCAGCCGCCCCACGACGTTGGGCCTAGAGAGCGCGCGGATTCCAATGCCGGGGTTGAACTGCGTTTTCTTAAGGCGACTGAAGAACTGGCTGTTCACTCGTCCGAAGTCCAGAAACGGGGCCGCCTCCAACTCGATGGGGTTATCGAATATCCGCTTTTCGTAGATGCGAATGCGCTCCTCGAGATTGACCAGGTACAGGTTGTCATCAACGAACCTGTTCAAGCCGAACCCGCGGAGCGTGTTCTCCCCCCCCAGAGTCGGCCGCTCGTAGAAGGGGATGCCCTGGCTGAAGACCTTGTCGATCAGGACGCGGCCCACGAACACCATGCGGCCCGAGGCGTGGGGGATCAGATGCCGGGCATCGATGGCCAGCCTGAACCACCGGTCAGGCTCGTCGTGAATGAGGTTGTGGGCAAGTTCGAAGTAAGCAGAAGCGAATGTCCCTTGCACCGGGGTGAGCAGATTATCGCGGCTGTCGTACAGGGCCGTCAGGCGGTGTCCGAAGATCTGCCCGCCATCGATGCCTTCGAGGGTTGGAAATCGCGATTTCGTCTGGGGCAGCGACGGAATCACCCCATCCTCGACCCGGACATTGCGGTAGCGCTCCGTCCAGAGCACGGAAAAGTTCTGTCCCAGGTTGAGGCCGGCGCTGAGCCTGATGTTCGCTTCCCGCGAAGTATAGGTAGTTTCATCTTGCTCGGTCCTGCGGTTCCCGATGCCGAAAAAACGGCTGAAGGCGTTCTTGAACCAGTTGGCCTCGGCCGCCAGGATATACCGCCCCCCGCCCACTGCCGTGTTCTTATACCCCAACTCGAAAGTCCGCTCGACTTTCGTGGCATAGGAGGCGATCGCGCGGTACTGAACCGTTTCGTTCCGGTATCCATAATAATTGAGGGAGAAGGTCTCGCCGACGAACTTATTATGCAGGTACTGCGGCGCGAAGATGTCCTCGATCTCCTCCTTGTCGTTTGCTTTCAGGATCGGCACCAGCGCGCCAATCCAGTAGCTCTCGTTGCGGCTGTAAGAGAACGCGGGCAGCGGGATTACCGTGTAGCCGCCTTTTGCGGGCAGGGACTTCAACACGTGCTCCTGCTTGGGATGCACATCCTCCGAGACCTTTTCGGTCGTCTCCCCCGGCACCGTTTCTTTGCGAGGAGCATTTCCGGCTTGTTCCGGAGGAACGGTCCCTGTTTGTTCGCTTTCGGCCTTAACCGCGACACGACCCTCCGACGGAGGACCCGTTTCCGCAGCAGGCGCAGGATGAGCAAGCCCAAAGAAGAGAAGGCACCATGGGACACCAAGCCAGCGGATCAGGATGCCACCGCCGACCGCCGTTTCATGCAAAGCAACACACCGTCCTGAGCAGGCCTGTGTTCAGGCGTCACTCGACGTAGAGGGCTAACTGGACGCCCAGGAGCAGAAGCCCGGCGGGAAGCAGGTAGGGCTTTCCTTTCCATGCAAACCGCGCGCTTCCCTCCAGTGCCAGGCTCACAGCGATGAAGAAGGATGTGAGGGCAAAGAAGCGATGCTGGATGTTCACGACATCAATGCCGGGATGATCCAGATGCTGGTGGATCAAGAGGGCAGCTCCTCCTAGCATCGCAATACCGGCCGCGAGGTACCTCCACAGAGGCCTGGGTTCCTTCCAACCAAACAGCATCGTGTAGATTCCGAGGACCATGGGAATCATGGAAAGGAGATGATGCTGAATCCACTCGTGGGTCGTGGACAGAGAAAAACTCTCGACAAACCCAGCCGGACCGATCGGCCAGGCTTCTAAGTCGCTGAAGACAAATAAGAAGGCTCCAAACGCCAGCCAAGTCAAGCCGCTGCCGACCCTGAGCAGCCGATGCCGGTGAGCGGTCCACCGATCTAGTAACAACAGCGCACCAATGACCAATACCGTCACACCCGAGGAATGGTGCATGAACCGCGAGTATTCCAAATCCTCTTCCGGCGACAACCCGGACGGGGGAAGCTTCTCATACACGGGTTCGTGCTGGGTGGCTGCTGAACGCTCATGATGATGTGTGGAAGCCGGCTCGTCTGAAGCGATGGAGTCGGTGGTGGCTAGAGGCCCGGTGAACAGACAAAGCCAAAATGCTGAGAGCAGGCACCTCAGCTGGCGCAGTCCGCTACGGAGAGACATTCGTTATCAGAACCGCAGTAGCCAGGGAAGTTCTTCGAGGATCGCGCGCAACGAACCTAGGTTAGCCGGGCGCGCGAGGGCCTTGGCAGCCTCACCCAGCTTCCCGGCGCGGAGGGCCTGGTAGGCGTCATGGACGGAGACGCCGACGTACTGCATGACGCTTGAGTCGCGATAGCAGTCGATCATGCACCGTGTGCACCCATCGCGGATTCGCTGCGAGCCATCGAACTCGTAAATCGAGCACATCGGCTTCTCCCAATAATGGCACCGCCACAGCATAAGATGCCAATCAAGGTGGAAGTACTGAAATCCGCCCAGGCAAGGAAAACGTTGCGTCTCGTGTTTCACAAAACGCTGCATTTCCTCGAGTGAGGGAGTCGGATTCAAAACCAGAAACCGCTTCTTGAGGCGCTTGATCCGCTCAAAGGCCTCGTCAAGCTCTTCATTGGTGAAGTCCACCAGGTGCGAGTCCGAGTATCCGAGAAAACTCGATCCCAGCTGGCGAAGCGGGTATGAAAACGTCACGGAGGTGAAGCCCAGTGACTCCAGAAAACCCGGTAGCGCTTCATAATCCACCAGCCGGCTCATAGTTACTGACGCGGTGGCGTGGATCTTCAGCTCTTTCAATTGGCGGTTGGCCTCACGAATTTTGTCGCATACGCCTGGCAGTCCGCGATTGCGTTCGTGGCTTTCCACCGTGGCAGCATCAATGGAGATGATGAAACTGGAGATGCCGGCGGTGACCAGGTCCCGGATCCGCTCTGGCCGCAGGAGACCTCCGTTGGTGACGAGCATCACCTTCATGTCTAGATCCGCCCCACGCTTGACGATGACGCCGAGGTCGGGATGCATCGTGGGCTCGCCACCCGTGATCACCAAGTACCGGATCCCCTGGGCATACAAGATATCCAGCGCATCCAACGCCCCTTTGCGTGAGACATAGACCCAGTCCTCGCGCGGCAGCTTGTCCAAGGCGAAATTGCAGAACCCGCAACGTGCGTTGCAGGCGTTGTTAATGGCGAACGTGCAGACACCAGGCCCGCCCTCTTCAAGCACCAAACGCAACGTACCACGATTTTTGTGATCCATCGCCAGCGGTCTCCTCAAGACATGTGGCTCTTGACGTGCGGCTCCTATTTACTTCTTTTTAGGCAGGTAGGTCAAGAAAAACAGGGGCAACGGACTTAGAAGAACGTTACCGAGGCCGTTCTATAGTTCCTCTTCCAAATCTTTCCATGACCAAATCTGTTTCTTCTCGAGCAGCACGTTGGTGGTGAGATAGAGAGCAAGCAGGCGACGGTAGCGCGGAGCGACGTCCGTAGCCGTAACGGTGAGCGGCCGTGCCTGACCCTTCAGTTTCAAGTCGATTTGATGGAACAACTCTCTCCGAAAGGAGTAGAGCCAGAGACCATCCTGATCAGCCAGCCCGATCAGATCGTCATAGACACTGCTGAGGTAGGCCGTATTATCGGAAAGACAATCGCGGACGAAGAGACAACTGAGATCCCGCCCGACAAACGGGGAGATGCGAGGCATCATGCCGTTGAGGGCAAGGATGGTCGGCCCGAGGTCGACCTGGCTGGCGATCCTCTCAATATGGCGAGGGCGATAGGTGTCCGGCGTGCGAAGCGACTCGTCCGCCCAGATGAACAACGGCACGAGAAAACGGCCGCCTTGCCGCTCGATGTCCGTCGTCCCAACCGGTTCATGGCGACCGTGATCCCCTAAGACGATCACCATTGAGTTCCTGAGCAGCCCGTCTCGCTGCAGTGACGTAAAAAAAGTCTCGAACTCTAAGTCGAAGTAGCGAAGCGCCGCGACGTAGCGGTCTCTGTGATGTTGCAGAGCCTGCACCTCCGGATGCCGCAAGGGAATGGTGAACGGATGGTGCATGCTGGCGGTGAGCGCGGCGAGGAAAAACGGTCCTCCGCGAGCCTGCAAGGCGGCGATCCGCGTTCGCATGAAGTCGAAAAGAGCGCCATCCGTGAGACCCACGCCAAGCCGCTCGGCATCTGCCGGGAAGTCACTCTCGCCGTAAAGGCGGTCGAGACCATTCCGTGCCATGAATGGCTGTATTCCTGGTATGTCGCTATCCAGACTGATGACCATCTCCGTTCTGAACCCGCCCTTCCGCAGAAGGGAAGGTAAACACAAATAGTCTTGCTCGTATCGGGTCTTGATGGCCGCTGTTCCTTGACGCGGATAGTAAGAACAGAATGTCGAGAAGAGGCCTCTCGTCGTCGCTACCCCATTGCTGAAGAAGTTTGCGAAGTAGAGGCTCTCGTCCTTCAAGCGGTCGAGAAAGGGCGTGAGACGAATGGACCGACCCGATGGCGTACCTGGAGCGAGTGGCTGTTTCGAATCCACCGAGACGTCAATGGTTCGATCGAGATATCGCCTGTCCAATCCTTCCACAAAAATCAACACCACATTGACCGGCTCATCAAAACGAACCTCGACGCGCTCGTTGGTTTCTTTTACCAACGGATACTGAGGAAAGGGAAAGCTTGCTCCCCGTCCCAGCGCTTCCTGGGCCACCTGCACAGCTTCCTCGAATTTGATCGCTCCAGGCATACGGCGTGGCATCCAGGACCATTGTGACAGAAAGGCGTCACGCAACGGCTCTCGCGCGAAGAGAAGGGGATTCTGCGCCAGGTTGAAATAGGCTTCGCTGTCGGTTGCCGTGCGAGGGGACCAAGACTGATCGAACGGGCCTAGCCCAGCCGCTCCACTCACGACGGCTGTCACCAGCGCCACAGATGCCACAACAGGTCGCTGAGTGTCCCATCGAGCCAGCATCGGTCCAATCTTTTGCTTGAATGCAACCCACCAGCCCGCTATGGCTAAGCCTTCAAGCAACAGCAATGTCCCGATCCGTACTCCCCATTTTCCGCCGTCCTCCAGTTCGGCAACGGTCTGCTCCGCAGCTTGGGACGCCCCCGTCTCATTGCCGGACGTGTGCAGCAGGTCATCCAGATATTCAAAGAACACGAAGTTCACGTGCTGTTGGCTGAAGCCATAATAGCCGACGTCCACAATCAGGATCACCAACAACAGGCCGCCAACCACCGCCAGCGCTACGTTCAATCTCGTCGTGTACCCGCCATTTCTCTTGGCCGTTTTACTCAATCGAGAGGCCGGGATGCTGAGCAGAACGCCGAGAACGGCCGCGACGGCAACGGCGCCTGTCGCGCTGATCATATCGCCCACGAGACCAGCGCCCAGTGTTCTCATCAGAAGGCCGGTCGTCGGCCACTCCAATGCGGCGGTCTCAGGAAACAAAAATAGGCGTTGTGTCTGCTGGATGATCACGAACAGCGCCCACCAGAAGGCAAGTAGGCGAGAGAGCGAGGAGGATTTGTCGACAGGTAAGATCATGCCACCCGGAGATGCTAGTTACTCCATTTTTGGCGGAACCAATCTATAGTCCGTTTCAGCCCGTCTTCGAACGAGACGGTCGGATACCATCCGAGCTCCCGCTTGGCCTTTCCCGCCGAGACTTCCTTGCCACCGAAGTCGCCGGGGCGCGCCGGCACGAACTCGATCTTCACATGGTCCCCGATCGCCTTCCGGATCCCTTCCGCCACTTCCAAGACCGTGACCTTTCGCGGACCTTCGAGGTTGTAAGTCTGATTGACGGCGGAGTCTTTCATGGCCAGGACGTGGGCTTCGGCCATGTCCCGCACGTACACGAAATTCCGGTACTGCTCTCCCCTGCCCGACACGCTCAGGGGCTGTCCAGTGAGTGCCTTCTTGATGAAGATGGGAATGAGCAGCTCTTCCCGCATGCGGGGCCCGTAGGGGATGCCGTACCGAAGGATGGTAAAGGGGACTTTGTAGAGCTGGCTGTAATTGTGACAGACCATCTCGCTGGCCATCTTGGTCGAGGTATAGATATGCCCGGCGCCGTCCAAATAGAAGGGCGTCGACTCCTGCAAGGCGCCTCCGTTCTGCGGGCACCCGTTGTAAACCCAGACGGTCGAGGCGAGGTACAGCCGGCGGGCGCCATTGAGCCGCGCCGCCTCCAGCACATGCGCCGTTCCCACCACATTCAACGCCGTGGTGTAGACCGGGTACTTGTGTGCATAATTGACGTTGGAGACCGCCGCCAAGTGAAAAATGTGCTCGGCATCCTTGGTGGCCGCCAGCACCGACGAGAGGTCCATGAGATCCACGTCCTCATACCCGACATCCTGGCGATGCGGCCGCACCCGGTGATCCACGACGGTCACCTGATGCCCCGCCTCCATCAGGACATCCACCACATGCGAGCCGATGAACCCGCTTCCCCCTGTCACAACGACTTTAGCCATTGGAATACCCCTTGTTATCCGATCACGTCTCGTAATGCACCCAGCACTTGGCGTGCATCCCCTTCCTCCATGCCTGAAAAGATCGGCAGACAGATGTGCCGCGCGCAGTAGTCTTCCGCAACGGGCAACGGCCCCGACCGATACTTCTCGAACACCGGTTGCTTGTGGAGCGGCTCCTCGTACACTTCCCCCGCGAGGGACACCCCGTAGCGATCCTTCAGGAGCGTTTTGAGCTCCCTGCGGTCCCGCGTCTCCTTGAGCACGGCGATATACTTGTAGTAATTGCACGCCCCGCCGGCCGGCACCTGCACGCGGCTGAGATTCCGAAATCCCCTGAAGCCCTCGTCGTAGATCGCGGCGATCCTTTGCCGGTCCGCGATCATGGCCGGCAGGCGTTCCAGATGCTTCAGACCGATGATGGCGTGGGGCTCGGACATGCGCCAGTTGTACCCCATCCGGACGTGCGCGTTCTGCGTGAAGCTTGCCTTGCCCTGGTCCCGATAGATCCGCGCCTCTTCGTTGATGCGATCGTCATTGGTGACGATCATCCCTCCCTCCCCGGAGGTCATGACTTTGGTTGGATAAAAACTGAAGGCGCCGGCAAGCCCGAACGTGCCGGCTTTCACGCCTCGGTAGGAGGAGCCGTGCGCATGGGCGGCATCCTCCACCAGCCAAAGCCCTTTCTTACGGACCAGCTCTTGCAACTCCCCGATGCGCCGGGAGACGATCCCACCGATGTGCACCACGATCAAGCCAGCCGTCTTGGGCGTGAGCTTCTTCTCCACGTCTTCTGGCCGCACGGCAAAGGATTCCGGATCCATATCCACAAGCACCGGACGTGCCCCGGCGTGCACGACCGCCGCAGCGGTAGCGAAGAACGTGTTGGTGGGAACGAGGACTTCCTTTCCCTCGACGCCGAGCACGCGCAGGATGATCTCCAAGGAGCTGGTGCCGCTGTTGACGGCGATGGCATGCCGGACTCCGCAGAATTTGGCGAATTGCTGCTCGAACTCGGCGCCGTATTTGCCCAGCGTCAATTGCCCCGTGGCCAGCACGTCCTGGATCCTTTCGGCGATCCAGGCCCGGTCTTCTGGCAGAAACTGGATTTGGGCGGCCGGCACACGCCGGCCCGGCGCGATGTCCTGTTTCACACTTTCCAAGGTCTCACCGTTCCTTATCAGTTTCGCTGACACTTGATTCACGGGAGCGACACCAACCCCACGCCCAGACAGACGAGCATCGTCCCCGCCCAGCGATGCGTGGAGATCGTTTCCTGCAAGATGAACTTGGCCGCAAGGGTGCCAATGACGTAGACCAACGTGGTTGCAGGAAACACAACACTGAGGTCAGCCCAGGACAGGACCGCAAGAAACCCGACAAAGTGGGTGACCATGAACACAATGCTGGCGAGAAAGTGGTGATTGCGAATGGCCCTACGGGCGATCGCCAGAAGCGCTCTCGGCGCAAAGGTGGACACTTCGCCCACCTGCCTCATGCCTTTGGTGAGCAGGACATCTCCTACCGAATCGGCGAGCACAATGATCGCAATCAGAATTGCCGTTTTCACCTGCCACCCTCCGCCATGGTGTCCTGGCCGCCCGCAATCCCGAACGTTCTCGGCGAGGATTGCACCACCAGGCCGACTCCGACGGAAATCAACAGGACTCCGATCCATCGTATCGCGGAGACAGTTTCGTTCAAGAAGTAGTCGGCAAACGCGACGTTGATGACCACTTCGGATGAGATAGCCGGCAGCACAAAACTCAAATCTGCCCTGGACAGGGCGGCCGCGAAGAGCACGAAAAAAATGACATAGAATCCGACTCCGAGCAAAATCGAAGGACTCTGGACAGCCTGCAAGAATATGGAGACCCAATTGTTCCAGGTCAGTTGGCTCTCTCCTGCGATGAGCTTCATGCCCTGACTCAACAGCACATTGCCCACCGCTTGGCTGAAGATGGCAACCGCCAAGAGAGCAATAATCCTTATCCGTTCAGTCCACCGTTGCATCAGGCCGTCGCCTGGCTTTTGACGAAACGCTTCCGTTGCGCGCGGACCTTGAGGTACTCTTTGGCCTCCACGTAGAGCCGGCTTCTTTCGTTGCCATCAAAGACCGCCCGGCGCAAGATCCGGAAAATGACGTGGGGGCGGAAATAATACCGGTCGTAGAACTGCTCGACCGCGTGCATGATGTCCCGCCGGCTCAGCCCCGGATACTGGAACACGGGCAGTTGGTGTCCCCCCTCGTCCGTCATCACCGTGTCCACGGCATAGTTGTGCTTCTTCAGGTAGGCGTCGAACTCCGTGCCGGGATACGGGTGGGACATCGAGACCTGGATCGTTTCCGGATCGAGCTCCATGGCAAATTGAATGGTCCGCTCGATCGTCTCCGGCGTTTCCCCTGGATGCCCGACCTGAAAATCGCCGTGCACGACGAGGCCCAGCTTCCGGCAATGTTTCATGAACTCGCGTGCCTGCTCGACCGTAGCGCCTTTCTTGATGTTTTTCAGAATCTGCGGATCGCCGGACTCGAACCCGACGATCAGCAACCGGCACCCGGCCTCTTTCATCGCCTTCAAGGTCTCGTAGCCCGCCGTCACCCGGGAGTTGCAGGACCAGGTAAACTTCAGAGGCTTGAAAGCCTTGCAGATCTCAATCGTGCGGTCCTTGGCCCAGGGAAACGTGTCATCGTCGAAGAAAATTTCCTTCGCCTGGGGGAAATACTCCAGGCAGCGCTTCACCTCCTCGACCACGTTGGAGATGCCGCGGGTCCGCCAGGGGTGCCCGCTCATCGTCTGCGGCCAGAGGCAGAAGGTGCACAGCGCCGGGCATCCACGGGACGTGTAGAAGGCCACGTAGGGGTGCTTCAAATAGGGAATGTTGTAGCGCGTGATGTCGAGGTCCCGCTTATAGACATCCACCGCAAAGGGCAGGGCATCGAGATCCTCGATCTGCGGGCGATCCGGATTGTGGACGATGCGTCCATCCTTGCTGAAGCTGATGCCGGCAATCTCCTCCAGCTTCTTTCCCCCGGCAAACTCCGCCACCGGGTAGTCGAATTCCCGTCTGACCACGAAATCAATCGCCGGCGTGGCCTTCAGGCTTTGCTCCGGCTGGACGGTCACGTGCGGGCCGACGAAGGCGATCCTGATCGTGGGGTTGGCCGCTTTGATCGCCTCGGCCAGCTTGGCATCGCTCTTAAACCCCGCGGTGCTGGTGAAGAGCACAAGAAACTCGTACTCGGTGGCGATCTTGATCGTCTCCTCCGGGCTCACGCTATGGGACGGCGCGTCCAAGAGCCGGCTGTCTTTGATCATCCCCGCCGAATAGGCCAGCCACACCGGATACCAGAAGGAGGGAATCTCACGGGTGGCCTGATAGCGCGAACTGGCACCACCGTCGAACATCTCGAATGAGGGGGGATTTAAGAGCAAGGTCTTCATCGTTCTCTCCTTTACAGTCTGGACTTGGCAAGGACCTGTGCAAGGCGCATGTGCCGGATCGTCTCGTGGAGCCCGCGGAGGAGATCGTACTGCGGGCGATACCTCAGAAAGCGTTGCGCTTGTTCAATATCGGCCTGATCGTGAGGCAGATCCCCTGGTTGGGGCGGCGCATAGGTGGGCGAGAGGTCCGTGTGCAGAATCTTCTGTAGAATTGCACACAACTCGTTCACGGTCGTCCGGTGGCCGGTACCGACATTGAGCACCATCCCGGACAAGCCGGGGGCCTCGCAGGCAGCCATGACCGCCGACACGCAATCCGCGATGAAGGTGAAATCGCGCGACTGCTCGCCACCCCCGTAGATCGTCGGCGCCGATTCGGCCAGGAGGAGGGAGATGAATTTGGGGATGACCGCGGCATAGGTCGAGGCCGCATCCTGCCGGGGCCCGTAGACGTTGAAGAAGCGCAAACAGACCGTGTCGAGGCCGTAGAGAGACCAGAACATCTGGCAGTAATGCTCCCCGGCGAGCTTGCTGACCGCATAGGGCGAGGCGGTGGGAGACGGCAGCATGCGCTCGGATCGCGGGATCACCGGATTCTCCCCGTACACGGCCGAGGACGAGGCGAACACGAACTTCTGGATGCCCGCCTCGCGGGCGGCCGCCAGCAGGTTCAACGTGCCCGTGACGTTCACCTCATGGGTCTCCAGCGGACACTCCACGGAGCGGACCACCTCGTGGAGCGCCGCGAGATGAATGACGGCGTCGATCCCGCCGATGGCCTCCCGACAGAGCCCGCCATCGCGCACGTCCCCTTCGATCAGCTCCACGTCGCCGCGCACGGCCTCGAGATTCTCCCGCTTCCCCGTGAAGAAGTTGTCCAGCACGCGGACCCGCTTGCCTCGGTTCAGCAACGCCTCCACCACGTGCGAGCCGATAAAGCCGGCTCCGCCTGTCACCAGATACCGCGTCATCGTGTTCCTCGTGCTCGGTTTACCGCTCCATGCTCGGGACTCGGTCACCTGCGTTACAACTCGCTAAACGCGACTCTTTGGAAGCCTGCCGCCGCGATGGCCTCGCGGACCGCTGGACTGATCAACGCTTCGAATTCCCGTTCATGCCGGTAGGTCGGCGTGGTGCGATCAATTTCAGGACAGCGGCGCGTTGCGGGATGGAAATACATCTCTGTGACGCCGTGCGGTAGGTGGCGTAGCATTCGCAGCACGAGATCCACGTCCATCTGCCCGCTGTCGTGCAAGCCGACGACATAATCGTTCGAACGCACGCCGGCGTTCCTCAAGCGCGCTTGCAACAGCTTGCTCCAAGGCCTCAGGAACAACCAAGAGGCGGCTCGGGAGAAAAATGCCGTTCCTGACGCACGCCACGACGCAAGCAACGGCTCATAGGGAACGCGGACGGCT
>Ga0209802_1002931_pt1 | contig 11628 bp, 11 predicted proteins | sample GraSoiAngelo_129_FD_185886 | JGI IMG/M metagenome (GOLD analysis project Ga0209802, IMG submission 185886) | Grasslands soil microbial communities from the Angelo Coastal Reserve, California, USA - 14_0927_12_40cm (SPAdes) (version 2) | ecosystem: Environmental > Terrestrial > Soil > Grasslands ... | reverse complement strand
CGAGGAACTTGTTCCGCGCCGTGATGAGGCCGTCGCTCGCGAGCGTCGTGCGGATGCCCATCAGCTCGAGCTGCCGCAGCAGCATCTTCCCGAAGTCCGTCATGGACCGACCGATGCGAGGGATGAGGACGTCGTAGGCGCGCAGCGAATTGCCGTTGTAGACGGCGTCATCCGTCCCGGCGACGACGAGGCGCACTTCGTCCGTCTTGACGAACGTGCCCTCGTGGCCGTGCTTGCGAATTGACTTCAGGATCGCCTGCGTCGACCAGTACGCCGGTTTCTTCGAAATGACGCCGATCTTCAACCTGGGCCACCCGCGTTCGTTGGAGGCCGCGATGCAGGTCGCGGGAGAAAAACGTGTCGCGTCCGAGAATGACGCGGTTAATGCTATATCGGCGCTCGTATATCGACCCGGGAAGGGAGACGGAAAGGGTGCACCCGGTGGTCGCGCGGCAGCCGGCGAAGGGCGATCGGACGGCGATCGGCGTCGTGGAAGAGGTCGTGATCCGCGGAAGCAAGGGCGATATCCGCGTGCTCGCCCGAGTCGACACGGGGGCCGCGCGGACGAGTCTCGATACGGACCTGGCCCTGCGGGCCGGGCTCGGGCCGGTCTTCGACCGGGTGCGGGTGCGTGCGGCGGCGGCCGACGAGCCGGAGGAGCGGGACGTGGTCGACGCCAAGATCCTCATCGCAGGCCGGGAGTTCGACGTGGCGGTTGCGGTGACGGACCGCAAGGACATGCGATATCACATGATCGTCGGCATGGATGTCCTTCGAGAGGCCGGCTTCCTTGTCGACCCGTCGAAGGGGAATGAACGTGAGGGTCACACGAAACGGGCACCGCCTACGGGGTGAGGATTCCGTCGCGGACGTCCGGGACTCAGCTGACGGTCCAGCTCACGGAAAATGTTGGCAAGCCCGCCTGCCCGACGTTCAGGAACTCGGCGCAGTAATTCCAGTCTCCCGTCAGAATCTTCAACGTCTTTCCACTGGGGATCTGCAGGTGGCCGCCACGGTTGGCGCAAGGCCCCGGCGTGTTGTCACGGGCATCGTAGATCCAGAGAGACGCATAGGGAGCCACGAACCCGTTCACCGTCGCTTGAGCCTTGACGAAGTGGCCCGGTGGCAGGCCATCCACCGTGAATGCGGGGACGATTGAAGGCGTGAAGGCGCACGCAAACCGGACCTCTCCGCTCGACCCAGCGTCCACGGAAGCGGGATCGCCCTTCAGATTCGTGTTTGGACACAGACTTGTCATCGTGCCGTGGGGTGGGCGCGCTCCCAGGATTCCTTCTGGGAAGAACAAGACAAGTACGAGGATGAGGATGGACGCGACGCCGACGACCACGCCTCGGTTGGCTCCTTTCGGAGGTCGGCCAACGGCGCTCGAGGGCCCCCTCACCGGATCGCCGCCTCTATTGCGACCCACTCCGCTTTCGTTGCGCTCAGAAACCCGGATCGAACGGAGCGTCGTGTCGCTGGATTGCTAAGGGGTCCCCGGCGTCTATCCGAACTCATGTTCACCGAGGCTGTTTCTGGCCACATCCTTTCCTCACCGCGAGTCCTCAGTTCGTGCTTTCCGGCGCCATTCGTCGTCCTAGTGCTCTAGACCTCGAGTTGGCGGCGTCCACCAGACCAACGAATGAACGTTTGCGGAGGTCATGTACTGGTCCACGACACCGAGAACGCCGCCAAACCGGCGCCCCCGACGTTTACGTACTCGGCGCAGTACGTGTAGCTAAGGGGTGCCATATCGACCTCGGTCACAGTGTCCTCCAGTTGCCGCGCCGCGGTACGGCCCGTGCATGGTCCGGTCGTCGTGGTGCCGTCCGATTGGTAAATCCACAGCGTGGTGTATGGGGCTGCGAATCCGCCGAAGTAGGGGATCGCGGAGAACGTCCCACCGCTGATCGTGAATGCCGGACTGGTGCCGGGGCACTGGAACGCAACCTGGCCGCTCGAGCCCTGATCCACCGTGCTCAGATCCGGGACTAGGCCGCCATTGGCACAGGTCGACGTCATCGTCGCGGGGTTCAGTACGGCCGGAAAACCGTGGTAAAACAAGAAGACATTTCCCGCCCTAATCCAATACCACGTGAATTGTGGCAAACCGCTACTGCCAACGTTCACGTATTCGGCACAATAGCTGTAGCTGGCGAGTGCGATGTCGACTTCCGTTACGCCGCTTTCGATTAGCCGCGCTCCGGTTCGGCCACTGCACGCCCCGGTTGTCACCGAGCCGTCCCATTGGTAGATCCACAATGTGGTATAGGGGGCCACGAACCCGTAGTATTGATATGGGGTGGCGGTGACGACCCCACCGCCAATGGTGAAGGCCGGATTGTTGTTCGGACACTGGAACGAAATCTGGCCGCTTGAGCCCTCCACGACACTGCTCGGGTCCGAGACTAAGTAGGAATTATCGAAGTTCCAGGGACACGTCGTCGTCATCGTCGCGCTTGTCGGGATCGCCGGAAAATAGTGGGTAAAGAGGCCCGTCACCCCACTGACCATCGTGATGACGAGGAGCAGAACCAACAGTGCCCCGACCGGTGCGGACGTGAACCGTAGGATCTTGGTCATTTCCTCACCCCAGGGTCGGCGAGACCTCTCGCCCTCGCGTGCCAATGACTTGGCAGCTCATCCCTCCCGGCATCCGCGCTCGGTACGCGCCGGGAAAACCCGACCCTTCATGGCCAAAATCCATCGCTGAAACTGACAAGCGTCCCGCCTCCCTCTCCGGAAGGGTATCGGGGTTCTGCCATTTAATGGCTCGTTGCTCCCGTCGGTCCTGTCTGCGGTGGTCGAAGAACGGAGGGGAGGCGGCAGGTAGTGGCCGGATGGCAAGCAGGCCCGCAGCGCCTCGGGGGAAGGTTTAATTGCCCTCGGGTCTCATTTTCCTTCGGGGGAGCGGGCGTCGTGAGACGAGATTGGTTCGTCACCGGCACAATCGTGGTGATTGCGGCCGCGATTGCGGTGGTCTATCTCTCCGGGGTCGGCCGGTGCGAGTCTTCCCCGTCGACGGGCACCTCGACTTGCTACAGCACCACCCCATGGAGCCTCCCGATCGTCCTGCTCGTGATGGCGATCGGAGCGGCGATTATTGTTTTCTCAATCGTGCCCGTCCAGTGGGTGAGGGCGATGCGAGCCGCCGTTCGCGAAGACGGCCCTGTCAAGGAGCCGCTCCGGGTTGGTGAGCGAGGAACCAACGATCACGACGTTCCTCAAAACATGAAGGTGCCGAAGACGCGAAAGGCCATGCGCGTTTTCGGTGCAGACAAATTCGAAAGCGGCGAGGCGAATCTCGAAAACATGGCCCGGGTCGAACGCGATGAGCCTCCGAAGACGACGCGAGAAGAAAGGCGGCTCCGGGATTGGGCCGAGAGACTGGCGGAGCGCGAAGCGACTCTCGAAGCAACCGAGGAGAGGCTCCGACGGGAGCAAAAGGAATCAGACTCTCGAACCCTCGCTCCTACGAAGCGTTCGAGTTCGGGCGCCGAACGAGGCGAAATCGGCGCAACGCTTGAAGCGGCGATGTCGGGCATCCTGGCGCGGCTGGAGACGATCGAACGGAGACTCACCAGCCAGGAGACGGTGGCTGCCGGCCGCGAGAATCTGGCCCCCGAATTGAAGGATGAGCGTCTTGCTTCAACCGAGCGGCTCGAAGCAATCGCGAAGCGTCTGGCCGACGATCTGGACCTCGATGGAAGAGATTTGCTCGCCGGGAGAGATGGCCTCCTCGAGCTGGACCGGGACTTGCGATCCAGAGAGGAGGTGCTATGGGCCGAACTGGACCAATTCATCGGAGGCGGCTTACTCTCGAGCGAGGAACTAAGGGCCGACGACGTGAAACGCGTAGAGCCATTCCCCACCGAAATCAAGGACCTGGAGCGGAAGGGCGCGGAACCGGTTCCGCTAATGCAGATCGCAGCGGAGCCGGAGTTGCGGCCGCCGCTGACGCCTAGCCCCACCGGCAAGGACACCTCTAGGGAAGATTCCGGGCAAGCTACCGAAGGGATCTTGACGAACCTCATCACGAAAGGCGTGGCGGTGGAACACATCAGTAATGTGCTCCAGGCCGCGAAGAAGGCGGTGCGAAGCGCGCGGGACGTGACCGAGGTCCGGGGGATTCTCGAAAGGGCCCGTGCCTCGTTCGATGCCGGTCAATACGAAGAGGCGATGCGACAGTCGGACAGGATCCTCACGCTACTCCGCCCGACTTCCGCCGACGTGCGGAGGGGCCGGGTGGGCCCTGCCGAGTTGTAGGCAGGCCGCGCGACCGTCAGGAAGGCGAATTCCGAATCAGCTGATTCGTCGCAAAGTCGGTGAGGGCGAATCCCTCAGTTGGCTTTCGTGTTCAACTCTTCCCGCAAGTCTTTTCCCCGCGCTCGTTATCCGGGCAACGTGGAGGAGGATGCTTCCGAGTACTGAACAGCTCGCGGTTGCGCCATCACTTTTTGCGTCGAGTTCTGCGAAGGGGTGGGGCCGTAGTCGCTGCCGGAGCCGGGATACGGATGGTAGGTAACCTCATGCTGATCTTCGGATCGCGGGTTCAAACGGTGCCGTCCACCGCTGGCGTCCCAGGCGCCATGGTCCCCCAGGCAGGCGTTCCACCAAGGGCCCATGGAAGGAGGCTGGGACTCGGGGGCCGTCTCCTGTCCGTGGTTCGATATGAGATGCACTGGGACTCCCGCAAGTTCTGGCTGTATGGGTCGATCGGGCTGCTGCTGCTCCTTTTCGTGATCTCATGGGTCGCTGCCCTTCCGACCCTCGGTGGAACTCCAGGGGGATTGGCGCCCGGTTCAACTAGCGCCAGCGAGAACTACCTCAGGTGGCTCCGATCCTCTTGGTGGGAGGACGGCACGTTCCTCTTGGTGAGCGTTCCGCCCGGCTTCGTAGCCTTCCTCGTCGGGGAGGCCTCCGCATCGGGGACCGTTGCGCGGGAGCGCGATAAGGGCACCCTCGCGGCCCTGCTGGCCCAGCCCCTGCGGCGCTCCGAGATCTTCCTTGGCAAATACTTCGCAAAGCTGCTGGTGTTCCTCGCTATCTCCACAAGCATCGTCGTGGCGATGATTGCAGTATCTACGGTTGCGTTGGGGCCGCAGCTCTATCTGGTCTGGGCACCGGTCGTGATCCTGGACCTGACAATGATCTTTGCGTTCTATGCGGCCTATGCCCAATTCCTCAGTTGCTTCTTCCGACGGTCACGATCGGTCTTCTCCGTCATCGTCCTGACGTGGTTCCTGCTGTTCGTGCTGATGGAATATGCCGCAAGCCAACAAATGAACCTGCTTCCGTACGCCTACTTCGTCCCGATCAACAGTGCTACATTAGCTCTCGCAGGGACGCGTGCATATTTCGCCAACCCGAACGGCTTCGTCGCGGTATCCCCTGTCCCAGGAGTGTCATCGGTTGGGACATCCCCGTTCTTCTCCTTCAACTTCCTATCGTTTGGCTCTGACAATACTTTCCACTTCGCGGTGATGGCCACAACGGGGCTCGTGCTGGGAACGATTCTATTCCTTGTGCTCGGCTGGTGGGCCTTCCGACGAATCCAGATGAAGGGGTGAGGGAGGCGTGTCCGCTCCTCGCGATCATCCCGCGCTCGCAATCGAGGGGCTCACGAAAATCTATGGCAGCTCCGGAAATGGAGTGAGGAACCTTCAGCTCACCGTTCCTCGAGGTGGGCTCCACGGGTTCCTCGGCCGGAACGGTGCCGGAAAGACGACGACGTTGAAGTGCATCATGGGCCTCCTCCGACCGGAAGGCGGCGAATTCGAGCTGTTCGGGGAACCGTACGATCCAGCCAATAGCTTCAGACTACGAGGCCGGATCGGATACTCCCCCGAACTGCCGACCTTCCCCGCCCACTTGACCGGGCGAAAGGTGCTCCAACAATACGGCCGGATGAGGGGTCTCGCGCCGGCCGGAATCCGCCAAGAGACAAAATACCTGTTGGAGACGCTTGAGCTCACAGGCGCAGCGGATAGTAAGGTCCCGACATACAGCAAGGGGATGCAGGCGAAGCTCGGAATCGCCGTGGCGATGCTCGGAGATCCGGAGCTGCTGGTCCTCGATGAGCCGACCTCGGGGCTGGACCCGGTCGCCATGGCGGAGCTCCGAGGGCTTCTGCGCGGGCTGGTGACCGGGCAGAATGGTGGGCGGACCGTTCTCCTCTCTTCGCACCAGCTCCACGAGGTCCAGCAACTCTGCTCCAGCGTCACAATCATCGACGGTGGCAGCACGATCGTCGAGGGGCCCGTCGATCAGTTGGTGCACATGATGACCGGCGGCGTCGAGGTGTACCGTGCCGAGTTCCAGTCGTTGGACGAGCCGCTGATCGCAGATATCCGGTCACTTCCCGAAGTCGCCCTCGTCGAGCCCGTCGAGGCGTCCATGAATGCCCTAAGAATCCGGTTGAAGTCCGAAACGGATCTCCGCGAGACCTTCGCCCGGCTCGCCGTAGCCCACCGCACGTTCCTTCTTTCCTGCGTGCGGGAAACGCTCTCGGTCGAAGATCTGTTCCTCTGGTTCGTTCAGGGACGTCGCAAGGCCCCCGCAGTCCAGCAACCGATCGGCCCGCCCCGCGTTTCGCCCCCCCGGGTCGTCCCGTCACCGTCCGTCAGCGCAATCCAACAGATGCCGGAGAGAGGTGTTCCGTTGGTCCCGCCCTCGACGAGGGCAGCCCCGGAGAATCCAATCGCGCCACTCCCGGCCGCGATTGCACCGTCCGCACCGGCCATGGAGAGTCCGGTACTCCAGCTTCAGACCGAGATCAGGAATCTTGAAAAGGCGCTAGACGAACAGAAGAATTGGTTGTCTCAATTGGACGGGGACCTCGAAAACGGGCGAATCGAGCGCGATCGCTTCGATGAGAAGGAGCGGTCAGGGTTGGACCGGATTGCGGAAATAGAGAAGGATCTTGCCGAGCGTCGCCAGCAGCTTCCGAAAGACACGGCCGAGAATCCTTCAGGCGAGCGGAACCCGTGATGCGAACCGGAGTGCCGGGCGTTCGCACGTGGGACCCGACAACCTTTAAGTAAGTCGCCTCCATGGGTGGGTCGTGGTCCAATGATTAAGCCGCTCTCTCTCCTCAACCAGCGGATCAGTTCGAACGTGATGGTTGAGCTGAAAGGCGGGCGGGGGTACCGCGGGATCCTCGACGGATTCGATCCCCACATGAACCTCGTCCTCCGGAACGCGGAGGAGATGCAGGACAACCAGGCCCAGCGGAAGATGGACCTCGCGATTGTCCGAGGGGACAACGTCATCTACATCTCCCCATGACGTAAGGTGCGTCCATGACCAAGGGGACCGCGTCGCTCGGCAAGATGGGACGGCGGAGCGTCCACATTCGGTGCCGGCGGTGCGGGCAGCGGGCGTACCACAAGCAGAAAAAGTACTGCGCCTCCTGCGGCTTCGGACGTCTGAAGAAGATTCGGAATTACTCCTGGGCGAAGAGGCATTGACGATGCCCGTCCCGGAGGGAGCGTCGGGGTCCTCCGACCACCGCCCACGTGAGAAGTGCGGCATCATCGGCTGCGCGGGCACGTCGCCCGTGACGTCGGACCTGTACTACGGCCTGCGGATCCTCCAGCACCGCGGCCAGGAGTCCGCGGGCCTCGCGGTGTACAACGGCGAGATGCGGGCGAAGCGCGGGATGGGCCTGGTCCACGAGGTCTTCTCGAAGGAGGACATCATGGAACTCCGCGGGAACTCCGGCATCGGCCATGTGCGCTACTCGACGACGGGCTCCAGCGTCCTGGAGAACGCCCAACCGATCGTCGTCAAGACGTCGTACGGAGACGTCGCCCTCGCCCACAACGGGGACATCGCGAACGCGGACGAGATCCGGGAAGAGCTGAGCAAGAAAGGCTGGGCCTTCATGACGACCTCGGACAGCGAGGTCATCGTCCGGTTGCTCGCGAACGAGATCGTGAATTCCGGAGGAGACATCAAGCGCGCGTTGAAGGAATTTACGTCGCGGCTCGTCGGCGCATACAGCCTCGCCCTCATGATCAACGACACGGTCTACGCGGTCCGCGATCCGCTGGCCATCCGGCCGCTGTGCGTCGGCGAGGGGAACGGCCGATTCATGATCGCCTCCGAGAGCGTCGTGTTTGACGCGCTCGGCTTCAAGTTCATCCGGGATCTGAAGCCGGGCGAGATCGTCGAGCTCCGGCCGGACGGCTTCGATTCGACGCGGCTCCCGCACCCGAACCATACGGCGCACTGCATGTTCGAATGGGTGTATTTCGCGCGGCCCGACAGCGTCCTCGACGAACGCCTCGTGTACGACGCCCGCGTAAAAATCGGAGAGCAACTCGCGAAGGAATATCCGATCGAGGCCGACATCATCGTGCCCGTTCCGGAGTCCGGCCGAGCCCAAGCGCAGGGCTATGCGCAGGTGACGGGCCTCCCCGTCGTCGAGGGGCTGATCAAGAACCGCTACATCGAGCGCACGTTCATCATGCCCGACCAACAGGAGCGCGAGATCGGCGTCATGCTCAAACTGAATCCCATTCGGTCCGCGGTCAAGAACAAGCGAATCGTCCTCATCGACGACTCGATCGTACGCGGCACGACGATTCGAAAGATTGTCCAGATCCTACGCCAAGCCGGCGCGAGCGAAGTCCATGTTCGCATCGGATGTCCGCCGATCCGGTACCCGTGTTATCTCGGGATCGACATGAAGACCCGGGACCAGTTCATCGCGAACGAGAAGACGGTGCCCGAGATCGCGGACTTCATTTCGGCGGACAGCCTCGGCTATCTTTCGATGAAGGGCCTGATTGCCGCCCTGAGGCATTCCCGCGAGGACCTCTGCCTCGGTTGCCTGCTCGGCGAGTACCCGGTGCCAATCCCGGGCGAGAAGGTGCGAAAAGAGAGGCCGCTCGAAGTTTTTTCGCAACCCGCGGGCCCCGTCAACAAGAGTCGTCCGAAGGGGAAACAGGCCTCGTAGCGGCTCGGCCGACACGCCCTTCACCAACTGACTCCAAGATTACGACGTTCGCCCGATGTTCGGGAAAGCCCAAGCGACCTCCGCGGTTCTACAAACCATGTCGCCCATGAATTCCCCCGCGCCGGGGACTCGCGCCACGTTGCTCGCGGTCGTCGCGATCTGCGCAGGGCTTGTCTCCACGGCGCTCGTCGCGTCGGCGTGGGACACGGAAACCCAATTTAGCGGGAGGGCTACGGGAGTGTTCATCCACACGGCCCTCCTCGACACAGCGTTTGCGGACACCGGCAATCTGCCGCCCGGCGGCGGGACGATCGACGCGACGGTCGTCCAGGTCGACACTTCGCTCGCGGCTGCAGACGTCCTCGTTGCCGTCACGATGGGATTCGACGAAGTCGCCCAGAGCGAGGCGGCGGTCGCGTCCGTGCATCTCCTCCCGGGATCCGCCAACGAGATCACGGCGGATTTCGTCCGCGCGCAATCCACCGCGACCTGCAGCGGCGTCTCCGGCGTCAGTGAAATCGCGAGCCTCGCAATCGGTGGCAACGCGATCGTCGTCGGGACCGCACCGAACCAGGTCGTGGATGTGCCGGGGGTGCTGACCCTCGTCATCAACGAACAGACGGATGGATCGCGCGACGGGACGTTCGACATCACGGTGAACGCCCTCGACCTGACCCTCGTGACGGGAGAACGGGTCATCGTCTCCCACGCGCACAGCGACATCCGGTGCGGTCGCGCAGAGCCGAGTCCGAAGGACTTCGTGAACGGAGGCGGCTTCATCGACATCGCGGGCGGGAAGGCGAACTTCGGATTCGTCGCGGGATTCAAGCCCCACGCAACGGCCCCCAGCTGCCAATTCACGTACATCGACCACGACGCCGGAATCCGCGTCAAGATGACGGACATCACGGACTACGGCGGCAGCGGGACCACTCGGACCTTCAAAGGCACCGCGATGGTGAATGGCGCACTCGACACAGCGACGATCACGGTCTACGACGGAGGCGAGCCGGGCCGCGGCGTCGATACGTTCCGGATCAGCCTGGACTCGGGCTACGTAGCCGACGGCACGTTGGCGGGAGGGAACATCCAGCTGCACGCGTGAAATCACCCGGAGGCCGCGCCGCGCACCTACGACGTGGAACCACAGACCCTTCCCTCATCAGAGCGCGGCCTCCGCATCCTCTTCGAACAGCAAGCCTTCCGCAAAACGCAGATAGAGGAACACCGGCTCGCCGAGTTTCGCGACGCGCAGCCCCTTCTCCGTGAAGGAGTATTGAACCCGCGGAGGTTTCGTGTCGAGCACCTCACGGTGTACGAGTCCGAGCTCCTTCAGCCGCGATAGTTTCACCGAGAGGATCCGGGCGCTCATCCCCGGCATCGCGTGGAGAATCTCTTGGAAGCCGAGGGTCTTGTGCGCGTAGATGAGGGCGAGGATGTCCACGGTCCACTTCCCGAATACCGTCTTCGCGATCTCCAAGTTGAACTCGACGTTCCGCGCGACGTCTTTCGGTGGGTGCATCGACGCCGTCTGGGCCACCTCGCGGCTGAACCGGGACGACACCTCCGCGAAGTCCGCGAACTTGGCGGCGAGGTCCGTGAGGTCCGGGGAGAGTCGCCAGAGGGTCTTCGAGAGCCCGGTCGCCGTCCGAGTCGGGGACGGGCCACGCTGGAACAGGCCTCGGCTCTCGCCGGCCGCGAGGGCGGAGGAAACCCGGGCGAGCGACAATCCCGCGAGGCGGCTCAGCTCGATCGGGTCTTTCGCATCGCGGTCGTTGAAGACCGCATCGGCCAACATCGCGCGAACGAGGTCGGCCATGTCCTCCGGGCCGCGCCGGACAGGGCCCCGCGCTTTGGCAAGTTCGGAATCGGGTAGCAAGTAACTCGGATGTCGCCCGCCGTGCATCAACTCGCGGTCCACACTGTCCGCGACCGAGAATCAGGAGTGAGAGCGGGGCGTGTCACCCCTCCAAATCGACCGTTCCTTGAGCCTTCCGTTCGAGGGAGATCTCGCGTCTGGGGCGCCGGGAACGGTCCGTCCGGCACAGTCCGTCCGACTGTCGAGCGGCTCGGCCTTGATTGCGATCTCAGCCCGTCACGACGAGTTGCTGGATGTGCGTGTTCCAGATGTCGTTGGTGTGGTCCACGACATGTTTGCAGGCAGCACCCGATCTGGAAACCAACCCATCTCGTCGTCACGGCGTTACTTTTCGTCTTCGCCTTCGTCCACGAATGGGTCGTCATGCTCTAATCTCTCGAGCTAGGAAGCCTCGAGGCGAGAAAGCTTCTTGTTGCCCTCGCTCGTTCGTCCGACAGCATCGACCATGGCGAATCGAGTTCCGACGGCATACACGATCCGCGAGTTGGATCCTCGCACGCTTCCTGACTTTGAGACGCTCGCCGTCAAACAGGGAGGATGTTGGTGCATTTTCTATCAGCGGGCGAAGCCCCTTCGTCGCGGGACGACAAGCGAGGAATGGAAGCGAAGGAATCGGAGAGACAAGAGAAGGTTGGTGCGCGAAGGTCGCTCTCATGCAATTTTGGTCTACGACGGAAAGACCGCGATCGGCTGGTGCCAATACGGTGACCGGAACGATCTTCCCCGAATTGACGCGCGACGCACCTACCGCAACGCGGCGCCTCCGGTCGGGGATGTGAAACTATGG
>Ga0209802_1002929_pt1 | contig 11636 bp, 12 predicted proteins | sample GraSoiAngelo_129_FD_185886 | JGI IMG/M metagenome (GOLD analysis project Ga0209802, IMG submission 185886) | Grasslands soil microbial communities from the Angelo Coastal Reserve, California, USA - 14_0927_12_40cm (SPAdes) (version 2) | ecosystem: Environmental > Terrestrial > Soil > Grasslands ... | reverse complement strand
ACCGCCGGGGAGCGCCTGGGTTGAGCACCGCGCCCGCGGGAGGGGGGACGGCGTGGCGCTCCCCGGCGGCGTCGAAGAGGTGGAGGTGGGCGCGGTCGAGCGTGACGCCGACCCTGTCCCCGCGGCGGAGATTGAGCATGCCGTGCACGCGCGCAACGAGCACTTGGCCACGGGCATCGAGGCGCACGAGGGTCTCCGGGCCGAGCGGTTCCACTCCCCGCACCTCGAGAGAGCCCACCGTTTCCTCATCCGGCGCCGCCAGGACGACGTGCTCCGGCCGCACGCCGAGATGGATCTCCCCTTCATAATGCTGCAGCGTCACGGCGACCGACCATCCACCCAGATCGACGACTCCCCCGTCGCCCGTCACCCGTCCCCGCCCCTTGAGCACGTTCATCCCCGGGTTGCCCACAAAGCCCGCGACGAACACGTCGGCGGGACGCTCGTACACCTCCGCGGGCGTTCCGACCTGACGCAGCCGCCCCTGCTGCAGCAGGGCGATCCGCTGCCCCAGGGTCATCGCTTCCCGCTGGTCCTGGGTGACGTAGACCATGGTGGCACCGAGCACGGCGTGCTGCGCCTGGAGCTCGCCCCGCAGCTCGCTGCGGAGCGGCGCGTCGAGGTTGGAGAGGGGCTCGTCGAACAAGAACACCTGGGGCTGGCGCACCATGGCGCGGCCCAGCGCCACGCGCTGGCGCTCGCCGCCCGAGAGCTCTCCGGGACGGCGATCGAGCAGGGCGCCGATCCCGAGGCGCGTGGCGGTCTCCTGCACACGCCGCGCGACCTCGGCGGCAGGCACGCGCCGTACCTCGAGCCCGAAGGCGATGTTGGCCCGGACGCTCAGGTGCGGGTACAAGGCGTAGTGCTGGAACACCAGAGCGACGTCGCGCGCCGCGGGCGCGAGCTGGGTGACGTCACGCTCCCCGATCAGGATCTCGCCCGCGCTCGGCTCCTCGAGGCCCGCGATGCACCGCAGCAACGTCGTCTTGCCGCTACCCGAGGGGCCCAGCACCGCCAGGAATTCACCGTCGCGCACCTCGAGCGAGACGTCCCGCAGCGCGAGTGCTGCGTCTCCCCCTGCCCCGCCCGCGTACGTTTTGCTCAGGCGCCGCAGAGTGACCGAAGCCATCTCTGCCTCTAGTCGCGGCTCGGCAGGCGAAACTCGACGGGGAGCTGCAGCCGCACCCGCACGGCCACGAGCGTGGAGCGTCTCACGGAGTCGTCGGCTCCCCTCCCCCTGCCCCCTCGCCGACGCTACGTGACCGGCGCCCCGAGTACCGCCTGCGCGATGAGATACATGACCGCGGCGGTCACGATCCCGGTCACGATCACGCCTCGGACGGTTTCGATCGGCTTCTTGGTCGGTCCGACGCTGCCCACCAGCGCGTTGAGCTCGAGCAACGCGAGCACGATGAGCAGCACTACGCCGTATAGACCACGGTTGCCGGCGGGGTTGAGCGTGAAATGCGACGCGGCGCCCATGAAGAAGAGCATCGGGAACGACATCACGACGTTCATACGGGACGCCAGGAACGCCCGCCGGGCCGCGCCTGCCGCGGCCGGGTTGGCCGCGCCGCCCCCCGCGGTCGTCACCGCGTTGGCGATGACGATTCTCTGATTGGGCCAGATCACCCGCCACACGTTCACCAACATCACCGTGCCGAACGCTGCGCCGGTCAGGATCGTGATCCCCCAGGGATCGCTCCAGCTCACGCGTCGCAGAATCAGAATCGTGAGGCCGGACAGAAACGTCAGCGCCGCGCTCCAGCGGAACCACCAGAGCGCCCGCGGCACCAGCTTCTGCGTCGCGACGCTCCGGGTCGACGCGTCCGCCTCCGCGAAGAACGGACCCTGCACGAAGTTGAAGTAGTAGAGGAGACCGATCCACGTGATGCCGGCGAGGAAGTGTATCCAGCGGAGCAGAAACTGGATCCCCGCGGCCGAAAAGAGCGCCATCGTGCGCCTCCCATGACAGGGGGAACGGAGCAACCGGTTCGGGAAAATACCGGTGCTTCAATTGGAATCAAGCGGGAACCTTCACGCCACCCTGCGGGTTCCTCCGATCGACCAGGCCAACATCTGAGGAGGGTCCCATGGCCGGAACCGCCACCACGAAGCAGCGTGTCACGAAGCACGCGCTTCCTCCCCTGCCGTACGACTACGCCGCACTCGAGCCCCACATCGACCGGCAGACGATGGAGATCCACTACACCAAGCACCATCAGGCGTACGTCAACAACCTGAACGCCGCGCTCGACAAGCACCCCGAGCTGTACCAGCAAACGCTCGAAGACCTGTTGCGCGGCATCAACGCCGTCCCGGAAGACATCCGCACCGCCGTGCGCAACAACGCCGGCGGCCATCACAATCACTCGCTGTTCTGGACGATCATGAGTCCCGCAGGCAAGGGCGGCGGCGGCGAGCCCGGCGGGGCCCTAGCCGACGCCATCAAACAGGCGTTCGGCGACTTCGCCCGGTTCAAGGAGCAGCTGTCGAACGCGGCCGCCACCCGATTCGGCAGCGGTTGGGCGTGGCTCGGTGTGGCCGGCGGCAAGCTCGAAGTCTTCAGCACGGCCAACCAGGACAGTCCGCTGATGGACAGGAAGCTCCCGATCTTGGGGCTCGACGTGTGGGAGCACGCCTATTACCTCAAGTATCAAAATCGGCGGCCCGAGTATGTCGCGGCGTGGTGGAACGTGGTCAACTGGGCAGAAGTCACCAAGCGGTATGACGCCGCGAGGAAGTAGCTACAGTGGTGTTTCACTCGTCGAGCGGCTCGGTGAACACCTCGGCGCTGCCATCGGCCTCGTAGCGGACCGTCACCCGCCACGGCCGGCAGCACACCTGGCAGTCCTCCACATACTGCTGGGTGCCTCCGCCGCCGGGGTCGAGGGCGACCTCGTTCGCCTCGCCACAATGTGGGCAGAAAACAGTCGTCTCCGTGTCGGTCGTGCCGTCACCGAGCGGAACGTCGTCGTCCAACGGATCGAAATCATCCGGATCGGCAATCACGGCCGGCGCCTCTTCAACTCGCCGGTGCGATCTGCTGCATCACGGGCACGAGCACCCACAGGGGTCGCGTCCCCGCCGGGAGTATGGCAAAGGTCTGAGTCATCAGGACTCCACGCTGGTTAACGTGCTCAATATCGCATGGTGCATCGGTCCGTTGGAGGTCACCAGACTCCCCCCGTAAATCGATCGTTCGCCCGAGAGCGTCGTGGCCCGGCCGCCCGCTTCCTCGACCACCACTTGCACGGCCGCGATGTCCCAGGGTTGCATCACGGGATCAACGCCGATCTCACCCGCCCCTTCCGCGACGAGCACATGCTGATAGAAGTCACCGAACCCGCGGGTTCGCTCGACCCGGCGGATCAGCTCGAAGATGCCTGCGGGCGGGATGCCCTCGGCCGACCCCAGGTTACCGTGAAACAGCAGCGCGCGCTCGAGCTGGCCCACGCGCGACACCGCGAGCCGCGCCCCGTCGCGGAACGCTCCGGCGCCGCGGGCGGCGTGCCAGCGGGCCCGCAGCGCCGGCGCGCTTACCACCCCCGCCACGACCTCGTCTCCCTCTTCGATGGCGAGCAGCGTGGCGAACACGGGAATGCCACGCACGAAGTTGCGCGTCGCGTCGATGGGATCCACGATCAGGCGCGCCGCGGCGCTGCCCGTGAACGCGCCCTGTTCTTCCCCCAGCAGTCCCAGCTCCGGGTGCTGCCGGCGCGTCACCGTGCGCACCGTCTCCTCGATCGCCCGATCCGCTTCCGTGACGGGACTCAAGTCCGGCTTGTCCTCGACCCGAAGTCCCTCCTTGCGGAAGCCGCGCAACGCGATCTCGTCCGCGCGGTCGGCGAGTGCGGTGAGAAACGGCAGCCAATCCCCGGGGGCCATGTGATGCTCAGCGGCGCTCCCCTCCCAGGGGAATCTCGAGCCGCGACTTGAACACCAGCCGGTCGCCAGCCGCCGTGGCGCCCACGCCGACGCCGACGCTCAGCGACAGGTCGTCGCCGAGCCGGAGGTCCATGCTCGGGAAGAATTGGTGGACTTGGGCTTCCATGGGAAGGATCGCGCCCACGTGCCCGAGGGCGCCGTAGTACTCGAGCGCGAGCGTGACGGTGCGGCCCACCGTTACGGCCGCGCGGGCGCGGGGCTCGAGCTCCCAGCCCTCCGATGCTTCGGGGCCGGAGAGGTCGCGCTCCAAGGCCGGATCCAACGTGAATTGCCACCGGCCGACGCGCCGCTCGAAAATCGGAACGAGCTCGAGGGTGAGGGGGCTGTCGCTGAACGCCGGTTGCGTGCCCTCCAGCTCGACGCTCACCCCGACGTGCACGGGTAGCCGCCACGTTTCCGGTGCGCGGACGCGCGAGCGCATCCGCCACCCCGCGAACTCCACCCCCGCCGCCGAGCGATGGGCGGCGAGGAGATAGGCCGAGACCTCCCATCGGTCAGTGAGGCCGTGGGTCAGTTCCGCGGCGAGGCGGGTCTGACCCTCGCTCGGGGCCACGGGGCCGTCGAACGCCGTCGTCCCGATCTGCGTGTAATTGAGGTGCGTCTCGAGCTCCCACTCGCCGCGGGCCGCCGTCGCATACGGGTACACCTCGATCTCGAACCGGTCTTGAGTGGCACCCCGGCGGGGCACTACCGCGAGCAGCGGGAGGACGGCAAGCAGGACATGGCGGCGGGTCGGTGTTCGCGACATCGGAGCCCGTCAGAGTAAGGAAACCCGACTTTAGCGATCGGGATTAGTTGAGGCAAGGGGTGTTACGGGGCTGCCTCGGCCACCCGGTTGCCGCCGCGTCCCTTCGCGACATAAAGCGCGCGATCGGCGGCCACCATGAGCTGGGCTTCCGCCGTTGGGGTGGGGGGGGCCGCGAGCGGCACTTCGGCCAGACCGCCGCTCACGGTGACCTTAGTCGCGGCCTCGGGGGTCTGCCCTTCCCCGCGGGACGCCCCCACCTTCGCGCAAATCCGCTCGCCCACCAGCCGTCCGGCCCGTGCATCCGTATCGGGCAGGATGATGGCGAATTCGTCGCCCCCGTGGCGGGAGGCGATGTCCGTGCCGCGCAGGCTGTTCTGGATCGCGCGGGCGACCCGGCCAAGCACGCGGTCCCCCGCCTGGTGACCCCACCGATCGTTCACCGCCTTCAGCTGATCGACGTCCATGAGCAGCAGCGCGAGCCGCGTCCCGTAGCGCAGGCAACGCGCGACTTCCCGCCTGAGCGTCGCCTCGAAGTGGTACCGGTTGAAGAGCCCCGTCAGCGGATCGGTCACCGAGCGATGCTCGAGCACCCCGAGCACCTCGCGTTCGACGATCGTGGGGTCGAGCAGATCGCGACTGATGTTGAGCAAGAAGTCGAGGGCGGCGACCGAGGGTCCCGCGTCTCGTCCGAGCCGCACGCGGAGCTCCTGGCGGTGCGCGGCGATCACCACCGCGCGCTCCGCCGCTTCGCGCTCATTGAATCGCGCATGGGGAAGCAAGCGCCGGAGGGGAACGCTCGCCCCCCCGGTGTCGACCCAGACGGGCCGATGCAGCGGGCCGTGACCCTCGTCCGTCGTGCGGCGGGGCTCAACCCGGCGCTCCAACCCCGAGCGTCGCTCCCTGCCGGTACGCCGATCAGACCCGCTCCGGCGCTCCTCGGCTAGACTCAACGTACCACCAGGCATGTCCTACTCCAGGGTCAGGAGCGACGCTGCAACGGGGGTCTCCCGTGCCGCAGCCGGTGGTTGGGCGAGCGACGCGAGGAAGGCGCCGAACACGGCCTCCGACCACATTCCGCGGCAGCCCTCGATCGTCCCGAGCGCCCCCTCGCGCGAGAACGCGGCGCGGTAGGGACGCTCGGTGGTGAGCGCGTCGTACACGTCCGCGATCCCCACGACTTGCGCGGAAAGGGGAATCTCGTCCCCTCGCAGCCGATCGGGGTATCCCGTGCCGTCGTAGCGCTCGTGATGCCAGCGGATGATGGGCTTCAAGTCCCAGGGGAACTCGACGCCCGCGAGCAGGTCGATCCCCCAGATCGGGTGCATCTGCACCACCTCGAACTCGTCGCGTGTCAGCGGGCCGGGTTTGCTGAGGATCTCGTGAGGGACGCGTACCTTTCCCAGATCGTGGAGGTAGGCGCCCAGCCGAACCGTGGTCTGGGCATGCGCATCCATCCCGAGTGTCCGCGCCACCGCGACGCCGCGGCGCGACACCCGCTCGCAGTGCCCAAAGGTGTAGGGGTCGCTCGACTCGATGGACTGGCCCCACTCGCGCACCACCGACAGGTAGGTGGCCTCGAGCTCCGCCATCTTGCCGTCGACGTGGACGACGTCGAGGCGGGCGTCGAGCCGCCCGAAGAGGCGGTGGGCGGCATTGAGGAGGGTCAGCGCCTCCTGGTTGCGCCCCATGGACTGGTACAAGAGCGCCAGCTCGCGCGAGGACTCCGCCTCGTTCAAGACCGCGCCCGCGCTCACGGCCAGCTCGATCGCCGAGCGAAGGCGCGCCTCGGCGACCGCGGGGCGGCCGGTCTCGCGGAACACCATGCCGAGGACGCGATACGCGTCGGCTTTGTCGCTCAGCGCGTCGAGTTGATCGAACGTGACGAGTGCGGCCTCCGCGTTGTGCCGCGCGTCCTCGTAGCGCTCCCGCAAGAGATGCACGTCGGCGTGGTTGACCAGGCACAGGCCCTGGAGGTGGACGTCCCCCGCCCGTTGGGCGATCTCGTAGCTCTGCTGGAAGTAGCGCTCCGCTTCATCCAGCCGGTGGAGGTCCGCGCTGGCCATGCCGAGGTTGTGGTAGGCGATCGCGCAGCCGTGCTCGTCGTGTGACGCGCGGTACGCCTCGAGCGAGCGCCCGTAGCGCGCCACGGCTTCGTCCAAGTCGCCCTGGATGTTCGCGACGATCCCCAGGTTCTGCTCGACGCGCGCCCGCAACGCGCGACTCTGCCCGCCCAGGTCCAGGGCGCGGAGGAAGTTCCGGCGGGCGTCGGCGATGGCGTCCGTCGCCAGCTCGATCCCGCCGAGGGTGTTGAGGGCCTCGGCGGCGAGCACCGGGTTGCGGGCGCGGTTCGCCACCGCGTGGCTCCGGTGGCACAGCTCCCGGGCGTCGGCCGATTGGCCCCGCTGGTGGCGCACCACGGCGAGCCGGCGGAGCGCCTCGGCCAACACCGCCTGCTCTCCGGCGGGCTCGGCCGCGGCGATCGCCGCCTCGTACGCCGCGATCGCTTCCGGGATGGCCGCCGCCCGCTCCCGGGTGCGAGCCTCGTGGAGCAGGTCCGCCGCGGGGCGCACCGGCGCGCGCGGAGCCGTTGGCACGGCAGCTGGAATCAGCGGGGCAGTCAGTGTGACCTCACCAGGCGACGGCGTAGTTGGAGAAGTGGTTCACCTTCCCGGTGACCTTCCGCGCGAAGATGTTATCCACCGACAGCAAAAAGCTGAGGATGTTCAGGGCGTCGTCGGTGTACGCGATCCGTTTCGGCAGGAGCGACCCGAGCAGGCTGCAATTCGCGTAGCTCATCGTGAGGGCTGCCGACCGCTGGAACACGAGGCCCTCGGGCTGGAACTGGATGCGGTTCACGTTGGCCGACGGGGCCGTCCCCGTGATGGTGACCGGCGCGCCGAGCGCGCCTGCCGGGATCGACAGCGTATGCGGGCCTACGTACATCACCCCGCCCGCCGCGCCGACCGTTTGCGTGGCCGTCGCCGTGGGCAGCGGTGTGCACTGGAGCAGGCCCGTGGCCTGCAGCAGCGAGCCGATGAGGCTCGCTCGTGGCGGCGGGACAGGGCCGAGCGGGGGCTCACCGCAACTCAGCAGTGCGGCAGCGCTCAGGACCAGCGCGGCGGATTTGAGACGCGTCACTCTCACAGCCGTGATCTCCGCGATGAAGGAATCGCCGTCACCATGCGATGGCATAGTTCGAGAAATGGCTCAGCTGCCCGGTGACCAGCTTGGCCGTCGGGTTGTCAGACGAGGGCACGTATTGCAGGATCGCCAATGAGTCGGTTGTGTAGGCGATCTGCTTGGACTGCGGGACCACCTTGCAGTTGCCGTAGGACAACGTGAGGACCGCGGGTTGGCTGAAGGTGAGCCCCTCCGGCCGGAGCTCGACGCGGTTGACCGTGTCCGCGGGCGCCACCGCGGTGATGCTCACCACTCCGATCAACGCGCCCGCGGGAACCACCAGGTTGTGCTTGCTGATCTTGATGACCCCGCCGGCCGGGCCGACGGTCTGCGTGGCGGAGTCGTAGCCGAGGGGCTTGCACGAGAGCAAGGCTGCGCTCTTGGCGACGTTCCGGCGCGGGTTGGCAGCAACGGGGTCCGGAGCGGCCGCGGTGGGCGAGCGGTCGCACGCGGAGCCTCCCACCAGGACGATCAGTGCGATCACGGCGCGACGGACGGCCACCATCACCTCCCCGGTCTCACGGTTACGCCCGCCTCACCAGGCGACGGCGTAGTTCCCCTTGCGCTGGTCAGTCGACTGGCGATCAGACGAGAGCGCCGGGCGCGCGGACCTCGGGCTGAAGCAGTGCGGCTCGCCGGGCAATGGTGCGCACGAAACAGACCTGGTCGGCGCGGTCTGCGAGCTCGAGGCGCTCTCGAGCAGCGCGCTCGGTCGGCCAGGCTGCGGCAGGCCCGTCGGCGAACGGTCGCAGGCGAATCCGCCCACCAAAGCGGTCAGCGCGACCAGGACAAGACGGACTAACCTGATCACTTGGCTGCCCTGTGCTCTCGGACCGACGGGTCCGGCGTGCGCATCGCGACGCCCTGATTCGAAGCCGCGAGCGGGGTCGTCGGACTCCGCACGGCGAGCAACGCGTCCAGTTTGTCGATCTCTACCCTTGCCCCCAGCCGTTCGAACGTGGCACGGGCCGCCTGCGCCAGCTGTTTCGCAGCGGCGACGTCCCCCGTCAGCGTCTGCATGTTGGCGAGATCGCGCTGGGCACTCGCGACGAGCAGCGGCCGCTCATGCTCGGTGGCGCGGTCGATGACGGCGCGCAGCAGGTCCTCGGCCTCGCGCGTCTTCCCTGTCAGGCCGACGGCAACGGCCAGGATCCGGAGGTCTTCGGTCTCGAGGACCGCGTCCTCGAGCTCGCGGTGCATCGCCACCGCACGCTCCGCTTCCCCGACGGCCCGGTCGGGCTCACCCCGCACCACGTGGATCTCGGCGAGGCCGGCGAGGGCCTGCGCCTGGAGCCGCCGGTCGCCGAGCCGCTCGGCCGCGTCCAGCGCGGCGTTGGCGGCATGGATGGCATGGTCCAGTTGTCCCTGGTCGCGATACGCGATCGCGAGATTGTGCTGCGACTCGACGATGCCGCGGTCGTAGCCGGCCTTGTGGTACGCGTCGATCGCGCGGGTGTACGCTCCGATCGCGCGGCGGTAGTCCCCCTGCATGTTGGCGATGATGCCGAGGTTGTTGGCGCAGCGGCCCGCAGTGGCCATATCGCTCTCCTCCATCGCCTCTTCCCGCGCCCGCGTGAAGAAGTACGTGGCCTCGTCGATGCCGCCCCGCTCCAGCGCGATCGCGCCGCAGACGTTGAGGGCCCGCACTTCCAGGCTCCGATCCTTGAGGACCCGCGCCCGCAGCTGCGCCACCATCGCCCAATGCTGTCCCATTTGCAGCCGACCCAGCCGGCTGTGGGCGATGCCGCTGAGCAGGGTCAGCATGGGGGACTGCTCCAGCTCGTTCTGCGAGCGCTCGCCCAGATACCTGAGCAGCTCGGCGTAGTGGCCCGCGTCAGCCAGCTCCTGCGCCACGTGGAGCGGCGCCAGCGAGCCGCGCAGCTCGGCCGCGAAACTCTCGTCCCAGTCCTGACTGGCCAGATTGCGGAGTTCCCCTTCGGCACCCAACCGGGTGAAGAGGGCCTTCGCCGTCCGCGCCGCCGTCTGCGCGTCCGCGTTGCGCCCCATCCGGCGTAGTACCAGCACGAGGTCCCGCGTCGCCTCGGCCAGGAGGTACGGCCGCCCATGCGACTCCGCCCGCCCGATCACCTCACGCAGCGCCCGCTCACCAGCCGGCAGGTCGCCTTCGGCCACCAGCAAGACCGCCGCGACGCGCAGATCCTCCGCTTCGCCCACCGGGTTGGGCAGCCCGCGACGGATGTCTCGGACCTGGTCCAGCTCGCGCCGCGCCATCTCCAGCTCACCGCGGACCACACGGAGCTCGGCGCGTCCCCGGAGCGCCTGCGCCCAGAGCGCGCGATCTCCGGCCGCCTCGGCGGCCGCCACGGCCTGGTCGGCCTCGGTCAGCGCCCGGTCGAGGGCCCCCTGCTCGCGATACGTGATCCCCAGGTTGTGGTGACACTCGGCGACGCCCTGCTGCAACCCCGCGCGTTGGAACGCAGCCACGGCGATCTCCCACGACCCGATCGCCTCGGCGTGCCGTCCCCGCAGGTTGCTGACGATGCCCAAGTTGTTCGAGCAGCGGGCGGTCGTGGCCAGATCGCCGTCACGGCTGGCCGCCATGAGGGCCCGCGTGAAGTAGTCCGCCGCTTCGTCGATCCGCCCGGTGACCAAGGCGATCGCGCCGCGCGTATTGAGGGCGTGCCGCTCGACGGCCTGCTCGTCCCGCTTGTGCGCCCGGTCGAGCGCCAGATCCACCCAGCGCAGGCCTTCCTCGTGACGCCCGAGCCGCGCCTGCGCCGTCCCGTACAACAGCGCGAGGCTCGGCGAATCCGCGAGCTCCGTTCCTTTTCGCGCACCGAGGTACGCCACGACTTCGGCGTGCTGTCCGGCCGCGGCGAGCTGCCGGGCCTGGTCGACTATAAGTGACGACGAGTTCATCTTGAATGTCCCCCGCCCGCCAGGAAGCGGACTACCAGGAAACCGCGTACTCGCAGAAGTGCGGCAACAAGCTCGTGAACGCCTTGTCCGCGAGCGACTGGACCGCTGGGATCGGCTCCCAGGTGCTGTCTGTGCCCTCGCGATACCACAGCCCCAACAGTTGGCTCTCGATGTAAGCGTCGCTGCCATCCACCACGCCATCGCCGTTCAGGTCGCCGTCCGCGCCGCCATAAGAGAGTTGCAGCTGGGCCGGCTCGCCGAACAACAATCCCGTCGGCTCGAGCGACACTTTGATGGTGACCGGGTCGATGGTCACCGTGATCAACACCGAGTCGCCGGGTGTGAGGTCGCCGAGACCGGGCACGTACGCCGGATCAGACGTTACGAGCCGCAGGAACTGCGCGCTGGTGTCCCCGGTGGAGCTGAGGTAGTTGATCTGGACAGAACGCTGCTCGCCGCGGACGGCCCAGAAGGCTGCTGTGTACTGGTCGAGACTGAGGCCACCACCAGACAGATCCGCCAGAAAGCCGCCGGTGCCGACTTGCCTCGAGATAGCCCCGCTCGCACTGAACTGTGGCTGGGACGTCCCGGCCCATCGGAGGAAATGCGGGGCTGCGCTCGGCGGTTGCAGCGCGGTGGGATGCGGTCCGCTGTCGGAGCATCGGGCTGCGAACAGCGCGAGCGCAAGCGGGATCAGGGAACGGCGCACGAACATACGATTCTCCGAGTCCATGTGAGTCCTCACCACGCAACCGCGTAGTTCGAGAAATGCTGGAGCAGCCCGACGACATACTGTTGCCCTTGGCTCCAGAGGTTCTTCTTGATCTTGCTGTAGCTCTGCAGGTAGCCCAGGATGCTCAGCGCGTCGCTCACCTGAGCG
>Ga0209802_1002927_pt1 | contig 11648 bp, 13 predicted proteins | sample GraSoiAngelo_129_FD_185886 | JGI IMG/M metagenome (GOLD analysis project Ga0209802, IMG submission 185886) | Grasslands soil microbial communities from the Angelo Coastal Reserve, California, USA - 14_0927_12_40cm (SPAdes) (version 2) | ecosystem: Environmental > Terrestrial > Soil > Grasslands ... | reverse complement strand
AGCTCCGCGCTCCTTCATCGCTCCGGTTTGCTTCGCGGGCCTCTCTTGAGGCTTGGCCGCGTTCACGCCGGGTTGTGTCTCGGCCGGGTGCGTTTTTTCAGCGGCCTGCTTCTTCTTTGATGGTGACGGTTGTTCGACTGGCTGTTGTGCCAACGCGGCTCCAGCCAGCGCCAGCGAACAGCCTATCAGTAAACTGGTAAGATTTTTCATAATAATAATGTTTAGTCGTTCGATGTTCGCGATCTATTCAGGCCCTTCCTGTAATTTCCCTCAGCCGCGTGCGCCAAAACGCCTTTTTGCGCGGCATCGATCGTCTGACGGTACTTCGTGCGACCGCACCCATCCGGTTCCCCCGATGAACCGACGACGGTTGGTATGTGAGGCGGCTCGAAGAGATGCCCGCAGTAATGTCCTCTGACTTCTGCCTTCTCCTACCTCAGGCTTCCAACGTCGATCACAAACCGATATTTAACGTCACTCTTCAGCATCCGCTCATAAGCTTTGTTGATGTTCCCCATCGGGATCATCTCGATTTCGCACGCGAGCATCTCTTGCGTTTCGGCGATTCCCCCGATCAACGAGCCGGCCAGGCGTCGGCGGCGTCGGACCAAAGGCATCGCGCCAATCGCCTCCGGTTCCGCCGGGATGCCTACCAAAGTTAATGTCCCATCATGTTTCAATAGCCCCAGATACGCGTTCAAATCATGTTTCCCCGAGGCTGTATCGAGAATGAAATCGAAGCTGTTGAGCTGCCGCTTCATCGCTTCCTCATCGCGCGACAGCACGACCTCGTGCGCGCCGAATCGCTTCGCGTCGGCCTCTTTGCCGGGTGACGTCGTGAAGAGCACCACTTCCGCTCCGAAAGCGTTCGCGAATTTCACGGCCATATGTCCCAGCCCGCCGAGTCCCACTACGCCCACCTTCTGGCCTTTGCCGACGTTTCAATGCCGCATTGGCGAGTAAGTCGTGATGCCGGCACATAACAGCGGCGCCGCTGCCGCCGGATCCAGTTTGTCCGGAAGCCGGAGCACAAAATCCTGATCCAACACGATGCTCGTCGAATATCCACCATAAGTGACGCCACCAGTGTGTTTATCCTCGCTGCCATAAGTCAGAATCATTCCCTGGCAGAATTGCTCCAGCCCTTGTTCGCAATCCGGACACGTCCGGCACGAGTCCACCATGCAACCGATCGCGACCCGATCCCCTTCTTTAAATTTCTTAACTTCCCGACCCGCTTTCACCACGCGACCGACGATCTCGTGCCCGGGCACGCATGGATAAGTCGTGAAACCCCACTCATTTCGCGCGATATGCAGGTCCGAGTGGCAGACTCCGCAAAAAAGAATTTCAATCTGCACATCAGTCGGCGTCGGCTCGCGCCGTTCGAACGAGAACGGCTTCAACGGCTCGTGCGCCGAGTGGGCGGCATAACCTTTCGTGGTAAACATGTAATTGACCCCCTTTCCTTGTACTCGATCTTTCATTTGCGATATACTGAATGCAGCGGCAGGAGAATGACCAATCGAAATATAAACCCACCCGCTCCAGGCACGAAGGCGGCTTGGCGAAGGCGGATCCCAATTCTTAATTCTTCCTTTTTCCGTCAACCTTTTCCCCCTTCTCATTGGAAAAAGTGTCGGCTAGGCTCTCGCCTGACAAATTTGCGGACCGACGTTATAATTTCGCTGTGAGCGCATCCGAAATCATTAAAGAACTTCCAAAGCTGAGCGAAGCGGAGCGTCGAGCTGTTCGCGAGGGGTTACTGGAAATCGCCAATCAGGATGCCGATGTGGCCCTATGTAACCAGACCGCGCTCGACGGCGCGCTGATGCTTGATCGCATGCACGATGAAGATGCGCGGCGCCAATCCGGGTGAAGTTTGCATGATCGATTTCGGGATGGCCGCCAAGGTCCGTCCTGCGCTGCTCCTGACTGCGAATTGGAATTGAACGGCGAACCGAATTGAGGCAAATTGGGTGCGTGAAAGCCACTGCGAAGCGACGCGCAAAATCTGAAGTTGAATTACTCGATCACGCTGCTGGCAATTCTGATGCGCGCTCTCAAGCGAGACATGCTGAAAAGGATGGCCGCATCGATTACGAAAAGCTTCGCAAGGAGGGTTACAGCGAGCGTTTGCTGGCAAAATTAGAGCAAGCCTGATTCTCACTTGTCTTTCGCAGCCGCATAAACTCTGATACGCTGACGTCGAGCAGAGGCGCGGCTTTTCGCGCCAGCTTCAACGCATCCGCGTACCAGCGCGGCGAAAAGCTTGGTCTCACTGAAAAAGAAGCGGCATTTTATGACGCGCTTGGGACAAACGACAGCGCGGTTCAAGCGCTCGGCGACGAAAATCTTTGCTTCATCGCGCAAGAATTGACCAGGGCCATTCGCGAAAATGTCACGATTGATTGGACAGAACGCGAAGCAGTTCGGGCGAGATTGCGCGTGATGGTGAAAAGGATCCTTCGCAAATACGGCTACCCGCCGGACAAACAGGAAGCCGCAACGAGAACAGTTCTCGAGCAGGCAGAGGTCCTTTGCGCCGAATGGGCCGAGTAGGTCGGCTCAAAAGCGTTTCTTTACGAGAAAAGCGGCGATTCGTCTCCGCTTTTGCATAATTCACGACCTTAAATGCGCTTGCTTTTAGGCCAGCAGGGATCGCGCGAAATCGCCGACACGATTGGTCAAGTCCGGAGAGCCTCCGAGTTTTTCAATCTGGCTGACGATGGCGCTACCAACCACGGCGGCGTCCGCGAACCGCCAGACTTCGCGAACCTGTTCCGCAGTCGAGACGCCGAAGCCGACCGCTACGGGCAGATCGGTCACCGCGCGCACGCGTTTTACGAGAGCTGCGGCATCACTGGTCAGTTGGTCTCTCGCGCCTGTTACGCCCGCACGCGAAACAGCGTAGATGAACCCGCGCGCCTGCTTTGCAATCTGTGCCAGTCGATCGTCTGACGTTGTTGGCGCGACAAGAAAAATCGGATCCAGCCCGCGTTGAATCAATTTCTCAGTCCAGGTCTGAGCTTCTTCGGGAGTCAGATCGGTGACCAGCACTGCATCCACTCCGGCTCGTTTGGCTTCCTCTGCCAGCCGGTCTTCACCGAATTTCAAAAGCGGATTGAAATAGCTGAAGAGGACAATGGGCACATCGATGTTCTGTCTTGCACGCGCAATGCACGTGAGTGCGTCACGAAGCGTTACGCCATTCCGCAATGCGCGCTCAGACGCGCGTTGAATCACCTCGCCGTCGGCGACTGGATCACTGAAGGGAACGCCGAGTTCAATAATATCTGCACCAACAGCCGCAAGCTCACTGAGTAAGAGCTCAGTGGTGGCAACATCGGGATGGCCCGCGGTGATAAACGGGATGAATCCGCCGCGTCCGAGGTGTTTTAGCGCAGCAAAGGTCTCCCGGATTCGACTCATCGCCTTTGCAAATCCGCGACGAGCTGGACATCTTTATCTCCGCGGCCGGAGAGATTCAGGATGATCGCGTCATCTTTTGGCAGCTCGCGCGTGAGACGAATCGCGGGCATAATTGCATGGGCTGTTTCGAGCGCGGGAATAATTCCCTCCAATTTCGCGCAAAGTTCGAATCCTTCGAGCGCCTCCGCATCGCTCGCCGAAATGTATTCTGCTCGTCCGGTGTCATGAAGAAATGCGTGTTCTGGGCCAATGGCAGAATAATCGAGACCGGCTGAAACCGAATGAGTCGTTGCGATCTGGCCATTCGCGTCTTGAAGCACGTAAGACATCGTGCCTTGCAGAACGCCGACCCGCCCTCCGCCGCTCGCCGCGCTGCTGTGAAACCTTGTGGCATGTTCACCTAACAAATCGCCGCGTCCTCCGGCCTCAACGCCGATCAGTCTGACCTGTTCGTCTCCAATGAAAGTATGAAACAAGCCGATCGAATTGGATCCGCCGCCGACACATGCAATCAGCGCGCGCGGCAACCTTCCCGATGCGGACAGAATCTGTTCGCGCGCTTCGCGTCCAATCACGCTTTGGAATTCACGCACTATGAGCGGGTAGGGGTGCGGACCCAGCGCGCTGCCGAGCAAATAATAAGTGTCGTGCACATTCGTCACCCAATCGCGTAATGCCTCGTTGATTGCGTCCTTTAGTGTGCGGGCGCCGGCGTTGACGGTCACCACTTCGGCGCCTAGCAATCGCATTCGAAAAACATTGAGCGCCTGCCGCCGCACATCTTCCGCGCCCATGTAAATAACGCAGCGCAATCCGAACAGCGCGCAAACGGTTGCCGTCGCGACGCCATGCTGACCTGCGCCCGTCTCCGCGATTACGCGCTGCTTTTGCATTCGCCGGGCGAGTAAGGCCTGCCCCAACGCGTTGTTGATCTTGTGCGCCCCGGTGTGCAAAAGATCTTCGCGCTTAAAGTAAATTTGCGCGCCGCCTGCATGAGCGGTTAGCCGCTGCGCATGAAACAACGGCGTTGGCCGGCCAGCGTAGTCCCGTAGCAGCTGGTTGAGTTCGCGCCAAAATTTTGTGTCCTCGCGCGCGCGCATGAACTCCTTGGTCAGCTCCTCGAGCGGCGCGACCAAAGTTTCCGGAACATAGCGGCCTCCGAACTTGCCCCAATGCCCGTGCTCATCCGGTTCGCTTCTTGTGATTCGCGATTTTTGCATGGAAAATTACCGAAGCGACGAAGCACTTACCAAACGGTCGGCTGTTTGGACCGCAGCGATAAAATCTTTGATCGCGCGATGATCTTTCACGCCTGGTGCGCTTTCAACGCCGCTGCAGACATCAACCGCATGTGGCGTGGCGGCCGCGATCGCCTGGCCAACGTTTTGCCCGTTTAAACCGCCGGAGAGAATGAGAAACCGTGCGAACGGTAAGGTTGCTCGCGCGGCGGGCCAATTGCACGTCTGGCCCGTGCCACCCCAGAGATCGGGATGATGCGCGTCAATTAGGATATCGCACTCAGGGAAGGATGAGACGTCCTCGGGGCGGAACCGCGCATGAGTGGAAAACGCTCGAATGACGCGAAATTCGCGAGCCAGTTCGCGCGCCATTTCAGGTGAGGGGTTCCCGTGTAATTGAACGCATCGGACTCCGGCGAGGTTTGCAGCGGTACGAACCTCATCGCCATTCGCATCAACGAAAACACCAACGGCATGAACGCTCGGCGGCATGGCCTCGACGATTTGCCGGGCAACCTTAGGTTGAATGTAACGCGGGCTTTGCGGATAAAAGTTAAGACCGATCAAATGTGCGCCGAGTTCGACGCAGGCCTTGGCATCCCCCAAATTCGTGACGCCGCAGATTTTAATTTGCACAGAAGTCATGATGGGATCGCAGTGCGTGATGTGTGTTGTTCACCTCGGCGAAGCCGCGCTGTGGCAGGTCGATCTTCAACCGTGGCTATGAGATCGCGAAGCGCCTCTCCCGGATCGGCCGCCCGCATCAGGGCTTCGCCGATGAGAAACCCGCGGAACCCGAGGGAGCGAAGGTGATCCAGTGATTCCGCACTTTGCAATCCACTCTCGCTAACCATGATTTTGTCGCGCGGAGCTTCGAGGATAAGGCACTTGCTTGTCTCCAACGAAACCTGAAACGTCTGAAGATCGCGGTTGTTCACGCCGACGATTTTGGCGCCGGCATTCAGCGCGCGGCGCAATTCCTCTGTTGTATAGACTTCGACAAGCGCATCGAGGCCGAGCTTATCTTCGGTGAGTTCGCGCAGTTTGCCTAACGAGTCCTCATCAAGCGCCGCCACGATCAACAAGACCGCGTCGGCCCCGGCAATAGCCGCGTCATAAATCTGGATTGGATCAATAACGAAATCCTTGCACAAGATCGGTAGATTGGTACTGGATCGCACCGCGCGAAGGTCGGCGATCGAACCGCTGAAATGTTCTTCATCAGTCAGAACGGAAATGGCGCAAGCGCCGCCTCGCTCGTAACGCCGAGCGACTTCGCTCGGTGAAAGATCAGCACGAATGATTCCAGCAGATGGCGATCCCCGTTTGAATTCCGCGATAACTTTCAGGTGTGGTGATTCCGATTCCAATGCTTGCAGCAAGCGATGCGATGCAGCGCTTTTCCGAAACGCGATCGCGCGCTCGCGAAGACGTCTCGCAGATGGATCAGTTTGGAGGTAAGCCACAGTCTGGCGCTTTTGGGCGAGAATTTCGTAGAGGAAGTTTCTGCTCATCGATCTTGATTTGTCTCGCGAACGAGCGCGTCCAGCTTTGATGCTGCGCGTCCGCTATGGATACTTTCGCGGGCAAGGATGACTCCCTCGGGAAGATCACGCGCGAATCCCGTGATGTGAATCGCGGCAGCGGCATTTACGATGACGAGGTCGCGCGCGACGGCTATGTCTTTCGTCTTCTCACCGTCTAAAATTGCCCGGATCAATTGTGCGTTTTCTCGTGGGCTGCTCGCACGAAATCCATCAGGGCTTTGACGTTTTAATCCAAAATCCTCTGGCGAGATCGTAAACGTTTCCACTTTACCGCTAGATGAACACACGGCGACGAAAGTCTTGTCCGCGATCGTAATTTCATCCAAACCATCGGCGCCATGCACTATCCATGCTTTCTCAGCGCCGAGAAGAGCGAGGGCTGAGGCGAGCCGCTCAAGCAGAGACGAATGCCAGACGCCGAGAATCTGAAAGGGCGCTCGCGCGGGATTTGTTAGGGGACCCAGCAGGTTGAATGTGGTGCGTACGCCTAGCTGGCGTCGCACGTTTGCGACGCGCGCGGTTGCGCCGTGGAAAAGCGGCGCGAACATAAAACAGATTCCATGCTTGTTCAGGCAGCATTCGGCCGTCTCGGGTGCGGCGGCGGTGTTGACTCCAAGCGCTTCGAGCACATCAGCGCTTCCGCAACCTGAAGTTGCTGCTCGCGAGCCATGTTTTGCTACAGGTACCTCGGCGCCTGCGATAACAAAGGCAGCTGCTGTCGAGACATTGAAGATTTTCGCAGTGCTTGATCCGGTTCCTGCAGTATCGATGAACCGCTCGTGATGCGAGCGCACTCCAATAGCGCGATCGCGCATGGTCTCGGCCATGCCCGCGAGTTCTTCGACCGTTTCGCCTTTGGCTGCCAAAGCAACCAGCGCCGCCGCCAACTGCGCATCCGTAGCGACAGGAGTCAATAGCGCATTTAGAAAATTCGCTGCCTCGACCCGCGTAAAATTTTCCCGGCGCATGAGACGCGTGGTCATTTCGCGAAGATCAAGATTGCCGATTTCGCTTCTCATGGTTTGCAGATTCATGCCGATCTCATCTGGCTTGCCATTGCCAGCGCGTTCATCATTGCTCGCGCTTTGTTAACCGTTTCTTCGTATTCCCGTTGCGGATCCGAATCGGCGACGATACCCGCACCAGCTTGAAAATACGCGTTCCCGTTTTTCAGCACGGCGCAACGCAATGCGATGCATGAATCGAGATTGCCATCGAAACCAAAGTAACCGATTGCCCCCGCGTAACAGCCGCGCCGCGTCTTCTCCAGCTCGCTAATGATTTGCATGGCGCGGATTTTTGGCGCGCCGGAAACGGTGCCGGCGGGAAATGTGGCTCTGACGACGTCGAAGGCAGTGCAAGCCTTGCGACGACGGCCAACCACGTTGGAAACGATGTGCATGACGTGACTGTAACGTTCGATCTCCATCATCTCGGTCACTCGAACCGTGCCGAACTCGGCGACACGCCCGGCATCGTTGCGTGCAAGATCGACAAGCATGATGTGTTCGGCCCGCTCCTTCGGATCTGCAAGAAGATCGGCCGCGTTAGCCTCATCCTGCGCCGGGGTGCTCCCACGCGCGCGGGTTCCTGCAATGGGGCGAATCTCGATTCCGTCGCCAACTAGCCGGACGTGCATCTCCGGCGAACTGCCAACGAGCGCAAAATCATCACCGAATTTGAGACAAAACATGTACGGCGAAGGATTGATGAAACGAAGACAGCGGTAAAAATCGAGCGGCGTTCCATTGAATTCGGATTCAAATCGTTGCGACAAGACGACCTGGAAAATGTCGCCCGCGCGGATGTATTCCTTCGCTTGTTCCACTGCGCGCTCGAAATCTTCACGGCGGAAATTGCTGTGTGCCGGCTGCGTCTCGCACTCTGCGATCGGGCTAAGTGGGAGATCAGTTGGTTCCTCTAATTGTTGCATAATGGCGGCCACCGAGTCGGCAGCGCGCGTATAAGTCTTTTGGATTGGCCCATCGTCGAGAAATGCGTTGACGATGATCTTCAAGCTGCGGAGGCGATGATCGAATACCACAACGCTGCCTGTGAGCATGAAAAGCATCTCGGGCAAATGCAGGTCGTCGTAACAAGCAACGGGAACTTTTGGTTCAAAGAACCGGATCGCTTCGTAGCCCAGAAAACCAACAGCGCCGCCAGCGAAGCGGGGCAATTCCGAACGTGAAACAGATTGGTAGCGCGCCATCAATTTGCGGACTTCATCGAGAGGGTCTGTCGTCGTTTCGAAGCGTTGCTCGACGCCGCGTTGCGCGATGCGGATTTCGCGTCCGTAGCTTTGTATGACGATCCGTGGGTCGATTCCAACGAACGAAAATCGACCCGACACGTCATTTTTCTCGGTTGATTCAAAAAGGAAACTGTAACCGCTGCGATTGAGTTTCTTGAATGCTGAAACTGGCGTTTCGCCATCCGCAACAAGTTCCGCGAAAACAGGAATGACGTTGCCGTGTCTCGCGAGCCGCGAAAATTCGTCCAGCGTTGGCGTGAGTTGTAGTTTCATCAATATGCCAGGTGTGCCAGAAAGCTGGCCAGGATTTTTTTGCCATCGCGCGTAAGGACCGATTCGGGATGGAATTGCACTCCCTGTACCGGGAATTCGCGATGGCGCAGCGCCATGATCTCGCCATCATCACTTTCGGCCATGATCTCGAGACAGTCGGGAACTGTGCTTCGCTCGACGACTAACGAATGGTATCGGCCGGCTTCAAATGGGTTAGCTAAATCCGAAAAGAGCGGACTCCCGTTATGCCTGATCATGGATGACTTCCCGTGCATGAGGCGCCTAGCACGGACCACCTTTCCGCCATACGCCTCCGCGATGCATTGATGACCAAGGCAGACACCCAGAATGGGAATCTGGCGACCAAAGCGCAGGATGACTTCTTTACTCATACCGGCTTCACGCGGGGTGCACGGGCCGGGAGAAATGCAAATGTGCCGCGGCGCTAGTGTTGCAATTTCAGCAGCTGAGATTTCATCGTTCCGTTTAACGAGAAGCTCACAACCAAGCTCGCCGAAATACTGCGCGAGGTTGTAAGTGAACGAATCGTAATTATCGATTAGCAGAACCATCGATCTCGTTTCCTCAACTTGCGTTCAACCCACAACCGGCACGTGCCATGACATTGCGAATGGCGTGAACTTCCTCTATGAGCTGCGCATACTCCGCGGGCGTTAGCGCCTGCGCGCTGTCGGAAAGAGCAAGCTCGGGGCGATTATGGACTTCGATCATGAGGCCGTCCGCGCCAACCGCAATCCCGGCCCGGGCGAGCGGCGTCACCATATAAGCGGTACCGGTGCCATGCGAGGGATCCACGATTATCGGCAAATGCGAAATGCGGCGAATCGCCGGTACCGCGGCAAGGTCGAGCGTGTTACGTGTGTGCTGCGCGAATGTGCGCACACCTCGCTCGCAAAGGATGACGTTATAGTTGCCTTCCGCCATGATGTATTCGGCTGCGAGCAACCATTCCTCGAGCGTTGCAGCCATCCCACGCTTCAACAGCACGGGCACCTTTGAACGGCCAGCGCGTTTAAGAAGCGAAAAGTTTTGCATGTTGCGAGCGCCGATTTGAATCACGTCGCCGTACTTTTCAATAAGATCGACATGAGACTCTTCTACTGCTTCGGTGACGATCTTTACTCCGAACGTGTCGCGAATTTCCGTCAAGATCTGCCACGCCTTGTCGCCCAAGCCCTGAAATGTGTAAGGCGAAGTGCGCGGCTTCCACACGCCGCCGCGGAAAAAGCGCGCCCCGCTCTTCTGCACCGTTTTGGCCACAGCAAATGCCTGTTCCCGGCTCTCAATCGCGCACGGCCCAGCGATAATGGCCAACTCGCTGCCACCGATCGTCGCCCCGCCGACGCGCACAACCGTTTTATCAGGACGCAGATCGAGGGTGACCAGCTTGTAAGGTTTGGTGACGCGAATGACTTCCGCGACGCCTGGCAGGTTTTCGAAACGCCTGCCGTCGATGGGACCTTCGTTCCCGGTGATACCGATCGCGGTGCGCGTCGCTCCGGGCATCGGGTGAGCGCGAAGACCGATCTCAGTAATGAGATCAACCACTGCATCGATTTCATGCGCAGTGGCGCGTGGTTTCATCACGATTAACATATGCTTACAATGGTTTGGGTTAGTTCATTTGCGCAAAGACAAGATCTCTCTTTTGAACGAGAGAAATATCAGCGCACCGTTGAGAAACGGTCGCTTTTTACCACCACCATGCCGGCGCTGATGCAAAGGCGAGCCGCCTGCGATTCGTCATCTCTACCGGATGAAATTTGTCGGCGCTCATTACCGACACATTATAATCTCAGTTGGGTTTGTGTCGACTAAGAAAATCTATGGGTCGAAAACTTTGATTCTCTAGCGACCGTGTGCGGCCTTGCGTTCCTTGTCTCCAAGCTCCCGCGTTCGGTCTGTTGTATCGACGTAGAGTTTCTCCGTCATCTTGGCTAATGTGGCTTCCGGCAAGAGACGCCGGGAGAAAGCAATGATTTTGTTCGCGACCCCCGGAACAGCGACACGCTCGCCGGCCATCAACGCTTCGTATCCGGCTTTGGCTACGTCTTGCGGCGCCATCACATTTGTTTTTTGAAACAGGCGGGCGCCAACCATTCCGGACTTTTCAAAGAAATCAGTATCGGTCGGCCCGGGACATAGCGCGGTGGCAGTCACCCCGGTGTCTGCCAATTCGGTCGCGAGCGCTTCGGTGAACGAGAGCACAAATGCTTTGGAGGCGTGATAAACGGCCATCCGCGGGCCAGGCTCAAATCCTGCAACGGAGGCCACGTTTAGAATGCGTCCGCGGCGACGCTCGATCATTGCTGACAAGAACAACTTCGTCAGGCGCAAGACCGCTTCGATGTTCAACCGCACCACCGATATGTCGTCTTCGATGTCGATCTCCCAAAACTGTCCTCTGTGCGCAGACCCTGCGTTGTTTACCAGGATGTCGATGTAGATAAGGTCGCGCGCCAGTTCCTCGAAAATCTCCTGCGGCGAGTCGGATTTCTCCAGGTTCTTGGCGATTGTTCTCACCGACGGTGCTCCAGTGGTTTTCAATTCCGACGCAATCTCCTGAAGCTCCGCTGCGACCGGAGCAACGAGTACCATTGGATGTCCGTGCCTGGCGAATTCCTTCGCGAGGTGCAATCCGATGCCACTGCTGGCTCCGGTAATCAGAGCAGTTTCTGTGATTACTGCCGTCTCCGATTTTATGGGGCGCGAGGCAGACGGCTTTTGCGCACTGGCCGCGCTGGAAGCATGCTCCAAAACATTTAATGAACTCATCCCTCTGACCTCCCATTTAATGAATCGTTAACCGCGAACGATGCGGTGGTTGATTTGCATCATCATTTTTCTGGAGAGGTAACTTTTTCGTTACGAAAATCCGGGCAT
>Ga0209802_1002926_pt1 | contig 11648 bp, 10 predicted proteins | sample GraSoiAngelo_129_FD_185886 | JGI IMG/M metagenome (GOLD analysis project Ga0209802, IMG submission 185886) | Grasslands soil microbial communities from the Angelo Coastal Reserve, California, USA - 14_0927_12_40cm (SPAdes) (version 2) | ecosystem: Environmental > Terrestrial > Soil > Grasslands ... | reverse complement strand
CGGACCGGTTAGATTCGCGATCGTTGTTTCTCTGATTTTCCCGTGATCGGGGTTGAGAATGGCGCCGCTCTCCACTAGCGATCTCAAACTGCTCTGTTGGCTCTGCCGTCGCTTGTTCCTGCCGGAGACCATCGGGTTGGGGCAGGTGATGGAGGCAATCGCCATGCAGCGATAGAAAAAAGAAGCTTGACGAGAGCGTTGTTTTGCAGCGTCAATCGAGTAGCCAGGATAGTCCCCTTAACGCTGAACCTTGATATTTTAACCTGACTGCCGTCGGTGTAGTCGAGATGGTTGTTGATCTTGCGCAGCGTTAACACGGCCAGCCCAATTGCCCAGAGGCAGAAATTACGGATCCCGGTCTCGTGTTTAGGGATGAGTAGCGAATAAGATACGGCGTCGCTCAAATGTCCCCGCGAAATTCCGATCAGGCGGCGAATGCCGCGTTCGAACCCCTGACGGTTCCGCGTCGCCGGCAAGTCGGTTAGGTCAAAACCTTCGTCGGCAAAGATTTTCCGCGGCAACCAGCAGGCGCCCAGCTGATAATCTTCCCACACGTCCTTAAGGATGTTCGTCATTTGCAGGCCCTGGCCAAAGGAAACTGCCAGGGCCATCAAGGGGTCGTGATTTTTAGCGATTTCCGGGGAGTGGAGACAAAACAGGCGCGTCAGCATTTGCCCCACGACCCCCGCGACAAAATAACAGTATTGGTCCAGGTCCTCCAAGCTTTGTAGGCCATGTTTCTCGCCGCGCAGCTGGAATTCCGCCATGCCTTTGGCCATAGTGTGGACACACCGCTGCAGCGCTTCACGCTGCGGCTCCGAGAAGCTTCGGGTGATTCGAATTACACGGGGAATGTTCCGGATCAACTCGTGTTCGGCGGGCGGGGTTCCACTCGAGAGCGATGCGCAAAGTTGGCAGGAAAAAGACTCGGCGTTCCGCGCGCTCTCCAAGGTCCGTAAAAACTGCCGGCAAAAATAGTCCTTGCGCGCGCCGCTGAGGCTCGGCTCGTCCTCGATCGTGTCGACGATGCGGCAAAGGAGATAGGCATTGGACACGACGCGACAGAGTCGTGACGGAAGCTGCGGAATGGTCAAAGCAAATGTCCGGGAAACTCCTTCCAACATCGCAGATTGAAAATCATCGTCGCTGAGCAGTAATTTTCGCGGCGCGAGATCGACAGGATCCCAGTCCGGAGGCGTGACGGGTTCGGACCTGGCGCGGCCGTCGCTAAAAAGACGCATGATGTATCCCTTCACGGACTACGCGTGTGCGAAACCGGTTTCGGCCGCTGCGAGTTATCAGGGCTGCTGACCGGTTTGAAATCTTTCCCATGCTCGTCTGTATCGGCCGCTATTCTTAGAGCGACGTACCGTGCCATCTCCCGCAGGGGTTCGGCCGCGCGGCCGTAGGGCTGCATTTCTCTCAAACAGTCGTGCAACAGATCTCTAACCCTTTCACCAGCCCTCTCCGACCCTGCCACGGACAGATAGTTTATTATGCCTTTGTCGCTCGAAACTTCATGCCCATCCAAAATGTCGTCCGTGATCTGGAACGCCAAACCCAAAGCTTGTGCGTATCGTGTAATCCTGTCGAGATCTTTGCGCGCCGCCCCGCCGATGATCGCGCCGACACGGGCAGCGGTCATGATCAAGGCGCCGGTTTTCAAGCGGTCGAGACTTTCCAGAACCGCCGGTGTCACCTTGCGCTTGACCACTTCGATCTCAGTGCTTTGCCCGCCGATCATTCCTCTAATACCGGCGGCATCCGATACCTCCCGAATCAGCTTTGAAATCAGAGGAACGCCTAAAAGCCGCGCCACCCTGGGATCCGACATGATAAAGAAAGCCTCGGTGAGCAACGCATCTCCCGCCAAGAGCGCTATCGCTTCGCCGAATCGCTTGTGACACGAAAGTTTTCCCCGGCGCAAGTCGTCATTATCCAGCGCCGGGAGATCGTCGTGGATCAGCGAATAGCAATGAATCAACTCAATGGCGCACGCAAACGGCAACAAGACCCGCCGTTTGGCCCCGAACAATTTGCCGACAGCCAGGGTCAATGTGGGACGAAACCTTTTGCCTCCATCCAAGACGCTATAGCACATGGCTTGATGAAGGAGCGACGTGACTTGATGGTTGTTTTTAAGGTAATGATCTAGGGTGTGGTCAATTAACGACCTGCAGTCAAGCAGATATCGTTCCCCGTTAAAATGCGCGCGAGCCACTCTGCCTCCATACCAAATTTTTTATTAGAAGTCTCCCCCGAAGCCTGCTTCAAGACCCGGCTGTGTTTCGCCAAACCGTCGCACCTCTAATTTCTGCTGCGCTCGCTATAGGAGTTCGTAGTTTGCGTGTGCTCACTGCTTTCTCCTTTGCTACTCAAACCTGTCATTACTCCGAGTCACTACCCGCTCTCCCTCGGCGACGATTAGACCCGCGTTAGCCAGCTAAGCTTTGCATGTTCCTCGCGTTACTGCGTCAGAACGAGACATTTGTACCTTCACGATATAAACGTCCTTCTTCGCACCTGCATCGGGTAACCGAAATCGAATGCAGCGACACAAGGATATTAGATTCTCGTAGCACGTCTAACCGCAAGAAAGTACAAAGGAATTTTTTAGCTTTGCCACTACTTTGCCAGTAGAATAATCCATAACAATTCGAATCCATCCAAGTCTGAGATAACGAATAGCTGCCTCAATTCACAGGAAAAATCCCACTCCATTCGCTATGCTATCCCCCATGGCAGGGATACGCGGCAAATCCGGTCCACCAGCAAACCAGAATGCTTTCAAGCACGGCCTGGCGAGCATTTCTCAGCGGCGAGGTAATGGAGCATTAACGCCCGACGAACAGTCCATTCGAGAGGGCATCCTCGCCGGGTTGATTGCGACAAGGAGCAACTCACACATCACTCGATCAGGAATCGAAAACTGGCAGAGTTTAGCGAAGTAGAAGCTAAAAATGGAACTCAACCGAGACCGCGGAGGATCTAACTGGTTGAATCCCAAAGGGAGTGGATATGGCCAGGGACAGAATCGAACTGCCGACACGAGGATTTTCAGTCCTCTGCTCTACCGACTGAGCTACCTGGCCGGAAGATTAAAATGAAATGGAATTTGAAATATTGCTTAAAAGCAGATGCGAGTCAAGATTCTCCTAGCTTTCCCGTCTTTTTTCGGCCTCCCGTTCGATGAAGTCGATCACCTGACTTTCGAGATGAACGCCGTTCAGAGCGTTGATCTCTTGAATTCCCGTCGGACTGGTGACGTTTACCTCGGTTAGAAATCCCCCAATCACGTCCAGGCCGACAAAATAAAGGCCGTCGCCGATGAGAAGCGGTGCAAGAGCCTGGCAAATCTCCAGATCTCTCGCCGTTAAATCCGTCTGCACGCACTTTGCGCCGACATGAATGTTTCCGCGGTTCTCGGTCTCCAGCGGAACCCGGAGCACCGCACCGAGAAGCTCGCCGTTGAGAACGATGATCCGCTTATCGCCATCGCGGATCTCCGGTAGATAGCGCTGTCCCATGACAAATTTCCGCCCGTTTTCGGTCGCCGCCTCCAAGATGGCGTTGGTGTTCCGGTCTTGCTGATTGATGTAAAAAACGCCGCTGCCGCCGGAACCGTCCAGCGGCTTGATGATCATCTCTCCCCCTAGCTCCCGCATGAATTCCTTCAACCGTTCCATGTTGCTGCTGACGAGCGTCTGCGGAATCTGCTCGGGAAAACGCAATGCGTAGAGTTTCTCGTTCGCCTCGCGCAGTCCTTTGGGATGATTCATGACGAAGCACTTTTGCTCGTTCACCAGGCTGAGCAGATGGGTGGCGAAAAAAAACTTCATATCGAAGGGTGGATCTTTGCGCATGAGCATGACGTCGAAACCCTCTAGCGCACCCGTGCTTAACTCGCCCAACTTGTAGTGGGGCATGGCGCGGGCGACGTGGAGGCGGCGGAAACCGCCATAAGGCGCGCCGCCACGAATGAACAAGTCATCCAGTTCCATGTAGTAGACTTCATGGCCGCGCTGCTGTGCTTCCAGCATCAGCACGAAGGTCGTGTCCTTGTCGATATTGATCTTATCGACTGGATCCATGACCACCCCGATCTTCAGAACTTGCATAGAGAAAGCCTCGCGTCTCAGTCCTCAATCACGAATGACCCATGTCCGGGCCAAGAAATCGTGCCAGCCTCTTTTTTCCCGGCTCCAAATAATCCACAGAAAACCCAATCCCAAAGGCGCGACCGACACGACAGTCCCGAGCGAGCGCAAAAAGGCTTGCCTATAGGTGATCACTCGTCGCTCCGCTCCAACAACGCGCAACCCGAGCAGCCACTTACCAATCGTCTTCCCTTCCATACCATGAAACACGACAAAATAGACGGTCGCCAAACCGACCCAAGCGAACGTGAGAAAGACGAACAGCGGTGTCGAGTTTTGCAAGTTGATGGAGCGTCCATAAGCGGACAATCCGACTTTGTAACCTATATAGGAAAGCGAGGCCATAATAGATACCAGCAAAACGATCATCGCTACGTCCACCAAAAACGCCAAGGCACGTCGAAAGAATCCACCCCATCGTATTTCCGTTATCGAGTTGCTCGCAGATTCTGCCGACCGCTGGGCAGGTTCGGCCCGACGTTCGCGCGGGAACTGCCAGTCCTCCGGCTCTGCGGAACCGCCAAGATCGAGCGACTCTTCGTCCGGAGTCAGCGCGAATTCCTCACGCTTGCCGCCGAACATCACTCTTCGAGGGAGTTGTTTCGCACCGCAGTGTGGACACCACGCCTCGGTAGAGAGAATCGAGGAATCACAGTTTGGGCAGCGTATGAGTTCGTCCAAGAGAATTCCCTTCAACCTATGCTAAAGAAAGCCGGTGACCGAGGCAAGCAGACCTAGCCCAGGTCTCCCCATAAGAATTGCACGAGTGAAATTGCCGTCACTGCCGCGGTTTCGGCCCGGAGAATCCGGCGACCCAACTGCACCGACCAAAATCCGTGCTGTTGAGCTAGCTTCGCTTCTTCGCCACTGAATCCGCCTTCGGGTCCGATGGCGAGAAGCACCGATCGAACGTCGCCAGCCGCCGCGCGCGCCTGATTGAGCGTCTGTAGCGCCTCTCCTTCCCAGCATAAAAGCTTCAGCGCGCCGGTCCAAGGTCCGCTCAGCAGTTCCCGGAAATCGCAGAGCGCGCTGACCTCGGGGACGCGAGTACGGCCGCACTGTTTGGTTGCGCTGAGGGCGATCTTTTGCCACCGTGCGGTGCGCTTGGCGATTTTTTCTTGGTCGAGTTTAGGCACCGTGTACGTGGAGAAAAACGGCGCGATGGCTTGCACTCCCAGTTCGGTCGCCTTTTCGACGACGAAGTCCATTTTCCCCCCTTTGGTCAATCCGAGCGCCAGGGTCAGATAGAGTGGGGATTCCCGCTGCGTTTGGTAGCTGCGCAGTATTTCCAGATCGCCGTGATCAGGGCCAGTAAACCGGATGACGGTTTCATGCTCCCATCCCGCATCATCGAAGAGGGTCACGTGATCGCCCGGGCCAAGCCGCAGCACTCTCCGCAGATGATCGAGCTCTTCACCGACGATAGTCGCGCGCTTGTCTTGGACGTTCTTTCTCGAGACAAAGAATCGCGCCATGCCAGCTTATTTCCGCTGCAGCAAGAGCGTCGCCCACTCTTTTTCCTGCCTGCGTTTGAGCACCCTGAAATCATCCGGAGAAAAGGAACCGATGACCTCTTTTGCCTTTGGATTCAAGATCCCCGACAGAATGAGGAACCCCGCGGGCGCCACCTTTTTTTGTAACACGTCAGCCAGATCCATGATGGCTTCTGCCGTCAAATTTGCGACGACGACGGGGAACGATTTTCGGATCCGGCGGAGCGCCGTTCCAGACAGCTGAACTTTTTCTTCAACCCCATTGCAACGAAGGTTTTCTCGGGCGACTTTCAACGCTACAGGATCGTTGTCCACCGCCCACACTTTTCTCGCCCCCAACTTCGCCAATGCGATCGCCAAAATCCCGGAGCCCGTACCGATGTCGAGTGCGGTGAATGTCGTACGGTTCAATGAACGGGCAACCGTTTCGATGAATTCCATGCAGCCGCGCGTAGTCGCATGAGTCCCGGTTCCGAATGCCATGCCGGGTTCAATGGTGATCACCTGTCGGCGTTGGAACCGGGGCGATTTCTTCCACGGCGGTGTCACCCAAAACGCTCTGCCGACTTTTCGCGGAGTAAAGAATCTGTGCCAGGAATTGTTCCAATTCCGATCCTTCAGGATCTTCCACAGCAAACGGCTCTCGTGGAGGTGAGGATAAAGTTTATTGATCCCCCGGAGAAAACGTTGAACATCTCTCCGGATCGAAACGTCTTCGGGCGAATGGACAAAATAAGCCTGGACCTCGTTCTTTTTGATAACCACGCCGGGCGATCCCCGTTCGATCAGAAAATTAGACACCGCATCGAACGCCGCCGGATCGATGCGCAGGGAGAGCTGCAGCCATGAAGAAGGCACAACTTTTCTATGCCACAGAGAAACCAGGGTATCAATTCAATCGCGGAAAACAGCCGCCCGGCGAGCACGTAAAGATGGTGCCACGATAGCTGCTTGTCAAAGCCGCTCTAGGCATATATGGACCATAGTGAAAGGAGCTAGCTCATGAAATTAGCGTCCCTCAAACCGAACGAACTCGCCGTCGTCAAGGACGAATCGCTCGTTCCCGTCGGTGAAATTTTGGCTCGGCAAGGCATTTTGCCGAAGAATTTTTCAATGTTGGACTTAATCGCCCAGTACGATGAGATCAAAGGACATGTGGACCATGCGGCTCGTAACGAGAACCGCAAAAAGCTCGATGCCAAGCTACTGAAGCCGCCGGTGGAAAAACCGTCCAAAATCTGGGCCGCCGCCACCAACTACAAGAGAGGCAGCGAAGGACTCGATGACGCCCGAGGAAGGGGAACCGCGGCCACGGCTACACCGGAAGAACTGCTCGAAAGGATTTTTTTAAAACCGCCGTCAGCGGTTACGGGCCCCGAAGAAAATATCATCATACCGAAGGATGCAGAGACGATTTTCCCCGAGCTGGAACTCTGCGTGGTCATCGGCAGACAGGCGCGCCATCTGCCCAAGGAGCAAGCTTTCGATGCGATCTTCGGCTACACGATCATGCTCGACGTCACCGCACGAGGCTACGGCTCGGGCAAAGGATTGCCGGGAACGCGCTGCGTGCGCAAGGGCTTCGAAACGTTTGCGCCCATCGGACCATGGATCACAACCAAGGACGAGATCGCCGACCCGCACAATCTTTGGATGAAACTCTGGGTCAATGGCGAGCTCCGACAGTCCGCGAAGACCGACGCCATGGTAAACGACATCGCTACTTTGGTCAGTTACTTATCCCAGGTGACGACGCTCTATCCGGGAGATCTCATCACGACCGGAAATCCCGACTCGCCGGAGTTTCAGAAAAAACTCGAGCCCGGTGATACCTTGAAAGCCGAGATCGAGGGAATCGGCGCGATGAGTCTCGGCGTGGCCAGAGAACGCGTCGGCTAACAGCGGGTGGCGTATGGCTGATATGGACGGAGCGGGGAGGATTTCCGATTTTCGAACTGTGCATTGAGCTTTATTGACTCTGACCGTCTGACTTGTGATCTCTGTTCCTTGCTGCGCGCCGACTTCTGACCTCGGTTCGGACCCACCTCCTCTATGTGCTATATGCTATCTGCTACACGCCTCTCCTATACGCCATCCGTCATCTACGATATGCTATCTGCCAGATGCCATAACCGTCTATTACACAAGGGAAACAATGATCCATGGTACGCATCGCTCCTTTTCGTGGGGTTTTCTACAACCCAAAAAAAATAAGGGACCTGTCCAAAGTCATCGCGCCGCCTTACGACGTGATCTCGAAGGAAGAGCAAGAAAAGCTCTACCGCAGGTCTCCCCACAATTTTGTCCGTCTGGATCTCAGCCAAGAGCCCGATTCCTACGACGCCGTGGCGCAACTGTTTGCCGATTGGCAGGCCGACCGGATCTTCGAGAGAGATGAAACTCCGGCGATTTATTTTTTGAGCCAGCGCTTCTCCTTGAAAGGGGGGGAAGAAAAAGAGCGTCAAGGCTTTTTTGCGCTCACGCAACTCGAGGAGTTCTCCAGCGGGGCGATCCGGCCGCACGAGAAAACGCTCGACGCGCCGAAGGAAGACCGGCTGCGGCTCATGCTCGCCTGTCACGCCCAGCTGAGTCCCATTTTTGCGCTTTACGCTCAGCCGAAGCAGACGATCAATCGCGCGCTGGCGCAAAACGTCGAAGGTTCGGCTCCATTCATCGAAGTCAAGCAAGACGGCGGCGGCGAATGCCGCCTCTGGCGCATTACGGATTCCGCCCTGATCCATCGGCTGCAGCAGGAAATGAAAGATCAATCCTTGCTGATCGCCGACGGCCATCATCGCTACGAAGCGACTTTGAATTACCGTAACCAAATGCGCAGCGAGCGCACGCAGTGGAGCGGCCGCGAGGCGTTCAACTACATCATGACCTACTTCGCCAACATGAACGACGAAAACGTCGTCATCCTGCCGACGCATCGTCTGGTTCGCGGTTATGCGCCGAAACCTTTCTTGGAGCTGGAGGAAGCCTTGCAGAAATATTTTTATTTGGAGCAATATCCAAAAACCTCGGAAGGCAAAGGTTGGTTCTTGAAGGCGTTGAAAGCCGGTGGCAAGAAACAACGACTCATCGGCGCCAGCTTCAAACGCGACCCGCGCTACCTGATCTTACGTCTGAAGAATAAGCGGATCATGCAGCGGTTGGCGAAAGACCTCAGCGCGCCGCTGCGGGAGCTCGATGTTTCGACCCTGCATCACTTGATTCTCGAACATATCTTGGGACTCACCCCCGAACGGCAAACGAACGGTGAGACGATCCGCTATTCTCAGGACGAAGAAACCGTGTTGCAGGCTGTCGAAAAAGAAGACTATCAAGCGGCATTCATTCTCAATCCCCCCAAAGCAGAGGAGATCTTAACCATCGCCAATGGCGGTGAGACCATGCCGCAGAAATCGACCTATTTCTACCCAAAGCTCGTCTCCGGCCTGATCGTGAACAAAGTCGATCCGGAAGAAGAGATCTCGGATGGATCGGAGTTCACAGAACGATGAAATACGCCGCATGATGCGGTGTAGTGAAAAACTTCATGATAAATTTCCCCAAAGTTGTCACTCCGAAATGTTTCTATCAGGGGTCCAGTCGGATTTTCGCCTGGATTCCCGCTAAAAGCATGCCGGAATGACAGTCCCTCCTCTACCCCAGCGGCTTGACAAATTGGCCATCGCCAGGCTTGCCGGTAATCTTACCATTCTCCATCACCGTTTTTCCGCGTAGAATCGTTCGGATCGGCACGCCTTTAACTTTGCGGCCATGGTAGGGAGTCCAGCCAACTTTGGTATATGTAGTCTCGTTGCTGATCACTGCTTCCTTGTTCATATCAACGATGACGAGGTCGGCGTCAGAGCCCGGCTGGATAGTGCCTTTGCGCGGGTAAACACCAAAGATTCGGGCGGGGTTGTAGGAGGTGATGCGCACTAGCGTATCCAGCGACAGCTTGCCCTCGTTTACAGCAGTTAGGAAAAGGCTGAGATAGTCTTGAATCTGCGGTTCGCCTCCGGGAGACTTCCACATATCCTTCCAGCCGATATCCTTTTCCTCTTTCGTATGCGGCGCGTGATCGGTGCCGACGAGATCCACGGTGCCGTCGTTGATACCCTTCCACAACGCCTCCACATGCGCCGGCGGCACCCAGAAACCCAAACAATAGGGTCCCAGCTTTTCGACGTTCTCCCACGAACCGAGGAAAAGCGCCCACGGATTGACCTCACAGCTGCACGGTCGCCCTCCGTCCTTGGCGCGGCGCAGCATGTCCAAACCTTCTGGCGTGGTCATATGCATGATATGCAGCTTATTTCCCACGGCCTTCTGGAACCGAAACAACGTCGCAATGGCTGTGTCCCAGATAATGCCGTCAAAGTCACGATAGGCTTTCGCATACGCTTGCGGACTGTGGTCGCCGCGTTTCCAGTATCGCCCTTCGATCTCATCCATCAAGTCTTGGTCATGCGGATGAACCATTAATGGCAACCCTGTTTTTCCCACCGCCTCGAAGGCATATGGGGATAATCGCGCCCGGTGTCTTTGACCATGAAAATCTTGAAAGCGAGAGGACCCTCCTTTGCGAGCCCGGGAATTTCTTCCGGAACGGTGCCGGAGGGATTGTGATTAAAGTCGACGATGGCTTTCTTCTTGTGGTCTTCGATAAGACCTCGATAGCGTTCCACGGTCGTGGTCGGCGGATTCACGTTCGGCATGCCGACTGAAAGGGTCACGCCGCCGGCCGCGGCCGCCATGGTAGCGGTGGTCAGATCCTCTTTGTGTGTGAAGCCTGGGTCTCTGTGATGGGTGTGCGTGTCGATCAAGCCGGGAATGACTTTCTTACCCTTGGCGTCGATGAGGCTGTCGGCTGATTCCGGCAGAGCCGGCGGTTTACCCAAGGCGATGATTTTACCTTGACTCACCGCGATGTCGGACTCGACAAATCCCCCCGGCGTCCAAACTTCGCCTCCCTTGACGAGCAAATCTAGTTTATCCATTCGCGTGACAATCTCCCTTCGCTTGTTCTCAAAAAGCTCTTATATGATAGGCAATTACCCTGTCAACACAGCTTGTGAGGATGAGTCAATGGAGTCCCCCAATCTGGCTTGACTCAGTGGTCGAAATTTGAAAATATCCTCTCGCCTGCGTCTAAATATCAGAACGAAAGCTTTAGGAGGGAGCAGATCATGCGAAAGAAGATTCATTCTTTCACGGCATCTTTGGGGCTAATGTTTTTCGTCGTCGCGCCTGCTTACAGTCAGAGTGCCCAGCTGATCGAAGCTGCAAAGAAGGAAGGCAAAGTTGCGGTGTACGGTTCTCTAGAATCCGACACGGGCGATGCCGTTTTTAGACTGTTCAAGAAAAAAACCGGTATCGAGGTGGATTACTGGCGGGCGTCGGCAACCAAGGTTATGGACCGAGCATTGAGCGAGTATCGCGCAGGCAAGCCTCTCTTCGACGTCATTTTGACCAACGATAATCCCATGCAGATCATGTTCAAGGAGGGGATTTCAGCCAAAGACTTCCCAAAAGATGCAATCGACCCGAATCTCGGTCCCCGATATCGCAACGTCATTATCGGAGTCGTCTATAATAAGAGCATTATCAATCCTGCTGAAGCCCCCAAGTCTCTCGAGGACCTCGTCAAACCTCAGTATCGCGGTAAGCTCGTCATGCCCGATCCGACGCAGCACACGACGACAACTCAGTGGGTAGCGAGCCTCGAAAAGCTCATGGGGAAAGAGAAGGCGGGAAAGTACATTCGTGATTTGGCAGCACAAAAGCCCGTCCTAGTGGAGTCTCTTTTGCCTGCGGCGGAGCGCGTTGCCACGGGCGAAACGCCGATAGCGATCACCTACGTGAAGTACGGCTATATCTTCGGCCAGAAAGGCGCGCCGCTAGACTACGTAAGGCTGGGGAAGATGATGGGCGACGGTCATTATTTGACGCTCGATAAGAAAGCCCCACACCCCAACGCAGGTAAAGCTCTGATCGACTTCTTTCT